>JADMIO011260387.1_pt1 | contig 22314 bp, 3 predicted proteins | sample 8958161 | NCBI WGS metagenome assembly JADMIO01 (sample SAMN16585339, study PRJNA669376) | soil metagenome | isolation source: Crop rotation soil | place: USA: Cullars Rotation, Alabama | collected 2011
TGGACGAGCCTCGACCCGGCCCGGGCGACCGTGGACGCGCAGGGCGTGGTGCGCGCGGCGTTCGATGCCGGCGCGGCGGCGGGGAGCGTGCCGGTGGTCGCGTCGGTCGGCGGGCACGCGGACACGGTGACGGTGGCGCTCGCGCCGGTGGCCGCGGCCGCGCTGCTGGTGACGCCGGTGACGCCGTCGGTCACGGTCGGCGACTCGGTGACGCTCGCCGTCGCCGTGGCCGACGCGCAGGGGCGTGCGCTCACGGGGCGCACCGCGACCTTCACGAGCCTCGACCCGGCCAGGGCCACGGTGGATGCGGCGGGCAAGGTCCGCGCGGCGTTCACCGGCTCGGCGACCCCGGGCACGGTGGGGATCGAGGTCGCGGTCGGCGGGGTGAAGGACACCGCCACCGTCACGCTCGATCCGGTGCCCGCGACGGTCACGCTGACGGCGGGCGACCTGCAGGTCGGGGTGGCGGGGCAGGGCTTCCTGCTGCCGGTCACGGTCACCGTCACCGGTCCGGGCGGCGTGCCGCTCGCCGGCCGCGACGTGAGCGTGGTGGCGACTGAGGGCGGCGGCAGCCTCGCGGCGCCGGCGACGACGGACGCGAACGGCGCGGCGACGCTCGCGCTCCGCTATGGGGCGGCGGCGGGGCCGCACGGGTTCAGCATTCGCTCCGGACTCACGGCGACCGCCGCCACCGTCTCCGCGGACGCGACGCTCGACCGGCGGACGGTGGCGGCCGCGAGCAATCATGCGTGCACGACGGACAACGCGGGCGCACTGTTCTGCTGGGGCAGCAACTCGGCGGGACAGCTCGGAAACGCCAGCGTCGCCGACACGATGCTTCCCGTGCCTGTCAGCGGCGGCCTCCGCTTCGCGACGGTCGCGGCCGGCTTGGCTGTCAGCTCGGTCTGCGCGCTCACGGCGGATGGCACGGCGTACTGCTGGGGCGCCAGCGCCAACGATCAGCTCGCGAACGATCCCCCGGACCTGTGTGGCAGTCCCGGTTCTCTCTTCACGTGTGCCAGGGTGCCACGCCCGGTCGCCGGCGGGTTGTCCTTCGTCTCGATCGATGTGGCGACCGCGTCGGCGCTCTCTTCGGCGACCCGCGCCTGCGGCGTCACGGCGACGGGCGACGGCTACTGCTGGGGCGCCGGCTCGAGCGGCGAGCGCGGTGACGGGGCTACAGGCGCCACGAGTGCGCCGGGGCTCGTCGCCGGCGGGCTCCGTTTCGTGCAGATCAGCACCGGGAGCAACAGCTCGTGCGGCGTCACCGCGGCCGGCGAGATCTGGTGCTGGGGCGCGAACGCGGTCGGGCAGCTCGGCAACGGAACGACGACCCCGAGCACCGTTCCGGTGAGGGTCAGCTCCACCGAGCGCTTCGTCCTGGTGGACGTCGGCGGGAGCTTCGGCACCGGCCAGGTCGTCTGCGCGCTATCGGCGGCCGGCCGCGTTTACTGCTGGGGGAACAACACGAGCGGCAGGCTCGGTACGGGAACCGCCATCGGTGCCAATGTGCTCACCCCCACACAGGTCGCCGGCGGGCACCTGTTCTCGTTCGTCGCGGTCGGAGAGCATCACGCCTGCGCGATCGAGACCACGGGCGACGCGTATTGTTGGGGACGGGGAAGCAGCGGCCAGCTCGGCACGGGACAGTTCACCCTGTCGCCTGTCCCGGTGCTGGTGAGCGGGGGCCACCGGTTCCGCGAGCTCTCGCCCGGCGTCGTCTCGACGTGCGGCCGGACGACGCTCGGCTACACGCTCTGCTGGGGAACGCCCGCCTCCGGCAATCTCGGCATCGGCGATCTGTGGGCGAGTCCCGAGCCGACCCGGGTGCGGCTGGACCCCGCTTCCTCGGGCGCTCCCGCGAACCTGGTTCTGGTCGGAGGGACCATCAGCGGTCGCGGGCTCGTGAACGGCACCGTGTCGCCGCCGGCGGTGCGGGTGCTGGACGCCACAGGAACGCCGGTGCCGGGGGCGACGGTGACGTTCGCGGCCACTGGCGGCGGGTCCGTCGGCACGCCGACGGCCACGACCGATGCGTTCGGTCTCGCGACGGCCGGAACATGGACGCTCGGGCCGACCGCCGGCGCCAACACGGTGACCGCGACCGCGGCCGGAGTCGCGGAGACCCTGGTGTTCTCGGCCGACGGCGCCGTCGCCGGTCCGGCGGCGAACATCTCGTTCAACGCGTGCCCGTGCTCCGACGGCGTGGCCGGCGAGACCCTGTCGGGGGCCAACGCCCCGAGCGTGCGCGTCACCGATGCCACCGGACTTCCCGTCGCCGGCACCAGGGTGCTGGTCGAGATCCATCTGGGGGGCGGGAGCATCTCGCCCGCCAACGGTATCCTGACCACCGACGCGAACGGGGCGGCGCGCCTCGACAGCTGGACACTGGGCACGACGGTGGGGGTCTACAGCTTGACGGGGTGGCTGCTCGACGCGCAGGGCCAGAAGCGCTACGACAGGCCGGTGGCGGAGTACATCCGATATGGCTCCGCCGGTCCGCCGGTGAAGCTCGCCACCGCTACCACGACGAGCGGCGGCACGGCGGGCCAGCCGCTTGCCACGGGGTTCGGAGTCGCCATCACGGATCAGTATGGCAACGTGGTGACCTCCGCGACCACGCCGATCACATTCTCCATCGCGACCGGCCCCGCCGGTGCCACGCTCGGCGGCACCCTCACGAAGAACGCGGTGAACGGCGTGGCGACCTTCACCGACCTCACCCTGAGCGCCGCCGGCACCTATACCCTCCAGGCGACCGCGTCCGGGCTAGCCCCGGTCACCACGACCGCGATCACCATCGCGCCGTAGTGCCCCGTCACGGCGCGCCCTCCGACGCTCGGAGGGCGTGCCGCGGCGGGGCGTCTCCGGCGGCGCCCCGCCCGCGATTGCGCGCGTCCGTGCCCGCGGACTATTTTTATGGGCTCCCATCCGCGGCCTGCAGTCGAGCTCCCCCCTCCACGGCCGCCGTCGTCATCCCGCCGTACCGATGAGTCGTTCGCTCCTTCACCGGCGTGTCCTCCGCGCCGGCGCGCTCCTGTGTTGTGCCCTCGCCGGCCTCTCCTGCGGCGGTGACGGCCCCACGCCGCCCCCCGCCCCCAGGGCCGCCCGCCTGACGATCGCGCCCGCGCTGCCGCAAGGCGCCGCCGGCGGCCCGGCGTTCGCCATCACGAGCCTCCGCGCCGTGCTCTCGGCGAGCGCGACCGTGGGGGCGCTCGCGGACTCGACCGTGGTGACGGCCGCGTACGCCGGCGCGGGGACGACGCTCCAGGCGGATCTCACGATCACCGAGCCCTCGCGGGTGTACGCCGTGAAGCTCACGGCGATCGACGCGAGCGGGGACACGGTCTTCCGCGGCGCGGACACGGCTCGCGCGTGGACCCTCGAGTCGGGTGCGCACGGGAGTGCCGCGCTCACGCTCGCCTACGCGCGGGCGGATGCCGGCGTGACCGCGATCCAGGTCGCGCCCGGGGACACGACCGTGAGCTCGGGCGACACGCTCCGTCTCCGCGTCGCCGCGACGGCGGGCGGCACGGCGACGCCGGCGGTCGGCTGGGCCTCGCGCGACGCGACCGGCGCGACGGTCACGAGCGCGGGGACGCTCACGGCGGGGAAGAACCGCAAGCCCGTGTGGCTGGTGGCGACGACCTTCACCGGCGTGCAGGACTCCGTGCGCGTGACGGTCGAGGGCGCGCCGGCGGCGGTGGCGATCACGACTGACCCGCTCTCGCTCGCCTACGGCGACTCGGCGCAGCTCGCGGCCGAGGTGAAGGACAGCGCCGGCACCGCGCTGCCTAACCGCTCCGCCAGCTACACGAGCCTCGATCCGGCCAAGGCGACGGTGGACGCGGCGACCGGGATGCTGCGCTCGGCGTTCAGCGCGGCGGCGTCGGCGGACAGCGTGCGGATCGTGGCGGCGAACGGCGGCCTCGCGGACACGCTGGTCGTCCGGCTCACGCCGCTCGCGCCGGCCGCGCTGCTCGTCACGCCGGTCTCGCCCGCGCTCACCGTGGGCGACTCGGTGGCGTTAGGTGCCACGGTCGCCGACGCCGAGGGGCGTGCGCTGGCCGGGCGCGCGGTGACGTGGACGAGCCTCGACCCGGCGAAGGCGACCGTCGACTCGTCAGGCATGGTGCGCGCGGCGCTCACGCTCGCGGCGCAGCCGGGCAGCGTGCGGATCGAGGCCGCCGTGGGCGCGGTGAAGGACACGGCCGTCGTCACGCTCGACCCGGTGCCGGCGACGGTCGCGGTCACCGCGGGCGATCTCCAGGTCGGCGTCGCGGGGCAGGGCTTCCTGCTGCCGGTGACGATCGTGGCCACGGGGCCCGGCGGCGCGCCGCTCCCCGGGCGCGACGTGAGCGTCATCGCCACGCAGGGTGGCGGGAGTCTCGCCGCGCCGGCGACGACGGACGCGACGGGCACGGCGCAGCTCACGCTCCATTACGGCGCGACGCCCGGCCGGCATGCGTTCGCGGTGAGCGCGGGGCGCACGACGACGCCGGATACGGTGCACGCCGACGCGACGCTCGACCGGCACACGGTCGCGGCCGGCGCGGCGTTCGCCTGCGCCACCGACGATTCGGCGGCCCCATCCTGCTGGGGCTCGAACGATCAGGGGCAGCTCGGGAGTCCCGCGATCTCCGGCTCGTCCCAGCCGGTCCCCGTCGCCGGCGGTCACGCCTTCGTCACCCTCTCGACCGGCCACGGCGACAGCGAGAATCCCCGATCCGTCTGCGCGCTCACGGCGGGCGGCCAGGCCTACTGCTGGGGCACCAGCCGCGACGGCCAGCTCGCGATCGTCCCGACCGATGATTGCAGCGTCCGCTTCCGCGCGACGAACCCCATCTGCGCCAGGACCCCGCGTCCCGTGCCGGGCGGACTGACCTTCGTCTCGATCAGCGTCGGGGCCGCCGGCGGAGCCACGGAGTACTCCTCGCGCGCCTGCGGCGTCACGCTCGCCGGCGACGCGTACTGCTGGGGCGCCGGGCAGAACGGCGAGCTGGGGAACGGGACCTTCGGCGTCACGACCGCGCCCGTGCTCGTGGCCGGCGGGCACCGCTTCGTGCAGATCGCCACCAACCGTGACAGCTCGTGCGGCGTCACCGCGGCCGGCGAGGTCTGGTGCTGGGGCGCGAACGACGCCGGGCAGCTCGGCGACGGCACGCGCAGCCGGAGCAGCATCCCGGTGCGAGTGGCCTCCACGGAGCGATTCGTTCGCGTCGAGGTCGGGGGCGGCCGGAGCGCCTGCGCGCTCTCGGCGGACGGACGCCTCCAGTGCTGGGGGAGCTTCACCGGCGGAAAGCTCGGCACCGGCGGCGCCGGCACCGTGGACGCGCTCTCGCCCGTGGCGGTCGCCGGCGGGCATGCGTTCTCGTCCTTCACGCTCGGCCAGGACCACGCGTGCGCGGTGACGACAGCGGGTGCGGCCTACTGCTGGGGCGCCGGGGGCGATGGCCAGCTCGGGACGGGCCGGGCCGAGACCGAGCTCGCGCCGGCGCTGGTGAGCGGGGGCTACGCCTTTCGCGAGCTCTCGGGCGGTGTCTCCTCGACGTGCGGCCGCACGACGCTCGGCCACGTGATGTGCTGGGGGGAGAACCGCTTCGGCGCCCTCGGCGTGGGCGATCCCATCGGCTGGAGCTTCATCCCGCTCAAGGTGCGGTTCGGCGCCGACGTTCCGGGCGCGCCAGCGAAGCTCGCTCCACTAACGCGGTTGGCCTTCGGGCGGGCCTCCATCGGAAGCACGCTCGGTACGACGCCGACCGTGCGCGTCACCGACGCGAACGGCGTTCCGGTGCCCGGCGTCACGGTGACCTTCGCCGTCACCGGTGGCGGAAGCGTGCAGAACCCGATTCGAGGAACGACCTCCGGCGGCTGGGCGACGCCGGGATTCTGGACGCTGGGGCCGAACCCCGGGATCGGTACCCTGACCGCGACCGCGGAGGGCCTCGCGGACACCGTCGTCTTCACGGCGGAAGGCGCCGTGCCCGGACCGCCGGCGTATCTCCTCCCCGGCGGCGTGCCGCTCGCGAGCCGCGCGGCCGGGGAGACGGTGCTGGCCTCCGCGCTCGATGCGCCGTACGTGCTGATCGGGGACGCCAGCTTCCTCGCCACCGCGGGCGCGAAGGTGCTGTTCGAGCAGCTGACGCCGGGCGGCAGCATCCTGCCCGCCGACGGGATCGTGACCGCCGACGCGAGCGGCAAGGCGCGCCTCGATGCGTGGACGACCGACACCGTGCCGGGGACCAACACCGTTCGCGCGACGCTGCTCGACGCGAACGGCCGGAAGATCCCCGGCCAGACGGCCACGCTCAGCATCGTCACGACCCCGAGTCCGTGACGCCCCCGGGCGCGCGTCGATGCCCCGCCACTTCACTGACCACCTCCCACCGCATGGCTCCCCGTCGCTCTCTCCGCCGTACGGCGCTCGCCGCCGGCGCCGCGCTCGGTCTCGCGATCGCCAGCCTCTCCTGCGGGGGTGATGGTCCCACCTCGCCCCCCGCTCCCAAGGCCGCCCGCCTGACGATGGCGCCGTCGGTGCCGCAAGGCGCGGCCGGCGGCCCGGCGTTCGCCATCACGAGCCTCCGCGCCGTGCTCTCGGCGGCGGGGACGGCGGGGGCGCTCGCGGAGTCGACCGTGGTGTCGGCCGCGTACGCGGGCGCGGGGACGACGCTCCAGGCGGACGTCGCGATCACCGAGCCTTCGCGGGTCTACGCCGTGAAGCTCGCGGCGATCGACGCGAGCGGCGACACCGTCTTTCGCGGCGTCGGGACGGCACCGGCGTACGTGGTGGAGCCCGGCGTCACGCACGCGCCCAAGGCGATGACGCTCACGTACGCGCGTGCGGACGCGGCGGTCACGGCCGTGCAGGTGATGCCGCGTGACACGACGGTGAGCGCGGGCGACACGCTCCGGCTCCGCGTGGCCGTGACGGCGGGCGGGACGGCGGCGCCGGCGGTCGGCTGGACGTCGCGCGACGAGACGGGCGCCACGGTCTCGCGCGCCGGCACGCTCACGGCGGCCCAGCTCCAGAAGACCGTCTGGGTGATCGCGACGACCTTCACGGGTGTGCGCGATTCGACCCGCGTCACCATCGCCGGCGCCGTGGCCTCGGTTGCGGCGTCGGCCGACAGCGTGAGCGTCGCGCGCGGGGACTCCGTGCCGTTAGGCGCGACGCTCCGGGACCAGGGGGGCACGGTGCTCACGGGCCGCGCGGTCGCCTGGAGCTCGACCGACGCGGCCGCGGCGGTGAGCGCGAGCGGTGTGGTGAAGGGGCTCGTGGCGAACGGGACGGCGCTCGTCGTGGTGACGTCCAATGGCCGGAGCGACACGGTGAAGGTCGTCGTCGCGCCGCGGCCCGTGGCCTCGATCACGACCGGCGCCGACACCGTCCGGCTCCTCGTCGGTGAGACCGCCCAGCTCTCGGCCACCGCGCTCGATGCCCAGGGCGCGGCGAACGCCGACTTCCCGCTCGCCTGGACGACCGCCGACGCGGCGGTCGCCTCCGTCACCGCCGCCGGCATGCTCACGGGCGCGGCCGAGGGCGCGGCGACCGTCACCGCGTCGGCGGGCGGGACCTCGCGCGGCGTCGTGGTGCTCGTGAGCCGGGTGCCGGCGCGCGCGGTCGAGATCACGACCGCGCCGGTCGCCGTGGCCTACGGCGACTCGGTGCAGCTCGCCGCCGTGGCGAAGGACAGCGCCGGCGCGGCACTGCCTAACCGCGCGATCATCTTCACGAGCCTCGACCCGGCCAGGGCGACCGTGGATGCCGCGACCGGCGTGCTGCGCGCGACGTTCGCCGATGGCCCCGCGGCCGACTCGGTCGCCGTCGTGGCCGCCACGGAGGGCGTCGCCGACACGCTGACGGTCGCGCTCGTCCCCGTCCCCGTCGCCGGCGTGGCGGTGACGCCGCCGTCGGCGACGACGACGGTCGGCGGATCGCTGACGCTCGCGGCCAGTGTCTCGGACGCCCGGGGACGCGCGCTCACCGGGCGGCCCGTCGCGTGGACGAGCCTCACGCCCGCGGTGGCGAGCGTCTCCGCGGCCGGCGTGGTCACGGCGCTGGCCGTCGGCACGGCGCAGGTCGAGGCGCGCCACGCGAGCGGCGCCGCCGACACGGCGACCATCACCGTCGGCTCGCCGGTCCTCACCACCATCACGGTCGCGCTGCCGTCCCCGCAGCTGGCCCGCGCGTACGACATGGTCGCCCAGGCCAGCGCCCAGGATGAGCACGGCGCGCCGATCTCCCTGGGCCCGGTGACGTGGTCGTCCACCGACCCGACCACTGCGACGATCGATGCTGCGGGTCGCGTGCACGGGATCCGGGTCGGGACGGTCCGGATCAGGGCGACGAGCGGCGGCGTCGTGGGCTCGGCGCTCCTGTCGGTCGTGCACGCGTGCGCCGTGACGGGCGGGACCTCCGTGGGCAATTCGATCACGACGAGCACGACCTGGCAGCGCTCGGCGAGTCCGTATCGACTGAGCGGCAGCCTCGCGGTGACCGGCGGCGCGGTGCTCACGATCGAGGCGGGCACCACGGTCTGCGTCAACAGCGGCCAGACCATCGGCGTGAGCGGCGGCGCCCGCCTCGTCGCGCGCGGCACGCCGACGCTCCCGATCACGTTCTCGCCGAGCTTCCTCTTCAGCACCTGGGGCGGGCTCACGCTGAGCGGTGCCGCCGCCGACTCGAGCTACGTCACGAACACGATCTTCGAGCAGGCGGCCGGAAACGTGGCGGTCGACAACGGCCACTCCGCGGCCTTCGACAGCGTCACCGTCCGCCAGATGGCATTCGCGACCCTTCGCGGCGCGCACGTGCGGCTCAGCCGATCGACGATCGACACCGTCCCAACGGGAACCGCGGGGCTCCTGCTCTCGAGTCCCACGCTCGTCGAGTCGGTCGTGGTGCGGCGGACCGCGGGCATCGGCATCTACATCTTCGGGGCCGGCGCGGTGCTGGACAACGTCTCGGTGCTCGAGCCCCAGACCCTCGGGATCCACGTCCAGGTGGGCCATCCGGTCCTGAAGGGCGTGGTGATCGACGGGGCTGGGTCCTACGGGATCCTGACGGAATCGTCCATCGACTCGGCCTCGACCCCCATCCGCATCAGGAACGGAAAGTCGTATCCCATCCTGATGGACCCGTGGTCGTTCACCGCCGCGTACGCGACACGGGAGGACCAGGACTACCTGCTCGGCAACGCCCGCGACACCCTGAGGTTCCTGCCGGGGGCGTTCGCCGCGCCGACCACGTATCGGCGCGACCTCCCCTGGGTCATCAACGGCCCGACGGCGATCAGAGCGCGGCTGGACATCGATCCCGGCGCCCGGCTCGAGTTTTCCGCCGGCGGCCGGTTCGGGTTCTACGGCGGCGGCTACGTCGTTGCCCGAGGCACCCCCGCGCAGCCGATCACCTTCACGGCGAAGGACCCGACGAGCCCCTGGGAGGGCCTCCGGTTCGAGGACACGCCCGGCGACACGAGCGTCATCACCAACGCGGTCATCGAGTATGCGGGCGGCACCACCGCGCTGCGCGCGGTCCGGACGACGGCCACGCATCCGGTCGTCATCGACAGCACAGTCATCCGGCAGTCGAAGTTCGGCGCCGTGACGCTGCTCGCGCCGGGCTCGCGGGTGAGCCGGTCGGCGATCGATACCACGACGGACGCGTCGATGGACGCCCTGGAGCTCGGTGACCGGGTCACGCTCGAGTCGACGACCATCCGCGGCTCGGCGCGCTCCGGCGTGCTGGTCTCCGGCGCCAACGCGCGCATCCGCGACTGTCGCATCACCACGAGCGCCCAGCACGGCGTCGTGGCGGCCGCGACGGCCAGCGGAGCGACCGTGCACGGCTGCGCCCTCGAGGCCAACGCCGGCGACGGCGTCGCCAACCTCGGCGCCGGCGCCGTGGACGCGACCGGCAACTGGTGGGGCGATGCCGCCGGTCCGCTGGGGCCTAACGGCGACGGCGCGTCCGGCACCGTGCTGTTCACGCCCTGGCTCACGACACCTCCGATCATTCCGTAGCCCGCATGCGCCGTCGTACTCACTTCGTGCATCGCGGCCTCGCCCGCGCCTCCGCGGTCGCGCTCGTCGCGCTCGCCGCCGGCCTCCTCTCCTGCGGCGGCGACGGTCCCACGCAGCCGCCGGCGCCGCGGATCGCGCAGGTCTCGGTCGCGCCGGTGCTGCCGGCCGGGGCGGCGGGCGGCCCGGCGTTCGACATCACGGCGCTCCGCGCGGTGCTCACCGCGGTGGACGCGCCGGCCGAGTCCACGGTGGTGACCGGTGCGTACACGGGCGCCGGGTCGAGCCTCCAGGCGGACCTCACGATCACGTCCGCCTCACGACTGTACAACCTGAAGCTCGCCGCCATCGACGCGCGCGGCGACACGGTGTTCCGCGGCACCGACACGGTGGCCGCGCACGCGGTGGTGCCGGGCGTCACGCGCCCGCCCAAGGCGCTGGCGCTCGGTTACGCGCGCGCCGATGCCGCGATCACGGCGCTGCAGATCGCGCCGCGGGACACGACGGTGAGCGCGGGCGATACGCTGCGCCTCCGCGTGGCGGCGACCGGCGGCGCCACGGTCACGCCGGCCGTCGGCTGGACCTCGCGCGACGAGGCGGGCCTCACGCTGTCGCGCGCCGGCACGCTCACCGCGGCGCAGCTCCAGAAGACGGTGTGGGTGATCGCGACGACGTTCAATGGAGTGAAGGACTCGACCCGCGTCACGGTGGCCGGCGCGATCGCCTCCGTCGCCGGCTCGCTCGACAGCGTGCGCATCGAGCGCGGGGACTCGGTGCAGCTGGGCGCGACGCTCAAGGATCCCGGCGGAACGGTGCTCGCCGGCCGCGCGGTCACCTGGAGCTCGACCGACGCGGCCGCGGCATCGGTGGACGCCGCCGGCTGGGTGAAGGGGCTCGTCGCGAACCGCACGGCGCTCGTCGTCGTCAGCGCCAACGGCCGGAGCGACACGACCAAGGTCGTCGTCGCGCCGCGGTCCGTGGCGTCGATCGCGACCGGGGCCGACACGGTGCGCATCCTCGTCGGGCAGACGATCGCTCTCGGGGCGACGGCGATGGACGCCCAGGGCGCGGCCAACGCCGACGTTCCGCTGGCGTGGACGACCGCCGACGCGGCGGTCGCCACCGTCACCACCGCCGGCTCGCTGACCGGGGCCGCCGAGGGGGCGACGACGGTGACGGCGGCGGCGGGCGGGGTGACGCGCGCGGTGGTGGTGCTCGTGAGCCCGGTGCCGGTGCGCGCGGTCGAGATCACGTCCGATCCGGTCTCGGTGGCGTACGGCGACTCGGTGCGCCTCGCCGCGGTGGCCAGGGACAGCGCGGGCACCGTGCTGCCTGACCGCCCCATCGTGTACACGAGCCTCGATCCGGCCCTGGCCTCGGTCGACGCGGCCTTGGGGCTGGTGCGCCCGGCCTTCACCTCGGCCACCACGCCCGCCGTCGCGCGCATCGTGGCCGCGAGCGGCGCGCTGGCCGACACCGTGGGCGTCGTGCTCACGCCCGTGCCGGCGACCGTGACCGTGGAGTCGGGCGACCTGCAGGTCGGGCTCGCGGGGCAGAGCTTCCTGCTCCCGGTGACGGTGAAGGCGGCCGCGCCGGGCGGGCAGCCGCTCGCCGGCCGAACGATCGCGGTCGTGGCGACGCAGGGCGGGGGCGGCGTCATCGGATCGGCCGTCACCGACGCGGCGGGGCGAGCGACCCTCGCGTTCCGGTACGGGGCTGCCGTGGGGCCGCACGCCTTCACGGTGAGCGCCGGGCCCGCCGGCACACCGGCGACCGTGCGCGCGGACGCGACGCTCGACCGCCGCCGGCTCGCCACCGGGACCAACTCCACCTGCACCATCGAGCCGAACGGCACCACCTCCTGCTTCGGCTACAACGCCCAGGGCCAGCTCGGCGTCGGCGCCGCCGCGAACGTGAGCCAGTCGAGCCAGCCGCTGACGGTGGTGGGCGGGTACGCGTTCGAGACGATCGCCGCCGGGCACTCGGCCTCCCGCCTCGAGTCGGCGTCGAACGTGAGCCGGCAGACCTGCGCCCTCACGGCCGGCGGCCGGGCCTACTGCTGGGGGATGAGCCAGAACAACGACCTGGCCATCAACGCGCCGGACGCGTGCCCCGCGTCCATCCCGGGCAGCGGCATCGTGCAGCTCCAGTGCGCGAAGTCGCCGCTGCCGGTCGCCGGCGGGCACGTCTTCGAGTCGATCACGGTCGGCGGCGGCGCGACGCTCACCGGCTCGCGCGCCTGCGCGGTGCAGGCCGACGGGACCGCCTGGTGCTGGGGGGAAGGGACGAGCGGCGAGCTCGGAAATGGCGCCAACGCCTCGGTGACCGCGCCCGTGCCGGTGTCGGGCGGCCTCGAGTTCGTGCAGCTCTCGACCGGGAACGCTCTCACCTGCGGCGTCACCGCGCTGGGCGAGGTCTGGTGCTGGGGGCTCAACGACGCCGGCCAGCTCGGCGACGGCACGAACGCGCCGAGCAACGTGCCGGTGCGCGTGAGCTCGAGCGAGCGGTTCGTGCGGGTGTCGGCGGGCGGCGCGAAGCACGCCTGCGCGCTGAGCGCCGCCGGCGAGGTGTGGTGCTGGGGCGCGGGGAGCCACGGCCGGCTCGGCATCGGCGACCCGAGCGGGGCGAACCACAGCACGCCGGTGAAGGTGGCGGGCGGGCGGACGTACGCCACGGTCGCGGTGGCGCGCGAGCACAGCTGCGCGATCACGCCGGCCGGCGCCGCCTACTGCTGGGGGCTGGGGGCGAACGGGCAGCTCGGCACCGGACTCCAGACCGACGAGCTCCAGCCGGCGCCGGTGCTGGGCGGCCACGTCTTCACGGAGATCGACGGGGGCGACCTGCACACCTGCGCGCGCACGCCGGCGGGCGAGGTCTGGTGCTGGGGGCTGGCCATCTACGGCGAGCTCGGCGCGGGCGCCGTCACCTCACGGTTCCTGCCGGTGAAATCCAATCTCGCTCGCGTCGCGGCGCCGGGCGTGCCGGTGGCGCTCGAGGCCGCCACGGCGACGACGCTGCCCACGACGACGGCCGGCGCCATCCAGCGCTTCCCCTGGTTCGTGAAAGTCGTCGACGCGAACGGTCTGGGCGTTCCCGGCGTCGTGGTGACGTTCACGATCACCGAGGGCGACGGCAGCTTCGACGTCGGCCAGCCGGGCGTGACGACCGTGCAGGCGACGACCAACGCGATCGGCGGCGCGGGGGGAGGGTTTCGCCTGGGCACGACCGCGGGGCGGAACACCTTCACGGCCACCGTGGCCGGACTCGCCGGCAGCCCGGTGACGTTCACGATGACCGGCGTCATCCCGGGGCCACCAGCGAAAATCGACTCCTTCCAGTCGCCCGGCAGTCCGCCCCCGGTCGGCACCGCGACGGTCGGCGCCGGCCTCTCCGTCGTCGGCACCGACCTGCGCGACGCGCAGGGGTTCGTGATCCCGAACTGGCCCGTGCGGTTCACGCCGCTGACCAGCGGCACGACCATGGTGCCGTACAACGGCGTGATCCTCACGACCGCGGACGGCCGGATCACGTTTCCATCGTGGACGATCGACACGGTGGCGAAGCTCAACGAGATCCGGGTGGATGCGCTCGACGCGAACGATCAGCCCATCCCCGGCGTCTCGTACACCTTCCGGGTGAACGGCGTCGCCGGCGCGGTCACGAAGTTCGGGTTCATCGGCCTGCCCGCCACGGCGACGAGCGGCGCGGCGATCCCGGACTTCCAAGTCGAGCTCAGGGACAAGTACGGAAACCTCGCCACGAACTACAACGGGAGCGTCTCGCTCTTCATCATTGCCCCGCCGGGAGCCACGAGCGTGTACAACGCGAACGCCGCTCAGGGCATCGCGACCTTCTCCGGCATAACGCTCAACGGCTCCGGGGCCTTCAAGTTCATCGCGGGGGTGGTCAACGCCAGCTCGCCTGCCGTGACGGTGACGGTCCCCTGAGCGTCTGATGACCCCCGTCACAGCGCGCGCCCCTCGCGCGCCCTAGCTTGCCACCCATCGGACGAAACGTCAGGGTTGTGACTTAATCGTCCGCGCCCCATCATGTCCGCTCCGGGATGCCCCCCACGCATCCCGGAACGTCGTCCGCCGCACCCCAGGCTTCCCCGATCGCGCGCGCCGAGTGATTCGTTCCCCCCGGTTCCGGCCACTCGCCCGTCTCGGCACGCTCGCCGCCGTCGCCCTCGCGGGGCTCACCTGCCGCGACGGCAACCTCACGGGCCCGGGGCTCCCGATCAAGAGCTGGCTCTCGGTCGCGCCCGTCCTCCAGACGACCGCCCCCGGCGGACCCGACATCCAGCTCGACCGCGTGCGCGCCGTCCTCTACACGCGCACCACGCCCCCCGACTCCATCGTCGTCATCGCCCCCTTCCAGGGTGACAGCGCCGTCATCCAGTTCGACGTCACCATCAGCGGCGCCTCCGAGCTCTTCGACGTGAGGCTCGCCGCCATCGACGCGGCCGGCGACACCGCCTTCCGCGGCGCGGACACCGTGCGCGCGTATCCCACCGGGACGCCCGGCGCGCCCGCCGGCGGGCTCGCCTCGATCCACATCACCTACGCCCGGCCGGACGCCAACGTCACCGCCATCCAGGTCGCGCCGCGCGACACCACCATCGACGCCGGCGCGAGCATCCCCTTCCGCGTCACCGGCACCACCGCGCAGGGCACGCAGGTCCCGACCCTCGTCGGCTGGACCTCGCGCGACCCGGCCGGCGCTTCCATAACGAGCGCCGGCACCCTCACCGCGAGCCAGCTCCAGACCTCCGTCTGGGTCGTCGCCACCGCGTTCAACGGCACGAAGGACTCGACCCGCGTCTTCATCAACGGCTCGGTCGCCACCGTCACCGCCGTCGCCGACAGCGTCCAGGTCGCGCGCGGCGACTCGGTGCAGCTGGGCGTCGTGCTCCGCGACCTGGGCGGCACCGTGCTCGCCGGCCGCTCCGTCACCTGGAGCGCCCTCGGCGCCGCGGTCTCCGTGGGCCCCACCGGCATGGCCACGGGGCTCGCGGCCAACCAGGTCGGGTTCGTCATCGGGACCGTCGCCGGCAAGAGCGACACGATCAAGGTCGTGGTGGCGCCGAGGCCGGTGGCGAAGCTCGTGGCGGTGCCGGACACGCTCCGGCTGCTCGTGGGGCAGACGCTCCAGCTCCAGGCCACCGCGCTCGACGCGCAGAACGCGCCCAACGCCGACTCGCCCCTCGCGTTCGCGAGCGACGACCCGCTCGTCGCCGGCCTGAGCCTCGTCGGCGGCGGCGCCTCGGTCGTCGGGCTCGCCGCGGGGCAGACGGCGATCACCGTCTCGTCAGGCGGCGTCTCGCTCGCGGTCCCCGTGTTCGTGAGCCCGGTGCCGGTCGCCACGACCGTCGTCTCCCCCAAGACGCTCACCCTCGTCACCGGCGACTCCGCGCAGCTCTCCGCCGCCACCCTCGACTCGATCGGCGGCGCGCTCCTCGGCCGCGCGGTCGGCTGGACGAGCCTCGACCCGTCGCGCGCGACGGTCGATGCCAACGGCAAGGTCCGCACGGTCTACACGACCTCGCTCACCCCGGGCACCGCGCGCATCGTCGTCGCGGCCGCGACCGGCAAGCCGGACACCGCGACCATCACCATCACCCCGGCCGGCCCCGCGTCGGTCGCCATCACCCCGCGGCCGACGGGCCTCGCCTTCGGCGACTCGGTGATCCTGGCCGCCGTGGTGCGCGACGCAGAGGGCGCGGCGCTCCCCGGCCGCCCGCTCGTGTTCACGAGCCGGGACCCGGCGAAGGCGACGGTGAACCAGAGCGGCAAGGTGCGCGCGGCGTTCAACGGCGGTGCCGTGGGCGACCACGTGTGGATCGTCGCCGCGAGCGGCGCGGTCGCCGACTCGGTGGACATCGCGCTCGTGCCCGTCGCGCCGGCCGCCATCGACGTCACGCCGGCCGCGCCGGCCATGACCGCCGGCGCCACGCAGCAGCTCGCGGCCGCCGTCACCGACGCGCTCGGCCGCACGCTCACCGGACGCCCCGTCGCGTGGACCGCGCTCGACGCCTCGGTGTCGGTGGACGCGGCCGGGCTCGTGACCGCGCTCGCCACCATCACCCAGGCGACGACGGGCCGAGTGGCCGCGACGCTCGGCGCGCTCGCGGACACGGCGACGGCGAGCATCGCGCCGGCCGCGGTCGCGAGCGTGGTCGTGAGCCCGCCGGCCGCCACGGTCACCGAGGGCGCCAGCGTGCCGCTCGCGGTCGCCGTCACCGACGCGAACGGCAACCCGCTCCCCGCGAGCGCGGCCACCTGGTCGAGCCTCGACGTCAACAAGGCGACCGTGGACGCGGCCGGCCTCGTGCAGACGCTCGTCACCGGCGTCACCGCGCCGGACGTCGTGGGCATCGTCGCGGCCGCCGGCGGCAAGGCGGACACCGCCTTCATCACGCGCACGCCGGGACCGAGCAGGCTCGTGTTCCAGGTGGCGCCGGGCTCGCCGGTGGCGGGCGCCGTCATCGCGCCCGCGGTCACGGTGGCGGTGACCGACGTCAACGGCGTCGTCTTCGCCGGCTCCACGGCCGCGGTCACGCTCGCCATCGCCACCGGGCCTAACGGCGCGGTGCTGGGCGGCACCCTCACCGCCAACGCGGCCGCCGGCGTCGCCACCTTCGCCGACCTCACGCTCGACAGGGCGGGGAGCTACACCCTCCGCGCGACGGCCACGGGCCTCGCGAGCGCGACCACCACGGCGTTCACCGTCGTGGCCGGCGCCGCGGCCACCGTCGTCGTCACCCCCGCGCGCGCGACCGTCGTCACCGGCGCCCAGCGGCAGCTCCAGGCCTCGGCCACCGACGCCAAGGGGAATCTGATCCAGAACCCCGCGCTCGCATGGTCGAGCCTCGCTCCGGCCAAGGCCACCGTGAGCGCCACGGGGCTCGTGCAGACGGTGTTCAACGGCGGCGCGGCGGCGAACGACAGCGTGCTCATCGTCGCCACGGCCACCGGCGGCGCGGCCGACACGGCGACCATCGTGATGACGCCGTCCGCCGTCGCCTCGCTCGTGCTCGCGCCCGACCCGGTGTCGATCGCGTTCGGCGACTCGGTGCAGCTCGCGGCCACGCTGAAGGACGCGCAGGGCCGCACCCTCACCGGCCGCCCCCTCACCTTCACGAGCCTCGACCCGGCCAAGGCCGCCGTGGACGCGGCCGGCAAGGTGCGCTCGGCGTTCAACGGCGGCACTGTCGCGGACGTCGTGCTCATCGAGGCGCGGAGCGGCGCCGCGCGCGACACGGTCGCGGTCGCGCTCACCCCCGCGGTCCCCGCGGCGCTCACGGTGTCGCCGAAGACGCCGGCCGTCGCCGCGGGTGGCACGCAGCAGCTCGCGGCCGCCGTCACCGACGCCCTCGGCCGCACGCTCACGGGGCGCACGGTCGTCTGGACCGCGCTCGACACGACGGTCACCGTCTCGAGCACCGGGCTCGCGACCGCGAAGGGCACCATCACGGCGGCCGCGACCGGCCGCGTGGCCGCCACGCTCGGCGCGCTCGCCGACACGGCCACCCTCGCGATCACGCCGGCCGCCGTGGGCTCGGTGACGGTGTCGCCGGCATCGGCGAGCGTCACCGAGGGACAGCAGGTGCAGCTCTCGGCGAGCGCGAAGGACGCCAACGGCAACGCCATCACCCCCGTCTTCACCTGGACGAGCGCCGACCCCGCGAAGGCGACGGTGGACGCCGCGGGGCTCGTGCAGACGCTGGTCACCGGCGTCACCGGCCCGGACGTCGTGGACATCATCGCGAGCGCCGGCGGCAAGGCCGACACGGCGCACATCACCCGCACGCCGGGGCCGAGCAAGCTCGTGTTCCAGGTGGTGCCGGGGTCGCCGGTGGCGGGCGTGGCCATCACGCCCTCCCTCCGCGTCGCGGTGACGGACGTGAACGGCGTCGTGTTCGCGACGTCCACCGCGCCCATCACCCTCGCCATCGCCACCGGGCCTAACGGCGCCACCCTCGGCGGCACCCTCACCAGGAGCGCCGTCGCCGGCCGCGCGACCTTCGCCGGCCTGGTGATCGACAAGGCCGGCCAGTACACGCTCACCGCCACGTCGGCCGGGCTCGCCTCGGCCACCACCGCCACCTTCACGGTGGCGCCGGGGGCGGCCGCCTCGGTCGTGGTCGCGCCGAAGCGCACGACGGTCGCGTTCGGCGACTCGGTGCAGCTCGCGGTGACCGCGCAGGACGCGCAGGGCAACCCCATCGCCGGCCCGTCGGCGACCTTCACCAGCCTCTCGCCCGCGAAGGCGACGGTGACGGCGGCGGGGAAGGTGCGCACCGCGTTCAACGGCGGCGCGCAGCCGGACAGCGTGAAGATCGTCGCCACGATCGGCACCGTCGCCGACACGGCGACCGTGCTGCTCGCGCCGGTCGCCCCGGCCGCGATCGCCGTGTCGCCGAAGACGCCGGCCGTCGCCGCGGGCGGCACGCAGCAGCTCGCGGCCGCCATCACCGACGCCCTCGGCCGCACGCTCACCGGGCGCACGGTGGTCTGGAGCGCGCTCGACACGACGGTCACCGTCTCCGCCACCGGGCTCGCGACCGCGAAGGCGACCATCACGCAGGCGACCACGGGTCGCATCGTCGCCGCGCTCGGCGCGCTGGCCGACACGGCCACCGTCTCCGTCGCGCCGGCCGCGGTGGGCAGCGTGGTCGTGAGCCCGCCGACGGCCTCCGTCACCGAGGGCGGGAGCGTGCAGCTCTCGGCCACCGTCACGGACGCGAACGGCAACGCCATCACCCCGCTCGTCACCTGGGCGAGCCTCGACGCGACCAAGGCCACGGTGGGCGCCACGAGCGGCCTGGTGCAGACGCTGGTCACCGGCGTCGCCGGGCCGGACGTCGTGGGGATCGTCGCGACCGCCGGCGGCAAGGCCGACACCGCGTTCATCACGCGGACGCCGGGGCCGAGCAAGCTCGTGTTCCAGGTGGCGCCGGGGCTGGTGGGGGCCGGGGTGCCCATCGCGCCGCAGCTCCAGGTGGCGGTGACCGACGTGAACGGCGTCGTGTTCACCGGCTCCACGGCCTCGATCACGCTCGCCATCGGCACCGGACCTAACGGCGCGACGCTCGGCGGCACGCTCACGCGCGTGGCCGTCAACGGCGTCGCGAGCTTCCCGGGGCTCACGCTGGACAAGTCGGGCCAGTACACGCTCACGGCCACCGCGACCGGGCTCGCGCCGGCGACCACGGCGGCCTTCACGGTGGCCTCCGGCCCGCCGGCGGCCATCGCGCTCTCGCCCAAGCCGACGAGCCTCGCCTACGGCACCACGCAGCAGTTCACGGCCACGGTCACCGACGCCGTCGGCAACGTCGTCACCACCAAGGTCGCCTTCAGTAGCTCCGACGCGAACGTCGCCACCATCACGGCGGGCGGGCTCCTGACGGCGACCGGCGTCGGCACGGTGACGGTGACCGCGACCGCGGGCAACCTGAGCGACGCGGTGACCTTCGCGGTCACCGGGAGCGAGATCATCGTCGGCTTCGACGCGACCCGCGGCGGCAAGTTCTCGCCGGGGCTCGGCGCCTACACCTCCGAGGCGCGCACCGAGCTCGCGAACACCTTCAATGGCATCGCCTACCGCAACGTCCCGACGCTCACCGCCCAGGCGCTGGCCGGCGCGAAGATGGCCTGGATCCTCGCCTGGACCGACACGCCCTCCGGCTCGGTGATCTCGCCGCTCACGGCGGCCGAGCAGGCGGCGCTGCACACGTTCGTGGTCAACGGCGGGTGCGCGGTGATCGTCACCGACGGCAACACGACCACGGCCGAGCTCGCGAGCAACAACAGCGTCATCGCGCCGTTCGGCCTGTCGATGGTGAGCGGCGTCGCCGGCAACACCGCCTCGCGCGTGGTGACCCCGTCCTCGAGCCTCGTGCTGAGCTGGGCGTTCGGGACGGTCACGTCCATCACGCACAACAATCCGGGCTCGTTCGCGAGCTACGGCCCGTGGGCCGCGCGCCTCGACACCAACGGCGTCGGCAACGGCTCGCTCGCCTGGATCGACCGCGACCAGATCGCGGCCGGCTCGGGCGGGGTGACGATCCTCGCCGACCACTTCCCGATCCGCAACACGGCGCCGTCGGGTGCCGGGAGCGCCGGCGGATTCCAGGCGAACCGGGTGCTCTTCCGCAACGCGGCGAACCTCTGCATGAGCCCGCCGTTCGTGGTGTCGAGCGTGGCGGTGTCGGCGCTGCCGGCCTCGTTCCTCATCGGCGACGTCGCGCAGCTCACGGCGACGCCGAGCAACGTCTCCAACGGCGTGCTCACCGGGCGGCAGATCACCTGGAGCAGCTCGAACCCCGCGGTGGCGACCGTCTCGAGCACCGGCCTGGTGACGGCGGTCGGCACCGGCCCGGTGACGATCACGGCCAAGGCCGGCCAGGCCAGCGGCTCGGCGTCCACGACCGTCGGCACGCCGGTCGTCCTCGCCGGCTTCGACGCCGCGCGCGGCGGGAGCTACGCGATCGCCGACCCGAGCACCACCGGCTTCGCCACGGCGCGCTCGCTGCTCGCCCAGAACTTCCCCGGCATCCGCCTCCGCCCGCTGAACAGCCTCACCGCGGGCGGGCTCACCGGCGTGAAGGCGGTCATCGTCAACACCTGGACGGACAACTCCAACAACATCATCCCGCTCACGACGGCCGAGCAGACGGCGCTCAAGAACTTCGTGCTCGGCGGCGGGTGCGCGGTGCTCCTCGCCGACGGCACCAACGGGCCGGTCAACGTCCCGGTGTACACCAGCGTCCTCGGTCCCTTCGGGCTCTCGATCGCGGGCAACCTGGGCGGGAGCCACACCGCCGCGGTCGCGAGCCCGGCGGCGAGCCTCGTGACGAGCGGCCGCTTCGGCAACGTCACCTCGGTGACGCACAGCTTCTCCGGCGCCTTCGGGCTGGGCGCGGACGCCACCGCGTTCGCCACCACCGCGCTCGGGTCGTCCGACGTCTGGATCGACCGTGACCGGCTCGCCGCCGGCTCGGGCCCGGTGATCGCCTACGGCGACGTCAACACGATCGACAACGGCAACGTCGGCACCAACCAGACGCTCTGGCTCAACACGCTCGACCTCTGCCTCAACCCGCCGGTGCAGGCGACGTCGGTGGCCGTCACCACGCTGCCCGCCTCGTTCGTCGTCGGCGACTCGGCGCGGCTCACGGCCACGGTGCGGAACGGCGGCACCGTGCTCGCCGGGCGCCAGGTGATCTGGACGAGCTCGAACCCGGCGGTGGCCACCGTCTCGAGCACGGGGATGGTGACGGCCGTCGGCGCCGGCCCGGTCACGATCACCGCGCGCGCCGGCCAGGCCTCGGGCACCGCGTCGGCCACCGTCGGCACGCCGCTCATCCTCACCGGCTTCGACGCGGCGCGCGGCGGCATCTTCGCCCTCGCCACCGGCTCGGCGCACCCCGAGGCGCGCGCGCGCATCTCGGCCGCGTTCCCCAGCGCGCGCTTCCGTGGCGTCAACACGCTCACCACGCAGGGGCTCGCCGGCGCGAAGCTCGTCTATCTCGCCTCGATGGTGGACGGGACGAACCTCATCACCCCGCTCTCGGCCGCCGAGCAGGCGGTGCTGCAGCAGTTCGTGACGGGCGGCGGGTGCGCGGTGGTGCTGATCGATGGCGTCGTCTCCGGCGCGTCGAACGCCGCGAACATCAGCCTCGTCGCGCCGTTCGGGGTCACGCAGGGCGGGCTGATCCAGGGCGACATCCAGCTCCGCATCACCAACCCGGCCGCCAGTGCGCTCACGAACGGGCCGTTCGGGCGCGTGGACTCGCTCCACTACTTCTGGATGGGCGGCATCACCGGCCTCGGGTCGAACGCCAGCTCGCTCGCCGACACGCAGATCGGCTCGGGGCTCGCCTGGCTCGACCGCGACCAGATCACGGCCGGCTCGGGCATGGTCGTCGCCCTGACCGACGTCGGTCCGTTCGAGGGGACGGCCACCACGGGGCTCATCCTGAAGGCCGACAACGCGAAGATGCTGCTCAACACGGTCAGCTTCTGCGCGAGCCCGCCGGCGGCGGTCACGTCGGTCACCGTGGCGCCGGCGTCGAAGTCGCTGCTCGTGGGCGCGCAGCAGCAGCTCACGGCGACGCTGGTGGACGCGGCCGGCGGCGCGGGCGCCGGCCGGCAGGTGCTCTGGTCGAGCAGCAACCCGGCGGTGGCCACGGTCGACGCGAGCGGCAACGTCAGCGCGGTCGCGCAGGGGACGGCGACCATCACCGCGAAGGCCGGCGGGAAGACGGCGACGTCGGCGATCACGGTGATC
>JADMIO010800026.1_pt1 | contig 22312 bp, 16 predicted proteins | sample 8958161 | NCBI WGS metagenome assembly JADMIO01 (sample SAMN16585339, study PRJNA669376) | soil metagenome | isolation source: Crop rotation soil | place: USA: Cullars Rotation, Alabama | collected 2011
GCGACAACTTGTCCACGTGGAATTCTAAGCTTAGGATCCCAATGTGCTGGAAAGGTGAACTCCCATTGGAGGCTCTCCCCCCGGCAGGGCAAGTGGTCATTCTCGCTGGCAAACGCTGGCTTGTGCAAAATATCGACACGAGCAGCAAGACAGTTTGGGTTCTTCCCGCCAAAGGGGGAAAAATTCCGGTATTCCTGGGCAGCGGTGGCGAACTTCACTCGCGCGTCGTTCAAGAGATGAAGGCTGTTCTTCTCGAAACCGACGAGCCGGCTTTTCTCAACGAACCGTCCCTTGAACTGCTTCGCGCCGCTCGTCATGTCGCACGCACTGTCGGTCTCGACAGGACGAATGCGCTTACGGCGCCCGGAGGCGTCCGCTGGTTCCCGTGGACTGGAACCCGTTGCATTCGAACCATCGCAATTCTTGCTGAACTAAACGGCCTCGCGTGCGAGACCGACCGCCTGAGCCTTTGGTTGCCCTTGAATAGTCCTAATGAATTGCGCGAATTCCAGAGGCGGCTTTTGACGACTGAATACGACCCTCAAGAAATAGGCTCCCGGGTCACGCCGCGCACTTCCGAAAAATTCGACGAATTTCTCCCCGATGACCTGTTGAATCGAGCATCTGTTTGTGACAGGCTTTCGCTTGACGAAGCGCGCCTGGTCCTTGAGGCGTGCGCACTTTATCCCGATTGAAGTCTTTGCCCATCACTTCCCATTGCCGGGGGCCAGCGTCGACGCTTCTCAAATCTCCCTCGTTACATCTGTAGCCTTCCGAAACTCCGTCATCGCTTGAGAGAATTGTCGCTGCAAGAAGTCAATCAACCGAGTCACGAAGCGAGCAAACGCGATTGGAATTAAGACGCTCGAAATCATCACGAAAGCTCCGAAGCCAACCGCGGCCAGTTCAGAGGGCAGAGCCGACCAATCAGGCGGCCACGGCATCCGTTTAGTGCAAATTACTCCACCCAAAACGACAAGTTCCGCGGAATGCAGGGTGCAATACAGCCCAGTAAAGAAGGCTCTTTCACGTCCGCCAACAGAGACAAACATCACTGTGCCGAGTAGCTGCCACAGCATCCAAACTCCCCCGGCTGCTCGCGGTGCAGCAGTAACAAAGAAGTAGGATGCGGTGCCCGCGAGCACAACAGCACGACCAGACAGCACCCGCTCACGCAACATGAACTTGTCTGGCAGAATGCGTCGCATCGTTTGTTAAGGCAGCTCACCACGCATAAACAAAGTTGTCATCGTGCATCATCCTTGCTTGTGAGGTAACGGCGCGACACAAATTCTGTCGCCTTGTATTTGGCGTGGCAGTCCATGCAGGACTCAATTTTGCCGCGCGCCGTCACCATGTCGCCGCCTCGGTCGAGAGTAAAAAATTCCCAATCGCCAAGTTCTGAATTGTAACCTCGCTCTCTTTTCCGCATTCCTGTGTAAAAATCTGTGTTGGTGCCGGCTGCGTCCAAGAATTTCTGTTTTAGAATAACGGTCCCCACCGGATACATGCCCTTGCCAGTCATCATCGCGTTGCTGCCCCCTGGGCTGATGAAGACGTGAATCCAGTGCTCTCCGTGCGGACTGTGGGGAATGTAGTTAGGACGAGCACAAAGCGGTGACCCAGCCCAATAAACACGTTGCGGCTTTTGCGTAATCCGAATCATCTCCTTGCGATGATGAATGAGGTAGTCCCAGATTTTCTCGTCCTCTGGAAAATCGCGGTCTGCCGCACCGATTGTAAAAGCGTAGATGCAGGCAGCAAGCCCGAACGTAGTAATGGTGATGGCAGTGCGCATACTCAGCGGGACGGATTCTCAGAAATCATAAATCTTGCCACAGCTAAGATTGAAAAGCATCCGACGGCAATAACAGATAGTCGAGCTGTGCACCAGCTGAGTGTATGTCCCGCTAAATAAGTGCAGCCCACATGGCGGGCTCAAGAATGGACGAAGTGCCAATAGACTATGGAGGAGCACTATTGCGGGAACAGCGAGAATCAACGTTAGTTGGAAAATCAACCGGAGCATAAGGAGCCATCTCAATGACGCAACTTCGACATCATTGCTCGATAAGCCTGCGCATTGCAAATGCCGAACACCGAAGTGAGTAAATAGTTGTGACGAGAGATGCGCCCACACGACAACATTTGTGTGTTTTTGCCAAACTTTTTAAGCGGTTTCCTTGTTTGACGGCCGCATTTTGCGGTCGCATCCTAAAGGTCAGCTATGAAATCCCCCTCGCTGCTGGCCTTCGTGTTGCTTGGCATATTCTTCTCTTCTAACCCGTCGCAAGCTCAAGAGCGCAGTCTGAAGTTCGACGGTGGCATCGGCTACTACCTGGCCATAGACGGGAAGCTCAATTATATTTATTGGCCGACTCCGAAAATCAGTTGGGCCGAGACGAACTCCATTTGGCGCATTCCTACAAATGCCCAATTTTACGTATTCGGTCTTGATTTCAGCGGGCCTCCATCGGGAGGGACCTCGTTTCTTGGAAAAAGCGTTTCTGGAGCGGGACATCCAGCGCCGCCCCATTGGCGCGGATATACTTTCACTTACGCTGATGGAGACGGAAACCTGCAATCACCATGGCCGGCCCGCTTTATACCGCTCTCCGGCTACAAAGAAAAAGTTTACGAAATTGTTTTTGACGGTCCGCAGAAGGAATTGAAGTCGGGGGAGCTCTATCACCGATATTGTGTATTTCAGCTCGGCAATTCAACGGATGCGGGAGAGGCATTCGTCTTTTCTTATACGCAACCGGAAAAGAAGCCGGTAACTGGTGACGGCAAAGAAAAACCTAAAGCAACAGACTGAGAAGCATGTTGTAAGATTTCTTGTGCAGCGGAGTTTTCGGTGCTCGGCGTCGTTTTCGCCTCAACCGAGAAATTCAGAATGGCGGGCCGCCGCAAGCGGCGTCCAAGCCTCCCTTTTGAGTTTGACGCCGACGGCAAAATATATATTCTGTTGTTAATGTCCACCAAGCAACATTCTGAGGAGGAGTTGTATCATGTCGCCATCTTCCCCCGAAGAAAGCTCTGCCCCCAGTAATCCTGACCCGAGTCAGCCGTCTTCCGCACCTGATGACCCGCTGAAGCTGTTGATGCCGCGCACGGCAACTGACACCGCAGTTGTTGTTTGCGCACTTGGAATTGCGCTCTGTTTCTTTGCGCCCTGGATAACACTAGACCGAAATATCGGTGGTTACAACTTGACCGGTGCTGCCGGGCTTTTTTGGATTATTCCCCCGCTTGCGATTGCAACGATAGTCGTGCATCGAAACAAGGTCCACCTTCGCAATGTGGGCACAATTACAGCCGTCGTTGTTTGGATGGCCGCACTCCACTGGTTGTTGAAGTCATTTAGCTTTGGGATGCCCGGCCTGCAATGGGGCGCGTCCCTTTCGCTGATGCTGAGCTTGGGGTTGTTCGCTCTCGTGGGTGAAAACCGGTTGACGGCTACTGCTGATTTCGTTGCGCGGAAATTGAATTCGCGCAAAGGCGAGCTGTGCGCCCACTGGGGCGGCTACATGCCCAATCTTCATTTTTCTGCCCGAGAGTTTTACGCGAAAATAGAGGCAGAGATTCGCGCGAAACGTTGGCCTGACGTGCAGCTCCTTCGAGTGATTTACACGGAGGCGGGACTACTCTCCCATAAGCGCGAATATCTACGCGTGGTCCGCCAACGGCAATGTTTCGACATTTGCGCTGCCCCCTACGGTGTGGACTACTTTTTTAGTCTCCGTGAATTGGTCATTCCCGCTGTGGTTACGGTTCGCGCGCTGCTGGCAACAACTCTGGGGGTGCTGTTTCTGGCCGTGCTTTTGCTTCAACTTCTCGGGCTTATGCTCGGTGTCTTCTTGCTTCTTTTTTTGCTTGGGTTTGGTGTTTGGTTTCTCTTTAACGTTCTTAAACTCGGCCTGACGAAAGTAGATGCGGCATTAATGAAGATACCCGTATTGAATGCGGTTTATCTTACCTGGTTTCGCAAGGAAACGTTCTTCGAGCAGGATACTTGTCTGATTTTCACGGAAGGCATTGATTCAGTCGTCAAAAAGCATGTTGACGAAACTTTGTCCGCCAGCGGAATCAAGTTCATCAATAAGTTCGAGAGGCGACCGTTTCTCGACGGCTACAAACGTTCCAGGACCAAACTCGGAGGGGACGACCAGCCCGTGACCCAATGACCTATGCCACTGCTCGACGACATTGCGAGCGAGCAATTCAGCCGCTGGGAAGAACGCGGGCGGGGTTGGAAAGTTTGGGCATATCCGGTGCCGCCCGAGCCAGCATTTGTTCCTTTCCATGGCTTTCGGCTTCCTCAACCAAACACCGAAGCACATGATGACGGTCGCACTCCCGGACTGTTAGCGACCGCGTTTGATGCCATAGAACGGTTTCTTAATCCCAAGCTGCCGCCGCCGGCGGAAGAGCCGGAACCAGAGGAACCGGAGCCCACGCTTTTCAGACGTGAGCCGCTGATTGAATTGCAGACCGCCTTACCCGCCCATCTCGACATCGACCCGGAAGAATTTGCTATCTTTTTGGAACAGATAAGTTCCTGCACGGAGCCGGTCTCCTTTGAACTCTTAGGGCTATCGGACCGCATTGTCGCGCAGTTTGCCGCCCACAAAAGGGATGTGCCGAATTTGACCCGCCAATTGCAGGCACATTTTTTCGATGTGCCGTTTATTCCGGCAGAAAGCGCACTTTCGAATGCATGGGCTCAAACGAAAGGTCACGCCGCAATTTTGGAATTCGGCTTGGAACGGGAATTCATGTTCCCGCTGACTACAAATTGTAAGTTCGACCCATTCATTGGACTCATCGGGGCGATGAGCGAATTGCAGGCGGGCGAGCTTGCACTATTTCAGGTGCTATTCCAGCCAGTGCAAAACGATTGGCCAACGAGTGCCTGGCGGTCGGTCTCTACTCCCCAAGATAAACCGCTGTTTGTGAATCGCCCGGAACTCACCGAACAGGCAAAAGAGAAATTTAGTTCTCCTTTGTATGCCGCAGTGGTCCGCATTGCGGCCAAAGGTGTAGAACTCGCTCGCGCGCGGCTGGTGGCTCGCGAGCTCGCGGTGGCGTTGGGGGTTTTCGCCTCGCCGAAGGGAAACACACTGCTTCCATTACACAACGACGACTACCCGTTCGAAGCGCACGAGCAGGATGTCGTTTTGCGTCAGTCACGCCGAAGCGGCATGCTTATCAATTCCGCCGAATTGACCGGCTTGGTCCACTTCCCTTCTCCCGCCGTCCGCTCAGCTCGCCTTCTGCGTCAGGTGCAGCGCACTAAAGCTGCGCCCGCAATTGTCACCGAGAATCATCCATTCGTATTAGGCGAGAACCGGCACATGGGGAAAACGCTAGCCGTTAGTCTTACAAACGAGCACCGGGTGCGTCACATGCACATCGTCGGGGCGACTGGCAGTGGAAAGAGCAATCTCTTGTTCAATCTCATTTGTCAGGACATTAAAAATGGAGAAGGCGTGGGCGTTCTAGACCCTCATGGAGATTTGGTGGAAAGAATCTTGGGCATCATCCCGCCGGAACGCATCCAAGATGTGGTCCTTGTTGACCCCTCCGACGAGGATTATTCCGTCGGTTTTAACATTCTTTCCGCCCACAGTGATTCTGAGAAGGCCCTACTAGCGTCCGACCTCGTGTCCGTTTTTCAACGTGTGTCGACATCGTGGGGAGACCAAATGGAAAGCGTATTACAGAATGCCATTCTCGCTTTCCTTGAAAGCCGCCGAGGCGGCACACTTGTCGACCTTGAGCACTTCTTAATTGACCCGGATTTCCGGAATGAGTTTTTGAAAACCGTGACTGACCCGGCCGTCATTTTTTATTGGCAAAAAGCGTTCCCCCAACTTGCGGGAAGCAAGTCCATTGGGCCCGTGCTTACTCGGTTGAATAACTTCCTCAAAAACCCGATACGCAACATGGTATCGCAACGGGAAAACCGCCTCGATTTCGGACAAATCATCGATACGGGGAAGATTTTCCTCGCGAAACTCTCCCACGGGCTAATGGGTGAGAAGAATTCCTTTCTGCTGGGGTCTCTGCTGATGTCAAAGTTCCAGCAGATGGCCATGAGCCGCCAGAGGATGGATGCCAGTCGGCGGCGGCCGTTTTGGCTTTACCTGGATGAATTTCATAATTTCATCACCCCTTCGATGGCTCAAATACTCGTCGACGCACGTAAATATAGGCTGGGGATGATACTCGCCCATCACGAGTTGCATCAACTGCAAGCCGATGCGGACGTGGAAAGTGCGGTGATGACGCATCCCTTTACCCGTGTCGTGTTTCGAGTCAGCGATGCTGATTCCCGCGTCTTGGAGAAGGGCTTCAGCCATTTCGTCGCCCGCGACTTGCAGAATCTTAGTCCAGGCGAAGCTGTTTGCAGAGTGGAACGCAGCGATTTTAATTTCAATTTGAAGGTGCCGCTGAGTGACCCAATCGACTCCGAAGCCGCCGCCGAGATACGACAAAAAGTCGTCAGTGCATCGAGGCAGCGCTATTCAACTCCAAGAGCGGAAATTGAAGCGCGCCAAACAACGCCAGCTCAGGACGCCACATCCCCGCCGCCCTCGACATCTTCCCCACCATCGCACTCCGTATTCCAGCAGGTTGCCACCCCGGCCCAGTTGTCCGAAACAAGTCAACCCATTCCGCCCGTCACCGATAATTTCCATGACGATGCGAAAAGGCAGATAACGGAGAAGGCGACGGCACATGACTACTCAGTGACGCCCGAACAGTGGATACTTCAGGGAACCGGGAGGGTGGACTTGGTGTTGGAGCGAGGCGGTCGCAAGATTGCCTGCGAAATTTGCGCCACAAGCACGGCTGAACAGGAGGTTGGTCACATTGTCTCACGTCTCCAGGCCGGCTTCACCGATGTGGCGGTCGTCTGCAGAAGTCACCTGCGATTGTCTAGAATTCAACAGACAATTTCCACTAGCCTCCCCCAGGACCAGGCCGGGCGAGTCGGCTACTACCATTTACCGGCATTCATCTCGCAACTCATTGAGTGGGCGCGGCAGGACCCCGCCGGTGGTGAAGCTCAACGCGCAAAATTGCGGAACCGGACAATTAAACTTGATGATACAACGCTTTCCGCGGAGGAGCGGAAGCGTCAGGAAAAGGCCTGGCTGGAGGAGATTGCCAACGCAATGAAAAATCCACGTGGTCCAAACTAACGTCATGGCCTCGTAAGGACGAAGCCGACTCCCGTCATTCGTAATCGTTGATACTTGGAATCGAAATCTTCCAACCGAGCTGCAATTTTCCTGGGTCCTTTATCCACATGTTGTGTTCCAAGATTCTCATCCCCCTCGTTCGGTTACCGTAATATCGGTCGGCAAGTTTCCAAATGGAGTCTCCACTCTCGACCACGTGTTCGACGGGCCACTTCGATACCGACGGCTTCCGTGTGTAGGGGTAGCGAACGGCGGATTCTGCGTTGAGTTCCCAATAGGAGTCCGAGTGATAAATCCTACGACCTCGGACTTCCTTCTGAGTGCGTTCCCTCACTCGGTAGACATTCCACCACACCGAGAAATGAACGAAGGCCCCTTCGGCATTCTTCTTCAGGAATACGTAAAAGATGTCCCCCACTTTAGGTTCCAAGTAAAGTCTCCGTTCGGGCGTGGCGTTCAGAGAACGTGGCCAAACGACTGAGACCGTGGATGGGGCCGGCCGTCCAGTGAAGGCTTCCACGACTCGAGCTTTCACTGGAATCGGGGCCGTCTCGACTACCTCCTCAATTTTCACAAGACCGATTAGGTCAGCTGACTTTTTGACTTCTTCAAAAGATTCTGGCGGCGGGAGGCTGGCGTTCACGTCGAGGCGGTCTCCCAACCTGGCCATTACGCCAAACACGAAAAGAAAGGTGAAAGCCCGTCTTGGAAACCACCACACTAGCCTCCGACTCAAGGCGAAGGGGGTCTCGGAAATCGGTGCAGTTGGGGTTGTCGAGCTCATCACTCCAATTCTCAGGAGGCAAACGAATTGGAGCAGTCTGCGACTGCTGTATCAAGGACTATTCCGAACCTGCAAGTTTCCGAGGTGTGTCAAGGTAGCAGGACGCAAATAATTGAGTTCTCCCTTGGCCGATGGCCTTTCCGCCGCCGCCCTCGCCGTCTGCGCTCGATGCGGCGAAACCACCGAGGGCACTCGCTAACCGGCATCGCCCTCATACTCACTTCGGGAGCAGCTCTATTACATCCACTCTTGAATGACATGCAGAATCATCGTGCAGTGACGGAGTATTGGAAACGACAATCACCACCCGCCCACGCCGTGCAGAATCAAAACATCCGAGGCGGTATCTCGCGCTTGAGCGACCAAAAGTCATCAACACAGAATTTGTAGTCTCCTGCTGTAAAAGCACTGGGCCATTAACTGCGCCTCGATATATCGCAATGGAAATATTGCAACCAATCTCCCTGGGAAATGGCAGCGGGTCGCTGTCTTTGGGTCGAATGACAGAACACGGCTGTTCGTGATAAAGATAGACACAGTATCTGGCCGAACGAAGCTTGAACTCGTTGGTTGAGACACTGGCGGAGGCCAGCGCGAGTGGCATGGAGTGGAGGTCAGGAGTCGACCACATCGCATTCCGAACACAACCGGCGCTCAGGGAGACTGCGGCTACCAGCCCAATGAATCGGTTGACTCTCATGGGACGCGGGGATTGAAACCAGAGTGCAATGGCCAGGCTTAGATGCGAATGGTTAGGTCGCTGGTGATTCATCGCGCGCAACCAACTCCAAATCCTCGTCGCTTTCTTGACAAAAAAACAGCATCCCGTCGTCCTGCCGAACCATGAACCCCTCGCCATACTCTCGGCAATACCACACCTTGCCCTCGACAAACTCTGGCGCGAAGTCGTTCCAGCCGAGAACAAAAACAATCCGAGCGGGATGACGTGGGTAACGCACTCGGTGTCCGCGATGAATCTCTTGACCAGTTACAGAGTGTCGTGACACATCGGCCATGGCGTGTTAAGCGGCAATAACAAATTGAACCCAGTCAATGAGTCTGAAAAAGGCGAGAATACAGGGCATAAAGAGCCGAGACTATAAGACCGAAGTAACCTGACCACATATAAAAGACGACCACGGTGGGCCTTGAGCACATCACTGATTTCGTGTTTGTCATTACGAACGACGCTTCACCAGCGTCGCGCTGCTCAGTTGTCGTCGTTTCCACGGGAGGACCTTCGAAAGACGAGAGAACGGTCGACTTGGTGAAAAGGCGAAATGCGGCAAACGAAACCGCCGAATGAATTAGTGCCAGCGTTACAAAGGCGATAAGAAATTGTTTCATATTTCTTCAGGCTGAGCTCTGAAGTTCAAACAACGCGACCCTTGTGGCGCCATGTCATCAAGGACTCGCCGGTGTCTGCATCAACGCACAGGCCCCATTGACTTGTTGTTATTCTTCCAAAACCCAACCAGAGCAATTTTTGCTTGCCCACCAATCTACAGGACATCTAAGCAGGGCTGCGTTTCCATCCTGGGTAGGAGTCCAGAGTTTAAAAGCACCCGCGTCCATTGACTCGAGAATGCTGCAGTGATGCCGAACACCGTCGCAGGCAGAATTCAAATCAATCCCAGAATACACAAGCACTTTTAGTCCCGCGTCGCGCTTTTGCTTCACTTCATCATAATCATTGATTACCCGCAGACCGGTTGCGAGCTTGAGTTCCCGCAGGACCCGTGGCAGATGCACCTCATCAAAGAGGCCGAACTGTGTCGCAGGATTTGAAAAGCATCCGATAAAACGCCTGGAGAATTTGTCAGCATTAATCTCTTCTCCCATTCGCTGCGCCAATTCGATGATGCACCTTGGTATGCATCCAAACAACTTGAATTGCTCTTTTTGCTGTTCAGTCATTGATTTTGGTTCTGATTAGTTTGTTGGCGAGTGGAGGTCTGTTTTGTCAATCCGGCGTTCCGCCCATTTCGAGAAAAAAACTGGAACTCTTGCCATTACCGGTTTGTTAGCGCTGTTGGAAGGAACGCGAGGCGCTAAATGAATCCAACGGAAGGCTGCTTTGCTTATCGGAAACAGCGGAAGGAGCCTCCGGGATGAAATTCCGGCGCGTCCGAATCAACAAAATTAGTTCGCGCGATGCTTCACTTCTAAGCGGCCCCAGTCCCGCTGGCAGAGCAAAAGAAAATCACCAAGCTTTTCGGCAACATCAGCGACATCGTCGTCAGTCAAGCTGTCGAACGATTTCTCTGGGTTGCACCCTCGCCACGCGTTTAGCGTGTCGGGCGAACATCCACTGTGTGTAGAACGTGGTATCCGGTGGCCGGTGGGCGTCACAAATTGCTGCCCGTATTCGCTCGCGCCACTCTAAGCCACTATCCTCTGTCAACTGCTTAAGAGCACGCCAACAGTTTTCGTTAACGTAAATCCGGCCTCCATCGTCTTTCATTGAAAAATGATTTTCACGTTTTGACGACGCTGTCAACAGGAGCAAAAGTATTCCCCAAAAAAACCTTTCCAAAGAGGTCTTTGACAAGCTGCGATGTCATAAAATTACAGCGACGCGCCTGGGCTCTCTCATGCTGTGAACATTAATAGCACACCACTGACGAGAAGGGACCAGCCAACACTCTCGACCATCGGCTGACGACCGGCACCAATAGCGCCATTGTCGGCACCGTTGCAAACAATCCAAAGCACCATAGTGCCATGCTGACGGTGTAAGGAGTGAATCGTGGCTCCATCGTGCGCCCGACCAGGCACATGCCGTAAGCAAAATACACGATGATTGCCGTAGCGAATACTCTCAAGGCGAGCAGTAATCGAGTGCCTTGGATGGTCGCGAACAAGGCGAGCGCAACCACGGCAGCTACGAGAATCAAACCGCCGCATGGCAAAACTTCCGAGAGCGCGGCCAACAGCACAGTGGCGCTGAGTCCGCAGAAAACATGAAATGCTCGGTTCATAGTCCGATGCGGAAAAAGTTTAACATCTGTTCGCTCACCCACTCGTCCTCAATCGCCTGCGCGTGTCTCCCTTTTCAAATCAGGCGTGAACAAAGGCAGCGTGCTCACCGCGGTCTTGAGCGAGGCAAGTTCAAGGTGAGTGTATTGGGTGTTGACGGCGCGCGTAGTATGACCGGTGAGCTTCATCCGAACCTCCTCGGCGACGCCGGCGTTCGCCAACGCCGAGTTAAAACTGTGGCGCAACGAATGAAACGTACGTTTCGTAAATTTTCGCGTGCCTGCGCCCTGGACAATCATCAAATCAACTCCAGCCTTCTTGACGATGCGCTTGAAACTTTCGCTGAGGCCGTGCTTTCCGCCTGGGCCTTTGGTGGCAAGAGTCGGGCAAAGAAAACCCTGTGTGCCAAACTGCGACAGGTAACGAAGATGTTCGATAATGTGGTAGTGCATCGGCACTATGACCTTTTTCCCCGTTTTTTGCTGATGGTAAATCAGCACACCCTCTTGCGGGCGCACGTGTTCCCATTTCATGTGCACGCAATCGGAAAGCCTGGCCCCGACAAAATATCCCAAGAGGATAAGAGTTTGCCATTCCACAGATGGCGCCGCATCCAAGACCTTCTGAACGTCCTCGTGGCTGAACACTTCTCGCTCTGAACTTCTCAACTTCGGCGGTCGCACCGCGGCCACCGGATTTTTCAGAATAATCCCATATTGCTCCGCGCGTCGGAATGCCGTGTTGAGGGTTTTCAGGTCGATGATGGCGGTTTTCGGTGCGACTCCAGAGTCCAACCGTGCGTTCACGAAGGCATCGATATCCTTTGGCGTCACCGATGTGATTGGTTGCGTCGCCTTCGTCTTGAGGGCTTCCAAGAACAAGGTGGTGGTGTTTTCGTAACGCTCCAATGTCGTGGGAGCATTCCTGGTGGTGACACCCTTGAGCCAATCATCGAAATAGCTTTTGACCGTTGGGACGGTCATCGAATCGCCGGTGACCCGCTCAGCAGTATCCGTGAGGATTTTCTGCAATTGCGTGGTGGTGACAGTCCCCCGTCGCGCCTGCTGTTCGACATGCTCCAATTCGAGCGCAATTTGCATCGCTTTGCCACGTTCAGTCGTCTTGGTGGAGCGCTTTAGCTGGCGCCCGTCTTTGGCCGTGTAGCAAGCAAACCAGAACCGGGACTTCGGGTGTTTGGCGAGGCTGGCCATAGGTGAATTCAGTTGTCTAAGGTAAGAATGAAAGTAAGAATAAAATGTTCAAAATAATTTCCTCCAGATGTGCAATATGTTGCTCTCCAATTCTTTGAAAAGGGTGAATCCAGACGAGGGTTCGATTCCCTTCACCCGCTCCACTGATTTCAGGGCACTTACGAAAAAGTGCAAGTGAAGTGCAAGTAAATCGAACGACGGTTTTTGTTCCTTTGCCTCATGTGCGCTTTTCCATGGGATCCAGATCAGTCGCAAGCAGGCGGTTTCTGCTTTAGCAAGGAATGATCCTTTTCCTTCCCGAATCTCGCTTATGGGAGTAAAGACGATACGAACCCGTCATGAACGCGCCCCAACAACGCGAAGAGACGATATTTGCCGAAGCGTTGCGCCTGCCACAGGAGGAGCGCGCCGCCTACCTCGCTCAAGCCACTACGGGTAACGCGGAGTTGCGTCAGCGCCTCGAGTGTTTACTTGGAAGCTATCAGGCTGGAGATTTTCTGGAACAGGCGGCTGTGCCTCAATTGTGCGAGACCCGTCATATCACCGTTCCCCTCACCGAGAAGCCCGGGGACACGATTGGCCGCTACAAGTTGCTTCAGCAGATCGGCGAGGGCGGTTGCGGGGTCGTTTACATGGCGGAGCAAGCCGAACCGGTTCGCCGCCGCGTGGCGCTCAAGATCATCAAGCTGGGCATGGATACCAAATCCGTGATCGCGCGCTTTGAAGCCGAGCGGCAGGCGGTCGCGATGATGGATCACCCGAACATTGCGAAGGTCTTCGACGCCGGCGCGACGGCAGCGGGCCGCCCTTACTTCGTCATGGAGCTCGTCCGCGGGATGAAGATCACCGATTACTGCGACGAAGCGAAACTCTCCACCCGCGCCCGGCTCGATCTGTTCATCCAGGTTTGCCAGGCCATCCAGCATGCGCACCAAAAGGGCATCATTCACCGCGACATCAAGCCTTCGAACATTCTTGTGAGCGCGAACGACGGCGTGCTGGTGCCGAAGGTGATTGACTTCGGCATCGCCAAAGCCACCAGCGGCCAGCAACTCACGGACAAGACGCTCTTCACCGCGTTCGAGCAATTCATCGGCACCCCCGCCTACATGAGCCCTGAGCAGGCGGTAATCACCAACGTGGACATCGACACGCGCAGCGACATTTACGCGCTCGGCGTTCTGCTCTACGAAATGCTGACCGGCAAAACTCCGTTCGATGCGAAGGAGCTTCTCGCGATTGGTCTGGATGAAATGCGCCGCACGATTCGCGAACAGGAACCTCAGCGTCCCTCCACTCGTCTCAGCACCCTGCCCGGCCAGGAGTTGAGCACCACCGCGCAACGTCGCGGCCTCGATGCTCCCAAACTCGTCAGTGAACTCCGCGGCGATCTCGACTGGATCGTAATGAAGGCGCTGGAGAAGGACCGCGCGCGGCGCTACGAGACCGCCAACGGTCTGGCTGCTGACGTGCAGCGATACTTGAACAATGAGCCGGTCCTGGCCTCTCCGCCCAGCACGATTTACCGGCTCAAGAAAGCCGTTGGGCGGAATAGATTGGCATTTAGCTTCGTGGCAATAATCGCCGGCGTCCTCGCCATCGCCACCAGCATCAGCATTTGGCAAGCAGTTCGAGCTACTCGGGCCGAAACTCTGGCGACGCGGCAACTTACCGCATCGGAGGCTATCTCAAAGTTTTTGACTGAGATATTCCAAAGCGCTGACCCCAGAAGCGAAGGCCGAACTCTTACCATGGCCGAAATGCTCGACCAGGCGGCTCGAAAATTGGATACCGACCTCTCCGACCAGCCTGTGCGACGGGCGCAGCTCCAAGCTACTATTGGCGCAACCTGCCAAGCTCTTGGTCTCTACTCCTCTGCGGTGCACTTGCGAGAGAAGGTCCGTGATTATTACCAGGCCACGGTCGGACTGGAGAATCCCGCCACCGTGGAGGCGATGCAAAACTTGGCTGTCTCCTATTGGTTTATTGCCCGCTATGAGGACGCACTGGGGCTACGGGAAGAGGTGTTGGCAATCCGTCGTAGAACCAAAGGGCCGGAGCACCTCGACACGATGTGGGCGCTCTATTATCTGGCGCTCTCCTATGATTCAGCTGGTCGAGCGGCAGAGGCGATAAAAATGCTTGAGAAGGTCGTGCAAGTTCGAGGCGAGAGGCTCGGTCCAGAACACGCAGATGCCGTTTCGGCGATGCATGCCCTGGCGAATGGTTACTCCTCAGTTGGCCGACAGGAAGATGCGCTCAAATTGCGCCAAACCGTTGCGTCGCTTCGCCCGAAAGTGAGTGGCCCGGAGCATCCTTACACCATGGATGCTCTACTCGCCTTATCGAGCTCATACCGCGCGGCGGGGCGACGGGACGATGCCATCAAAGTAGGCGAGGAGGCGCTATCGCTCTACCGCAAAGCAAACTGGTCCGACCATCCGCGCATGCGCATGGCGATGGAGTCCCTAGCGAAGTGCTATCACGACGCAGGGCGGTTCGACGAAGCGTTCAAGCTAAGCGAGGAGGCGTTATCCCTTAAACTGGCGAGCGCGCACCAGATCATTCTGAATCCGATTACCGAATCTGGACTGAGTGATTTGGCGGAATTGTACGGGCGCCAAAAGCAGTATTTTCTGGCGGAGTCGGCCTACCGGAGATTGCTGCAATACCGTTACGGCCGCGCTGGCGCCAAGGGCTGGACCAACGATGTCTGGTTACGTGATACGGTGCTCGGCGCGAAGGCGAGCCTCGCTCGGCTGCTCTCCGATTGGGCATGGGCTGAGCGTGAGACCAATGCACCTCTCTCGCGCGCGCATGAGGCGGAGGGACTCTTGCGCGAGGTGTTGCTACTGCGGCTCTGGGAGAGCACCAATTCGTGGCGCATCGCCGATGTGAAGAGCCGTCTCGGGGCAGCGCTCACATGCGTAGCGGCGACTGAGCACACGCTGAATGCTGACGCTCGGAACGCCAAACTCAGCGAAGCCGAATCGCTGCTGCTGGACGGGTACGAGCAATTAGAAAAGACAGCGGTCGAAGACAAATACCGGCGTGATGCACTCGAACGACTCGTGCGCCTTTACGAGGCATGGAACAAACCCAAGAGCTGTGCCGAGTGGCAGACAAAGCTCAACGCCTTCGATGGAGCCCGAAACAAGGCGACCGTGGCAGTACCCCTGATCGAAGAAACCTCGGAGAACAATGGCGGAACAAAGTGAATGAGGTCACTCGAATTTTGAACGCGCATTCGAACAATACGCGTGCCGCCGACGAATTGTTGTCGCTTGTTTACGAGGAATTGCGCCGGCTCGCCGCATCGAAGATGGCGTCCGAAGCGCCCGGCCACACGCTTCAAGCGACCGCGCTTGTTCACGAAGCGTGGCTCCGACTCACGACTGACGAACAGCGAAAATGGAATGACCGCACTCATTTCTTCGCCGCGGCGGCTGAAGCCATGCGCCGGATTCTCGTGGACAACGCCCGCCGCAAACGAGCAGAGCGACATGGCGGCGGACATCACCGCACCGACCTGCCGGAGATCGCCTGCGCGGTGGCTCAGAACGAGGACCAGCTTCTCGCGGTGAATGAGGCGCTGGAGAAATTCGCGGCGCAGGACCAACAGAAAGCCGAATTGGTCAAGCTCCGCTACTTCGTCGGCATGACCATTGAAGAAGCGGCGGAAGCGCTCGGCATCTCTACGGGAACCGCCAAACGACATTGGGCTTACGCCCGCGCCTGGCTGGCGGATGAAATCAAAGCGCGGCAATCGCAATAGAACAGCGCGAAGCGTTCGGAGTGCGCCCGGCTCGCCGGCGCTTTCGCATCGTGTACGACTGGTGCCAGCGGTGGGTTCGCTCCTGTCCTGAAAGGCGAGAGCAAGCTCCACCCGCCTCCAAATGCTGGCGCGCAGTTCGGTTCACCTCCGCACAAACCCCTTCCCAGCAACCGGCGCTCCAATCCGCGGTTACGGGACGCCAGGCGCGCACCAAGTCCGGGGGATTCTCTCCTCCTTTGTGTTCCGCTGGTTGGCTTCTGTGAGGCATTCGGACAATTCTTTCCGCCGCTGATCCGGTTTTCCACGGAATTTCGCTTATCTGAGTACAATGAAAACAACAAACAAACCCACGTTGAACGGAAGGGAGGTGAAGCCGCTATGATCTGGGACCCAATTGGACCCATGTTCCACTTTGTCCTGAGGCTGATTGGTCTGTGATCCAATCCCCCGCCGCCTGAGGGCTTGTCGGTCTGCCAGACCGGCAAGCCCTTTCTTTTATCCATGAATCGTCACGTTGGGTTGGCTCGGCGAAGTGGGCACTCAGCGTCGGTGCGAAGTCGATTCGATTCCTAAAAATCCGTGTCATTCGCGTCTCGCCAAAAGTCTTTTCCTACCCCTGATCCGTTTTTTCGTGGAATTTCGCTTTCCTCAGTAGAATGAAAACCAAAATCCACACTCTGCTGGGAGCCTTCGTCCGATGGCTGATCGTCTCGCGCCAACTCGCCAATCCAATTGTTTCAGCGTTGGCACTGGGCTGGCTTGCCGCCCCGCTCCAGGCGCAACTGATCCACGATCCCTTCAACTACACCCCCGGCGTGACGCTGGCGGGCCAATCGCCCTTCGCCCCGCTGACCTGGTACGCCGCCGGGCCGGCGGGGCCGCAGCAGGCGCGCGTGCAGGCGGGCGTGCTCCAATGGCCTGGCCTCTCCAACTCCGTCCCCAACCGCGTCAACATTACCGCGGGCAACGGGCCGAGTTCGCTGTTCGTCTTCGGCACGATGGACGTGGCGGACCCCTACCCGCCCATCACCGGCGGCACGATTTATTTCTCGTTCATCTTGCGCGTGACGGACCTCACCGGACTGGGCGTGGGCGGCAACTACTTCGCCGGATTCACGCCGGACCAGGGCGGCGGGGCGGTGACGCCGGCCAATGTATTCACGCGGGTGCTGCTCCGCACTTCGGGCGCCGGCTATAACATCGGCCTGGACAAATCCTCCGGGGTGCTGGCCAATTTCCAGTGGGACACGCGGGTCTTCAACGCGGGCGACACGGTGCTCCTCGTCGGCGCCTACATTTTCAGCGGGGAGAACGCGGACATTTCCCAGCTCTGGATCAATCCCGACCCCACCACCTTCTGCTCCTCCACGCCGCCGCTCTACACGCTCCAAAGCACGGCCGGCGTGGACGCGACGCAACTGGCCAGCGTCGCCTACATCCAGCGGCCCACCCCGGCCCAGCCGACGGCGATGCTCACGGATGAACTGCGCGTCTCGCAGTTTTGGGACGGGGTCGTGCGGCCTGGCTGGGATTATCCCGACGCGCCCGGCTCCTACCACACGCTCTTCGCGGACAACGCCGCGCGGCACACGGTCGTGCCGGGCATCTACATGGGGACGCAAATCGACGTGGAGTGCAACGGCCTGCCCACCCCGCTCGCCGACGGCGATGACTTGAACAACCTCGACGATGGCGACGGCGTGACCTGGGCCGCGGGGCCGTGGGTGATGGGCGGCACAAAAAGCCTCATCGTCACCGTATCCGTCAATGGCCGGCTCGACGCCTTCTTCGATTGGAACCGGAACGGCACGTTCGATCCGGGCGAGCAGGTGTTCACCAGCGTGGCCGTGTTCGCCGGACTGAACCCGCTCACGGTCACGGTGCCGCCCGGGGCGGCGGCGGGCTTCACTTACATGCGGTTCCGCTTCAGCACGGCGGGCGGCCTCGGCGCCGTCGGCCCCGCGCCGGATGGCGAGGTGGAGGATTACCGGATTCAAGTGCAGGCCCCGCCGCCCCCGGACCTCGGACTCGCAGTGCTGGTTTCGCCACAACCGGTGACGGACACGAGCAATGTCACTTACTCAGTCACCGTGACGAACAAGGGCGGCGACGCCACGACCACGCTGCTTACGGTGCCGCTGCCCGCAGGCCTGACCTTCGCATCGGCGACGGCTTCGCAAGGCTCGTGCAGCAACACGACAAACGGCGTGCAGTGCAATCTCGGCACGTTGCAGCCCGGGGGCTCGGCCACGATTAACGTCGTGGGTATCCCCGACTTCAACCAACTTGCGACCGCGCTCAACATCCCCGACACTCAGGAAACCATCGAGGTATCCAATACCGTGGCCGTCACCTCGCTGGAAGTGGATGCCGCCCCCGCAGACAACGTGGCCGTGGTGGTGGTGGCCGTCGTGCCCCTGCGCGACTTCGGCGACGCGCCCACGCCACCGTATCCCACGCTACTGCCCAACGGCGCGCGGCACCGGATTGGCGTGCTGCGCTTCGGCGTGTTGCTGGACGCCGAACCGAACGGCCAGCCGGTCAACCTCGACGACGCCATCGGCGTGGGCGATGAAGTGACCGATGGCTTCGGTCTGCCCGCCGGATTCTACACGGGCGGGTATAACCCCATCACCATCCAGGTGAGCGGCCCGGCGGCCTTCATTGACTTATGGATCGACATGAACGGCGTGCCCGGGTGGGATCCGGCGGATCAAGTCCTGGCTCATGTGGCGCACCCTGGCGGCGGTGCGGTCGTGGGCTACGCCATTCCGATTCCGCCCGGGACAGCGCCGGGTCTGGCCTGGGCGCGGGCGCGTGTTCACAAGAACCCGGCCGGCCTGTCGCCCCACGGCTACGGCGGTGACGGCGAAGTGGTGGATTTCCAAGTCAACATCCTCCCGGCGGCCGTGGACTTGGTGGCCGTGGCCGATCCCGCGGAGATCGTGGTGACGGAAGGCGACCTGCTCACGCAGACCATCACGGTGAGCAACAAAGGGCCGTCCACCGCGAGCGGCGTGACGTTGCGAGTCCACTTCCCGCTCGGCGCGACGCTGGAGAATCTTCAACTCAGCCGAGGCACCGGCCAGATGGAAGGCACGAACCTTGTGTGCAATTTGACCTCGCTGGCACCGAACGCCAGCGCTCTCGTGACCTACACCGCCGGCACCAGCAATATCTTTGAAGGACTCGGGGATGAATTCTGGTATTTCTGTTTCGACACATTCGCCGCTGAAATCGACTTGAACCCGGACGACAACATGCACCACGGCATGGTCGGCGTCGTTGCCAAGCGCGACTTCGGCGACGCGCCCGATGCCACGGTCGGCGCAGCCTATCTCTACCCGACGCGCCTCGTGGACAACGGCGCTCGGCATCGCGTCGTCGGTCCTTACTTCGGCGGCAGCCCGGCTGGCGTGTCTCATCGCGACGCCGACCCCGACGGCATGCCCACGTTGAATGCCGACGGCGATGATCTGCTCGACGCCAACGACGACGAGGAGGGCATCCAGTTCCTGGATCCCATCTTTCCCGGCGCGACGGGCGTGCGCGTGCGCATCAACGCGCCGCTGGGCGGCAAGGTGGATGCCTGGCTGGATTTCAACCGCAACGGCCGTTGGTCCATGGGCGCGCCCGAGCAGATCTTCACCAGCCTGCCGGTGGCGGCCGGCACCTTCGACTACACGTTCAACGTGCCCGCCGGCGCGGTGGTCGGTCCCACCTACGCCCGCTTCCGCATCAGCAGCGCGGGCGGACTGGCCTTCACCGGCTACGCCACCAACGGCGAGGTGCAGGATCTCACGGTGCCGATTCTTCCCGCCATCGACGTGCAGGTGGTGACCGTGGGTGATCCCACCGTCCAGTTCAGCGACAATAATCCCTTCCTGCTGACGTTGCGCGTGGCCAACGAAGGCTCGAACACCGCCTCCGGCGTGCAAGTCACCGCTACGCTGCCGGCCAACGTCACCGCCCAGTCGGCCAGCGCCAGCAACGGCACCTGCCAGATCAACGCCGGCACCGTCACCTGCCAGTTCGCCAGTCTGGCGCCGGGACAGAACTCGCTGATCGCCGTGACCCTCATCGCCGCATCCGACAACCTCCCCGGCGACGATTCCGCCAACCTGGGCACTCTGACGGTCACCGCCACCTCCACGGAATTGGACCTCAACCCGGCCGACAACGTCATCGCCCTGCCGGCCGTGGTGTTGTTCGCGAGCGATTGGGGCGACGCGCCTGTCGGCTATCCCGTTACTCTCGTGGAGAACGGGGCGCGCCACCGCCGCAAAGCCGGCTTCTTTCTCGGCGCCGCCTGGGACCGTGAGACTGGCGGCACGCACAGCCCTCTGGCCGACTGGGACGACACCCACGGCGCCACGCCCGACGACGAGGACGGCGTGACCTTCACCGCCCCCGTGGCCCCCGGTGCACCAGCCTACGTCACAGTCGTGGCCTCGGCTGCCGGGTTCCTCGACGCCTGGTTCGACTTCAACGGAGACGGCGATTGGGCCGATGCCGGCGAACAAATCTTCACCAGCCTGCCACTCGCGGCTGGCGCCAACACGCTCACCTTCTCCGTGCCCGCCACGGCCACCGCCAGCACCCTCTTCAGCCGCTGGCGCTTCAGCGAAACCGGCGGACTGCCCTACAACGGCCCCGGCGGCAAAGGCGAAGTCGAAGACCATGCCGTCACCCTTGCCGCGCGACTCGACTTCGGCGACGCGCCGGAAGTGATCCCCGGCGCCCCGGCCATCGTCACCACCTACGAAGTAACCCTGGCCCGCGACGGTGGCCGCCATGATGTCTCGGCACTCCGCCTGGGCAACAACTGGGACGCGGAACTCAACGGCCAGCCCAGCCTTAACGCCGACCTCGACGACATCACCGGCGTGCCCGATGACGAAGACGGCTGGACGCCCGTGCCTTTCGTGGCGGGCATGATGATGAACCTCACGGTGTATGTCACCGGCGGCAACGGCCTGCTCGATATTTGGGTGGACTGGGACCATAACTACAACTGGGACGTTCCGGAGCACCAGGTCATGGCCTTCGCGGTGGCCCCCGGCGCGAATACCGTCCCCATCAACGTGCCGGGCGGCATCCCCAACGGCCCGACCTACGCGCGCTTCCGCCTGAGCACCGCCGGCTCGGCGCTGCCCTCCGGCTACGCGGCTGACGGAGAGGTGGAAGATTACCTCGTCACGGTCAATAACAACGGCGGCAATCCGAACCCCGTTTTCTTCGCCGGCTTGGAACACACTGCATCGAGCAACGCAACGGTGACCGTCCACTCCAACGCGCTGTTCATTTCCAACCTCGGCTCCAGCGGGCAGGATGGGGTAAGCATTGATTTCAAGCGTGTCCCGGACGGGGCCGGCCTGCGCTTTGGTTCGAATGGGTTTGCGCTGCCCGGTTTGGCCCGTTTCGGATTCGCTGCTTACGGGACCGTGAGCAACATGCCAAATCAGTTCCTCGGCACGGTGAGATTTGAAAACAGCAACAGTGTCGTGAGCGGCTTTTTTGATGTGAACACTGAATTGCTGCAAAGCGCTCGCATCGAGGTTTACAATGGGGCGACGCTTGTCGGCACCTATTCCGTCCCTGAGGACGGCTTGCTCGGTACATTCTCCGGAGACTTCCAACTGCAGAACGCAAGTTTTGTCGCGGAGCCGGGGCACGATGCGTTCTTCGACACGGAAATGCTGTCGCTTTCTTTCACGCCGCATAGCCAGCCTTCAACGACGGTAACTGCCACCCATATCCGCATGTGCACTGAAAATCATATCCACAATGTGGATCGACTGGTCGTGACAGGCCGCAACCTGGCTTCGTTCACCATCTCGGACGAGGCCATCCATATGTTCGGTCATTGGCAGCGGTTGCTGGCTGGTGCACGGTTGGACACAGCTGGCAACGGCCCTCCCACATTGCGCGTGAGCAACCTCGGCTCCAGCGGAGAGGACGGCATCGAAACCATCATCGGCGGCGGGAACGACATCTGGGACGTGCGCGACGAGGTCAGTCTCCCCAGTCGCGTGGTGCAGTTATGGGAGGGGTTGCGAGGTCAATGGCTCACGAGGTCGAACAGCCACGTTCGCTGGACGGTGACGGGCCGCATCACCGGCTCGGCCATTTCGTACCAGAAGATCGAGGACCTCTTGTTTTCCAAACAGGAGCAAGGCACTGCGCTCACCGTCGACTTTACCTCGCTCGGTGCAACGCAGGCGGTGGTGGAGGTGTTCAACGGGCCGACCTACGTCAGTAGGGGAACGCTGAACGGCACAGGTCTGGTTTCCTTTGCTTTCCAGCACAGTGGGATCCGAAGCTTGGAATTCACGTGACTTGAAGTCGCGGC
>JADMIO012771069.1_pt1 | contig 22311 bp, 19 predicted proteins | sample 8958161 | NCBI WGS metagenome assembly JADMIO01 (sample SAMN16585339, study PRJNA669376) | soil metagenome | isolation source: Crop rotation soil | place: USA: Cullars Rotation, Alabama | collected 2011
CGCGACAACTTGTCCACGTGGAATTCTAAGCTTAGGATCCCAATGTGCTGGAAAGGGCTCGCCCGGCGGTTTGGCGGAGAACAGAGTTATGCGCAGGCATTCAAGCTCTCGGCTTATTCCATCACGGCGGCCATGCTTGCGGGCGCACTTACCGTCGCCCCGGCGCTTGGGGTCTTCGCCCTGCTCGGCGCCACCTACAGCCTCTACCTGCTTTTCGTCGGCGCGCCGAAGGTGATGCACGTGAAAGGCAAGCAGGGCGTCAATTACGCGATCGTTGCAGCGTTGCTTGCCGTGGCGCTGGCCCTTGGCGTTGGCCTCATAACCATGGCGATGTCTGCCTCGACAGGCGCTCTCCTGCCGCCCATGGCTGCCTTGCGCGCCGCCGAGCTGGGCAATGTCCCGCAAGGCGCAGCCCTCGATCTTAGCCCCGAGCCCTTGCCGGACTCTGCGGGTGAACTCGCAGCTGGCGCGCCTGCAATCCCCTCGGGAGGAGACCTGCGCGGGGCGACGCCCCTCAAGCTCGCCAATCTCGACCGTGTCGCCGTCAGCGCCGAGAAGCGCGGGGTCGGCGGCGCGCGTAACGTGCAGGTCGAGGCGGAATACCGCCGTGGCAACCGTTATATCATGCTGCAGCTTACGCTCTCTCCAACCATCGCCACCGCGATCGGCTTTGGCGGGCCGGCGACGTCCGAATACGACCGCGAGACCTCCGACGGCTATTCGCGCCGGCGCCGCGTGGCCGAGGCCATCGTGGTCGAGGACTGGAACAATTCCTCTAAAAGCGGCAGCTATGGCCGGCTGGTGGAGGACCGGTTCTACGTCAAGGCGTCGGGCGGGGGAGGCATTCTCCCCAATGATCTTCGCGCAGCCGTGGAACTCTTCGGCCGCCAGACACTGGCGCAGCTTGAGGCAGAAGGCTAGGAGCGCGGGCAGACCCCAAAGCGCTTCCCTATATTGAAAAAATAGACTTAGCCTCCCGCCCATGGCCGCAATCGTACGCCCCGCAAACCGGCAGGACCTCGACCGCCTCGAGGACATGATCACGCGCGTCGATCCCGGCATGCTGACCATGCCGCAATCGCGCGATGCGATGGCGCAGCGGATCGAGAAGTCGCTCGCCGCCTTCACCCGTCCTTCGTCGCCGCCGGAGAACGAAATCTACTTCCTGGTGATGGAAGAGGAAGGCAAGTTGCTCGGCGTCGGCAGCCTGTTCACCAACCTCGGCTATGAGCGGCCCTTCTACTCCTACCGCATCTCGCGCGACTCGAAGCTTTCGCCCGAGCTGAATGTGAAGGTCGAACTCGACCTGCTCCACCTCGTCAATGACTACCATGGCGACACCGAACTCGGCACGCTGTTCATCGAACGCGACGCGCGCGGCGGCGGGCGGGGGAGGCTGCTGTCGTTTGCTCGCCTGCTTCTCATCGCTGCCGATCCGGTGAGGTTCGGGCCACGAGCGATGGCCGAGATCCGCGGCTTCACGGATGGCAAGGGCGAGTCTCCCTTCTGGGACGCCGTCGGCCACAAGTTCTTCAAGATGGATTATCGCAAGGCAGACGCCCGCAGCGCGCGCGACCATCGCTTCATCGCTGACCTGATGCCGCGCTACCCGATCTATGCTGACCTGCTTCCCGCCGAAGCCCGCGCCTGCATCGCCCGTCCGCATCCCGATGCCGAACCCGCGCTCGCCATGCTCAAGAGCCAGGGCTTCCACTACAACAACGTGGTCGACATCTTCGATGCCGGCCCGTCCGTCGAGGCTTTCACCGACCATATCGATATCGTGCGCAGCGCCCTGCGGATGTCCGCTGCCGAGTTCGCCGCCGGCGATCCCGGCCCTCGCGGGCTTGTTTCCACCGCCAGCCTCGGCAAATTCGCGGCGACCCAGTTCGGCAGCGGCGAGCCTCGCAGCGAAGCCGTCGCCCGCATCGGCGCCAGCAGCGCCGACCAGCTCCTCGTCTATCGTACGCGGGAGCGCTCGGCATGAGCTTTCCCACATTCACCGGCGAGTGCTTCATCGGCGGCCGCTGGGTCGCGGGCCAAGGCGGCTATTTCACCTCCATCGCTCCCGCAGACGAGGCCGAGATCTGGCGCGGCCGCGAAGCATCCAACGCCGACGTCGATTCAGCAGTAGACGCCGCGCGGAAAGCCTTTCCCGACTGGCGCCGCCGGCCGATCGAGGAGCGCATCGCCATCGTCCGCGCCTTCGCCAAGCTGGTCGAGGCCCGCAAGGCCGACATTGCCGCGGTGATTTCCCGCTCCACGGGCAAGCCCGTATGGGACGCCCTCACCGAAGCCGGCGCGATGATCGGCAAGGCTGATCTTTCAGTGAGAGCCTACGCCGAGCGCACTCCGACCAAGGAAGCCTCCGCCGGCGCCTTCACAGCGCGGATCAGCCATCATCCCCATGGCGTGATGGCCGTGCTGGGCCCGTTCAACTTCCCCGGCCATCTTCCCAACGGCCACATCATGCCCTCTCTGATCGCGGGCAACACGGTGATCTTCAAGCCATCCGAACAGACGCCGGAGGTTGCCGAGTTCACCATCCGCCTCTGGGAAGAGGCGGGCCTTCCCCCCGGCGTCATCAATCTCGTTCAGGGCGCACGCAGCCCGGCCGAAGCGCTGGTCGCGCACGATGGCGTCGATGGCGTGCTGTTCACCGGCGGCGTTCCGGCGGGCAAGGCGATCCACAAGGCGCTGGCCGGCAAGCCCGAGAAAATCCTTGCCCTCGAACTTGGCGGCAACAATCCGCTGGTGGTGTGGGATGCAACGGATCTCGACGCCGCGGCGCGCATCATCGTCAAGTCGGCCTACATCACCGCGGGCCAACGCTGCACTTGCGCCCGCCGCCTGATCATTCGCACAGGCGCGCAGGGCGATGCGGCCATCGCCGCGCTTACACACGCGATCGACAGCATCGTGGTCGGCCAGCCCGACGCCATCTCCCAACCCTTCATCGGCCCGCTGATCTCGGCAAAAGCGGCAGACGCCGTGATCGCCGCCCAGGCCGACTGGCTGAACGCGGGCGGCATCGCCATCCGCGAGACCCGCCGCATTTCGCTCGGGCCTGCTTTTCTTTCGCCCGGACTTATCGACGTAACAGCCGTCAATTCGCGCAAGGATGAAGAGGTGTTCGGCCCGATCCTGCAGGTGATCCGCGTGCCCGATTTCGACGCCGCGCTGGCAGAGGCGAACAACACGAGGTTCGGCCTCGCTGCCGGCCTGATCTCGGACAGCGAAGAACTCTTCGACCGCTTCGAGACGGAAGTCCGCGCCGGCGTGCTCAACTGGAACCGGCAGACGACAGGCGCCTCGGGCGCGGCCCCCTTCGGCGGCGCCGGGCAGTCGGGCAATCATCGCCCCGCAGGCTACTACGCGGCCGACTATTCCGCTTGGCCCATGGCGAGCCTCATCGCGCCCGGCCCCGTCAGCGACGACGAACCCATCGTCGGCTTCCGCTCGTGAGCGGCAATACGGCCATCGAGGTCAATTTCGACGGCCTCGTCGGCCCCACGCACAACTATGGCGGGCTGGCGCGCGGCAACGTGGCGTCGGCCACGAACCAGGGCAATGTCTCGAACCCGCGCGAGGCTGCCCTGCAGGGCCTTTCCAAGATGCGCGCGCTCCTGCGCATGGGGCTGGTGCAGGGCGTGCTGCCGCCGCACGAACGGCCCCACATCCCGAGCCTCCGCAAGATGGGCTTCTCTGGCAGCGATACAGAAGTGCTGAGCGCGGCAAGCGCCGCCTCGCCGATGCTGCTCGCCAATGTCAGCTCCGCCTCCGCCATGTGGGCGGCGAATGCGGCCACCGTCTCGCCCTCGGCCGATACGGCGGATGGGCGCGTGCACTTCACGCCGGCCAATCTTTCTTCCCACCTGCACCGCTCGATCGAGGCGGACACCACCACGCGCGTGCTCCGGGGGATCTTTGCCGACGAAACTCATTTCAAGGTCCACGATCCCGTTCCTTTCGCCGTATTCGGAGACGAGGGCGCGGCGAACCAGTGCCGCATCACCAAACGCCATGGCGTTCGGGGCTACGAACTGTTCGTTCATGGCCGCTCTGCACTGGTGAAGGATCCCGCCGGCGCCTTCGCGCGGCAGGCGGTCGAGGCCTCGCACATCGTGGCCACCACTCACGGCGTGGGCTGGGGCAACTTCATCCTGGCGCAGCAGTCGCGCAAGGCGATCGAGGCCGGCGCCTTCCACAACGACGTGGTCGCCGTGTCGAACGAGAATGTCCTGCTGTGCCACGAAGAGGCGTTCGAGAACCGCGCCGTGCTGCTGGAGCAGTTGGTCAAGCGCTGCGAGGCGTCTGGCTTCAAGCTGCACGTGCTCGAGGCGAAGTCAGACGAGGTGAGCCTCGCCGAGGCCGTCAAATCCTATCTCTTCAACTCCCAGATCGTGACGCTGCCGGAAGGCGGCATGGCGCTGATCCTGCCTCACGAGGTGGAAGAAACGCCCAACGCCAAGGCTTATGTAGAGCGCGTGCTCGCCAGCAACGGCCCTATCCGGCAGGCGCACTATTTCGACCTGCGCCAGTCGATGCGCAATGGCGGCGGCCCCGCCTGCCTGCGCCTGCGCGTTGTCCTGACAGAGGAGGAGCGCGCCGCTCTAGGCGCCGGAGCTATTCTAGATGAAGCGCGCATCGACACGCTCGAAGCCATCGTCCGCCGCCATTATCGCGACCGGCTCACTGCTGCCGATCTTGCCGACCCCGCTCTCCTCACCGAAACCCGCACCGCGCTCGACGAGATCGGTCAGGCCCTCAACCTCGGACCGATTCATGAGTTTCAAAGAGCATGACAACCAGCGGATTTGATCGCGCGCCCTTGATCGAGACAGACCGGCTGCGCCTGCGCGGGCATCGTGTCGAAGATCTGTCCTTCTGCGCCCTCATGTGGCGAGACCCGGACGTGGTGCGCTTCATCGGCGGCAAGCCGTTCTCGCGAGAGGAAGTGTGGGCGCGCATGATGCGCTATGCCGGCATGTGGATGATGATGGGCCACGGCTTCTGGGCCGTCGAGGAGAAGGCATCCGGGCAGCTCATCGGCGAGGTCGGCATCATGGAAGCCCGCCGCGAGATGGAGCCGAGCTTTGAGGGAGAGCCTGAGGTCGGCTGGGCCTTCATGCCCGCAGCCCAGGGCAAGGGCTATGCGTCGGAGGCCGTGGGCGCTGCGCTCGCGTGGGCGGACAAGGCGGTCGATGCGCCCACACACGTGTGCATCATCAGTCCCGAAAACGGCCCATCGATCCGCCTGGCAAACAAGTACGGCTTTCGCGAACGCGTGCGGACGACCTACCATGGCAGCCCGACGATCCAGTTCGAACGCAACCGGTACGGAAAATGATCCCGGAAAGTGATCAATGACTGAAGGCGTGATCCTCGCCCTCGATCAGGGCACGACGTCCAGCCGCGCCATGGCCATCGGGCTCGACGGCGCCATTGCCGCCTCCGCGCAGGAGGAATTCCCGCAGATCTTCCCACAATCCGGCTGGGTCGAGCATGATCCCGAAGCGATCTGGCGCACCCAGCGGCGCACGGCGGAGCAGACGCTGGAGCGGCTGGGCTCGCGTAAAGTGGCCGCCATCGGCGTCACCAACCAGCGCGAGACCGTTGTCGTGTGGGACCGCAAGACCGGCGAGCCGATCCACAACGCCATCGTCTGGCAGGACAGGCGCACGGCTGCGAAGACAAAAGCCCTCGCCGACGCCGGCAACGAGGCGCGCGTCGCCCGTCTCACCGGCCTAGTCCTCGATCCCTATTTCTCCGCCTCCAAGATCGCCTTCATCCTCGACGCCGTGCCCGGCTCGCGCGAACGCGCGGCGCGCGGCGAGCTTGCGGCAGGCACGATCGACTGTTTCCTCATCTGGCGCCTCACCGGTGGCAAGGTGCACGCCACCGACGCGACCAACGCCTCGCGCACCTCGCTTTTCGACATCGTGAACGGCAAATGGGATCAGGGTCTCTGCGATCTCTTCGGCGTGCCGATGCAGCTCCTGCCGGAAGTCCGCGACAGCGCCGGCGACTACGGCGTCAGCGACATTTTTGGCCCCAGCCTCCCGATCTGCGGCGTAGCCGGAGACCAGCAGGCGGCGCTCGTGGGGCAGGCATGTTTCTCCGCAGGTGAAGTGAAATCCACCTACGGCACAGGCGGGTTCCTCGTGCTCAACACGGGCGGAGAGCTCAAGCGCTCCAAATCCCGTCTTCTCGGCACCATCGCTTACCAGGTCGCCGGCAAACGAACCTACGCCCTCGAAGGCTCGATCCTCTCGGCGGGCTCCACCATCCAGTGGCTGCGGGACGAGATGAAGATCATCCGCGACGGCGCACACGCAGGCGAGCTTGCAAGATCGATCCCCGACACCGCCGGCGTCCACCTCGTGCCCGCCTTCGTCGGCCTCGGTGCCCCGCACTGGGATTCCAACGCCCGCGGCGCGATCCTCGGCCTGCAGCGCGGCTCCACAATTGCCCACATCGCCCGAGCCGCACTCGAAAGCGCTGCCTTCCAGACGGCCGAACTGCTCGAAGCCATGGCCAGCGACGGCGTCGCGCCCCAGCGCCTGCGTGTCGATGGCGGCATGGCGCGCAATGACTGGTTCCTGCAATTCATGGCCGATATTCTCGGCATCGAAGTCGTCCGCCCGAGGAATACCGAGACCACGGCCCTCGGCGCCGCCATCCTCGCTGCTGTCGGCGCAGGCGAGTTCGGCTCGCTGGAGGAAGCCGCCTCGATCTGGAAGCTTGACCGCAAGTTCGATCCCGCCATGCCGGCGCCTGAACGCGCCACGCGTCTCAAGGGCTGGAAGGAAGCCGTCGGCCGGGTGAAGTCTGCCTAGCGCCGGGCCATGGCCACCGACGCCTTGATGCGCTCAAGCGGGAAGAGCGGGCCGGGATCGGTCCTGCGCGGGACATCCCTGCCGCCACAGCTGAATGTGCGCGTGTCGAGTTCGGCATGCGTGCGAACGGCGCCAGGTCCCAGCCCGTAGCGATACGCTATGTCGTCCACCAGTTCCTCTACTGCCGACAACTGCGCCTCAGGAAACGGATCCTTCCCGTCGCCATTGTTGGTCAGCTCGATGCCGATAGAGCGCTGGTTGATGGCGGGATCGACCTCGCTCGACACATGGCCCGCCGTCCGGCTCTCGTCCCGCTGCTGGGCGATCTTTCCCTGACGATCGACGACGTAATGGATGCTGGCGTCCGTTCTCCGCGCAAAGTCGTCGCGCCAGTAGACCGCGGATTGCGGGGCGGTGGTGTAGACAACTTTTCCATTCTCGCATGTCGGCCCGCCGATCGTATGGATCACGATCATTTTGATGGCCGACTTGTCTCGTGGATTGCCGCCCTGAGGCTGGCTCGCCGGAAGCTGATCGATCACAAGGGTTCTCGGTGGGCCCGTCTGGGTTGTCGCCGGTATCTGCGTTGGGGCAGGCGTCTGGGTTGCGACCGACGCGGGAGCTGCGGATACGCAGGCGCCGGCTGTCAGCAAAGCAGCGCTCAAAATCAGGTGTTTCATCGCGATGATCCCTTGCCGCATCATAGGTTCGAGCAATCCGCCGTCCAGACCGTGTTGACGCGGCCCGCAGTCAGAGGGAGACAGGATTTCAAAGGAGCCCGTAGTCGCAATGGCAGGCCAACGCATCGAAATGGTCGAAGTCGCCGCCCGCGACGGGCTGCAGAACGAGCCGGGATTCTTTCCCACCGCCGACAAGCTCGAACTGATCGAGCGCGCCATCGCCGCCGGCTCGAAGCGCATTGAAGTCGCCAGCTTCGTCCATCCCGGCCGCGTGCCGCAGATGGCGGATGCAGAAGCGGTGTGCGCCGGCTTGCCCAAGCGCGATTCGAAAGACGTCACCTATATCGGCCTCGTCCTCAACAAACGCGGCGCGCTGCGGGCGCTGGAAACACAGGTGCACGAACTCGGCGCAGTCATCTCCGCGAGCGACGGCTTCGGCACACGCAACCAGGGCCGTACCGCTGACGAGACGGTCGAAGACGCCATCGAGATCATCCGCCTTGGCAAGGAGCAAGGCCGCTCGGCGCAAGCCACGATCTCCGTAGCCTTCGGCTGCCCCTTCGATGGCGAAATCGCGCCGGAGCGCGTTGCAGAACTCGCGCGAAAAGTCGCTTCCGCCGGCCCGCGGGAGATCGCGCTGGGAGATACGATCGGCGTTGCTGTTCCTTCTCAGGTGAAAAGAGTGATGGCCGCCGTCAAAGCTGCAGCCCCCGGCATCCCGATCCGCCTGCACTTCCACGACACACGCAACACGGCCGTCGCCAACGCCTGGGCCGGTTTCGAATCCGGTGCGGCCACGCTGGATGCCTCTATCGCCGGAATAGGCGGCTGCCCCTTCGCCCCAAACGCCACGGGTAATGTCGCGACCGAAGACGTGCAGTACATGCTGCAACGCTCGGGCATCGAGACTGGCCTGAAGCTAGCCAGGCTGATCGACACGGCAAAATGGCTCTCGGTAAAGATGGGCCGCACGCTGCCGGGCCTCGTCAGCCGCGCGGGAGGTTTCCCGAAGTGACGGAGGCGAGCATTCCGCCCGCGACTGGCCCGCTCAAGGACCTGCGCGTGATCGAGATGGGTTCGCTCATCGCCGGCCCGTTCTGCGGCCAGCTGATGGGCGACATGGGCGCCGATGTCATCAAGATCGAGGCGCCGGGCGAGGGCGATCCCATGCGCAAATGGGGGCAGGGCGCCAAGCCCGCCTGGTGGCGCGTCATCGCCCGCAACAAACGCTCCATCGCACTCGACCTGCGCCAGAAGGCCGGGCAGGAGATCGCGCGCCAGCTGATCGCCAAGGCCGACATCCTGATCGAGAATTTCCGCCCCGGCACCATCGAAAAATGGGGTCTCGCGCCCGAGGCGCTGCACGCGGACAATCCCGGCCTCATCATCGTGCGTGTGTCCGGCTACGGGCAGGATGGGCCCTACGCAGACCGCGCAGGCTTCGGCCTCGTCGGCGAGGCGATGGGCGGCTGGCGCTATCTCGTCGGCGAACCGGATCGCCCGCCCGCACGCATGGGCGTCTCAATCGGAGACACGCTCGCCGCCACCTATGGCTGCATGGGTGCGCTCGCCGCGCTGCATCACCGCGAGAAGACAGGCCGTGGGCAGGTGGTCGATTCAGCGCTCTATGAATCGGTTTTGCAGGTGATGGAATCGCTTCTCGCTGACTATGGCGCCAGCGGGCATATGCGCGAGCGTTCCGGCGCCATCCTTCCGCGCATCGCGCCGTCGAACGCCTATCCGTGCAGCGACGGCTACATCGTCATCGGCGCCAACCAGGACAATCTGTTCAAGCGTTTCGCCGAGACGATCGGCAAGCCGGAGTGGGCGGACAATCCCCGCTACAAGACACACCTCGCTCGCGCCGACGTTCAGACCGAGCTCGACGAGATGATCTCGCAATGGACGAAGCTGCACACCGTTGCCGAAGTCGACGCGATGATGGTGAAGGCCGGCGTACCGGCCGGTCCGATCAATCGGCCCGATCAGCTGCTCGCTGACCCGCACATCGCCGCGCGCAACGCCATCCATTGGGAAGACCATCCCACGCTGGGCCGCATCCCGATGCAGAATGCCTTCCCTAAATTCTCTGAAACCCCGGGCAAGGTCCGCCGCCCGGCGCCCGACGTGGTCGGCCAGCATACCGCAGAGGTGCTCGCCGAAACGCTCGGGATCAATGAGGGCAAGCTGGCCGATTTGCGCAGGTCCGGCGTTATTGCCCCCTAGGTCTGGGCCCCACAAAACGGGCATGCTTTTTCTGTGAATCCGCTGTTTTGTCCGGCGGCCCAGCCGGACTATGTTACCTGAATAGATTCATGCCATTTGGAGACCCATTCGATGTGCGACAATCACGGGATTTCTGCTGACACCCGCGAAGAGGGGCGCATCGTCCCGATCAAGGGCATGCACAGGCGCGATCTTGTGCGTGCGTTGATGGGCGGGGCAGTGATCGTCGGCGCGGGCGGCATGGCGGGCTGCGAAAGCGTGGCCGAGTACCTCGCCCCGAGCGATGCGGACCTCGTGCCGATGGCCGCGCAGGCCTGGGCGGAGACCAAGCAGCAGACGCCGATCTCCAAGGACGCGGCCGCCAACGCCCGCCTCACCCGCATCGGCACGCGGATCGCCTCCGTCGCCAACGTCCAGAACGCACAGTGGGAATTCGTGGTGTTTGACTCGAAAGAGCTCAACGCCTTCTGCCTGCCGGGCGGCAAGGTCGGGTTCTACAAGGGCTTGCTCGACTTCGTGGACAATGACGATCAGGTCGCGGCCGTGCTCGGCCATGAAGTCGGCCACGTCGTCCTCCGTCACGCCGCTCTTCGCGCCGGGCAAGAGAGCGCAACTAGCCTCGGCCTCTCCCTGGGTCAGGCTGCTCTCGGGTCGACGGTGAAGATGAGTTCGCAGTCGCTGCAGATGGTGATGGCCGCGGCCGGCGCCGGCGCGCAGGTCGGCATCCTCCTGCCGTTCAGCCGCTCGAACGAAACGGACGCAGACCGCGTCGGTGTCGATTACATGGCGCAGCTGAAGTACGACACCAAGCAGGCCGTGCGCCTGTGGGAGAAGATGGGCGCAGCCTCGACCAATCGTCCGCAGGAGTGGATGTCCACCCACCCGAACCCGGAAAGCCGCGTGGCCGATCTCAAGGCCTACATCACGTCCAAGGGCTACGCGACGTTCTAGGGCTCAGAGCTCCAGCACGATCTTACCGAAATGGCGGTTCGCCGCCATCAGGTCGAGCGCAGGCTTCAGGTCGGCGAACGGGAAGGTGTGCGAGATCGGCAGCGACAGCCTGCCCGCGGCGAGGGCGGGGCCGAGATCGGCCTGCATGTCCGCCACGATCTTGCGAACCTCTTCCTTAGTGCGCGTGCGGAAGGTGACGCCGACAAAGGTGATCCGCCGCCGCGCATGGATGTCGAAGTCGAACTCGGCCTGGTTCCCGCCCAACCGTCCCACATTCACGATGCGCCCGAGCACGCGCGTGGCATGCAGCGTCTGGCTCGCGAGCTTGCCCGTGACCTGGTCCACCACGACATCGACGCCCTCGCCGCCCGTGGCTTCGCGCACCTGCTTCACCCACTTCGCATCATTGGTGTCGACCGCCAGCTGTGCGCCAAACTCCTTCAGCTTGCCACGCCGCTCTGGATCGGTAGACGTCCCGATCACCACCCCCGCGCCTTTCTCGCGCGCGATCTGCAGGCCCATCAGGCCCACGCCGGAACTCGCGCCGAGGATCAGGATGGATTGGCCTGCCTTCAGCTCGCCATGCGTGACGACCGCATCGTGCATCGTCTGCAATGCGACGGGTAGGGTGGCGGCCTCGGCATAGCTCATATTGCCACGCGGGATTTTCTGTACCCGGCCATGATCGACGCTGACATATTCCCCAAATGCCGCGGCGCTCGAGCCCATCACCCGATCGCCCGGCTTGAGGGTTTTCACGGCGGCGCCAACCTCCACCACCTCGCCCGCGTATTCGAGACCGAGAATGGCGCCGGCCCCGCCTGCGCCGCCATGGATCACGCCGCGGGCCATGGCGAGGTCGGCGCGGTTGAGCGCGCATGCCCGCACGCGCACCAGCACATCTTCCGGGCCCGGCTTCGGCATGGGCGCGTCGGCCAGCTCGGGCCCGTCCTGTCCGAGAATGTAGGCCTTCATTGCTTTTCCCTCACCTGCCGCGGCTCGTAGATGGCCCAGTGGCGGCAATCCGCGATGCGCCGAGCCCCGCACAGCATCTGGACGTCGAGCTCCACCATCAGATGGCCCTTGGTCTCGACATTGCCGGCGACGACAGCGCGCACTTCCAGCTCCTCGCCGTCGGTCAGCAGGTCGTGCAGGTTGATCGCGCTCTCGACATGGATCCAGGGCCCCAGCTTCACATTGTCGGCGAGCACATAGTTCGCCCGCCGCAGCAGCCAGGCCGCATTGGCGATCCGGCCATGATTGTACAGCTCCGGCTCATCCCGCACCGCCTCGATGTGGGCGAGGCCTTCCTCCCGAGTGTAGGTCTCCCGCAGGGTGCCCAGCGTCCCGCCCACGGGCAGGCTCTGCATTGACGCCTTCTGCCGCGAGTCGAAATCCGGCATATCGGCAACGGGCAGCAGCTTTCCCGCAGGCGCCGCCCCCTTGGGCTTGGCCGACCCAGTCGCACACAGCCCGCCCCGCGCGCTGGCGGTGAGCTTCAGCTCGCCCTCCGCCTCTTCCGCCGCAACCGTGGCCTGATCGCCGTCATAGATCGGCTTGACGAAGCGGGCCTGCATGAAGCCGCCGGAGAGCCAGTCCTTGCCCCATTTCGCCATCGGCATGTGAGCAAGGTAGGCAAACACGTCGACCCCGGGGACGAGCCCGCCGGTGAACCCGAATCGGCTGGCCACGGCGTCGTCGTGGATCTTGTTCTCGCTGGCCGTCGCCGTGTTGAAGGCCGAAATCGTGCGTGTCGCTGTCATTACGGCAGGCTAGTTCGGCGCCGCCCGTCCGTCGAGCCGCCGCCAGGCGTTTGGCCCGGCAGAAAAGAAAACGCGCCGACCTCGTGAATAAGGTCGGCGCTGAGTGCCAATAGCGGGAGCCGCCATCGGGAAGAGATAACTAGAAGTGGAACTGCAGCTCGGCGCCCCACACCCGCGGCGGACGATAGGTGTCCGTCACAGTAAGGCAGTCTTGCTGCAGCGATCCCAGCGGAGACGCCGCGCTGCCATTCGGAAGCGTGCCAGTGTGAATAACACTGGTTGCCGCGCTTGATCCGCATGTCTGCAGCCTGACGTCACGCTGAACGTTACCGATCCGGCGACCGCCACCGCGTCCGTCATACTGGATTTCGTCGAACATGTTCCGCACGAAGCCGATGAGCGTGAACGCGCCGCCCGAGCTGGTCCAGGCGATACGGCCGTCCGTCTGATCCCAGGACGGGGTCTTTGTCGCCCAGGAGTTGAAGACGTTGTTGAACGAAATGTCCTGCCAGAAATAGCTGAGCGAGGCGTCCAGCGCCGATCCGTCTTCAAAGTCCCAGGTATACGTTCCGATAAGAGCGATCTTGTTCTTGGGGCTGAAGGGCAGGAGGTTGCCCTCCAGAGACTGACCCTGCTGGCGAGTGCAGTTGGGCGCGCCGATCGCGGCGCCTGCGTTGGTCCCGCCCTGCGCCGGGTTGCACAAGGCTGCTTGAGCCGCCGAGTGCGGGATTGGCGCGCCCTGCGGGTGAGCGCCTGGTTCGAGCGCAAACGGATCGAGACCGTTGATCAGCGAGGGTGACTCGCCGATTTCCGGATTCGTGTAGCCGTAGTTGAACAGGAAGCGCAGGTTGTCGGTCGGATACCAGGTCGTCTCCAGCTCGAAGCCGCTCGTGTGCACTTCGGGCAGGTTGATGTAGGCGAGGTAGGCTGGCGGCCTGATGCCCGACACCGGATCGGGCTCGGGAACGATCGTATTGTTCACCTGATAGCCCTTGTAGTCGTACAGGAACGCCGTTGCGTTGGTGGTGAGGTTCCAGTCCCGCCATTCGCGCTTGAAGCCAAGCTCGAAGGCGTCGACCAGTTCCTTGTCCGTGTAGGGCGTCACAGTCAGGTTGCAGTTGGTGTCGGCGCAGCCGAGGCCGCCGGGTTTATAGCCCCGGTTGTACTTGGCGTAGACCAGCGTGTCCCTGTCCGGCGTCCAGTCGAGGCCGAGCACGCCCGTCACTTCTTCCCACGAGGCAGCCAGTTGGCGTGTGGCGATGCCCGTAGTCGGATCGACGTAGACGCCATAACGGCTGCGATCGTTGATGCCGCCGCAGTTGAGCAGAATGCCCGCAGCCGTCGTGTTGGGCACGCTGTTTGCGACAGTCGGATTGGCGTTCACGATCCCCTTGCCCGCGAAGCCACACGGATTGGCGGCCGTTACTGTCGTGGGATCCGGTCCGCCGAAGATGTTCGTTGCGGCAGATGTCAGGTCTACGCGCGCGGGGCCGCCGAGGTTTACGCCGTAGTGTGTGATGTAGCGCAGCTGGTCGGCGCCATTCATCACATCCTTCGACCAGCGGACGCCGGCAGTCAGCTTCCAGTTGTCGTTGAACTGCCAGTCACTCTGCACGAAGGCGCCGTACGCGTTGTTCAGGCCTTTGTTGTTGGAGAAATACCAGAGATCGCCGCCGAGGGGCGAGCCCGAATGGTCGTTCCTGCCCGTGAAGTCCGCAAGATCGGGCAGTATGGTGCCGTCCACCCGGAAGACGGGTTGGCCGATCGACGGGAGCGAGGTCACGTAAATCGGCTGGCTGTAGTTTTCCTGGTACTGGTAGATGCCGGTAACGAACTGGATCGGCCCGTCATAGGTCGAGACGATGTTGATCTCGTTCGAGTACCAGGCGCGATTCTCGTTGTAGTCGGTGACGCGGTTCACAGCGAGCGGCGTGCCGGCCGGAGTGCCGTTGAGGGCGAACGGAACAGAGAAGCTCTTGACCGGTCCGCCGTCGTTATCGATCTGAAGGTTGTAGTGATACCAGACATAGCCGCCGAGGTATTTCACGTCGAAATTGTCGGCGTGATAGGTGGCTTCGATCGTTCCTTCCGTCGTCGGAAAGAGGTCGGTGAACTGCGTGAAGTCCGCGTTGAACAGGCGCTGGTCGGACTTGCCGATATTCGGGTTGGTCTTCTGGCTGCCGAGTTGCACGACGTTGCCGGCGACCGGGCTAAAGCCGAAGAAGCTGTTGATGTTGGCGCCCCCCGGCGCGCCGAACAGGCGCGTGTCGTAAGGTTCCGAGCTGCCGGCGCCGGTGCGGCCGCCGGGCGCGCCGACGCGGTGCCAGCTGAGTCGTCCGTAACGAGCCCACCAATCAAAGCGTTCGCCGATATCGCCTTCGAGCTGGGCCTCGACATAGGTGTCGTCACGACGGCCAGCTTCCGACTCAAGCCCGGCAACGTTCGTGAGATAGCCTTCGCCCTGGAAGTTGCGCGACCCGCCGATACGATAACGCAGCCAGTCCGTGATAGGACCGGCCATGGTCACCTCGACCTTCCGCGAATCGAAGTTGCCAGCGCCCATGTTCATCTGGCCTTCGAACTCGTCCGTCGGGCGCTTGGTGATGACGTTCAGCGCGCCGCCGATCGAATCGCGTCCGTACAGCGTGCCCTGCGGGCCGCGCACAACCTCGACGCGTTCCACAAAGATCGGCTCGCGGCTCGCGGGAATGGCGGACGAGAAGTAGACGCCGTCGACATAGTTCGAGATGCCCGAACGGATACCGAAGTTGTTCGATGTACGCGTCACGCCGCGCATGCCAAGGCGGTCGCTGGCGGTTGAGTAGGAGAGGCCGGGTGCGAAGTTCGTGTAGTCCTGCACCGTTGTGAGGCCGATCTCGTCGCGCATTTCGGACGTGATCGCGGTGACCGCCACCGCAATGTCCTGGACGGTTTCCTCGCGTTTCTGCGCCGTCACGACGACGACGTCGCCGGCTCGTTCTGCGCGGGTCTGTGTCTGATCGCCCTGCGCTTCCTGTGGCGTCGGCTGTGGCGCGTTTTGCGCAACAGCGGGCATCGCGAAACCGAGAACGGCTAAGCTGACCAGTGAAATGTTACGAACGTGCGCCATAGGACGCGCCTCCCCAATACAGATTATCCTCCCGCGGCGCCGCGAGTTGATCGCGCACCGACGCTCTGCTTTTGCAGTTCGCGCAAAGGTGAGGCTGTTCCTCACGCGAAATCACGTCAACGGCGCCGCTGCGTCATCTAAGCTGACGTCTTGATCGCGAGTTTCGAGTCGAATTACTGCGACGCCGCAATCGAGATTGCGACGCTTCAGAGGTCGCGCACTCCGGAGTTCCCTCGGCGACCCCAACGGCACTTGGCAGCGTCAAGCATCATGTTGAACAGCCGGGCCTCGGAGATTCTTTCGCGTCGCAACACAACTCACGCTGCAGATTTTTCAAAAATTTCTTTCGAGTGGGTCTTTCGGGTTCGTTAGCGTGGGCTAGTCAGCGTCTAGGAGATGAGGCCGAACTCGCGCATCGCGGGCAGGAAGTTCTCGTTGTCGTGGTTGGAGCGAGCGAGTTTCAGAAGCGCGAAGCGTTCGATCACCGCCAGGCGCGACCACTGGCTGGCAGATGGCGGTCTGATTCCTGACCGTGCAGCCTGTTCGGTTACCGTTAACGGAACCTGCGCATCACCCACCCACGCGGGCGCAGGATCCGCCTCGAGCCACACAACGGCGCCACCGCCGCATGACCCTACGAGATCCATCAGCGCCTGCCGGTAGCTGCTGACTTCCTTCTCGGTGTCGCATCGACGGATGAGCAGCGCCGCCCGGTTCTCGCCACCGAACCTCGACCATTGCCTTAGCGACAGCTTGATTCCGCACCGGTCGAGCTTGAAGCGCACGACCATGGGGATGCAGTGCAAGTCATGGGCGAAATCGGCTTCAAAGCCGAAAATGCGGTGCTCATCGCCGAGCGGGACGCGTGAAGCGTCGATCTGTACCTGGACGGTGTTCATCGCGACATGCCTTGCGCTGCCAGAAGGATTTCCTGCTGTTCCAGAAGATTCTGATCGCTGGCGTCAGCTGCGACCGCGCCGATGCAGATGAACACGGCGGCGCCTGTGTTGACGCCGGAGAGATCGGCGGGCAGGCGGGCCAGGGTCGAGCGGATGAGGCTGGCGCTGCGCCTCGAGACGTCGACCGCGGCGAGTGCAGGGGTATCGCCATCGAGGCCGTCGGCCATGAGGCGCGCCGCAATCGAACCGATGTCGGCGCATCCCATGTAGAGGCAGAACGTTGTTTCCGGGTCTGCGGCGGCGCGCCAGCCTTCCGCAGCGCCATCGAGCGTTCGGCCCGTTGCAAAGATGACGCGCCTCGCCCTTTGGCGGGCCGTCAGTGAAAAGCCGAATTGCGCGGCGGCAGCGCTCGCCGTCGTTATGCCGGGGATGATCTCCACATCAATGCCATGGGCCTCGACAAAGGCGCGCTCCTCGGCGGCGCGGCCGAAGATGGAAGGATCGCCGCCCTTGAGGCGCACGACGGTGGCGCCCGTGCGAGCAAAGCGCACCATCAGGCGGTTGATGAAATCCTGCGAGGTCGAGGCGCGATGGCCACGCTTGCCGACCTCGATGGCGCGGGCGGAAGGCGGGAAGAGGCCGCGGATTTCCTCTCCGACGAGTGCGTCGAACAGGATGACGTCCGCGCCTGCTATGGCTCTGAGTGCGCGGAGGGTGAGGAGGTCGGCGGCGCCGGGGCCGGCGCCGGCGAGTTGGACGCGGCCACGCTTCTCATGCGGCATTGCGGTTCTCCTGGGTGCTTGTCTCGGGCGCTTCGGCGATAAGCCGGGAAATCCCGGTGCGGCAGGAACCGCAGGTCATGCCGGCCCGCGTAGTCTCGCCCACGGCGTCGAGCGTGCAGGCGCCGCCGGCGATGGCCGCCTTGATGGTGCGCGAGGTGATGCCCGCGCAAGCGCAGACGATCGGGCTCGTGTCCAGCACGGCATTCGGCGCCCGGCCGTGCAGCAGGAAGCGGCGGGTATCGTCGGAGACCTGGCTTTCGGCGAAAGCGGCAACCAGCCAGTCCCGCGGCGGCAAACGCTGACCAAAGAACAATACGCGATCGAGGCGGCCATTGCTGATCCACGCCTGCCGGGAAGAGCGCGCGGCGGGATCGTCGAACCTCACGCAGTCGCCTTCCGCGTCGCGCAGGAGGGCCCTGGAGATGAGATCGCGCTCCGCCACATCGCCCCGTCCGGCGAATTCGTGGAGGTGCGCGCCAGCCTGCGGGATGCGGCGCCAGATCACGTCGGCGCCCTTGGGAAGCTGCGCGGGTTCGCGCGCGATGTAGAACCCGGCCCAGGTCTCGCGGTAGCCGTAGATGCGCGCCGGCGTGTGCTTGAACTCGGGCTGGCCGGAGATCGGATCGACCGGGCCGCTGACGTTGGCGTTGCAGCGCGCACTGGGGGCAAACGCGTCGGTCCAGTGCATCGGCAGGAAGATGGCGCCGCGGCGCTGGCGGTCGGTCACGCGCGCAAGCGCCACAGTCTCGCCGCGCGCCGTCTCGATACAGGTGAGGCGTCCATCGACGACGCCGGAGGCGGCTGCGTCCGCCGGATGGATCTCCACGAACGGCTCCGAAATATGGCGCATGAGGGCGGGCGAGAGCGCGGTGCGCGTCATCGTGTGCCACTGGTCGCGAATGCGGCCGGTGTTGAGCGACAGCGGATAGCGCAGGCTGACCGGTTCGGCAGGACCCTTCGCCCGCACGGCGACCATGCGTGCGCGGCCATCTGGCCTCGGAAACACGCCATCCGTGAACAGGCGCGGCGTGCCTCTGCCTGTGTCCGCGCGCGCGCGCAGCGGCCACTGCGCGGGTTCAAACGCGTTATAATCTGCATCCGTCATGCCGACGAGCGAGGACAGATCAAGCAGGCGGCCATCGCCATCCGGGCCGGGGTTCTCATAGGCCGTGAGGCGCGCATACTCGCGAAACACGTCAGCCTGGTTGCGCCAGGCGAAGGCGTCGCGGTGACCCATGCGCATACCCACCCCTGCGATGATGCTCCAGTCGGCGCGCGCCTCGCCCGCGGCGGGCAAACTTGCACTCTGGCGAGAGATGCGGCGCTCGGAATTGGTGACTGTGCCGTCCTTCTCGCTCCAGGCTAGCGCGGGAAGCTTCACATGGGCGAAGGCCGTCGTATCGGTTTCGGCAACGCAGTCGGACACGATCACCAGCGGGCACTTCGCCAACGCCTCGCAGATACGGCTGGAGTTCGGCAGGCTGACCGCCGGGTTGGTCGCCATGATCCAGACCGCCTTGATGCGCCCATCGTGAATGGCCTCGAACATCTCCACAGCCTTGAGGCCCGGCCTCGGCGCAATGCCGGGAGAAGACCAGAAGCGCTGCACGCGATCCCGCGAGGCGTCATCGAACCCCATGTGCGCGGCGAGCGTGTTGGCCATGCCGCCTGTCTCGCGTCCACCCATCGCATTGGGCTGGCCGGTGATGGAGAAGGGACAGGCGCCCGGCTTGCCGATGCGCCCCGTGGCGAGGTGCGCATTGATGACGGCAAGGCCCTTCGCAACCCCTTGGACGGATTGATTTGCGCCCATCGAGAACAAGCTCACCGTGTTCGGCGTCTCGGCGAACATCTTGAAGAAGCGTTCAAGGTCGGCCTGCTCTACGCCGCAATCAGCGGCCACAGCAGAGGCGGATTGGTCTGCGTCGGAGAGCGCTGCCTCGACCTCATCGAAACCTGAGACATGAGCCGCGATGTAGGCGCGATCGACGGCGCCGCGGCGGATCAGATCCGCCAGCAGTCCATTCCAGAGCCGCACGTCCATCTGCGGCGCGAGTGACAGATGAAGGTCGGAGACGTCTGCCGTTTCCGTGCGCCGGGGATCGATCACCACATGGCGCTGGCCGCGGATGCGCGCTCCTTCCATGCGGCGGAACAGAACAGGGTGCGTCCACGCCGCGTTATGGCCGGTCATGACGACAAGGTCGGCGAGGTCTATGTCCTCATAGCAGCCCGGCACAAAGTCCCCGCCAAAGGCCTGGGTGTGCGCGGCGACGGCAGAAGCCATGCAGAGGCGCGAATTGGTGTCGATATTGCCTGAGCCGATGAAGCCTTTCATCAGCTTGTTGGCCGCGTAGTAGTCCTCGGTCAGCAGCTGTCCCGAGACATAGAAGGCGACGGCATCGGGCCCATGCCTGTCGATCACGCGCTGCAATCCGCGCGCGACATGGCTCAACGCGCGATCCCAGCTCACGCGCCTGTCTCCGATCATGGGATGGAGTAGCCGCCCGCCAAGCCCGATTGTCTCCCCCAGCGCCGCCGCCTTGGAGCAAATGCGGCCCTCATTGGCGGGATGCGCCTTGTCAGGCTTGATCTGCAGCGAGCGGTTCTCGCCAGGCATCGCCACCAGCCCACAGCCTACGCCGCAGTAAGGGCAGGTGGTGCGAATTTCGCCGGGCGCCGATGTTGTCATTGCGCTACGGCGCTGGCGTCGATCAGCACGCGACCGCGCTCGACTTTCACGTCGATGCGCGGCGCGCAGCCCTTTCCGGCGTCCGCGCCCATGGCCTCACCGGTTGCAAGGTCGATCTTCATGCCATGCAGCGGGCAGGTGACGGCCGAGCCGTGCACAATGCCCATGCTCAGCGGACCTTGTCTGTGCGGGCAGCGGTCAACCAGCGCATAGACTTCATCCTCGCCCGTCCGAAAGATCGCAACCGGCCTTTTAGCCGGGCCTATGCGACGAGCGCCGCGCTGGGGAATATCCTCCAGCGCGCAGATATCGACCCAGAGACGTTCGACAATCATGGCGGTCATTCGGCGGCCTGCAGCACGGGCGTGCGCAGCCCCTGGAATTCGGATGCCTCGGCGCCAGCGGCGCGCTCGGCCCATGGATCGTCCTGACTGCTCGCTTGCGCCTGCATGAAGCGGGCATAGAGGGCGGCGCGCTCCTCCGCGTCATCGACCACGCGTTCGATGATCGACTTCAGGCCAATACGGTCCATCCACTTGTAGACGCGCTCGAGATAATACCCTTCCTCGCGATAGAGCTGCAGCGTTGCCGCGATCATCTCCATCGCCTCGGCTTCGGTCTTCGCCTTGCCCATGATCTCCGTGCCCTTGATGTGGAGGCCCGCCGCGCCGCCGACATGGATTTCGTAGCCGCTGTCCACGCAGATGACGCCGATGTCCTTGCACGTCGCCTCTGCGCAATTACGCGGGCAGCCCGAGACAGCGAGCTTCACCTTGGCCGGCGTCCACGAGCCCCAGAGCAGTTTCTCCAGCTTCACGCCAAGGCCGGTCGAATCCTGCGTGCCAAAGCGGCACCATTCGGAGCCCACACACGTCTTCACCGTACGCAGCGCCTTGCCATAAGCGTGGCCGGAGACCATGCCCGCCGCATTGAGGTCCGCCCACACTGCGGGAAGATCGTGCTTCTCCACGCCGAGCAGGTCGATGCGCTGGCCGCCGGTGACCTTCACCGCCGGTATGTTGAACTTGTCGACCACGTCGGCGATGGCGCGCAGTTCCCTGGAAGACGTCATGCCGCCCCACATGCGGGGGATGACGGAGTAGGTGCCGTCCTTCTGGATGTTGGCGTGGACACGCTCGTTAACGAAGCGCGACTGCGCATCGTCCTTGTAAGCGCCCGGCCATGCGCAGAGCAGGTAGTAGTTGAGAGCCGGGCGGCATGACGCGCAGCCATCCGGCGTCGACCATTCCAGCGCCTGCATCACTGCGGGGATGGATTTGAGGCCTTCCTCCACGATGCGCTTGCGCACGATGCCGTGACCGAAATGCGTGCCTTTCCAGCACAGTGGGATCCGAAGCTTGGAATTCACGTGACTTGAAGTCGCGGCCGCACTGACCCTATAGTGAGTCGTATTAATTTAAATCATACCAACATGGTCAAATAAAACGAAAGGCTCAGTCGAAAGACTGGGCCTTTCGTTTTAATCTGATCGGCACGTAAGAGGTTCCAACTTTCACCATAATGAAATAAGATCACTACCGGGCGTATTTTTTGAGTTATCGAGATTTTCAGGAGCTAAGGAAGCTAAAATGGAGAAAAAAATCACTGGATATACCACCGTTGATATATCCCAATGGCATCGTAAAGAACATTTTGAGGCATTTCAGTCAGTTGCTCAATGTACCTATAACCAGACCGTTCAGCTGGATATTACGGCCTTTTTAAAGACCGTAAAGAAAAATAAGCACAAGTTTTATCCGGCCTTTATTCACATTCTTGCCCGCCTGATGAATGCTCATCCGGAATTTCGTATGGCAATGAAAGACGGTGAGCTGGTGATATGGGATAGTGTTCACCCTTGTTACACCGTTTTCCATGAGCAAACTGAAACGTTTTCATCGCTCTGGAGTGAATACCACGACGATTTCCGGCAGTTTCTACACATATATTCGCAAGATGTGGCGTGTTACGGTGAAAACCTGGCCTATTTCCCTAAAGGGTTTATTGAGAATATGTTTTTCGTCTCAGCCAATCCCTGGGTGAGTTTCACCAGTTTTGATTTAAACGTGGCCAATATGGACAACTTCTTCGCCCCCGTTTTCACCATGGGCAAATATTATACGCAAGGCGACAAGGTGCTGATGCCGCTGGCGATTCAGGTTCATCATGCCGTTTGTGATGGCTTCCATGTCGGCAGAATGCTTAATGAATTACAACAGTACTGCGATGAGTGGCAGGGCGGGGCGTAACCTAGGTGACAGAAGTTAAAAGCCTCCGGTCGGAGGCTTTTGACTTTCTGCTAGATCGGCCGCATCGAATATAACTTCGTATAATGTATAATGTATATTGATTTAAATTGCAATAATAAAT
>JADMIO011694186.1_pt1 | contig 22308 bp, 21 predicted proteins | sample 8958161 | NCBI WGS metagenome assembly JADMIO01 (sample SAMN16585339, study PRJNA669376) | soil metagenome | isolation source: Crop rotation soil | place: USA: Cullars Rotation, Alabama | collected 2011
CTCTTCCGATCTCGGCCGGGCTGGGCTCGGTCGGCTCGGTCGGCTCGGTCGGCTCGGTGGGCTCGGTGGGCTCGGTCGGCTCGGTCGGCTCGGTCGGCCCGGTCGGCTCGGGGCTCCGTCGGCTGGCGCCGCAGGGCCGACCGCCTACTCCGACGCGCGCTCCGCCGAGCTCGGCCGGTGGAGCTCCGCCGGGACCGCCCGGGACGCCCCGACAGGCCGCGCCGCCGCGGCCCGACGGATCGGATCCGTCGGGTCGGCGGCGCCGCGGGCGTCCGGGCCCGGTCCGCTCCGACGCGCGGCTCCCGCCCGGCGACGGGCGGCCGGATCGGGGGCGTCTGCCGAGGTCGCGTCCGACGCCGGCGCAGGCGGGGTCGCGCGGCGGACGAGCGCCACGACGACCTCACGGCCGTGCGGGAACGTGAACGCCACCCCGCCCTCGACCGGGCGCACCGCCAGGCGGCCCTTGTGGATCAACCGGTGGTGGGTCGCGCAGACGCAGAGCAGGTTCGCCGGGTCGTTGCCGCCGCCGTCGGCGCGCGACACCACGTGGTGCAGGTCGAACCAGAGGCGGTTCGTGCACCCCGGGACCCGACAGCTGCGGCCGTCGCGGTGGACGACCTCGCGACGGACCGCGGGCGGGATCGTCCGCGCCACGTGTCCCGGCTGGGGGCCGTCGGTGCCGTCGGCGACCTCGCCGTCGCAGGTCGCCATCCCCACGTGGGGATCCGCGAGCGCGGCGGTCGGTCCCTCGGTGCGCCCGCAGAGCGGGCATTGCTGCACCACGATCCGCCAGCGCTCGGCCGTCGGGGTGTCGTCGTCGTCGAGGCCGTGGAGGAAGCGCTGGGCGAGCGCCGCGAGCAGCTCGCCGTCGGAGACGTCGTCGCGGTCGGCGCCGAGACGGGAGCGGAGCACGCCGAGCGCGTCGCGGACCAGCTCGGCGTCGACCGTGGCGACCCGCTCGAACACGAGGCGGGTGTGGGCGGGTCGCTTCGACGGCTCCGTACCCACGTGGGTCGGAGGGGGCTCGCCGTGGAGCGCGTCCGCCAGGTCGTCTTCGAGCTGGCGGCTCGAGACCCGACCCGCCCGGTCCACCCAGGCCGCCTCCGTGTCGGGGGTGACCACCCGCAGGAGCTCGCGCGCCTTCGTCCAGGTCAGACGACCGTCGGCGAACGCGGCGTCGAGCGCCGGGGGGCCGGCCATCGCGCGTCCGACCTGCTGCAGCGCGACCGCCTTGCGCGGCGACGGGTCGAGCACGGCGACCGCGTAGTCGCGGACGCTCGCGTAGCCGAGCTCGAGGTGGAAGCCTCCGTCGTGCATGCGCGCCAGGAGGGCGGCCAGCGCGTGCTCGGCCTCGCGCAGGGTGCGGCCCGCGGCGACGAGGTCCCGGTGGAGGTCGAGGGCGGCGGGCGAGGGGGACACGGCGGCTCCAGATCTGCATCCCGACGGGATGGAGGCGGTTCTCGGACGTCGCCACGCGCGCGGCGCCGGTCGACGGCGCGCGGGGCGGGATGGGGAGCGACGACCGAGGGCGGAGGTGCTCGGGGGGAGCGTAGCCTGGAGACCTGGACGGGCCATGGGGGGAGCGGACTGAAACTGTCCGGTTCGACGACGCCGCCGAAGGGCGACCTGCGACGTCGCGTGCCCGCTCGACCGCGCACGCGGCGTCGCCGGCGCCGGCACTGGCCACCCCACCGGGCGTCGGTTAGCCGAGGGGGTCCGGTGGACGAGGTCTCGTCCGCCTCCCGATTGCGGCCCCGGCCGCCCGCTCCGAGGATCGCGCATGTCCCGCAAGAAGAGCTCTCCGCTGCAGCCCGGCGAGACCGTCGACTACAAGGATCTCCGCAAGCTCCAGCGGTTCCTGACCGAGCGCGGCAAGATCCTCCCGCGCCGCGCCACGGGGCTCACCGCGAAGCAGCAGCGCCAGGTCGCGCGCGCGATCAAGCGCGCCCGGCAGGTGTCGCTGCTCCCGTACGTCAAGCGCGACTGAGGTCGCGGATCGAGCCCGGCCGAGCGCCCGCGGGCGCCCGACCGAGCGAACGTCGGCCGGCGGGCGGGCGCGGCTCCTCTCCTGGGTGAGGCGCCGTCGCGCGGGGGCGTCCCCCGAGGGATCCGAGGTCCCCTGCCTCGCGCAGGCGGTGTCCGGAGCGTCGCGGACGATCCGCGCCTGCCGCACCCTCCGCGGGCTACGGGGCGATCGTCGTGGTCGCGGTGACGCCGGCCACGCCGCGGTTCGCGAGCGCGTCGGCCCGCTCGTTGCCGTCGAGGCCCACGTGGCCCGCGACCCACTGGAGCCGCGCGCCGGGCCGCGCCTTCAGGCGCTTCCGCAGGGCGACGATCAGCTCGGTGTTCGCCTTCGCCTTCCAGCCCTTCGTCAGCACCCCGTCGGCGTAGGACGAGTCGGTGAGCAGGACGGTCGCGGTGTCCGGCGCAACGTCGGCCGCGTCGAGGAGGTCGAGGGCGAGGCCGATCGCGGTGAGCTCGGCGACGTTGTTCGTCGCGTGGCCGAGCGCTCGCGACGCCTCGAAGGCGCGCCCGTCGGGGAGCCGCAGGAGCACGCCCGAGCCCGCCGGGCCCGGGTTGCCCTTGCACGCGCCGTCGGTGAAGCACACCACCGTGCCCTCGGGGAGCGCCGCGATCCGCCCGCGCGCGTCGGCCACCGCGGCGGCGGCCTGCTCCTTCGTCCGCGTGCCGGCCTTGCCGAACCCCGAGCCGCGCCCGCTCCCGCCCCCGGCGGGCGGCTCCTCGAGCGGCCCCTCCGGATCGACCGCGACGTTCGCCGCGGTCGCCTGGTAGACCTTGGCGCCGGCGGTCAGCGCGTACTTCGTGGGGACGAGGCCGCGGCGGACGAGCGGCGCCCCCTGGGCGTCGACCTCGACCCAGACCTGCTTGTCCTTGAACGTCGCCCGGCGCCAGGCCATCAGGCGACCGACGCCGCCGCGAACTCCTCGGCGACGTCCTTGTCGAGCAGCGTGACGAACGCGTAGATGCCGAGGATCGTGCCGAGCGGCATGTTGGTGAGCGCGAGCGCGCCCATCACGAAGCCGCCGATCCGCGCCCAGGCCCGCCGCTTGCGGAGCGCCATCCCCACGACGATGTTCGGGATCGCGAAGACCGAGGCGAGCACCGCGATCACCACCCCGAGGCCGCCGTAGATCCCGCCGAAGATCAAGAGGTCGTCGTCGCCGCCGGAGGCGCCCGCGACCCCCGCCATCCCGGCGAGCCCGATGAACACGAGCGCGATCAGGCCGGCGATCGCGATGTTCATCGCGCCGTACACCACGAACAGGATGCCGACCGTGTCCACGTGTGCCTTCACGACGCCACCTCCGCCCGCCCGTTGACCACCACCGGCGCGCCGCGCTCGTCCTCGATCGCGAACGACCACCTCCCGTCGCCCTGGTCCCAGGCCGACAGCGAGAGCGACTGCCCGGGCAGCACCGGCTTCGCCCACCGCACCGCGAGCGATCGCAGCCGGGTGGGATCGCCGCCGCAGGCGCGGTCGACGAGCTCGCGCTGGGCGAACGCCATCGTGCAGAGCCCGTGGAGGATCACCCCCGGGAGCCCCGCCGCGCGCGCGACCGCCGGGTCGAGGTGGATCGGGTTCCGGTCGCCGGACGCCTCCGCGTAGCGGGTGGCCTGGTCGGCGGTGGTGCGCACCGCGGTGACGAAGGTGGGCGGGGGCGGCGCGGGCGCGGGCGCGGCGGGCTTCTTCGGCGCGCGGGGCTCGCCCTCGCGCGCCGGGGCGCGCACGAAGTAGGTCGTTCGCCCCGCGAGCGCGGGCTCGCCGTCGACCGCGCCGGTGATCCCGAAGGTCGCGACGCGCCCGGACGGCTTCTCCTCGAGGCCGAGCAGCGCCCCCGCGAGCGTCAGGCGGTCGCCGTGGCGCAGCGGACGGAGGAAGCCCATCTCGTGCTCGCCGTGGACCAGCCGCAGCACGTCGAGCCCGAGGGCCGGGTCCTCCGCCATCCCGAGCAGCATCCCGATCAGCGGCCGGACGTGGAACATCGGCGGCGCGAGCTCCGCGTACGCCGGGTTCGGATCGTCGGTGGCCGCGGCGTACGCCCGGAAGGCCTCGCGGTCGATCGCGTGGGTGCCGCCGTCGTAGCGGCGGTCGGGCGGGGCGGGCGACATGGCGACCTCGATCGGGGCCGGCAGACTAACCCGGGAACCGCGCGCCCGGGCTTGCCCCCGAGGGCGGCTGGTGGTTCGATACGCCATGTTCACGACCCTGCTCCTCGCCGCCTGCAGCGGCACCGCCCCGACCGACGCGCCGGCGACCGACGCGCCGGCGCCCGTCGTCCAGGAGCTCCAGTGCCCGGAGGGCACGACCATCCAGTCGGCGAACTCGGCGAAGGGCGAGGAGAAGTGGTGCGACCGGGGCGGGGTGATGCACGGCCCGTACGTGCAGTACTACCCGGACGGGTCGAAGGCGGTGAAGGGCAGCTACGACTCGAACGTGCCCGACGGCGACTGGATCTACTGGCACGAGAACGGCCAGGAGTCCTCGAAGGGCAAGTACGTCAAGGGCAAGCAGACCGGCAGCTGGACCTGGTGGCACCCGAACGGGAACCGGATGGAGGAGGGCGACTTCCTGGCCGGCCGCAAGGCGGGCCAGTGGACCTCCTGGTTCGAGTCCGGGATGAAGAAGGAGGAGGGGATCTACCACAACGGCATGAAGAACGGCACCTGGACCTACTTCATGGACGACGAGGAGAACTCCGTCGCGCGCATCGAGAAGTGGGAGCTCGGCGAGATGAAGGAGGCGAAGGAGTCCGCCCCGAAGCCGAAGCCGAAGCCGAAGTAGCGGTCGGGCGGACGGCCGCCGGCGCGCGAGGCCGTCGTGGCGGGTTCGTCGCCTTCCTCTTTGGGTGTGGCGCCGTCGGGGCATGGCGGTCCCCCGAGGGATGCGGGGCGCCGGCGGGGCTCGCGCCCGCGGCCCGACGCGGTCGACCGCGGCGGCGCGGATCGGGGCAGCCCGGCGCCACGGATCCCTCGGGGGACCCACCGCCCCGGCGGCGCCACATCCGGACGAGCGGCCACGAACCCGCCGGGACGGCCCGCGAGCGACCGAGCCCCGGCCGGCGGGGGCAAGGAAAGGAAGAAGCACCGACCGAATTAACCCCCCCCGGTCGGTGCTTCTGGCAGAGCGAACCCTGCGCCCGGTGATGATGCAGGCGCCGTGCCAGACCCTCCTCCGACGGACGCACCGGCGCTTTCGGCGGCGTGCGCAACCCGCGCCGCGGACCTTGCCCAACGGGCGACGCGGGGTGAGCAACGGCCGGATCGGGTGAGCAACGCGCGCGGCGCACCTTGCGCGCTCCCACGGGGCCGCTCCCGGGACCGGGTCACAGCCCCCAGCGGTCGAGCTTCTGCTGGAGCGTGCGGCGCTGGACGTTGAGCAGGCGCGCCGCCGCGCCGGCGTCGCCGCCGCAGCGGGCGAGCGCCTCCTCCACGAGGCCGCGCTCGAAGCGGTCGACGCGCTCCGCGAACGACACCGCGCGCCCGCGCCGGTCGAGCTCCTCGGGGAGGGCGGCGCGGGCGTCGCCCTGGCGGACGCCGTAGGCCCGCATCTTGTAGACCAGCGTGCGCCGCGGCATCCGCAGGAGGACCGCGGCCTGGGTCTGGTTCTCGTGGGCGGCGTGCAGCGCCGCGCGGATCAGGTCGATCTCGTGGCGGCGCAGGCGCTCCTTGAGGTCGAGGGTGATCGGCTGCGTGGGCTCGTCGAGCAGGTCGTCGTCGCTGCGGAGCGCGACCTGCGGCGTGGAGACCTCGGTGACCGCCGGGGCGAGCCCCGGGCCCTCCACCACCCGCTCCGGGAGGTCCTCGACGGTGATCGTGTCGCCCGACGCGACGACCACCGCCCGCTCGATGGTGTTGCGGAGCTCGCGCACGTTGCCCGGCCAGGGCCAGCGCTCGAGGTGCGCGAGCGCGTCCGGCGAGACGCCGCGCACCGCGCGCCGGTTCACCCGGTTCGACTCGCGCACGAAGCTCTGCACGAGCGGCCGGATCTCCCCCGGGCGGTCGCGCAGCGGGGGGACGTGGAGCGTGATCGGGTTGAGGCGGTACAGGAGGTCCCAGCGGAACTTGCCCTCCGTGCACATCGCCTCGAGGTCGCGGTGGGTCGCGGCGATCACCCGCACGTCGACCGGGATCTCCTTCGACGCGCCCACCCGCTGGATCTGGCGCGTCTCGAGCACCCGGAGCAGCGCCACCTGGGCCTGGAGCGAGAGCTCGCCGATCTCGTCGAGGAACACCGAGCCGCCGTCGGCCTCCTCGAACACGCCGGTCCGGCGCTGGTCCGCGCCGGTGAACGCGCCGCGCTCGTGCCCGAACAGGATGCTCTCGACGAGCGCCTCGGGCATCGCCCCGCAGTTGACCACCCGCAGGGGCTTCCGCCGCCGCTCGCTCCGCTCGTGGAGCGCGCGGGCGACGAGCTCCTTGCCGGTGCCGGTCTCCCCGACGACCAGCACGCTGATCGCCGACGCCGCCACCTTGTCGACCGTCCGGTAGAGCGCGACCATCGCCGGATCGGTGACGACGGGGCCCTCCGCCGGGTCCTCGCTGGGGGCCGCCCCGTGGACCACGACCGGCCGCTCCGCCGTGGCGCGGAGCACCGCCGCGCGCGCGGCCTCCACGAGCTCGGCGGCGGTCGCGCCGGCGTCGGGCCACGCCGCGACCCCGCAGCACAGGGGCGCGTGGTCGGCGAGCCGCCCGACGAGGTCGCGCGCGGTCGCCTCCGCGCGGTCGGCGTCGCACTCGGGGAGCAGGACCTCGACGCAGTCCGCCGAGTAGAGGCCGACCCGGTCGACGGTGCGCAGCTGCTCGCCGAGGCGCGGCACCCACCCGACGAGCTTCGGGGCGCTGGCCGAGGGGTCGGAGACCCGGATCATCGCGATCGCCACCGGGCGGCCGAAGGTGCGGGCGCGCTCGAGCTCGGCCTCGACCGTCGCCTGGAACCGCTCGTGGCCGTCGAGGCCGAGCGGCTCGATCCACGGCCCGTCGAGGCCGTGGACGGAGACCGTGACCGAGCCGAGCGTGACCTCGTCGCCGGTGTGGAGCCGCGCGCGCTGCTCGAGGCGGCGGCCGTTGAGGAAGGTGCCGTTCGTCGAGCCGAGGTCCTCGACCCACGCCTCGTCGCCGACCAGCTCGAAGCGGGCGTGCTGGCGGGACAGCCGCTGGCTGCGGGGGCGGATGTCGGCCGGCTCGGTGCGGCCGATCACGATCGGACGGCCGTCGGCGAGCGGCACGACCTCGAGGCCGTCCCGGTGGTAGACCACGATCGCCCGCCGCGGCGCGTCGCCGCGCTCTCCGTCCACGGTCACGCCGTCGGGGGCGGTGCTGGCGTCGGTGCCCATCGGGAGGGAGTATACGGGCCATGGACGCGAACCGGACCGACGGCCTGCCGCTCGACGCGGGCGCAGCCGACCTCCTCCGCCGGCTCGAGGCCGAGGCCGACGACGACCCGCTCGACCGGGAGATCGCGGCGCGGCTCGAGGCGCTCGCCGATCGGGTCGCGGCGGAGGCCTGGGCGCCGCCGGTGGTCGGGGGGGTCCTGCGCGAGGCGTTCGTCCGCTGGGACCGGTGGTCGGTCACCTTCGCCGGCACGGCGATCGCGACCGGCGCGCCCGCGATGGTCCGCGTGCTCCGCCCGGACGCGGCGCGCGACCCGGTGCTGCGCCGGCACCTCCTGCGGGAGGGCCGGGCGCTCGCGGAGGTCGCGCCGGTCGAGATCGACGCGGCGGCGCCCGCGCTGCGGTGCGCGCTGCCGGGGATCCCGCTCGGGCCGGCGCGCGGCGCCGACCTCGCGCGGGTGCTGGCGACCGGGCTCGCGGCGATCGCCCGGTGGGACGAGGCGGCGCTCGGGCTCCCCGTCCCGGCGCCGGTCGAGCTCCGCCGCCACGAGGGCCGGGCGATCGTCGCCTGCCTCACCGCGACGGTCCCCGGCGTGCGCGGGGCGATCGGCGCCCTCGCCGCGACCGCGGCCGACCCGGACGACGACGACGAGGGGCCGGTGACGCTCGCCGCGCGCGCGCTCGCGCTCGGCGCGCCCGATCGGGCCTCGGCGGCGGCCGAGCAGCTGCGGACGGCGCTCGCGGCCGACCTGACCGCGCGGCGCCACGCGCTCGCCCGGCGGTGGCGCGACGGCGCGCAGGCCTCGCGCAAGGCCCGCCTCGCGGACGCGGTGGCGCGGCTGTCGTCGGCGGTCGGCGCGCCGGAGGGGCGCGGGGCGGTCGGCGTCGACCTCGAGGGGCGGATCACCGTGCTCCAGGCGGGGCCGCGCGCGGTGGTGTGGGGCGTCGACGGCGCGCCGGAGGTCGTGTGGGACCGCGACGGGTTCCGCGCGCCGGTCGCCCGCCGGCTGCTGCGCGCGCGGGCGGCGAGCCCGCCGAGCGCGGCGCTCGACGCGCGGGTCGGGGGCGACGCCGAGCGGGTCGACGCGATCTGCCGCTGGGTCGCCGCCGGGCTCCAGCTGCGCACCGTCCGCCTGCTGCTCGAGCGGGAGGCCGGGTGACGTCGCCCTGGCAGGTGCTCGCCGACTGCCCGCACTGCCGCACCGAGGCCGCGGTCCTCGAGCTGATGGACCCGCTCGACCCCGGCTGCGCGGCGGGCGTGCCCAGCGAGCGCCGGTGCCGCCTGTGCGCCTGGACCGAGCTCCGCGGCCGGCCGGTCGGCGCGCCGGAGGACCTGACCGACCCCGACCGCGCGCGCGCCGCGCTGGCCCGGTGGGCGGCGGAGGACGGCGAGCCGGACGTCGACGTGTTCTGCACCGCGAACCTCGGCGGCGACGCCGCCCACGTCGTCGCGCTGCTCGGCCGCCGCGACCCCGTCCCCACCACCTTCGACGTCATCGCGTTCCTGTTCCCGGGCGCGGGCGGCGGATCGGTCGGTCGGGCGCTCGACCACACCCCGATCGTCGACGGCCTCCCGGGCGACGCGCCGGTCGAGGCGGCCCCGGTGGCGGCGCCGATGGACCCGCGCACGCCGGCCCGGCTCCTGGTGAGCGTGATGGTCGCCGACGGCACGCTCCGCTCCGGCGAGCGCACGTTCGTGCTGCGGTTCCTCGAGCGCGAGGGCTTCCCGCCGCTCGCGCCCGACGACCTGCGCGTGTGGCGGCCGGCCGAGCTCGGCCCGGTGCCCGAGCCCGCGCTCCGCGACCGGCTGCTCGAGGCCGCGGTCCACCTGATGCACCTCGACCGCGAGCGCGACGGCAGCGAGTGGACGGTGGTGCGCGAGTTCGCGCGCGCCTGGGGCGTGCCCGAGGCGACGCTCGCCGGCTGGGACCGCGGCTACGAGCGGCGGTACGCATCGGCGATGGGCCGGCTCGCCCGCCTCCTCGACCGCGTGCTGGGGTAGCCTCGCCCGGCGCGGAAGGCGCGGGAGGTCCGATGCGGGGACTGGCGGGCGGGGTGGTCGCGGTGGTGGGGGTGGCGGTGGTCGCCGGGTGCGACAGCACCGGCGGCGGGAGCGCGGTGACCGGCACGATCGCCGCGGAGGACTTCGGGGCGGAGTTCGCGGAGAAGTACTGCGGCGAGTGGGAGGACTGCAACGTCTACGACCCCTGCCCGACGTCGGAGGCCCAGGCCGGGTCGAGCGCGGGCTGCGCCGGGTACGACGAGTCGGTCGCCTACGACTGCGTCCACGGCTCGTACTCGTGCGACACCTCGCACCCGGCGCTGCCGTTCGTCTCGATCCCCGACGCGTGCTGCCAGATCTGCGGCGGCTCCACGGACTGCGTGACGACGGTCACCTACGGGTACTGACGGGCGGTCGGTCGGGTAAGGTCCTGCTGGAGGTGACGATGCGCTACGGGATCCTGGTGCTCGCGTTGGCCGGCTGCGGCGGGTCGAAGGACTCCACGACCGACACGGGCGGCCCGACCGGCACGACCCCACCGCCCGGCGACGACGACGACGACGCGACCACCGGGGCCTTGACCCAGTCGGAGTTCAACGCCGCGTACGCGGACAAGTACTGCGACGAGTGGGCGACCTGCAACACGTCGTCCGACTGCCCCTCCACGACCACGACCTGCACCGCGAGCGGCACGACCTGCGACTTCGACCCGGTGGCGGCGCAGGCCTGCCTCGACGGGGTCTGGACCTGCAACACGACCTACCCGGGCTTCGAGTACCCGGTCGGGCCGGCGGCGTGCTCGACGGTGTGCGGGTGAGGCGCCGCTACAGGAGCGACTGCTGGGCGAGCCCGGTGATCGTCGCCCAGCGGGTGCGGACGAACGGGGGCCAGGGCGCGCCGCTCTTCGACCAGCCCGACAGCCAGGCGCGGGTCTTCGGGTCGGACGGGTAGCCGGAGCCGAGGTCGCCGAAGCCGCCGCGGATCTCGTCGAGCAGCTCGTCGCGCAGGGTCTTCGCGAAGATCGACGCCGCCCCGACCACCGCGAAGGTCGCGTCGGCCTTCGGCTCGATGGTCCACTCCGGGCGGAGGTCGGGCGGGAGCGCAGCCTGGAGCCGCATCCGCAGGCGGGGGAGGGTCGCCGGGTGGCCGAGCGCGTCGAGGCGGACCACGTCGGGCCGGAGCACGGTGATCAGGTCGACGATCGCCGCCTCCTCGAGCGCGTTGAGGTTCGCGCCGTCGATCGTGCGCGCGTCGACCCGGCGGAGCTCGACCCGGCCGAGCAGCCCGAGGGCCTGCCGCGCCTCGAGGCGCTTCGCCGGGGTCAGCACCTTGGAGTCGGCCGCGCCCGCGGCGCGCAGCGAGGCCTCGTCGGGGTCGTCCGCGGCGAAGGCCGCGATCACCAGGTCGCCGAGCACGCACCCCCGGCCGGCCTCGTCGATGCCGAGCACCCGCACTCAGCCTCCGAGCCGCGCGCGGGCCGCGCCGAGGGCGGTCGCCACCTCGTCGGGGAGGTCGCCGCGCAGGCGTCCGAGCGCGTCGCGGGCGAGGTCGGGCCGGCGCACGCGGACCGCGAGGTCGGCGAGGGCGGTGATCACCGCGGCGCGCGCGCCCGGGTCGGGATCGTCGAGCTGGGACGAGAGCGCCGGGATCGCCGCCGCGGCGCCGATCGCGCCGACCGCCTCCGCCGCCGCGGCGCGGACCCCGGGGTGCGCGTCGCCCTGGAGCTGGCGGACCTTCGAGAGCGCGCCGGTCTTGCCGAGCCCGGCGACCGCGAGGCACAGGCCGCGGCCGAGCGCCGGATCGCCGCCCGGGGTGTGGCCGAGCAGCAGGTCGGAGAGCGCCTTGCCGTCGAGCGGGCGCAGCGCGTCGAGGACGGCGGGGCGGTCGGCCGGGGCGACCATCCCGAGCAGGCGGGCGAGGGCGCGCGTCTCGGTCGGCAGCGGCGCGGGCAGGACCGCGAAGCGGCCGTCGCGGCCGGTCCAGGCGGGTTCGGTGGGCGCGGCGGGCGCCTCCGGCGCGGGGTCCGGGGCGGGGACCGGGACGAGGTCGGTCGACGCGGGCGCCGGCACGGTGTCCGTGACCGGAGTCGGGTCCGCGACCGGCGCGGCCGTGGCGGGCGCGGCGCCGCCGACCGGCGGCGGCATCGGCATCGTCGGCGGGGTCTCGTCCCACCAGGGGGTGCGGACCGCCTTCGGGAGGTCGCCCGAGAGGCGGCGCATCGCCTCGGACGCGGCGGTGCGGACGGCGTCGTCGCCGTCGCCGTCGGCGAGGCGGCCGAGGTCGAGCCGGATCGCGTTGCCGCCGATGTTGCCGAGGAGCTGGGCCGCGGCGGCGCGCACCCGGGCGTCCTTCGCCTGGAGGCAGCGGCGCGCGGTGGCGACCGACGCCTGGTCGACCCATCGGTTCAGCAGGTCGAACGCGGCGAGCGCGAGCTCCGCGTCCGCGCCGTCCGCCGCGTCGCGGATCGCGGCGAGGCCGAGGTCGCGCGCCGCGACCGCCTGGTTGAACGCCCAGGTGCGGACGCGCGGGTCGGCATCGCGGACCAGCTGCTGGGCGATTGGCAGCCCGTCCTTCGGCCCGAGCACCGCGGCGACGCGCAGCGCGCCGAGCCGGGCGTCCGCCGGGCCGGCCTTCGCCTTCTCGAGCGCCATCAGCTGGAGCTTGCGGCGGGTCCAGGACAGGTCGCCCGGATCGCGCGTGCCGTCGACGATGCCGTCGTAGATCGGGTCGATGTCCATCGCGAGGCGAGCCTACTCCTGCGGTCGATTTCCGGTCAAAGCACGGCGCGGGCGTGGCCGTGCGCCGACGTCGCCGGCTACAGGAGCCGGTCCGAGGAAGGGAGTCCCATGGCGCAGTGGCACGTCACGCAGGGCGACAACCAGTTCGCGATCGACGGCGGGCTCGCGGAGCTCGAGGCGATGGCGCGGCGCGGCGACCTGCACCCGGGCGACATGATCCAGCCGCCCGGCGCCGCGGACTGGATGTACGCCTCCGAGGTGCAGGAGCTCGCCGCGGTCTTCTCGCGCCGCCGCGACGACGACGACGACGACGAGCGCCCGGCCTCCGCCTTCGCCGGGATGGGCGTGCTGATCGCCGGGGCGGTCGCCGCGGTGCTGCTCGGGGTCATCCTGGTCGGCGGCGGGGCGATGCTGTACCTCGTGAGCTCGATGCAGGGCGGCGGCGGCGACCTGATCGGCGGGGAGGGCGGCCTCACGTTCTCGGAGATGATCGTCACGGCGACCGGCACCGGGCTCCACGGCGAGCCGAACGACCACGCCTCGATCACGACCCCGGTGCCGAAGGACGACGTGCTCGATCTGCTCGCCAAGCGCGGCCAGTTCTACCGGGCGCGCACGAAGTCCGGGGCCGAGGGCTGGATCCCGATCGCCCACGTGATCCCGATGTACCAGCTCGGCGGGGCGAAGGTCCGCGACGAGTACGACCCGCTCTACAACCCCGACCGCTACGTCGAGGTCTCGAACGCCCGCTGGATGCAGCTGCCGAACGAGCACCCCACGCCGGGCAACGAGCTCTCGAACATCACGGTGTTCGAGTTCGCGATGGCGAACAGCTCCCGCTACCCGATGGCCGACGTGAAGATCGTCGCCACGATCAAGGACGCGCAGGGCCACGAGCTCGAGAAGGTCGAGATCCCGGTCGAGGGCGAGATCCCGCCGGGCGGGGAGACGATGGTCGGCACGCTGTACGGCGTCGAGCCGGACGCGAAGGGCCGCAAGCCGAAGCCGAAGCCGGACGAGGTCGTCCCGCCGGACCGGATCCTCACCACCTCCACCTTCGACGAGATGGCGGTCAAGGAGCCGGAGCTCCAGCTGCGCTGGACGAGCGGCGTGCAGGTCGAGATGCAGGCCGCCGAGTTCACGAACGCCGAGATCGACATCGTCGAGCTCCGCGCGGTGCCGGACGCGAAGGCCGCGAAGGACGTCCGCCGGTAGACGGCCCGCGGCAGGGCAGCCCGTCGGTGGGCTCGCCGACCGGGACCGCCGGGTTCCCGTCGAGTGGCCCTGCCCCGTGAGCGGCCGGCGTCCCCCGGCGCCGACCCAGGACCCGAGCTCCCGTCGGGTGGACGGCCTGCCGTTGCCCGGTGGATCGCTCGGGTCCGCCGCCGCCACGCACCCCGACCGCCGTCGCGGTCGCCCGGAGCCCACCGACCGCCGACCGCACCGGCGCGCTCGACGGCGGACGTGACCCGGACCCTGGGCCTCGACCCACGTGGGGACGACCGGCCTGCCGGCCGCGGCCACGCACGCCCGACCGCCGACGCGGTCGCCGTGGGCCCACGACCGCCGACCGCGCTCGACGGCGGACGTGACGCCGGACCCGGGGCCTCGACCCACGTGGGGACGACCGGCCCTGCCCGCCGCGGCCACGCACGCCCGACCGCCGACGCGGTCGCTGGGCCCGCCGTCCCGCCGACCGCGCTCACCGCTGCACGCGGAGCCTCGACCCACGTGGGGACGCCGGCCCTCGCCCCGCAGTGGCCGACCGCCGACGCGGTCGCCTGGGGCCCACCGTCCCGCCGACCGCGCTCACGGCGGACGTGACGCCGGACGCGGAGCCTCGACCCACGTGGGGACGACCGCCGCCGACGCGGTCGCCTGGGGCCCACCGTCCCGCCGACCACACCGTCAGACTCGACGGCGGGCGTGCCGAGGACAAGGGCCTCGACCCAGGTCGGGGATGACGTCCCGCCGCGGCCACGCACCGCCCGACCGCCGACGCGGCCGCCGTGGGCCACCTTCCCGCCGACCACACCGTCAGACTCGACGGCGGGCGTACCGCGGACAAGGGCCTCGACCCACGTGGGGACGACGGCCCTCCCCCGCCGTGGCCGAACGCCGACGCGGTCGCCTGGGGCCCACCTTCCCGCCGACCACACCGTCAGACTCGACGGCGGGCGTGCCGCGGACAAGGGCCTCGACCCACGTGGGGACGACAGGCCCTCGCCGTGGGCCCACGACCGCCGATCGCGCTCGACGGCGGACGTGACGCCGGACGCGGGGCCTCGACCCACGTGGGCGATGACGTCCCGCCGCGGCCACGCACGCCCGACCGCCGACGCGGTCGCCGTGGGCCCACGACCGCCGACCGCGCTCGACGGCGGACGTGACGCCGGACCCGGGGCCTCGACCCACGTGGGGACGACCGGCCCTGCCCGCCGCGGCCACGCACGCCCGACCGCCGACGCGGTCGCTGGGCCCGCCGTCCCGCCGACCGCGCTCACCGCTGCACGCGGAGCCTCGACCCACGTGGGGACGCCGGCCCTCGCCCCGCAGTGGCCGACCGCCGACGCGGTCGCCTGGGGCCCACCGTCCCGCCGACCGCGCTCACGGCGGACGTGACGCCGGACGCGGAGCCTCGACCCACGTGGGGACGACCGCCGCCGACGCGGTCGCCTGGGGCCCACCGTCCCGCCGACCACACCGTCAGACTCGACGGCGGGCGTGCCGAGGACAAGGGCCTCGACCCAGGTCGGGGATGACGTCCCGCCGCGGCCACGCACCGCCCGACCGCCGACGCGGCCGCCGTGGGCCACCTTCCCGCCGACCACACCGTCAGACTCGACGGCGGGCGTACCGCGGACAAGGGCCTCGACCCACGTGGGGACGACGGCCCTCCCCCGCCGTGGCCGAACGCCGACGCGGTCGCCTGGGGCCCACCTTCCCGCCGACCACACCGTCAGACTCGACGGCGGGCGTGCCGCGGACAAGGGCCTCGACCCACGTGGGGACGACCGGCCCTCGCCGTGGGCCCACGACCCCGATCGCGCTCGACGGCGGACGTGACGCCGGACCCGGGGCCTCGACCCACGTGGGGACGACCGGCCCTGCCCTGAAGCCCACTGACCCGCCGACCACACCGGCGCGCTCGACGGCGGACGTGACGCCGGACCCGGGCTCGGCACGTCAGCCGGGGAGGACCTCGTCCAGGCGTTCGACCGCGACCACCTCGCCGGCCGCGCGCCCCTTCGCGAGCGCCTCGTCGAGCGTGGCCGCGAGCACCACGCGCGCCAGCGGCCCGCCGTCGGCGTGCAGGCGGACCCGCCAGGCGAACATCGGCGCCGACGCCACCGGCGGCGGCGGCTCCTCCACCACCGGCGCCGGCGCCGGCGGGACGGGGATCGGCGCGGCGGCCTCCACCGGCGGGACCGCGACCGGCGGCGGGACCGCGCCGAACCGCGGGATCCCGTGCCGGCGACGGTACTTCCCCACGGCGTTCGCCGACATCCCCAGGCGGCGCGCCAGGTCCGCGTCGGTCACCGTCCCGAGCACCTCGTGCCAGCGGACGAGCCGCGACGGGTGGCGCGGGCGGAACGGCGGCCGCCCGATCCCGCGCGACACCCGGAACCGGTAGACCGCCTGCCGACAAACGCCGGCCTCGCGCGCGACGACCGCGTCGGACACCGTGCCGATCCGGTCGCGCCAGGCCTCGAGCCGCGACCGCCATCGCCGCGAAGCGCGCGGCGGACCGGGAGGCGGCGGGTCCGGCGGATCCTCGTCCACGAGGCGGAGCGTAGCGCGGCAGCGCGCGGCGTTCCAGGTCGGGGCGGCCTCGGACGTGGACGTACGTCGGCCGCCGGCGCTGCGTAGCGGCCGGAGGGGTGGACGTACGACGGCCGCCGACACTTCGTACCGGCCGGAGGGGTGGACGTAGAACGACGGCCGACACTTTGTACCGGCCGGAGAGGTGGATGTCGATCGGCCGCCGACACTTCGTACCGGCCGGAGAGGTGGACGTAGAACGACCGCCGACACTTCGTACCGGCCGGAGCGGTGGATGTCGATCGGCCGTCGACACTCTGTAGCGGCCGGAGCGGTGGACGTCGATCGGTGGGCGCGCCCTCGCGCCGGCCCCAGGTGTGGACCTGCGACGCGCCCTACGCCAGGAACACCACCACCGCGCCGACCAGCATCGCCGCGAGCGGGATCGCGCACAGCACGAGGATGGGCCCGAGCTCGAGGGCGTCGTCGCGGGAGTCGTCGATCGGGGCGGTCGGGGCGGCCGGCGGCTGATCGGCGAGCAGCCGGTCGAGCCGCTCGATCACGAGCTCCGCCGTCGCGGGCCGGCGGTCGCGGTCGACCTCCATCAGGTCGCGGATCAGCGCGTACAGCGCCGGGGGGAGCCCGGGCGCGAGCTCCTCCGGCGGACGCCAGCGGCCCTCGCGCTGGGCCTGGATCGTGTCGAAGGCCGAGAGACCGGCGAACGGCGAGATCCCGCACACCAGCTCGTAGAGGATGCACCCGAGCGAGTAGAGGTCGGCCCGCGCGTCGACGGTGGTCGCGTCGCGGACCTGCTCGGGGGAGGCGTAGCCGGCGGTGCCGAGGCCGGTGTTCACCGTCGTGAGGCCGCCGAACTTGCCGACCTCCGGCGCGAGCGCGCGCGCGAGGCCGAAGTCCCCGACGCGCGGGATCCAGGTGCCGTCGTCCTTCTTCTCGAGCAGCACGTTGGAGGGCTTCAGGTCGCGGTGGACGACGCCGTGGCGGTGGGCGTGGCCGCAGCCGAGCACGATGCCGCGGAACAGCGCGAGGCGGAGCCCGAGGTCCTCCGGCGGGTCGTCGTCCATCCACCGGGCGAGGCTCGGGCCCTGCACGAGGTCCATCACCAGCGCCGGCTGCCCGTCGACCTCGATCACCTCGCTCGCCGCGGCGATGTTCGGATGACGCAGGTCGTCGCGGAGGATCGCCTCCTGCTCGACCCGGACCTTGCGCCGCGGGTCGACGCGCTTCAGCACCTTCAGGGCGTGCGGGGTGCGCCGGCGCGTGTTGCGCACGAGGTACACGTTGGCGTTCGCGCCCTCGGCCAGCACCGCCTCGACGGCGTAGCCGTCGCAGATCCGACCGATCTCGACGCGCGGCTGCGTCTCCAGCGGGCCCTCCCGGTTGATGTCGCGCCCCAGGGCAGGCATCGTACCCCTTCCAGGGGGCGATCCGGATGAAGCGGCTGGCGCTCGGGGCGGCGGTCGTCGGGGTGGCCGGCGGGGCGGCGACGGTCGTGGCGACCCTGTCGCTCGAGCTCGTCGCGCGCGGGCTCCCGGTGCGCGGCGGGCTGCTCGTCCTCCAGCGGGAGAGCGTGGCGATCTGGGTGCTCGAGTCGCTGCCGTTCGTGATCGGCGCCGCCGCCTACACCTTCGCCGCCCGCGCGCCCGAGCTGGTCCCGATCCCGCAGCCGCTCCGCGAGCTGCCGCCCCCGCCGCCGGCCCCGGCGCCCGCGGTCCCGAAGCCCCCGCCGTCGTCCGGCCTCCCGGTGAGCTTCGGGCCCCCGCCGCCGGTGCCGGCGACCCTCCAGGCGACCAACCTGCTCGCGCTCGGCAACGAGCCCCCGGCGACCGCGGCGAAGGTCCGGGCGCTCGAGGGGCAGCTCAAGGCGGTCAAGGAGCAGGCGGAGCGGTCCGCGAACCAGTCGCGCGCGAAGAGCCGCTACCTCGCGGAGATGCAGCACGAGCTCCGCACCCCGCTCAACGCGATCGTCGGCTACGCCGAGCTCCTCCACGACGAGGCGCAGGGCCGCGGCCTCGCGATGACGGGCGACCTCGAGAAGATCGCCCAGGCCGGCCGTCGGCTGGTCGGCCTGGTCGACGACCTCCTCGACCTCGCGAAGATCGAGGTCGGCCAGCTCCAGGTCGTGCTCTCCGACGTGGACCTCGCCCAGGTCTGCGAGGAGATCCGCGGCCCGGCGAGCGTGCTCGCCGAGGTCGAGCGCAACACGTACGCGGTGCGCTTTGGCCGGGGCGCGCGCCTGGTGCGCGCCGACCACATGCGGGTCCGCCAGGTGCTGATGGCGCTGCTCGGCAACGCCTTCCGCTCCACCCGCCGCGGCAAGGTCCAGCTGGTGATCGAGCGCGACAGCATCAAGGTCGACGCGTGGGTCGCGCTGCGGGTCCGCGACGACGGCCCGCCGCTGACCCCCGCCCAGCAGGCGGCGGCGTTCGACGACTGGAGCATCGTCGAGGACCGCTCGGGCACCGGCATCGGCCTGGCGATCGCCCGCAAGCTCGTCGAGCTGATGGGCGGCCGGATCACCGTGGCGTCGGACGCCGGCGGCAACGTGTTCTCGGTCCTCCTCCCGCCCGCGCAGACGAGCGAGGAGCAGGTCTCGCCGCGCTCGACCGTCGCGCTCAACGAGCGGCTCGCCGGGCTGTCGCTCCTCCTGCTCGACGCCGGTCCCGGCGGGGTCACCCTCGGGCGCTACCTCGAGCGCGCCGGGCTCACGGTGCGGGTGGTGGCCGACGTCGCCCTGGCGCGGGTCGCCTGCGACGGCGGCGCGCCGGACCTCGTGATCGCCGACGCCGGGCTCGAGGGCGCGTGGGCGTTCGTCGAGGACCTCGTGACCGACGGCGCGAAGGTCGTCGTCACCTCCCTGCGCGACGGCGACGTCGAGCAGGCGCTGCGCCTCGGCGTCACCGCGTTCCTGGTCCGCCCGCTCGAGCGGCGGCTGGTGCTGGCGACGCTGGAGCGGTGCCTGTAGGCAGCCCTCGCCGAGGCCTCGATCGCCCAATCCCTGCACCCGCGCCGCCGTAGCGCTCTGCGCCCCCTGCGGTCCACTGCGCCCTCCGCGGGAGGCCCGGATCGTCCGACGATGCCGATCGTCAAGAGTCAATTGCTTCGGGGCCTTCTGGTACTGCAAATGCGAGCGGCGCCAGCTCCAGGGCCGTGTTCCTGGCTACGTCTGCCACTGCGAGCGTCGCGGCTGCGGTGGAATCCGTACTCTTGACCACCCGCCTTCGGCGGGAATTTCGACTCGTCCACCGGGTGTCGCGCCGACAATCGCCGGAGCCGCATCCAGCGGGACCGTGCGACCCGCACTGCGGCGGCGAGCCGCTCCGCGCGCTCCGCATTGGGCGCGATGATCGAGAGCCGCGGGCTGCGTTCCGTGCCCGTGCCCGTGCCCGTGCCCGTGCCCGTGCCCGGTGAGCAGCGTGCAATGCCGGCGACCCAAAGCGGCGCGAGCGCGAGCCTGCCGACGCCATGGCGGGGCCATCGCAGCCGCTCACGCGGAATGCACCTGCAGCGGACGAGCCCGTAGGTGTCCTCGAACCTGCTCGATGGTTCGCCATCATCGGGCACGGGCACGGGCACGGGCACGGGCACGGCTGGACCGACGGCTTCGGAGATCGCGCCCCGGCCGCGGACTCCACCTCGGCGCTCCTCGGCGACCCGACCACGGCGGCGAGGCGCTCCGCGCGCTCCGCGTTCCCCGGTCGATCTGCCGACCGCGGACGCGCACCCGGGCCGCTCCCGTTCGGCCGAGGACCGCCCCGCGGCCGCCCGGGCGCCACGTCTCCCTCGGGGGACGATCGGGCCTGACGGCGCCACACCCGGACGAACGGCCACGACCCGCCACGGCCGGACGCCTACCCGTTCGCGGCGAGCTCCTTGTCCTCGTTCGAGCGCATGACGAGCGCGCCGATCAGCAGGCACAGCACGATGACCTCGGCCCCGACGCCGAGGAAGAAGTTGAAGTTGCACAGGCTGACCACGAGGCCGATCACCGGCCCGGCGATCCCGAGCGGCGACGCCCCGCGGACCAGGATGAACACCGCGATCCCCGCCTCGACCAGCGCGACCAGCCCGAGCAGGCCCCACAGCACCCCGACCAGCACCCAGATGAGCGAGATGAACCAGACGAAGGCCAGCAGCAGGTTGAACAGCACCGACATGAGCTCGATGACCGCGGCGACGCGCGCCAGGACGTCGGAGTTGCGCACGAGGGACCCCCGGGGTTCACGCGGCTCCACCACCGCGAACCGGCATCCTACGTCGCCGCGACCCGCGCGGTACAGTCTCGGCGCGATGCCCGCGCTGACCCTCGCCGCCCTCGCCGCCTGCGCGCCTCCGGAGGAGGCCTGCGACGGAGTGCCGGTCGTCACCTGGGGCTCGTTCGGGGAGGGGTTCCTGCGCGGGAGCTGCGAGGGCTGCCACGCCGCCGACGCCGCGGAGCGCAACGGCGCGCCCCCCGGGGTCACGTTCGACACCGTCGACGACGCGTGGGACCGAGCCGACGCGATCCTGGCGCGCGCCGCGGCCGAGCCGCCCACGATGCCGCCGATGGGCGGCACCGACGCCGACGACCGGGTGCGGCTCCGGTGGTGGCTGCGCTGCGGGGAGCCCGGCACGTGATCGCCTGGCTCCTCGCCTGCCGCCCCGCGCCGGAGCCGCCCACGGCGCCGTCCGACTACGTGCGCCCGGCGGACGAGCCCGCCCCCTCGCTCGACGAGGCCGGCGTCGCCGCCGCGGCGACCGGGGCGCTCGCGTGGTTCTTCGCCGCCGACCCGGGCGACGCGATCGACGCCTGGAGCGAGGCGGCGACCGCCGGCGACGGGGTCTGCCCGTACTACACCCCCGGCGGCGACGGGGAGTCGTTCTACTGGTACGGGACCTGCGCCACCGAGGGCGGCGCGACCTTCGACGGCTCGCTGTACGGCGCGGTCTACGTCCCCTTCGACGACGAGGCGTGGACCTACTGGGACTACGCCGCGATCAACGGCGAGGCGCGGATCGTGCTGTCCGACGGCGAGCAGTTCCGCTTCGCCGGCGAGCTCTATGCCTACAAGCAGCGGGCGCTCGTCGGCGCGGCGACCGCCGGGTTCGCGCGGTGGATCGGCGACGCGAGCTGGGAGGGCGGGGCCCGCGGCGACTCCTGGCTCGGGGCCGCGCCGAGCTTCGACTACGAGCTCATCGGCAACGACGACGGGTACGGCGGGCGGGTCGTGACCGTCGACGGCGGCGCGTCGAACCTGCCGGGCACCTTCGGGGCGATCGTCTTCGACGACGTGACGGTCGACCTCGCAGTGTGCGGCGCCGAGCCGGCCGGCCTGCTGCGCTTCGCGGAGGCCTCCGGCGAGTGGTACGAGCTCGCGTTCGACGACACGCCGTGCGACGGCTGCGCCCAGGTCTGGTTCCGCGGGGCGCCGATCGGCGAGGCGTGCCCGGACCTCGCGCCGCTCGTCACCTACGCCGCGGGGTGGTCGCCGTGATCGCCGCGCTCGCGCTCGGCTGCGCGGAGCCCCCGGCGACGCCGTCGGCGCTCGACCCCGTCGCGCGGCTGGAGCGGGCGAGCCTCGACCTGCGCGGCGTGCGGCCGACGGTGCGGGAGATCGAGGCCGTTGAGGCGGATCCGGGGGCGTACGCCGGGCTGGTCGACGCGTTCCTCGCCGATCCGCGGTTCGGGCAGCGGGTGCTCGACACCTGGGGCGACGTCCTCGACACCCGCCGCGACGCGTGGCTGCTCGACGCCGCCGACTTCGGCCTGCCGGACGCGCACGCCTTCGCCGCGGCGGTCGGCGAGGAGCCGCTGCGGGTGATCCGCCGCGTGGCCGAGGAGGACCTCCCGTGGACCGACGTGGTGACCGCCGACTGGACGATGGTCGACGAGAACCTCGGCGCGGCCTGGCCCGTCGACCGCCCGGCGGACGCGGTCGGCTGGCAGCCGGCGCACTACACCGACGGGCGACCGTCGGCCGGGATCCTGTCGACCAACGGGCTGTGGTGGCGGTACGCGAGCACGAACGGCAACCGCAACCGGGGGCGGGCGAACGCGATCACCCGCTCGCTGCTGTGCGACGACTACCTCGACCGCACGATCACCTTCGACCGCGACGTCGACCTGCTCGACGAGGAGGCGGTCAAGCACGCGGTGCGGACCAACCCGGCCTGCGTCGCCTGCCACCACTCGCTCGACCCGATCGCCGCCTACCTCTACGGCTTCTACCACTACCTCGACTACAGCCCGCTCGAGCTCTCGCGGTACCACGCCGAGCGCGAGCGGATGTGGGAGGACACCCTCGAGGTCGCGCCGGCCTGGTACGGCGAGCCCGGGCGCTCGCTCGCCGACCTCGGGCAGCAGATCGCCGGCGACGAGCGGTTCGTCGCCTGCGCGGTCGAGCTTTCCAGCACATTGGGATCCTAAGCTTAGAATTCCACGTGGACAAGTTGTCGC
>JADMIO010976182.1_pt1 | contig 22307 bp, 17 predicted proteins | sample 8958161 | NCBI WGS metagenome assembly JADMIO01 (sample SAMN16585339, study PRJNA669376) | soil metagenome | isolation source: Crop rotation soil | place: USA: Cullars Rotation, Alabama | collected 2011
TGCCATCGACTCGCCGGTCCTACAAGTAATGTAGTTATTATAAATACAGATGGCAGCATTGAAAGAACGATTCAGCAAAATGGCGTGACCCCTTTTCCGAAAAAAGCAATTTTGTACAATGGCGATTACTGGATAGCTGATCAATTCAATTGTCTTTCAAAATTTTCCTCAGCACCTACCGCGGATGATGTGTATAGCTTGAATTCTCCTGACGGAATTGCAAGTGGTGAGATGATCGAATACAATAACGTTTTCTATGCAGCAGCAGGCGAAGTAAATGACTCCTGGAACTACCAGTACAATGGTAATGGAATTTATCGTTACAGAAATGATGACCCAATAGATATTAAGTGGAAAAATTTTAATCGATTTCATTATCCCGTCCTTGATTCAATGCTTGATTTCATTACCGTGACAGTGGATCCCCGTGATGAATCGGTATGGGCAGGTTCATTCGGCGGTGGCCTGCTTCATATAAAGCCCGATGAGAGTTTTGAGATATTTAAACAAAATTCACCCATCCAACCGCATCCGCTTGATCCTACAAGTTACCGTGTGGCGGGATTATTGTTTGACCCCGAAAATAACTTATGGATATCCAACTTTGGTTCTTTGCAGCCATTGGTTGTCCGAAAAGCGGACGGTAACTGGAAAAATTTTTCACTGCCCTTTACATTGACTGAAAATGCGCTTGCACAAATAGTCATAGACGAATTGAACCAATTGTGGATAGTGTCTCCATTGGGAAACGGGTTAGTCTGTTACAATTATGGCAACTCAATAGATGATATTACTGATGACCACTGGAAGATTTACAGGAGTGGAGCGGGAAATGGAAATCTCCCTTCAGTGAATGTGCTTTGTGTTGCAAAAGATAAAAGCGGATTTATTTGGGTAGGTACAGATGATGGGGTTGGTGTTATTCAATGCCCGCAAGACGTTTTTACGACAGGTTGTGAGGCTATATTGCCGATCGTAGAGCAGGGAAATTTCTCGGGCTATTTATTCAAAGGTGAAAACGCGCGAAGCATTGCTGTTGATGGTGCCGACAGAAAATGGGTGGCTACCAAAAATGGTGTCTGGCTTATCAGTCCGGATGGCGAAAAAGTAATTGAAAGATTTACGGAAGATAATAGCCCGTTGTTAAGTAGTGATGTAAAAAAAATTGCGATCAATAGCCAGACAGGTGAAGTATATTTTGCGACGGCCAAGGGCATTTGCTCATTTCGGAGTACTGCTACGGAAGCTGGCCAAACCAAATCAAGTGTTCTTGTATTTCCAAACCCTGTTCCGCCGGGTTATAGTGGAACGATCGCGATTCGTGGCGTTCCTGAAAACTCGACTGTAAAGATCACCGAGCTGGATGGAAGGCTTGTTTATCAAACAAAGGCACTGGGGGGACAAGCAGTTTGGGATGGAAAGGATTACAAAGGCCGCAAGATCTCAACAGGGATCTACCTTGTGTTGATAGATACTGAAGATAAATCCAAAAGAACATCGACCAGGATCGTTTTCATTTCAAGATGATTTTTTTGAGCCCAGCTTTGGAATTACTATTCAGCTTTCGTTGCGTCGCTCCAAAGGAGTCCCTTCGGGACACACTTGTACGTTCTGTTCACTATTCGACTATTTACGCTAAGACGCAAAGGGTAAATACAAAGGACGCAACGAATTTCTTGGCGCCCCTTGCCTGCGGGCAGACAGGTTTGCGATATCTTAGCGTCTTTGCGTGGAATAATTTGTCGCAACAACTTCATAAAACAAAGGGTATTGTTCTCAGAACAGTAAAATATGGGGAGACTAGCGTGATCGTTACTGTCTTTACTGAATTATTTGGTATTCAATCATACCTGGTGAACGGGGTAAGGACCTCCACAAAAAAAGGAACCGGTAAAGCAAACCTTTTTCAACCTGCAGCGATCCTTGACCTCATCGTTTATCACAACGAGTTAAGAAATCTCCAGCGAATTAAGGAATTCAGGTGGGGCCATTTGTATCAAAACATCTTCTCAGATGTAAAGAAAAATGCAGTCAGCTTATTTATGATAGAGTTGCTCACAAAATGCTTAAAACAGCCGGAAGCAAACGAGGATCTTTTTCATTTTGTCGAAGACTCCTTTTTGCATCTGGATGAAAGTAATGAAACAGTGACAGCCAATTTTCCCTTGTTCTTTGCATTGCATGTAGCGGTATTTTTCGGATTTCAGATCGATGATCAGTATTCCGGAAAAAACCCTTTTCTTGACTTGCAGGAAGGTACCTTTGTAACCGAACGGCCTTCCCATCCTCATTTTTTAGAAGACAAGCAAGCTGCCGTTACATCCGAGTTACTGAAAGTAAGGCAACCAGGAGAGCTGAACGAGATCAAATTGCATCATGATTTTCGCCGCAATCTTTTATACGCTTTTGAGACTTATTACGCCTTCCATATCCAGGATTTTGGAACAATGAAGACGTTACCTGTGTTGAAAGAAATATTAAACTAATCTTTTTGAGGTCCAATTGACATGGTCTATTAAGATAACTCCTGGCCTCTTCCCTTCTTCAAAGCTTCCTAACTCTTTATCCCATCGCAAAGCTTTTGCTCCATTGATCGTTGCCCATTCCAAAATGGTCGTTAGGGGAATTGCCGGATGATGTTTTTTTATAGCCCCTATTTCTTTTGCAATGCTCAGTTGCCAGTTGCTGCTATAGCTGTCCGTTCCCAAAACAAGAAGGCAGTCATGTTTCATAAATAGCTCTATAGGGGGCATCTTATTTTCAATATACAGGTTGGCATTGGGACAAAGACAAAATGGTAGTGTTAGCTTGTTTTCTTTTGCATAGTCCTTAGCGAATACAATATCTTCTTCAGGAATGTAAGTGTTATGAATTAATAAGATCGTTTGCCCGTTGTTGAAATAGGGAAGACATGAACGGATACTGCTTTTTCCCGTTATTGGAAAAGGCGATTGGTTAACTCCAAAAATTCTGAAAAGCTTCAGATAATCTCCGCCGCCTGTTTTATATAGTTCATCTTCCGCCGGGTGTTCCTGGTTGTGGATGGAAATGACCTGGTCCTTTGTTAGTTCGTTTATTAATCTAAATGTTTTTGGACTGATACTATACGGCGCATGTGGGACAAGTGAATTTTTGATTTTTGATTTTTGACTTTTGATTTTGTTGAATGCTTCCAGTACTGATTGAAATTGTTTAATATTTTCTTCCGCCTTTTCATCCGTAAAGCTTAATACTTCTACAAAATTTTGCCAGTATATACTGCTTTTTGATTTTACTTCAGCAGTATCGGCTGTATTTCCAATGTCACCCACGGCCACTATTCCGTTGTCATGCATTTCTTTTTCGGCCTTCACGATTTCTTCCTCTATCAATTTTGGATCAAAATTTCTTTTTGTAACCACTGAACATAGAAATTCAATAAGGCCGGTACCCGGAGGGATCACATTTTTCAGATGACTTAATTCCAGGTGGCAGTGGCTATTGATGAAGCCGGGAGAAAGAATGCCCTGGAATTTTTGAATGTCATCGCCGGCATCTGTTGCCGCTACAATACCTTCAATTTTCCCTTCCTGGTCAGTGATCAAAACGTGATCATGATCCAACAGCTCGTAACCGGTGAATAATTGTTCCGATTGAAATTTTTTGTACGCCATTGCTGGTTTAACTTTGCTGCCCTCCAAAAGGAGGTCTTTGGGACAAATTTATGTTAGACAAATTAGAAGCAATAAAAGCCAGGTTTGAGCAGTTGGGGGTGGCCCTAACCAATCCGGAAATTGTAAACGACAATAAAAAGTTCGCAGCCACCAGTAAGGAGTATAGAAGCCTCGAGAAGATCGTCAATGCTCACGATGAGTACAAAAAAGTTTTGAGTGATATTGAATTTTATAAGGAGGCCTTGAGCGGAGATGATGAGGAATTGCGTGAGCTGGCAAAAGAAGAAGCGCCGCAGCTCGAAGAGAGAAAGGGAAAGCTTGAATCTTACATACGACAATTGTTGATACCAAAGGATCCCCAGGATGAAAAGAATGCTATTCTCGAGATCCGTGCCGGCACGGGTGGAGATGAAGCCAGCCTATTTGCCGGCGATCTTTTGCGTATGTATTTAAAATATTGTGAAAGCAAAGGCTGGAAAACGGCAATACTGAGTGAGAATGAAGGAACCGTTGGAGGTTACAAAGAAGTACAGGTAGAGGTGACAGGCGACGATGTATACGGCACATTAAAGTTTGAAAGTGGAGTACATCGTGTGCAACGCGTGCCGGATACTGAAGCCAGCGGGCGGGTGCATACATCAGCGGCAACCGTAGCTGTAATGCCAGAGGCGGAAGAGGTAGATTTTGATTTAAGAGATAGTGATGTAAAAATGGAAACAGCGAGAAGCGGTGGTGCCGGCGGTCAGAACGTAAATAAAGTAGAGACAAAAGTTATCCTTACGCATATACCGACAGGGACCGTAGTGATGTGCCAAACTGAAAGAACACAGTTAGGCAACCGGGAAAAAGCCATGCAAATGATGCGCACCAAATTATATGAAGAGCAGGTGCGTAAGCAGGAGGAAGAGATCGCACGCCATCGCAAAAGCCTGGTCAGTACCGGGGATCGCAGCGCAAAGATCAGGACGTATAATTTTCCGCAGGGCAGGGTAACAGATCACAGGATCAATCACACCTCATATAATCTTGATGCAGTAATGAATGGTGATATCCAGGATTTTATTGATGCTCTCCAGTTTGCTGAAAATGCGGAGAAATTGGCAAGACAGAACTAAGAAGGGGCCAAACTGGCACGATGTTTTATTTGTTTATAGTCGAAAGTTCCAACAGTTGAAGTTCTTTACAAATGGATTTACGAAGTGAATTTTCTAAGGGTTTTCTTTAGAACTTCCTTAACACCGGGCTTCATACTATTGGCAGTAATTTTGCGTTATACAACAAAGTTCTTCTCAATAAAGCAGTCAATTTTCTCATAAGCAGTTAGTTTTGGTTGCGACCCCTGTTTCCACAGGGGTCTATTTTTTTATATACTTGCTGGAGATCAGTAGCCCTAGACCGCATCCTAAACCGTCAGCTAAAATGTCTTTCAGATCGAAGGACCGATTCGGTATAAAGTATTTTTGAATCAACTCCATAACTATTCCATACACAAAAAAATAAATAGCTATTTGTCTGAAATAGCGGATTTTTTTCCCCTCTGATGCGGACACATATCGGCACCAAAGAAGAACCATGATTAGGAAAAGTATTATATGGATCCATTTATCCAACCAGATCTTGTCGAACCAATTTTCCTTGGGTATAGCAGAGCCCGGAAGACATAACAGAACCGTGACAATAATAACCCAGGTAAGTGCGGGCAAGATTCTAAATTCATTTTTTTCCAACTGAAAATACTTATTGTTCTAATAATTTAGAGAGGTGTTAAAATTAGCGAGAGACAAGCCAATTATCAAAGTTTCGCTTTTCCCATGGACTGCAGCTGTCCTAAATCGGGACCGCCAGTATTACCTCTGTTTTCAATTGTAATGGCGAATGCATCTGCTTTTTGAGTGTTTTTCATTTTGAAGATGATATTGGACTGAGGTGGATCAAATAATCCAAGATCGACCGGTTTACTTCCAATTAAAGCCCAAAGCTGATATTGTTTGTCGGATGGAAGTTTGGCCATATTCTTTACAACCATATAAACATCTGTCGACGTAGAATCCCAGTACACGCTTGCGGAAGTCGATGAACCTTTTAGTCCAACCATGTTTACGACCATGACATTTGGATCATGCATTATTTTCTCTCCTTCTGCCATTTTAATCATAAGGCTGTCATTCCTGTCAATTCTTGCCTGTAGTGCCCGGTTCTTATCATAAAACGTATAAGCGAAATAGCTGGCAAGTAAAAGGAGAGCGACTGAAGCCGCAGCAAACCATTGCAAGCCAGTAGACCTGCTTTTTCGTGGCTCCATGGTGATCATTTTTGAGGTATTCTTTGTGGTCGATTGCTGAATAGCCGACCATATCTTTTCCTTACTCCCGGCAGGAGGTGGTAGAGCATTTTGAAATGCCTGCCTTTCAACGGATAGCTCAAAATTAGTACGGGCCTCTGCCAGCTCAGGATGTAAAGCACACATCTTCTCGAACTCAGCCCTTTCTTCAGGTGAAGCAAGTCCCAGTACATAGCTTTCAATGACCCCGCTTGATATGTATTCCTGTATATTCACTTTATATCATTGTTCTTAATTGAGTTAATGCACTCCTTATCCTTGTCTTTACAGTCCCCAGCGGCAAGTTCAGGATCTTTGAGATCTCCTCATGGGTAAACCCCTGGAAATACGACAGGTCGATCAATACCCTGTACTCCTCCTTTAGCTTACTCACCTGCTTTTTGAGGCCAATGTCGTTTTGCTGCGGATTGACCACAGAATTTGCCGTTATGGTATTTACGTTTTCGGTCAGCGGCTGGTTTTTAAGACTGTCCTGGTATGATCTCGATCTTAATTTGTCAATAGCTGCATTGCGGGCAATATTCAGCATCCAAGTGAATAAACGACCCTTTGAATCATCGTACAGGCTGATCTTTTTCCAAATGTTCACAAAAACATCCTGTAAAACATCGGCAGCCACCTCTTTATTTGAAATGATCTGGTTGATCACTCCAAATAAAGCCGGGGAATAGTTATCGTAGAGGTAACTAAATGCCTGGTCATCTTGCTGAAGAAGCTGGGAGACCAGTTCCGGTTCCGAGTATTTGGTATTCGCACTCAAACAGTAAATGAAAGATACAAAATTGCCGTTGGTCAGAATGCATCCAATGAGAGTTTACCGGTCAGCTAACCATTTGTCCATAAGCCTTGGCATCCATCAATGTTTTGATATCTTCCTTATTGGCAATTTTCATTTTGACCATCCATCCTGCGCCATATGGATCATTATTAACCAACTCCGGTGAATTGGCCAAAGCAGGGTTTAGTTCGGTTATTGTTCCATTTATGGGCAGAAACAGGTCTGAGACCGTTTTTACAGCTTCTACCGTTCCAAAAACAGACCCGGCTTCCAACTCCTTGCCTATTGTTTCTACTTCGACATAAACAATATCTCCAAGTTCTCCCTGTGCAAAATCAGTTATGCCGATAGTGGCTGTATCGCCTTCAACACGAATCCATTCATGGTCTTTAGTATAATGCAGATTGTCAGGAAATGTCATAACAATTTCTTTTGAGCTGCAAATATGATCAAAACAACGGATAAATCCGTCGGCAAAAGGAGTTTTTCTGTTGGTACTGTTCGTTCCACCATTCGCGCCCCCAAAATGACAGTTAGCCGGAAAACCATTTTCAATGGGGAAACCTGAGTATAGTTTTGTTCTCACAAAAAACAATTTTATGAGAAAGTTTGGACTATTAATCGTGAGTTTCCTGGTAGCAGTAACCGGATTTGCTCAACAGATAACAGGAATAATTAAAGATCAACAGGGAAAACCAGTTTCAGGATCAACAGTTTCTTTATTAAATGCAAAAGATTCCTCGGTGGTTAAACTGGGAGCCAGCAATAACGAGGGTCAATACTCCTTTAATTCAATCAAAGCGGGAAAATATCTTGTAGGTATCACTCATGTTGGTTATGCAAACACCTATTCTTCGGGTTTTGAATTTTCAGGCTCCGGAGAAACGAATGTACCGGCAGTGGCTCTTAATAAACTCGCGGCTGAACTGAAGGGCGTAACCGTTACCTCAAAAAGACCAATGGTAGAGGTCAAAGCGGACAGAACCATTCTCAACGTGGAAGGAACCATAAACTCTACCGGAAACGATGCACTGGAACTTTTGAGAAAGTCCCCGGGCGTAACTATAGATAAAGATGACAACATTAGTTTAAGCGGCAAGAATGGAGTGCAGGTCTACATTGATGGTAAACCTACACCTTTGACCGGAACAGACCTGGCTAACTATCTTAAATCATTACAGTCTTCTCAAATTGAGTCAATAGAATTAATTACAAATCCATCCGCGAAGTATGAAGCTGCAGGCAATGCGGGGATCATTAATATTCGTCTTAAGAAAAATAAAACCTTTGGCGCCAATGGTTCTGTAAATGCAGGATGGAATATCGGTACGTATGCAAAGTACAACTCAGGTTTCGCAATGAATTACCGAAACAATAAATTCAACGTATTCGGTAGCTACAATTACAATAAAGGCAAAAATGAGAACAGGATCAATTTATATCGTACCACGGCGGCCGACAGTTCTTTCGATCAGCATTCAACAATGGTCAATGACAATGAGAGCCATGGTTTTAAAGCCGGTGTTGATTATTACGCCACTCGTCGAAGCACAATCGGTGTGATGGCCAATGGTACTTTTTCAAATAATGCATTAAGCAACACCAGCAAAACCGATATTGCCTATATGCCTTCGAAACTAGTAGACAGGTTATTGATCGCTGATAACTCAAGCAACGGCACAAGGAATAACATGAATTTTAATTTGAACTACCGCTACGCAGATTCTTTGGGTCATGAGCTGAATGTTGATGCCGACTATGGTTTTTATAATTCAAAAAATAACCAGTATCAGCCCAATAATATTTATGATGCCAGTGGAACTGATCTAAAACAGCAGGAAGTTTATAATATACACACACCATCGCAAATCGATATTTATTCTGTGAAAGCTGATTACGAACAGAATTTTAAGAAAGGAAAATTAGGCTATGGCGGAAAGCTATCGTATGTGACAACAGACAACACTTTTCAACGGTTTTATGAGACAGGTTCTGGTTCATTAGAAGATAATCACAATAATTTCGACTACCGGGAAAATATCAATGCAGGCTATGTAAACTATAACAGGCAATTCAAAGGCATCATGGTACAGGCAGGTTTGAGAGCTGAAAATACTCACTCAAAAGGGCACTCTGTTGGCTTCCGCTACGATTATGACGCGAATGAAAATGTGGTGATCGACTCATCATTAGACCGGAACTATACGGACCTGTTTCCAAGTGCAGCTGTAACGCTTAACAAGAACCCAATGAAGATGTGGAGCCTTAGCTATAGCCGCAGAATTGATCGTCCTTCTTATCAGAATCTGAATCCATTTGAATTCAACCTCGATAAATATACTTTCCAGAGGGGCAATCCGAATCTTCAACCACAATACACAAATAGCTTCAGCATTACCAATATCTATAAGTATAAACTGACAACCACGCTAAACTATAGTCATGTGAACGATGTGTTCGCTATGATCCCTAAAAGTGAAGGCACGAAGGCATTCATTACAAATGAAAATGTGGCCAACCAGGATATAGTAAGTTTAAATGTCAGCATGCCGGTCCAGTACAAATGGTACAGCTTGTTCTTTAATGTCAATACCTATTATTCTAAATTTAAAGGACAGGCTGTCGATTATAACGTTGATGCAGACGTAATCTCTTTTAATGTGTATGCTCAGCAAACGTTTAAACTGTCGAAGACAACAACTGCCGAGTTGAGTGGCTTCTATACGGCACCTTCTATCTGGCAGGGTGCTTTCAAAACAAAAGCTCTTGGCAGTCTTGATGCAGGTATTCAGCAAACTTTATTCAAAGGCAAGGTATCCGCTAAGGCGACCTTCTCGGATCTTTTCAACACCTTCCATTGGTCGGCCACAAACAAAACGACTGGTCAAACTCTTCTGGCCAATGGTGGTTGGGAAAGTCGTCAGTTCAAAGTAAATCTTAATTATCGTTTTGGAAATAGTAAGGTCAAACAAGCACGCCAGCACAAATCAAGTATCGAAGAAGAAAATCAACGTACGCAAGGCGGGGGCGGACTCGGTGGCGGTCAGCAAAAATAAGTTTTAGGAATAGTGAAATGTCAAAGCATCCTGCGATTGTGGGATGCTTTTTTATTGAGACTATTTTTTTGGAACCCAGCGTAAATAACACTACTCGTCATTTGTTGCGTCGCACTCTTGTACTGCAACAACTTTATTCAACTTATTTTTTCCTTTTGATCAATTTCGCCTTTATGATCCTCACATCTTCCAAAGGTCTGTCCCTGTCCTGCCCTTTGCTGGTTGGTACCGATGCGATTTTATCTACTACGTCCAATCCTCTTACCACTTCACCAAACACAGTGTAATTCTGATCAAGGTGAGGAGCACCTCCGATCGTTTTATAAACTTCACGTTGATCCGCGGGGATCTTTCTTCCATTTAAACGATATGTTTCAACGGAATCCAAACCGGCATCAGTGAAAATTTTTCCCTGGACGATATAAAACTGGCTGCCACTACTGGCCTTTTCAGGATTATTATCTCTTGCTGCAGCGATCACTCCCTTTTTATGGAATAAAGCTGTTCTGAATTCAGCCGGTATCGTGTAATCAGGCCCACCCTCGCCCAGGGGCTCCCCGGGCGCTGCACGTTTGCTGCCAGGATCTCCACCCTGGATCATAAAATTTTTGATCACCCGGTGAAATAATACGCTATCATAATAATGGGTCTTAACTAATTTCAGAAAATTATCACGATGCAACGGAGTGGAGTCAGAAAGCCTCACAATAATATCGCCATAGTTTGTTTGGAGCAATACATCCCTTTTGCGATCTTTTTTTGTAACCACAGAATCTTTCTGAGCAAAACAGAATAGTCCTGCTAATAAGAAACCAACGAAAAAAAATGAGCTTTTCATTTAAATCATTTAATCAATGTAATCAGTGGTCAGTGGCTTTGGAAATACAGAAGTATATGATCCTTCAAAAAATTTTCTTGCTCGATCATACTCATTTCGGGCATTGCCTTTAACTGTTTAAAATGCGGCCAGCCGTCTCTGTCAATTTGTTCTAACTCATAGTACCCGCTTTGAGAAAGCAAACTGCAAACCGCCACATGCATCAGGTCCTGTTTTTGTTCCTTGGTAAACTTTTCACGTATTTGGCCAAACTCCTGTATGCCGATCAGGAACAGGATGGTTTCGAGGTCGGGTTTTTTTCCAAATCGTTCAACGAGTTTCGCTTCAAGGTCCCACCAGCGCTGCTGAAGATCATCACTAACAAACATAGCGGCAAAGATAGCAGCAATAGTGATTATTATCCGTGCCTGGATGTCTTCAATAATTAATAATCAGTAATCAATAACTTCTCAGATTTTTTCTACCACTACTGCTGACCCATAAGCCAGTACTTCATTCACGCCGCTGATCACTTCGTTAGCATCATACCTGACGCTGATGATGGCATTGGCTCCTCTTTCATCAGCATGCCGCAGCATTTGCTGAAAAGCTTCCTCCCTTGTTTTCTCGCAGAGTTCAACATAGATCGAAATTGTTCCGCCAAATAAAGTCTGAAGACCTCCCGCAATGTTTCCCAGGATGCTTCTTGAACGGACAGTAATGCCGCGAACGACACCTAAATTCTTGGTGACGCGATATCCGCTTAGTTCAATATTGGTCGTCACCATAGTTTGATCGATCATAATTTTTTGTTTTGTTGAAATTAAGAAACAGAATGGAGTTTTATGCATTGCCGCTGGGTCATAGAAACACAGAAAAACTCAGTGTCTCAGTGCTTCAGTGGCATACAATCCGTGAGTTGAATTGTTAGCTTTCAAAAGTTACCTTTGCGGCAAAATAAAAAGGCATGTTACAATTGCAGGTTATCAGGCAAGATCCGGAATTGGTAAAGGAAAGACTAGCCGTAAAATATTTTAACGATCGAAATGTTGTTGACGAGATTGTAAAGTTAGATGAACGGAGAAAGAAATTACAACTTGAGTTTGACAATACGCAAGCCAAAATAAATAGTTCGTCAAAAGAGATAGGCCAGTTAATGGCAAAGGGCGAAAAAGAAAAAGCGGAAGCGCTTAAGCAAATTGTCCCTTCATTAAAGACGTCTCTTCAGCCTATCAGTGATCAATTAAGTGAAACCGAGAAACAATTGCAGAGCGAATTGGTGAAGCTTCCCAATCTTCCTTCGGAAAAAGTCCCAAAGGGAAGGACGCCTGAGGATAATGTGAGAGTAACAGAAGGTGGAGATAAACCATCGCTTTCCAAAGATGCATTGCCTCATTGGGAGCTGGCAAAAAAATACGACCTCATCAATTTTGAATTGGGAAATAAAATTACCGGCAGTGGTTTTCCCGTTTATAAAAACAAAGGGGCAAAACTTCAACGAACGTTGATCCAATATTTCCTGGAGTATAATATCACGGCAGGTTACACAGAATACTTACCTCCGCACATGGTAAATGAAACCACCGCATTTGGTACGGGGCAGTTACCAGACAAAGAAGGCCAGATGTATTTTGTAACAGAAGATAAATTTTATTTGATACCAACAGCCGAAGTGCCTGTTACCAATATTTATCGCGATGAAATTCTAAAAGAAACAGATCTGCCGGTAAAGATGACCGCTTATACTCCTTGTTTCAGGAGAGAAGCAGGCAGTTACGGGAAAGACGTCCGTGGATTAAATCGAGTTCACCAGTTCGACAAAGTAGAAATTGTCCAGATTGTACACCCGGATAAAAGTTATGATGTATTGGAAGAAATGGTCGCTCATGTAGAGAAGCTCATTCAATCATTAAAACTTCCATACCGGATTTTAAGATTGTGTGGCGGAGACATGAGTTTTGCCTCGGCCCTTACTTATGATTTCGAAGTGTACAGCGCTGCACAAGCGAAATGGCTTGAAGTGAGTTCCGTTTCTAATTTCGAGACCTTTCAAACAAACCGGATGAAAATCCGCTTCAAGGATAAAGGAGGTAAATCACAGCTGGTTCATTCGCTCAATGGCAGCTCACTCGCATTGCCACGCATACTAGCATGTTTACTGGAAAATAATCAAACTCCTGACGGCATTAAGTTGCCGGCCGTTTTATCTGGTTATTTTGGAAGTGATATGATCAATTAAGTAAATAGTATTCGTGCCTGATAAGTTTAAGCTTGTTGGAAGATTGAACGTATTTTGAGTTCATGTCTTCAAACATTGGAAAAGACTTTGCGGGAAAATATTCACACGGTAGAATTGGTTCTTTTCAGAAAAGTGATTTGATGGACGAAGAGTGGAGTTATTGGCTGCATCAATATTTAGCCGGCTCCCCTGGCGGGGCCCTCCCTCCCCCTCCTTCCAACCAACCATGTTTGCTAATGGGTTGCAGCTTTGCCTGTAAGTGATTATCCTCGCTTCAGGCTCATCACCCAAGTAAAGCCACCAGTTGTGTGGCTAATTCAACCAATCTGTTATCATGGATACCGTATTCTGTTAAGATCAGAATGGCTTAATTAAAATGTATATATACTTACAATGACAAATATCGCTATTCAAAAAGCGAGAACCATGAAGAAACAAACAGAATAAAATGAGAAAAAAACGGGATTTCTTTGATGCGGAATTGAGTGTCCACATGCATTAACTTCCTCTTATTTTGATCAGACAAGTCATATGAGACATACAAAAGAATACTAATGACCTTAAGTGTCTTGAATGACTCATAATGCTATCCTTACATTTCGCTGCTTCCAAGTTTATTTTTTGATTTCCTAAACAAAATCTTTCGTTAAAGAAATGATCATTGCTGGTCTGATCTTTTTCTGACTATCATATTTGTGTACTTAATACTTAACCTAAAACTAATGTTATGAAAAAGATCCTGGTCTTCAATTTTCTTTTTATTCTTTTCACATCTGCCTCGTATTCCCAAATAAACAAGGGATCTGTTTTATTGGGTGGTAACATAGGTTTCAGTACCAGTAAAACAAAAGACACGAGTCTCGAAAACAATTCTGTATCTATATCGCCGGTCATTGGTATTGCAATTAAGCAGGATCTTATAGTTGGGATCAACTTTAGTTATGCGCATAATAAAAACAATCTTTATGTCACCAGTTCGCAGGTGGAAGGCGAATCCTATGGGGCGGGAATTTTTCTGAGAAAATATATACCCCTGGGAAAAGGCTTTTATCTTTTTGGCGAAACGGGCCTTAATTATTTGAACTCGTCTGATACTTACACGTATCCTTCCCAGAAAAATGAATTAAAGGTCCAAACCATTACTATCAATCTTTACCCCGGCGTATCATATGCCATATCGAAAAAGTTGCAATTGGAGTTTGGATTACCCCAACTGGTCACTCTTGGATATTCAACAACCCGGGATGTCGTAAATGGTGCAACAACTCAAAAAACCAATGGAGTGAATTTTAACGCTTCGGCCAGTTCATTTTCCAGTTTTATTTTGGGATTCAGGATCCTTTTGCCAAAATAATCGGGGCCTGCATTCGTTGAATTTATTTGACCGTGGCGAGTTAAACCTTAGATTTTATTAAGGGTCTGAACATCTAAATCTTCTTTAATGCCGGTAAGCAAGCAACTGGAAAATCAGCATTTATTATGGCGGACTGGTTTTGGACCGGCTGTTTACCAGTTGGATGATCTTAGTAACAACTCTCCTCAGAAACTATATAAGGAACTTCAGAAGGCATCTTCAAAAAAGCCGGAATACCTGCAAGCTGCGGACAATTATCTCCAGGGCCTGATGCTGGGGATCAAGGAAGCGGGAAGACAGCAGAAAGAAATGTCACCCGAACAAAAAAAAGAAATCCAAAAAAGAAGTCGGGAGGGAATTCGGAATCTGAATCTTTACTGGATAAATGAGATGGTAAATAGTGATGCGCAGCTCCGGGAAAAAATGTCTCTTTTCTGGCACGGCCACTTTGCGTGTCGCAATTTGAATGTGTTTTTTCAACAGGAATTGCTACACGTTATTCGTCAAAACGCTCTTGGAAATTTTCGTGACCTGCTTCATGAAGTTTCCAAAACAGGAGCCATGTTGAATTTTCTAAATAATAATCAAAACCGCAAAGATCACCCTAATGAGAACTTTGCACGTGAAGTGATGGAATTGTTCACGATGGGCAGGGGAAATTATAGTGAACATGATGTAAAGGAAGCTGCAAGAGCTTTTACGGGTTGGGGTGCTAATGCAAAAGGCGAATTCGTATTCCGGAGATTTCAACACGATGACGGAAGTAAAACGGTCCTGGGTAAGACAGGAAATTTTAATGGTGATGAAGTACTGGAAATTTTATTGGATCAAAAGCAGACGGCAAGGTTCATCTCGCAAAAAATATATCGGTTTTTTGTAAATGACACGATCGATCAGCCAAAGGTAGACTGGCTGGCTGATCGTTTTTATAAAAGCGACTATGATATCGGTAAGCTGATGGAAGATATTTTTACCAGCGATTGGTTCTATGACGAAAAGAACATTGGTTGTAAAATAAAATCACCGGTTGAATTATTAGTGGGAATACAAAGAATGCTCCCGATGAAATTAGAAAATGAAGAGGCCCTGTTGTTGTTACAAAGAGTGCTGGGCCAAATATTGTTTTATCCGCCAAATGTTGCAGGCTGGCCTGGGGGCAAAACCTGGATCGACAGTTCCACATTGATGATGCGTATGCGCATTCCTCAACTGATCAATGACAAAGATGAATTCAATATAAAACCGAAAGCGGATGATGACCAGATGATGGGGCGTAATGACGATGATATGAAAACAGGCTCCGGTGGCTATAGGATGGGGAAGGCAGCAAGATCCATTAACGCGGAAATTGACTGGAACAAATACGTTATATATTATAATAGCGTTCCGCGTGGCGAACTGGTGAATGACATTGCAGGAAATTTATTGCAAACAAAAAAAGCAGTTAGCGCAAATATCATCGACGAGTATTCAGATGCAGGTGACAAGGAAAGTTTTATTAAAACAGCGACGATACAGATCATGAGTACGCCGGAATACCAGCTATGTTAGGCCTCCCCCAACCCCTCCGGAGGATGGGGCGTTGGTAGGTTTTAAAATGTTTGGAATGAAACCAGAAAAGAAAATAAATAAGAATGCTTTAATCTCTTCCCCCAACGGGGGAGGTGGGAGGGGGCCGCTGTTCAAACGAAAAGAATTTCTGCAGCTCGGATCACTCGCCACCGCTTCTTTCATGATGCCAAAATTTCTAAAGGCATTTGAAAGAGTTGACAGAGTACCTCCGGGAAATAAAGTGATGGTAGTACTACAGTTGAGCGGCGGCAATGACGGCTTAAATACGGTGATACCGATCCGGAATGATATTTATTATCGTGAACGGCCAAGATTGGGTATTGAAAAAACAAATGCCCTGGCATTAACCGATGAAGTGGGTTTACATCCGGCGCTTACAGCAATGAGAGAATTATATGATGACGGGAGCCTGGGAATTCTAAATAATGTAGGTTATCCTAACCCTGACCGGTCCCACTTTCGCAGTATGGATATCTGGCAAACCGGGAGTGCAAGTACCGAATTCATCACAACGGGTTGGTTGGGTCGCTATCTTGATGCGCAATGTCATGGCTGTGATAAGCCTACTTACGCATTGGAAATTGATGACGTCCTTAGTCTCGCTTTGAAGGGAGAGAATTCAAAAGCGATTGCGATGAAGGACCCAAAAAGATTATTCGGTACCAGCAATGAAAAGTTTTTCAGAGATGTATTAAAGGACCACAAAAATGATGGTGAAGAAACAGTGGATTATCTCTATAAAACAATGTCGGAAACTTTATCATCTGCTAATTATATTTTCCAGCAAAGCAAATTACATCCCTCATCAGCGGAATATCCCAAAACAGAGTTGGGAAATGGATTAAAAACAATTGCTTCGTTAATATTTTCTGACATCAACACAAAGGTCTATTACATTTCTCTTGGAAGTTTTGACACACATGTAAACCAACAGATGCAACAGCAACGGTTGTTTACGGAATTGAGCGACGCTGTCAGGGCATTTACGGCCGACCTGAAAAAGAATAATCGGTTTAATGATGTATTGATGTTTACCTTCTCTGAATTTGGAAGAAGGGTTTCTCAAAATGCCAGTGGAGGCACTGACCATGGTACGGCCAACAATATGTTTTTAATTGGGGGAGCGTTAAAACAAAAGGGTATCATCAATCCAATGCCCGATCTGAATGACCTTGACGAGGGCGACCTGAAATACAATATTGACTTTAAAACCGTGTATGCAACTGTTTTGAAGAATTGGCTGGATGCCGATGATACGGCCATTCTTGGAAGAAAATATAACCACCTGGGGTTTTGTTGATCCGTGCTGCAGATATAAAGTGAAAAGCAACTACTTTTTATGTAGTTGCTTTTGTTATTAAGAATCTTTAATTAAATAGTTTTTCTTTTACTTATAGCAACACGGTAAAGGATCCATCCCATCAAAGCAAAAAAAGCAACACCCAGCCATTTGTAACCTTCTTCTCCCAACGACTGTGTAAGTCCCGGTTCCGCACTGACCTTTTCCAATCCTTTATTTACATTATCATTTACCGAAAGGATCGCAACGATCACCCCGGCAAGTGCGCCTCCTGCTACAAGTCCCGTTGCAAATAAATTTCCTTTGCCGAGGTCTTCTTCTTCCGCTGTTAGTTTAATGTTTTTCCTTTTATTTCTCCATTCAACAAGACCACGAATAGCGCCTCCAATAAAAATGGGAAAAGTAGTCGAGAGCGGGAGATAGATTCCGATCGCAAATGATAAAGATTTAATGCCGCAAAGCTCCATCACAATGGCAATGGCAACACCCACAAGCACAAATTGCCAGTCAAGATTGAACGAAAGAATGCCTTTGATCAATGTGGCCATCAATGTTCCTTGTGGTGCAGGATACTTGTCAGTGCCAATCGCATGTTGAATGCCCTGTTGCACCATTTCATGAGTGGGTGTATCAAGAATTTTTACTGTTGCGCCAATGGCTAATGAAGAAACGATCGCGCCGATGAACAATGCAATTTGCTGATACCTCGGTGTGGCGCCAACGATGTAACCTGTTTTCAGATCCTGCGAAGTACCACCGGCGTTGGCAGCAGCAATGCAGATCATTGCACCCACGACAAGAGCCATAGGCTCATAAAAAGTTCCCGTCCATTTCACCGCAATAAAAACCAAACAGGTCCCCATCAATGTAGCGATCGTCATTCCGCTGATCGGGTTATTTGATGAACCGATCAATCCCACAATGCGTGATGAAACAGTAACGAAGAAAGCGCCGAAAATGATGATCAATAATCCCAACAATAATTTACCTCCAATTGAAGTACCAGGAATAAGATTGCTTGGTAAAAGAGCAATTATCAATATCAATAAGAGACTACCGATGCCCACTATTTTTATTGAAAGATCCCTTTCGGTTCTTGGTATATTATTACCGCTGGACGCATTACTTCCTTTTAGTGAACCAAGACTTCCTTTGAAGGAAGAAATGATGGTGGGAATTGTTTTGATCAATGTGATGAAACCACCGGCAGCGACAGCACCAGCACCGATCTGTCGCACATAAGCACGATAGATGGCAGAAGACCAATCCCCAAAATTATGATTGACAGGATCCCATGTTCCTGCATTAGCCGGACCTTGTTTCGCAAGATCAGCAATGTATCCAAGTTTATGTAATTGAGCCGCGATTACATCGGGGCTTATTAAGGAAGCTAAAAGAGGAATAAATACAAACCAACTAAGAATACCACCCGCCACCAACACCCCTCCGATCTTTGGCCCGATGATATAACCAACGCCCATGTATTCAGGAGTAATTTCACCGGCGATTCTTGCAGAGGGGTAAATTTTATTTACCTGTTTGGTCGCAAAATCCGGCACATCTTTAATAACATGAAATATTTTTTGCAGTATGGCGTAGCTACCCGCAACAATAACACCCCAGATAGCGGTCATCGCCAACTCTCCGCCTTTTTCTCCTGCTTTTAATACCGACGCACAGGCGGTGCCTTCGGGATATGGAAGAATACCGTGTTCTTTTACAATTAATGAACGGCGCAGCGGTATCATCATTAATGTACCCAACATTCCACCGATAATGGCCAGCACCAGGATAGTCACGTAATTAAAGTAATTGGCACTCCCGGCAACACTTAAAAAAAGAAACCCAGGCAGCGTAAATACAACCCCGGCTGCAATGCTTTCACCAGCGCTGCCCGTCGTTTGAATAATATTATTTTCAAGAATAGTTGTCTTTAAAAACAGTTTCCCGAGTAAAATAGAAATAACTGCGATCGGGATCGATGCGGAAACAGTGAGTCCTGCTTTTAGTGCAAGGTAAACCGTAGCTGCGCCAAATATGATCCCGAAAATGGCACCCATAACCACCGACTTAACAGTGAATTCAGCCATTTTAATTTCCGGGGCCACGAAGGGTCTGAATTGAGATGGTTGATCTGGCATAGCAGTTAATTTAGTGAGTAAGATAAATAAAAAGGAGTTGAATTTTTCAACTCCCGCCAACGGTAGAATTATTTATTCGTCTGAAGCTGCTGCTTCTTCAACCACTGTATTTAAACGCTTAGTTAGCGGTAGCAATAAAAAGCATGCTATAATTGCCGCAACGGCACTGATCGCAAAAAACACCGCCTTGTTATCAAACTTATCCCAAAAACCTGCCAGTATGCCTGATATTTTCCCTCCCAATGAGGTTGTGATGAACCATCCTCCCATCATTAATGCGGTCAATCTTCGTGGGGCAACTTTTGAAGTGAGAGATAACCCGACAGGACTTACAAACAATTCACTTATCGTAAATACTCCGTAACTACTCACCAGCCACCAGCTTGAAACTTTATTAAAATAAATGTTCGTGACTAAACATGCAGCGATCATTACAACTGACGATAATCCGGCGATCAATGTGCCCCAGGCAAATTTGCTTGGCGTCGAAAGCGTTTTGCCTATGCGTTGCCGCCAGGCAAAAAAGGCAACAACGATGGGTGTGAGCACAATGATCCAGAATGGATTGACCGATTGATAAATTTCTGTAGAGATTAATTTTAGATCTTGGCCTTCCGGAGGATATTTATCTTTTGGTAAGTTTTGAAAATAAAGATCAGTTCCCTGCTTCGTCATGACTTTTCCTTTAGCATCTGATTGCGGGCGAAACTGTTCATCAACAACCGGAACTTCCGTAGGCTGCGTATTTACTGACTCTAAAAATCCAAAAGGCTTCAATGCGGGCTGAATAGCTTTCGGCGCTTCACGATCAGTATAAGTCTGCGCCCAGATGGTTAATGCGGTAGAGTTTTGGTTATAGATATTCCAGAAAATGATGGATACACCAAACAATATTAACAATGTGCTGATGCGTTTTTTTTCAAAATCTTTTGCTTTGTACCACAGACTGAAATAAAAAATAATGATAGGAACACAGGCAAAAATGAAAGCATCATTAGAATCTGAACCAAGAATATTGCCCGGGATAAACCAACCAATGGCGCCAGCTATCATCGCCGGTAAAAACACTTTGATAAATATTTGCGATATCGGCATATCACCTTCCCGAGCGGGTTTAATGACATCAGCATGTTTTACATGCTTCAATCCAAAAGCAAACCATATTACAGATAGCACCATTCCAAACCCTGCGGCAGAAAATGCAATGCCCCATCCATTTTGATCCTGGTATTTATTATGCAAATACGCGGCTACGAAATTGCAAATGAAGGCACCGATATTGATGCCCATATAAAATATGTTGTAAGCGATATCTTTTTTAGGTCTTAAATCTGCACGGTTATAAATATTACCGAGTAATGTGCTGATATTTGGCTTGAAAAAACCGTTTCCAACAATGGCTGATAACAACCCCAGGTACATGATCGTATCACTTCCATTTAAGGCGATCAAAAAATAGCCAAGTGCCAGCAAAGCGCCGCCTAAAAAAATTGATTTTGCATAACCAAGAATCCTGTCTGCGATCAGCCCTCCAAGAAATGGTGTGAGATAGATCAATGCCACATAGGTGCCAACAATGCTGATGGCTGAAACGTTATCCATGCCACGTCCGCCATGGCCAATAGTATCTGTGAGGTATAAAAAGAAAATACCGATCATCAGGTAGTACCCAAACCGTTCCCACATTTCTGTAAAAAACAGGACATATAATCCTCTTGGATGTTTTCCTTCCTGGACAGGCAGACTTACAGATTGGCTCATAAATCGTTTTTATTTACTGATTACGGAGGTTTTAATTGTCCAAAATACACAAAAATGATTTGTTGTAAGAAAAGGACAATTTCTTTAACAAAAGAAGCGATATTCGCAATTGAACTAATCCCTGTAAAATGCGTATCCTGTTGTTAGGTTCCGGAGGAAGAGAACATGCTCTGGCTTGGAAGATAAACCAAAGTGTCTGGGCAAATCCACTCTATATCGCTCCGGGTAATCCCGGCACTGCTCAATGCGGAAAAAATGTTTCTCTTGATATCCAGGATTTTGATGCCATCAAAAAGTTTTGCCTCGAGGAAAAAATTGAAATGGTAGTGGTGGGCCCCGAAGAACCATTGGTAAATGGTTTGTATGACTACTTCAAAGCTGATGGCGAGCTAGCAAAAATTTATTTTATCGGTCCTTCAAAAAAAGGTGCCCAGTTAGAAGGCAGTAAGGCATTTGCAAAATCATTCATGGAGCGTTACAAGATCCCTACGGCAAAATATCGTGAATTTGATTCATCGAATTTTGAAGAAGGCGTTCATTATGTAGATGAACATCTTTTACCTGTTGTGCTAAAGGCCGATGGCCTGGCAGCTGGTAAAGGTGTCATCATTTGTCAAACTCATGTTGAAGCGGTTTCTGAATTTGAATTGATGATCCAGCATTCAAAATTTGGTGAGGCAAGTAAAAAAGTAGTAGTAGAAGAATTTTTAGACGGAATAGAGCTGAGCGTTTTTGTGATCACTGACGGGAAAAATTATTTGCTGCTTCCTGAAGCAAAAGATTACAAAAGAATAGGCGAAGGGGATACCGGATTAAATACCGGAGGTATGGGTGCTGTTAGCCCTGTGCCTTTTGCAACTCCCGGGTTTATGTACAAAGTCGAAGAAAGGATCATCAAACCTACCATCGCCGGCTTACATAAAGAGGAGATCGAATACACCGGTTTTTTATTTTTTGGTTTGATAAGTGTGAATGGTGAACCTTACGTTATTGAATATAACTGCCGGATGGGTGATCCTGAAACAGAAGTAGTCATGCCAAGACTGGAGACAGATCTTGTGGGCTTGCTCGTCGCTGCTACACAAAAAGAACTGGATACAGTAAAATTAAGAGTGGATGAGCGCTGCGCTGTCACAGTTATGGCGGTTAGCCAGGGCTACCCAGGGTCTTACGAAAAAGGATTTGAGATCGAAGGCTTGAAAAAGGAGAATGATAAAGATTCATTCATCTTCCATGCGGGCTTTCCAGCACAGTGGGATCCGAAGCTTGGAATTCACGTGACTTGAAGTCGCGGC
>JADMIO011276611.1_pt1 | contig 22307 bp, 21 predicted proteins | sample 8958161 | NCBI WGS metagenome assembly JADMIO01 (sample SAMN16585339, study PRJNA669376) | soil metagenome | isolation source: Crop rotation soil | place: USA: Cullars Rotation, Alabama | collected 2011
CGCGACAACTTGTCCACGTGGAATTCTAAGCTTAGGATCCCAATGTGCTGGAAAGGCGATGGCGTACATCGAGGACGATGAGCTGGTGGAAGTGACGCCGCAGAATATTCGCCTGCGCAAGCGCGCGCTGCTTCCCCATTTGCGCAAGCGCGCCAAACAGGCCGCCGAGGCCTAAGGGCGCGGTTCTTTTGCCGTCCGCACGCTGTCGCTCCGGACAGTGCGTCGGACGTGCTGTGAGCCGTGGCGCGCGAAGCGCGTGAGCCGGTCCGGTGGACCGGCGAAAACGGTGAACGCCGCGAGCTTGGGCGAGCGGCCGTGGATAAATCTCCGTAGAATCTTTCGCGCGCCCTTGATCCAAAACGACCATCACGCGAGGCTCTACACATGATCGTCACGCCCGAACTGATCGCCTTCGCCAACCGTCTCGCCGACACGTCCGGCGCGGTGATCCGGCCCTTGTTCCGCCAGCGCATCGATGTGGCGCACAAACAGGGCGTTCACAATTTCGATCCAGTGACCGAGGCCGACAAGGGTGCGGAGCGGGCCATCCGCGAAGTTCTGGCCCGTGAGCGGCCGGACGACGGAATTCTGGGCGAGGAATATGGCGAGCAGAAGGGCAGTTCCGGCTATCGCTGGGTGCTCGATCCGGTGGACGGCACCCGCGCCTTCATCACCGGGCGGCATGAATGGGGTTCGCTGATCGCGCTGGAACGTGACGGCAAACCGGTGCTGGGCATTCTCGATCAGCCGGTGCTGGGCGAGCGCTTTGTCGGCGTGGATGGCGCGGCGCATTTGATTCAGGCCGGCAAGGCATCGCTGCTCAAAGTGCGCGAATGCGCCTCGCTAAAAGACGCGGTGTTGTGCGCCACCGACCCGGGCGCATATTTCTCGAAAGAACAGCTTTCCGCTTTCGCTCGCGTCGAACGGCAGGTGAAGATGACCCGCTATGGCGGCGATTGCTATCTCTTTGCTGCCTTGGCGCTGGGCTTTGTCGATATGGTGATCGAAACCAATTTCCATGCCTGGGATGTGGCGGCTTTGATTCCACTGGTCGAAGGTGCAGGCGGGATCATCACCAGCTGGGATGGTGGCTCTGCCCAGCCCGGCAAGACCATATTGGCGAGCGGCGACCGGCGCATTCATGCCGAAGCGATGACGCTTCTCGCCGGTTAGCGCTGCTAACTTTTTGGTCGCGCGTCCCGGGCGCGGATGCGCCCATCATTGATTGGCGCCTCCGGCGCCGCTCGCAAAACCGCTTTGCACTTTTTGCTGGCCGACGCTCCATCGAATTAAGGCAAAAATGGCGCGCAAATGCGAGGTTCCGCGCATTCCCGCCGCAATGATACCTCGCATGAGGCCGCAACCTCCACGCGTGTGATCACGTTTTCACCCTGTAACCAATTCCGATAGGGCAGGAGAAAACATGACTGGTTTTCGCGACAGTGGTTTTACCGCCTCCGACGAAATTCGTCAGGAAGGCTTGGCTGAAAAACATGTTCTCATCGACAATGGCGGTCTTTCCAGCTTCCATCATTTTGAGGAAGAAGAGGAAGGCAGCGGCAAAGCCAAGATGATTGGCGGCGGACTTGTCGTCGCGCTGCTTCTGGGCGCGGCAGGCATTTATGCCATGAGCGGCACTGCGCCGGTTGCGATGAAGGCGCCTGCTTCTCAGGTTGCTTCCAATGCGCCGGTTCAAACAGCGCCCACGCCTCCGGCCGCCATGCCTGCTCCGGCTGCGCCTGACATGGGCGCGAATATGCCGGCGCCTTCAGACACCACGACGAAGTCGCCGTATGACGCCGCGCCGGTGGCCAAAGCTCCGGCCAGTGACACCGCCAGCGTTGCGCCGGATGTGAAGGCTGACAAGCCGGTGAAGACGGCCCGCACCACCAAAGCGGACGCCGCTGTGAATCAGGCGGAATCGGAACAGACCGCGCAGCTGAACAAGGCGGCGGACGCGGCCACGGCGCCTTCGTCTGATGTGGCTGCTGCGGCCCCGGCGCCTGCGGCGACCGACGCGACCCCGCTGCCGACACCGCCCGCGCCTCCGGCGTCTTCGGTGGCCACAAACGGTCAGCCTGCGGGAACACAGTCCGCTCCCCAGGATGTCCCCGCTGCTCCGGCTGTGACGCCGGAACAGCAGGCGGCTCCGCAGCCCGAGCAGGCTGCCCAGCCCCAGGGTGAAACTGCCCCGGTTCAGCCGCAGTAACTTTTAAAAACGAAGAAGAAGCGCCTCAGCGGGAAATCGCTGGGGCGCTTTCTTTTATGAAATCATCGAACGCCGACCAGAATTGGGACCGCAAGGCGTCGCGCTCCATCAGAATTTCGTGTTCGGCTTCGGCGATTTCGACAAATCGGGCGTGGGGCATGCGCGCGGCAAAGGTTTTGGTGGCTGGGGTCTCGCAGATCCGGTCGCGTCCGGCGCCGAACAGGATCGACGAAGTTGTAATCGCTTCCGCATAGCCGGGGCTGCGCGTCAACGCGATGGATTTGATCGCGGCGGCAAGCCAGCCCCAGGTGGGACCGTTGAGGCGCAATTCCGGATTGGCCTTGAGCAGCGCCTGATTGCGGGCATAGCGTGACGGATCGGACGTCACGATCTGCTGGCTGAAGGGCAAGGTGAGTTGATCGCGCGTGGCCATGCCCCAAACGAAATCGGTTGAAGGACCTTTGCGATTGAGATGGCGCGCGACGGCCTCCGCCACCCACCAGGGTGTGCCCCGGAAATTAATGCCCAACATCGGCGCGCAAAGCACGGCGGCGGCGAATTCGCCGGGCATATCGTGCAACCGGCGCAGCAGAATATTTCCACCCATCGAGTGCGCCATGGCGATCTTGGGCAGTGGATCGGCGAGAGCCCGGATCATGGCGTCCAGGTCCTGATCATAGGCCGCGAAATCTTCGATATGGGCTTTCCTGGCATCGGGAAGCGAACGGTTCGAGCCGCCCTGGCTGCGCCAGTCGAAGGTGACGACTGAAAAGCCCCGGCCGCGCAACTCATCGATCACTTCGAAATATTTCTCGATGAATTCGGTCTGGCCATTCAGCAGCAGGCAGATGGCGCGGGGATTGTCGGCCTCGAAACGCGCCGCCCTGAGCCGGGCGGCGCCCGCAGTGACGAAGAAGGGACGGAAGTCTTGGGGAGCAGACATCATCAGGCCACGAGTTTGCGTAGACGCAGGCTTGTGTTCAAGCTTAGACCATGAAGAGCGAACGCGATGCCTTGGGCTGGACCTGCTTTCTGATCCATATCGCTGTCCTGGCTTGTGTTGTTCTGGGCTGGGCTTGGCCGGGACAGGGTTGGCTTGCTTTCTATCTGGTGTTCCTGCCGCTGATGTTTCTGCATTGGAAGCTCAATCGCGGCGCCTGCATTCTCAGCAATCTGGAAAACTGGTTGCGCCATCGCCGCTGGCGGATGCCGCAAACCAATCGCGAGGAAGGCGCCTGGCTGCGCACCTTACTGGCGGACACCACCGGCATTCGATTGACGCAAGCCCGAATGGACACGGTGATCTATGGCGCGATGGCCGTGTTCTGGCTTTTGGGAGCGGCGCATTGGATGGGAAAATTCTGACGCTTTGACGCCCTGGCCGGGCCTTGAAGGCGGGGGTTCCATGCCCATCTAGAAGCTGTTCCGGGGGCGCTTCTGCACCGGAAAACACAACGCTTTCAGGAGGTTGTACCCATGCGTCTGGATTATTCGCCTTTCTATCGTTCCACTGTCGGTTTCGATCGTCTTTTCGATTTGCTCGAAAATGCCGACGCCGCGCAGGGCGGCTATCCGCCCTACAATATCGAGCGCAGCGACGAGAATAATTATCGCGTCACCATCGCCGCCGCCGGCTTTGCCGAAAAAGATCTCGGTGTCGAAGTTGCAGACGGCGTATTGACCGTCACCGGCAAGCGCGAAGATGCCGGCAAGCCCGCCTATCTGCATCACGGCATCGCCGGACGTGCGTTCGAACGCAAGTTCCAGCTGGCCGAGCATGTCGAAGTCAAAGGCGCGAAGCTGGAGAATGGCCTGCTCCATGTCGATCTGGAGCGCATCGTCCCCGAAGCCAAAAAGCCCCGCCGCATCACGATCAATGCGCCGGAACTCAAGACAATCGAAGGTGGCGCGAAAGCGGCTTGATTTTTGTTTACCCCATCTGTCTGTCACGCGGGCAGTGAGAACGAATACCGAAAGGTCCAGTGGACCTTTCGGTACGTTCGAACGCTAGCAGACGTTTGATACGCTGACGCTATCGAACTCCCCCATCAGCGGCTTCGCCGCACGGGGGAAGAAATTCCTGACCAGGGCGAGCGAGGCGCTTTTTTTGCGAGCGTCTCGCTTTCCTCTGCCAAAGCGTTCACGGCGTAGGTTTAATTTCGCGCGGGAATTCGCTGATAGTCACTGAACAGGAAGCAGGTACAACGCCCACTTGTATTTTGGCACTAAGGCCAATTGCGTACGACATGCGGCACGTCTGCTCGGCCACTTCGATCGCGTATTCTAGTCGGTATGATGTGAAGGCCATCCAAGCGATGGCGGCTACGATCCCAGCGATCTTTAGAGCCCTCATAGCGCTACCTCGATTGCGAAGAATATTGAACGCGCTCGCCATATGGTCTCGAAGCAAGCTGTGAGGCCAGGGGGGCTTTACTTAAGCACTTTCCGCAAACAGCATAGGTAACTTCGCGCCGAGAAAATTCACATCCGTCAGATCCGCGTCGCGAAAATCCGCGCCGGTGAGATTGCCATAAGCGAAATCGCATCCTGCTATGTGCGCCCGGCGCAGATCCGCGCCATGGAAATCGGCATAGCGCGCTTCGGCATTGTCCAGGCGTGACGGCAGAAGCCGGTCGCCCGCAATGACCAAGGGGCTGAGATTGGCGTCGCTGAGATCGGCATGGCTGAGCTTGGCGCTCGCCAGATTGACGCCGCGCAAATCCGCGCCATGCAGGCGGGCGCTGCGCAGATCGCAGCCCGCCAGATTGCTGCCTTGAAGCGAAGCGCCTTCCAGATTGACGCCATACAGCACAGCACCCGGTGCGGTCAGTGCGGTGAGCCTGGCATGCGCCAGATTGCGTACCCGGCGCATGTCCAGGCCGGAGAGGTCAGCGGGACTGCCGTCGCGCCCGTCACTCAATGCCCATCGCGCGTGCGTCTCGAGCATTTCTTCGATCCGCTTGGTCTCGGCGGGATCCGGTTCGCTTTTGTCGGTGAGCGTGTGGGAAAGATCGGCGCCATGGGTGTTGGCGAAATCCATCCGCGCGCCCACCAGGATCGCGCCGGCCAGATCGGCGCCGGTCAGATCGCAGCCCGACAGATCGGCATTTTCCAGATTGGCGCCCGTCAGGCGCGCCTGGCGCAGATTGGCGCGGGTCAGGCGGCAGCCTTTCATCACCGCGTCTGTGAAATCGGCTTGCACCGCCATGGCGCCGGTCAGTTTGGCGCGCTCCAGATTGGCGGAGTTGAGCATGGCGGACGGTAGTTCGGAGGGTTTGGAATCATGCTGCAGCACGCGCAGATTGCCGTGCCGGTCCTTGGTCATGATCGTGCCTTCGCGAAAATCTGCTTCGTAAAGGTCAGTGCCCATCAAATTGGCGCCCCGAAGCGAAGCGCCTCGAAGGTCGGCGCGGCGCATGTGGGCATTGACCAGATTGGCCCGGCGCAGGTCCGCACCGAAAAAGCTCGCGGCATCGAGCCGCGCGCCCGCCAGATTGGTTTCCTCCAGCACCGCGCCGGTGAAATCCGCGTCGGCCAGATTGCGCCCCGCCAGATCCAGTCCCGATAGGTCGCAATAGGCGAAAGACGCCCGCGCCCCGCCCAGCCGGCCGGAATAGAGCATTTCGTGGCGATCGGCCGCCGCCGAAACTTCCTTCTGGGTCAATTTTGTGAGGCTGGTGTGCCGGCCCGGATTCATGGGGAAACAACGCTCGGGTTAAGCCTTTTTCATGCGCAAGTGTGGGCGGAAACGGGCTAACACCCGATTAAGACGTGAAAATTTGCTGTTGAACGGCGGCCCGGGCCGGGTACAAAGGCGGACCGGGACAGGACCCGGACGGTTAAGAGCGAAAAGCCCGGCAAGGCTGGAGCCAGATCAAGGGTTTGCGCGGAGACCGCGGGCGTCCTTGGCCAAAAACAACGAGGTTTGGATTTTGACGAAGCACCGCCTGATGCTTTCCGCCGCCACGGCCGCTTTGCTGGCCGCGCCCCTGACCATTTCCGTGGCGCGCGCGGCGACGACCATCACCGAGACTCGTAAAGAGGCCATCAACACCACGACCCTGGGCGACATCACCATCACCTCGGGCGGGGTAGACATCAAGGCGGCCAGTCCCGCCGTGACCATCAATTCCAACAATTTCCTGGTCAGCTCGGGCACGATCTCCAACCAGAACACCGCCGGCTCGATCGGCATTGCGGTCGATACCAGTGCGGGCGATATCGTCAACAGCACCGGCATCAGCAATCTGGGCACCATCAACCTGACTGGAAGCGGCACCGGCAAGTCGGCCCTCATCATTGAGGGCGGCCATACTTTCTATGCGCCGATCAACTTCAACAATGTCATCAGCACCACCGGCGCCACCGTGGCGGGGTCGTCTATTTCCGTGGTGGGCGACAGCAGCAATATTTTCACGCTGGTCCAGGGCACCACCATTGATGGCGATGTGACCATGGGTGGCACCATGATTCAGAGTGCCAGCGACAAATCCACCACCGGCGGCAATACCGCCATGGCTCTGGAAGGCAATCTCAACGGCAATTTCTTCATCGGTTCGGGCGCGACCCTGACCTCGATCGGCAATCAGGCGCGCGCCATCGTTATTCTGGGCCCAATCGCGCCTTGCGCGAACAATTCGGCGCTGGGTTACACCTGCGCCAATTCCGGCACGGCGACCGCTTCGACAGGCGCCTTCGCCAATTTCGGCACCATCTCGGTGCTCGGCACCATCAATCCCAATCGCAAAGGCGGCAATTTCGAAAGCGGCAGCGCCATCATCATCGGAAATTCGATCGCTGGCGGTTTCCTTAATGCCGGACCTTCGACCTCCAATGGCGCCACGGCCATTGCGACCATCACCGGCAATGGCGATCTGGCCAGCACCAGCAGCGGCTCGGTGTTCGCGCCGGTCATCCTGATCGATCCGTCGCAGACGATCTCGGCGCTCAATCCCACCGTGCGCGGTCCCGCCATTCTGGGTCCGGTCGGCACCCAGGTCGACCCGGTCGATGGCGGCAAGGGCTATGGCTTCATCAATCACGGCAATATCACCGCCCAGCCCATTGATCTGGACGTGAGCACCCTGGCGGTCGCCATTCAGGGCGCCTCGGCTGTCAACTTCACCTGTCTGGGCGTGGTTTCGGGCGCGGCGTGCAACACCGCCGCGGCCTCGGGCGGCTTGCTCAATACGGGTGGCCTGCGCGCCCAGGCCCAAACCAAGGAAGACACCACATCGTCCATTACGGCGACGGGCCTTTACGTCGGCGCTTTCGCCACCGTTCCCAGAATCGATGTCGCGGGCGAATTCATCAGCGGTGGAACATTCACGTCCGGCGTCATCAGTGCGGCGGTGATCGGCCCGGGCGGCGGTGTCGCCACCGCGGTCCAGATCGGTGACCAGGCCAATGTTGCGCAGGTCGATGTGCTGCAGCATGGCACGATCTCCGCGCAGATCCGGACCAGCACGATTTCACCCAATGCCATCAATGCGCCGGCTTCGTCGCCCTTTACCCAAACCGCGACCGCGATTCTGGATCAGTCCGGCACCTTAAAGACGATCAACAATGCGGGCATCATTGCCGCGCTTACCACGGTGCAGACGCCCGGCGCCAACGCCGCGGTGGTGAACAATACGCTGGCGATCAACCTCCTGTCCGGGTCGACCGGCGGCACCATGATCAACAATAGCGGCATCATCCAGGGCGATGTGCTGTTCAATTCGGGCGGCGGCGGCAATACGCTGAATGTCGGCAATGTCGGCGTCTACACCAATCCCAACGACAATAGCGGCAACGCCAACACCGCGATAACCGCGGTCCAAGGCTCCGCCGTTTCCAACACGCCCTTCAATTATGCCAGCGTCACCGGGCGCATCAGCAGCACCATCTCAGGCGCGCCGCCCACCAGCGACACTAACCTGATCAATTTCGGATCGGGCACCGGCAACCTGCTGCATGTGGGCGGCTTCGGCTATGTCAACAGCGTCATCGCATCAGGCCCTGGCGGCCTGGACATCCATGTCGACAATAATGGCCAGTTGTTTGTCGCGGCACCCACCGGCAGCTCCGTCAATGCGCATGATCTGATTGTCGCCAATGGCGGCACCCTTGGCCTGTCTCTGACTCAGATCAACGCCGCGTCGACAACGCCTGTGGTGCTGGCCGCCAGCAATGGCTCCACCGCTCCCACGGTTGATCTGTCCAACGCCATCATCGGCCTGAAACTGGGCAGCTTCATTTCGTCCGGCACGACGGCGGCGTCGACTGCAAATCCCACACGCCAGACGATCACGCTGATCCGTTCTTCGACGGTGATCAACGACACCACCTTGGCGCAGCAGAATGCCAGCCTGTCGCAGGCTATTCCCTTCCTGTTCGAATCGCAGACCGACACGGCGAACAACAGCGCCGGCGTACCCGATCCCTTGTCCTTCAATGCCGGGCACACGGACCTTGTTCTTTCGCTGCTGCCGCGTTCCACCGGCGCGACCAATGCCGACGGCACGCCCGGCCTCAATCTCAGCGGCGACGCCAAGGCGGTGTTTCCCTTTGCCGCCGCGGCATTGGCCAATGATTCCGAATTGGGTGCGGCCATCGGCGGCAGCATGACGGTCTACAAGACCAATGGCGTGCCTTCGAGCGGCATCAATATCGCCGCCAGCCAGCAGAAGGCCCAGCAGGTCTTCTCGCAGATGACCCCCGACGTTTCGGGCGGCACCCGCCAGGTCGCCATTCTTCTCACCGATCAGGCCACCGGCCCCGTCGCGGCCCGCCAGCGCTTGCTCAGATCCTATGCCGATCAGCCCGGCGAGCTGACGCTGTGGAGCGAGGAATTTGTCGGTAACATCAACAATAAGGGCCGCACCAATCCCAACGGCACCTTGACCAATTACAAGGATCACGGCTTCGGCTTCTCGCTGGGCCTGGATTCCGGTTCGGGACGCGGCGGCTGGTATGGCGGCGCGCTCAGCTATTATTCCGGCGATGTCAGCCAGACCCTGCCGCACAACAGCATCACCCATGAGCAATGGTACATGCTCACCGGCTATACCGACTGGCGCGGCAAGCACATCTTCCTCGACACCACCGGTAGCCTCGCCTATGGCAGCTTCGACGGCACCCGTTCACTGGTCGTCGGCGATGTGAGCCGCACCGCGACTGGCAAGCGCGCAGCTCTCTTGGGCGCGTTGGGCGCCACGGGCGGCGTTTTCTATAAATTCGGGTTCTTGGACATCCTCCCGCATATCGCGATCGATGGCCTGACCACGCGCGAAGAAGGCTATACCGAAACCGGCGGCGGCGACGGTCTGGATCTGCAGGTCGCGCCTTACTATGCCAACTCGCTGCGCGGCTCGATCGGCAGCGATTTCAAAACCAGCTTCAACATGTTCGGCGCCACGGTCTCGCCGGAAGCGCGGTTGGGGTATCGGTATGATGTGGTCGATTCACCCGTGAAGCTGAAAGCCGGTTTCGTTTCGACCGGCGGCCTGAACACGCCCAACAACACCTTCACCTTTGTCGGCCCCGATCCGGATAGCGGCAACGCGGTGGCCGGCCTCTCGTTGGGCGCGGGTACAGACACCTGGCATTTGGGCGTCAATTACGACTGGGTCCGCGGTAATAACGGATCGACCACCCAGGTGGGCACCCTCACGTTGCTAGGCCGCATCTGACGCGGATCTTTTGACCGCTGACGGTGTCGCGCGTGCTCACGTGCTTCCGCACGCTCCGCGCGACGCTCCTGGTCAGCGGCCAAAATCTCTCGCGTCAATTTTCAGCGGCTATTTCTTCGCCAACTCGATCAGCCTGGCCACATGTTCGTCGGGTGTGGCGAAGGCCAGCGCGATGCGGGTGATGACCGTTCCGTCCTTCTGCACCGGAAACCAATCGTGGAATTGCACGCCGCCAGCGCGCATCCGTGCGGCTTTCTCCGCCGGCATGCGGGCGAACACCATGTTGGTTTCCACCGGATAGGCGATCTCGATATCCGTGACCTGTTTCAGTTGGCTTGCGACCTGCGTCGCCAACGCATTGGCCCGCGCACCGCTGGCAAGCCACAGATCGTCTTGCAGCATCGCTTCAAGCTGAACGGAAACAAAGCGCATCTTGGATGCCAGATGCCCGCCCCGTTTGCGGCGATACTCGAATTCACCTGCCAGCGCCGGATCGAAGAACACCACCGCTTCCGCTGCCAGCGCGCCGGCCTTGGTGGCGCCAAACGACATCACGTCCACGCCGCATTTCCAGGTCGCGTCCGCGGCCGTGCCGCCCAGATGCGCCATGGCATTGGCGAAACGCGCGCCGTCCATATGCAGCTTGAGGCCCTTGGCGCGCGCGAGCGTGCTGATCGCGGTCAATTCGGCGGCGGTATAGACGGTTCCCAGCTCCGAGGCCTGGCTGACGCTGATCGCGCGGGGCTGCACGCTGTGCACGCTGCCATCCAATCCTTCCAGCGCCTCGGCGATGCCGTCGGGCGTGAGTTTGCCGTCCGCGCCATCCAGCCCGATCAGCTTGGCGCCGGAGAAGAATTCCGGAGCGCCGCATTCCGACGTCATGATGTGGCTGTCTTTGTGGCACAAGACGGCGCCGAAGGGCGGCGTGAGACAGGCCAGGGCCAGCGCGTTGGCGGCCGTGCCGGTGAACACGGGAAAGGCCGCGACGTCGCGTTCGAAACGTTCGGCAAAGCGGGCCGTCAGATTTTTCGTGGCGCTGTCGTTGCCATAGGCCAGCGCGGTGCCTTGGTCGGCGGCGTGAAGTGCGGCCCACACCTGAGGAAGCACGCCATAGGCATTATCTGATGCGAAATTCATTCAGAGCGGTTCCAGGAAAGTGTGGTCGCTAGCGGCAGCGTAGCGCGACGTTTTCCGTCCGGAACCGCGACAATTCAAGGGGCTTCACCAGTTTCCGGTATTGGGCATCGAAGCCCAGGGGTCTTTGGGGGGCAGGCGTTCGCCTTCCTGCAGCAATTCGATGGAAATGCCGTCGGGCGAGCGGATGAACGCCATATGGCCATCCCGGGGCGGGCGATTGATGACGACGCCTGCTGCCGCCAACTTTTCGCAAAGAGCGTAAATATCGGGGACGGCATAGGCGAGATGGCCAAAATTGCGGCCCCCGCCATAGGCTTCCTTATCCCAGTTCCATGTGAGTTCCACCATCGGACAGTCGTCCGCCGAGCGATTCTGGTCGTCCGGCGTGGCGAGAAAAACCAAGGTAAACCGGCCTTTCTCATTTTCCAGGCGGCGAATCTCCCGCAAACCCAGCTTGGCGCAATAAAAATCCAGTGCGGAATCCAGGTCGGAAACGCGCACCATTGTGTGCAAATACCGCATGACAAAGCCTTTGGCTGACGCGCGCACTCTCCGCGAAAGGCCGGAATCAAGCAATTCCGCCGCACTTCTTTTGTGACACCGGGATACTGCAAAATTCGCACAGGATTTTTCGCCGCATGCTGTGACACAAAAGCAGGCAAGGAACCCGTGCAACATGCCGAAATTGCGCGCGATCTTTTATGTTGCTTTGCAAATAAATCTGATTCATACCGGCGCTGCCGTCCGGATTCATCCATGAATCATGGTGGTTTATGACGTAGTGTCGCTTCTGGCGATTATGCTGCGACTGCTAAGTGATCCGATGGCGGCAAATCGCGCCATTTATGTGCGTCGTCCCATTTCTGCTGGCAGGAATGTCGGGCGCGCTCTTGAATTTGCGTTTCCTCTTGCCAAGCGCGATTACGATTGCTTTAACAAAGACCAACGAGTGCCAATTAATGGCGCCAGGTTGGGAAGCATTTTGTCTCGATCCTAAGTTTGTTCGCCCGGCGCAGACGCGCGCCGGGTTTGTCTTGTCTAGTGAGCGAGAGCGCATGGAACGTCCACACCATCTAGAGACTGCCCAAACATCCACCAGCAGCAAGCTGGGCGGCATTGTCATTGTCGTCCTGATTCACGTTGCTGCTATCGCGGCGCTTGTCGTCACCCTGGCGTCGGGCCAGATCATGAAGCAGATCCGTGACATTCAGGCATCCGTGGCCGCCGATAAGGTGCCGCCCAAGGCGCCGCCGCCGCCGCCGCCAGATCTGGCCAAGCCGCCGCCGCCGGTCGCCATCGTGCCGGTGTTCACAGTCGATGCGCCGCCGCCGCCGTCAGTCACCGTGGCTCCGAAGGCGCCACCCGCGCCGCCGCCGGCCGCTCCGCCGGCCGCGCCGACCCAGCTGGAATCCATTCAGCGCACCCACACATTGCCGCCATATCCCACCATCTCGCAGCGTTTGGGCGAGCAGGGCCGCACCGATATGGAAGTCGCGATCAATACCGAAGGTTCGGTCACCGCGTGCAAGGTGGTCAAATCTTCCGGTTCGGAACGCCTTGATACCGCAGCCTGCCAATATGTGCAGAGCCATTGGCGGTGGAAACCGCCGACGCGGGAAGGCAAGCCGGTCGCCGTCAATGCGAACGTCAATGTCGTCTGGAATCTGAAAGACGCTCAGTAACAACCAATTTATCTGCTTATTCACGGAGTGAGAAAATGAACTTCAAGACCCTGACGATCGCAGCCGCTATCGTCTTCATGACCGGCCTGGGCGTTGTTGCTCCGGCTTCTGCCCAGAATGCCCCGGCCGCTCCGGCCGCCGATGCCGCTGCTCCCGCCGCCCCGGCTGCGGACGCTGCTGCTCCTGCTGCTCCCGCTGCCGACGCCGCTGCTGCTCCGGCCGCCGATGCTGCCGCTCCTGCCGGCGACAAGGCCGCTGGCGCCGCTGCCGAAGCCGATCAGTCCACGCCGTATGGTCTGGGCCACATCTGGTCGACCGGCAACCTGGTTTCGCGCGGCATTCTGATCGTTCTCGGCATTATGTCGCTGGGCACCTGGTACATCTTCTTCACCAAGTGGATCGACCAGCAGCGCATTCTTGGTCAGGTCAAGACCGTCGAGAAGAAGTTCTGGACCTCCGCCACGCTCAATGAAGGCATCGACAAGCTGCCGAAGGCCTCCATGTTCCGCGGTATTGCCGAAGCGGGCGTCACCGCCTCCACCGGCGGCACCAGCCTGGTTGGCATGAATGACTGGATCGGCATGTCGCTGACCCGTCAGCTGGAAGACGCCAATGGCAAGCTGCAGGGCGGCGTCACCTTCCTGGCTTCGGTCGGTTCGGTCTCTCCGTTCGTCGGTCTGTTCGGCACCGTTATGGGTATCTTGAACGCCCTTATCGGTATCGGCGTGGCCGGTCAGGCTTCGATCGACAAGGTCGCCGGCCCGGTCGGTGAAGCGCTGATCATGACCGCCCTCGGTCTGGCGGTCGCGGTTCCGGCCGTGCTGCTCTATAACTACCTGGTCCGCCGCAACAAGGTCATCACCGAGAAGCTGCGCGCTTTCGCGGGCGACCTGCAGGCCTATCTGATCACCAAGAGCAAGTAGTCTCGAAGCGATCAGATTACGCTTTAACACGCGGAGAGTTATGTCATGGCTATCGACGTCCAACATGCAGTACCGGACGATGAAGCGGCACTGAATACCGAGATCAATACCACCCCGCTGGTGGACGTGATGTTGGTGATGCTGATCATCTTCCTGGTCACCATTCCGGTGATCGTGAAGAGCATCCCGGTGCAGCTCCCGACCTACCGCAACATCGTCACACAGACGAAACCCGAGAATATCGTGGTTGCGGTGGACTCGAAGGAGACCATGTATGTCAACGACGCGCCCATCCAGGTGGCGGAGTTGCGCAATATGCTCGTCGAAAAACTGAAAGCCGCTGTTGCTGCAAACAAGAGTCTCCCGGAAGTGCATATCCGGGGCGACAAGAATGTGCGGTTCGAGGCCGTGGGCCGAGTCATTCTGGCGTGCCAGCAAGCTGGCATCCAGAAGGTCGGCTTCATCACCGAACCGCACATGCTCGACGCCAGCACCTACTGATCTGACCGCTTAGGAAAAAGGTATCTCACCATGTCAATGAGTGTTGGTAATGCGAGCGGCGAAGGCGAGGTAATGGTGGAAATGAACACCACGCCGTTGATCGACGTGATGCTCGTTCTTCTCACTCTCCTGATCATTACCCTGCCGATCCAGACGCATGCCGTGAAGCTCGATATGCCGTCCGCCAGCCAAAAGGCTCCGGACGTAATTCCCGAGACGGTTGAGTTGGCGGTCGACTTTGACGGCAGCGTCACCTGGAACGGCGCGCCGGTGGACCGGCCGACGATGGACTCCTATTTCGCGGATGCGGCAACGAAGAACCCGCAGCCGGAAATCCATCTCAATCCCAACCGTTTGGCCAAATATGATGCGGTTGCCAAGGTTCTGGCCGACGCGCAGCGTCTCGGCGTGATCCATATTGGTTTTACCGGAATTGATCAGTATAATTAGGCCGTGAGGGACATGGCCGCGAATGAAAAGCGCGCGGCAACCCCGCGCGCTTTCCTTTTTGTGACGATCGAAAAGAGGTCTTGTTATGACTGCGAGTAAACTGCGTGCCGTTACCACGGCGTTCCTTCTCGGTACCGCAACAATCTGCGGGGCCGCCCTGGTTCTGTCCGCTCCGGCATCCGCCGCAGTGAGCGCGAAGGTGGGCAAGCCCCTGCAGGAAGCCCAGGCGCTGGCGAATGCCGGCAACTACAAGGGCGCTCTGGCGAAGATCAACGAAGCCGAAGCGATCGCCGGCAAGACGCCTGAGGAAAGCAAGATCATCAGCCAGATGAAGGATTTCATCGCCATCAAGTCCGGCGATACCTCCACAGCGGCTGGCGCCAAGGCGAAATTCGCCAACGACTATAACGCCAAAAAATACAAGGACGTGATCGCGGACGGCGAACTGCTCAAGGGGCACAATGCTCTGGACGCGAGCTCGATGCAGATCGTGGCCCAGGCCTATTATCTGTCCGGCGACAAGAATGGCTGCCTGAAATACATCAAGAGCAATTTCGGCGCCAATCCAGGTGATGCGACACTGCAGCTGCAAATGAGCTGTGCGCATGATGCCAACGATGCGGATACCGAGCGCGCCGCTCTGGAAGCGCTGGTAGGCCGTACCGGTAAGCCGGAATATTGGAACAACCTGCTCAAGATGAGCGAGCATGGCGCGGGCATGCGCGACCATGACACGCTCGATGTCTATCGCCTCAAGCTGCTGACCGGCACCATCAGCGGCAAGGACGATTACATCACCCTGGCGCAGTTGGCGATCCAGTTGCAGTTCCCGGCGGAAGGCCAGGCCGTTCTCGAAAAGGGCATAGCCGCAAAGGTCCTTACCGATGACCGCAGCACCAAGCTGCTGACCTTGGCCAAGACGCAGGCGGCGGCTCAGGCTGCCGCGCAAGCCAAGACGCTCGCTGACGCCCAGGCCGCGCCGAAGGGCGATGCACTGGTGAAGGTCGGCGAAACGCAATGGGGCCAGGGCAAGGGCAAAGACGCCGTCGCCACCATCAAGGCCGGCATCGCCAAGGGTGTGGATGACAAGAACAATGCCCAGATCCGTCTCGGCATGGCTTTGATCGCCGCGGGCCAGAAGGCCGACGCCCAGAAGGCGCTCGATGCCGCCAAGCCGGCCAACCCGTCCGACAAGTCGGCGATGGTCGCCCATCTCTGGTCGCTCTACGCGCGCCGCTGATTGGCTCCACCACGAAAACGGAAAGGCCGCCCATCGGGCGGCCTTTTTGTTTTCGGGCTATAAGCGGGCAGGAGGCTTGATGCGATTTCTCACCCCGGACGAGATCGAAGCGCTGTTGCTCAGCCTGAAGATCGCTTCGGTCGCGGTCGCGGTCGCCATGCCCTTCGCAATCGCCACGGCTTTGCTGCTGTCGCGGAATTTTCACGGCAAGATTTTATTGGACGGGATTGTGCAGCTGCCCCTGGTGCTGCCGCCGGTGGCGATGGGGTTTCTTCTGCTGGTGATCTTCGGCACGCGGGGCGGGCTGGGCGGCTTCCTCAAGGATCATTTCGGCATCGTCTTCGTGTTCCGCTGGACGGGCGCGGTTTTGGCCAGCGCCATCTTCACCTTTCCCTTTCAGGTTCGCTCCATCCGCCTGGCGCTGGAAGCCCGCGATAGCGGCTTGGACGAAGCGGCGCGCACCCTGGGTGCGCGGTGGCTGGACCGTCTGATCAACATCACCCTGCCGCTGGCGCTGCCGGGCCTGGTTGCAGGCGCCATCACCGCTTTTGCCGGAGCGCTGGGCGAATTCGGCGCCATCATCACCTTTGTCTCCAATATTCCGGGTGAGACAAGAACGCTTCCTCTTGCCATCTACACGGCGCTGCAAACGCCGGGCGGCGAAGCGGAAGCGGCGCGGCTTTCGGCGCTTTCCATCATTCTGGCATTCCTGTTCCTGCTGGGCGCCCAAATGATCATGCGCCACACCATCGAGAAGCGCGGACGATGAGCGCCGAGGTCGCGATCCGCCACGCTTATGGAAGTTTCACTCTGGACGTAGCGTTCACTGCTGCATCCGGCGGCGTGACGGCGCTGTTCGGCCCTTCCGGCGCGGGCAAGACCAGCATCGTGCATGCCTTGGCGGGCCTGATGCGCCCGGCCGAGGGCCGGATCGTGCTGGAGGGGCGCACGGTGCTCGACACCAGTGCAGGGATTTTCGTACCGCCGGAAAATCGGCGCATCGGACTGGTGTTTCAGGACGCCCGCCTTTTTCCTCATATGAGCGTGGAAAAGAACCTTCTGTTCGGCTGGCGGCGCAGCCCGGCGCGCGCGACCTCCGAAGAAATCGCCAGGACTGTCGAATTGTTGGGCCTGGAGGCATTGCTGACGCGCGCGCCCAGACATCTGTCCGGCGGCGAGAAGAGCCGCGTGGCCTTGGGCCGCGCTTTGCTCGCATCTCCCGATATTCTGCTGCTGGACGAACCCTTGGCCAGTCTGGACGCGGCACGCCGGGCGGAAATTTTGCCCTGGCTGGAGCGCCTCCGGGACATTGCGCGCATCCCCATTTTTTATATCAGCCATTCCTTGGACGAAGTGGCGCGGCTGGCCGATCGCGTGGTGCTGCTGGAGAACGGCCGCGTCACGGCGGAGGGAAGCGTGTTCGATCTGCTCGCCGGGCTGGGGGCGGAAAAACCCTTGGGCGCGGTGCTGGAGGCGCGGATCGGCGACATCCAGGATGGGCTTCAAACCTTGCTGTTCGATGGCGGCCGCTTGCTGGCCGCCGACGCGGGCGAAGCGGGAAAGCGGGTGCGGGTGCGGATCGGCGCGGACGATATTCTCATCGCCCGGGAAGCGCCGCGCGGGATCAGCGCCAACAATATTCTGCCGGTGACGATTTCCGGCGTGCGGCTGGATGGACCCCGCGCCGAAGTGGAAATGCATTGCGGCCGGGCCAGATTGGTGGCGCGAGTCACCTCTGCTTCGGTCAGCCGCCTGGAGCTGGCGCCGGACATCGCCGCCTTTGCCGTAATCAAGGCGATAATTGTCGAGGGTAACTAAAGCGGCGGCGTGCGCCCGGTGAAGACCAACTTCTTCGACAAGGTGAAATTGAAAACCAATCCCGCCAGCACGCCGATCACCAGGGCGAAATATTTGTTGTTATAAGGCGCGTGTGCGAAATGCAGCAGGGCTGCATAGGCGCCGTAATTGACCAACGCGCCCACGATATTGGCGGCGACGAATTTGCTCCACTCATGGAATATCGCGGAAATACTGCCGCGGGCGCGCTTGGCGGCGAAGGTGAAATAACGGTTGCCCAGCCATGTGCAGATCATGGCGCAGAAGATCGACAGTATCCGTCCCTTGAAAGGATCAAGCCCCAGCCAATTGGTAGCGGCAGCTAGGACGGTGGAATCCACGACAAAGCCCACACCGCCGATGACGGCAAAGCGCAGGAAGGAAAGCCGCGCCAATGCGCGCGTCCAGCTCACGGATCGTCGTGACGGCGGCGCGGCTGGGACCGATCGAGGTCGAATTCCAGCGGGCCGGGAAAAGCGAGATAGGACATGCGTTTCAGCTCCCAGCGGCCACGGGTCACCGTGTCCAGGATCAGTCCGCAGGTGAGCGAAAGGAAGGCCAGCAGCATCAGGCCCATTGCGAGCACGGCGGTGGGAAGGCGGGGCACCTGGCCGGTCTGAAGAAATTCGCTCACCACTGGCCAGCCGATGAGAAGCGATATGGCCGCCAACAGGAAAAAGAAGAACGAGAAGAACACCAGCGGCCGTTCCTCGCGCACCAGATAGCCGATGGTGGAGAGGATGCGGAAACCATCGCGCCAGGTATTGAGCTTGGACACCGAACCGACCGGGCGCTCTTTGTAGCGCGTATCCATCTCGATCATCGGCATCATCAGGCGCACGGCATGGATGGTGAGTTCGGTCTCGATGCCGAAGCCTTGCGCGGTCAAGGGAAAGGATTTGACGAAGCGGCGCGAAAACACCCGGTACCCGGACAGCATGTCGCCGAGCCGGACATTGAACAGGGTGGCAGCCAGTCCGGTCAGCAGCCGGTTGCCGAAAACATGCCCCATGCGATAGGCGGCTGCGTCGGTATGGATGCGACGGGCGGTGAGGATATCGGCGCCGGCCGCGATCAGGCCCGTGACCATTTGCGGCGCGGCGGCGGCGTCATAGGTGTCGTCGCCATCCACCAGCACATAGAGATCCGCTTCGATGTCGGCGAACATGCGCCGCACGACATTGCCCTTGCCCTGGCGCTGTTCGGTGCGGACGATGGCGCCGGCTTCATGCGCCCGCTCCACCGTCTTGTCACGGGAGTTGTTGTCATAGACATAGATCGCCGCGTCCGGCAGCGCCTCGCGGAAATCGCGCACGACTTTGGCGATCGCGGTTTCTTCATTATAGCAAGGCACCAGGACGGCGACGCGCGGGCTCATGGTTTTCCCGATAAAGGACACCATTGATAGGTGCCCGCAATGTTGGTGTCGAATTGCTGGCACTCCGTCCAGCGGATGGCAAGGCCATAGTCGCCCAGCGCGTCACGGGCCCGGCCCATGTCGGTAGCGTCGGCAATAAGGTAAAGATCGCCGCCCGCGCGCCGGTGGGCGGAAACCCGCGCCCGCATCTGCTGCGTCAGGCCGGAACCGTCCCGGGGCTGCACCATCCAGCCATCGATGCGCAGAACCGGAATCTGGGGCGGCAAAGTCGTGGCGATGAAACCCATGGGCGCATCTCCGGTCATCAGCACCATGGTGCGATCGGGATGGGGGATCGGCGGCATCGCCACCTGGACATAAGGATCTTCGACGGGCGCGCGTTCCAGAAAATCGCTGCGTGCGGTCACCAGAACGGCGAAGCAGAGAGCGCCCAGGATCAGATATCGCGTCCGGCGGGCGATGGGGAAAAGCCCGACCGCCATCACGGTCAGGGTTGGCGCCAGCATCTCCAGCAGAATGATGTAGCGATAGATCGCGAAAAATCGCAGCCAGACGAAATAGCAGACCACGGCGAAAGCGAACACAATCAGTGTGACGTGGCTGTCCGTCAGTGCGTCGCGGCTTTGGCGGCGCGCGAGCCAGATCAGGATCGCCGGTATGACGGTGAGATAGGCCACCATGATCCGGATGTCCTGAAAGCTGAGATCATTGGCGACATGCCAATCCACCGAAAACAAAATCGGAAACAGCAATTGCCGCCAGAAATGGAAGGGAATGAAGCGCATATCGCGATAGGGCGAATTGAGCGCCAGCGGCGAATGCCAGTAATCGTTGAAATAGGGAAAGAGCGGATTGCCCGTCATTCCCTTCATGTGCAGCAGCCACCAGGCGCTGAAGAGCGCCACGCCCAAAAGGCCCGCGATGCCGCCCGCGATCAGGCGCGTTGTCTGCTGACGCAAATTGCCACCCAGCGCCAACAGCGCGGCGGCGAAACCGGCGCAGTACGGCATCTCGGGCAATTTCAATCCCATGGCGCAGCCGGTGATGAAGCCCGCGGCACCTGCCAGGCCCGCGGCCTGAAGCGGCGAGCCTGATCTGAGCGTCTCGCGGCCCACCACCAGAATGGCCAGGCCCGTCAGCACGAACACACTCATCACATTGTCGTAATAGGTGGTGCCGAACATCGAGAGCGTGAGCGCGCCGGTCTGGCCGAGCAGCGCCAATGCGCCCGCGCCGATCTCGCGGTCGGGAATGCGCAACGCTTCGCGCGCGATCAGATAAAGCGGCACCACATTGGCGCCCTGCACGGCCCCCAATACGCCCAGCGCGATCCAGGCATGGGTGTGGGTGGCCAGCCAATAAAAGGGAATGTCGAGGAACGGATTGTAGTAACTGGCCTGGTGCGCGACCACGACATCGATCGCTTCGCGGTGCGTGAGAAAGGCGTATGGCGCGTACCAGTGGTAATTGCGGAAATCCCAGCTGGTGTCTTTGCCCAGCACGATCACGAAGGCGGCCCAGAACAGGACCGTGACCAGCAGGAACGCAAGTTCCTTCGCCGACAGCAGCGTCCGGCCAGGATGTGAGGCGGAGGACGGCGTCATGAGGGAACTTTGGGCCTGACTTGGTTTCCGAAGCGGGTTTCCGAACCGGGTTTCCGGGACGGTTTCCAAGTTTCTAGCCTGTGGGGGCTATGGGCGAAAGGTGCTTTGCGGGGAAGGGCTTAGGCCTCGTCCGGCTCCACGATGATATTCCGCAGGAACTGTAGGGTGCAGGCCCGCCAGGAATGCGCCTCGGCAAAGCTGCGGGGGGTGACGGGGCCGGGATGGCGGGCGATTTCGAGGGCCATCCGGCAGGCCTTTCCCAGGTCCTCGTCCAGCGCCGCCACGGGCGACCCGCCCACCACATCCAACGGTCCCTGGACCGGATAGGCGGCCACCGGCAGGCCGCAGGCCAGCGCCTCCAGCAAGACCAGCCCGAACGTGTCGGTGCGGCTGGGAAAGACGAAAACCGTGCTGGCGGCATAGGCCCGCACCAGAGCCTCGCCCGACAGGGCGCCCAGGAACCTGGCAGCGGGATAGCGAAGTTCCAGCGCCGCGCGGGCCGGCCCGTCCCCCACCACCACCTTGGTGCCCGGCAGATCCAGCGCCAGGAAGGCTTCGATATTCTTTTCCACGGCCACCCGGCCCACATAGAGCCAGACCGGTCCCGGATAAGGCAGGCTTGCGTCCGGCATCGGGTGGAAATGATCCACATCGACGCCGCGCGACCAGATGCGCAGATTGGTGAAGCCATGCGCGGCCATTTCGCGCCGCAGACTCTCGGTGGCCACCATCATGGCGGTGGCAGGTCCGTGAAACCAGCGAAGCCAGCGATAGACCAGTTCTTCGGGGATCAAGGGAAAGCGGGCCCTCACATATTCGGGAAAACGGGTGTGGAACGAGGTGGAAAACGCAATGCCGTGCTTCAAGCAGATCGCGCGCGCGCTCATTCCCAATGTGCCTTCGGTGGCGATATGAACGGCATCGGGCGCGAAGTCGCGGATCTCTTTTTCCAGCCGCGTGCGCGGCCACACTGCTAGGCGGATTTCCGGATAGGTGGGAAGCCCGAGCGTGAAGCGGCCTTCCGGCGTGGCGTAACGCACCGTGTGGCCCAGCGCGGCGAGATCTTCGCCCAGCACTTCCAAAGTGCGGACCACGCCATTGACCTGGGGTCTCCAGGCATCGGTGACGATGAGGATTTTCAAATGGGCCGCGACGCCGGGAATAGGTCCCGGCATCAGACGTTTTGTCCTACGCGGGAATAAGCGCGGGCACAGCCGCTTCGGCTGGGGCCTCGGACGTGTTTCTTTGAGGAGGGCTGGCCCAGCGAAGAATCTCCAGATTTCCGCGGGCATCTTCGACAAGGGCGCTGCAGCTTTCAACCCAGTCTCCGTCGTTGAGGTAAAGCACGCTGCCGATCTGGCGGATTTCGGCATGATGGATATGGCCGCAGACCACGCCATCGACGCCGCGCCGGGCGGCCTCTTCCGCCACGGCTTCCTCGAAGCGCGAGATATATTCGACGGCGTTCTTGACCTTGTGCTTCAGCCAGGCCGAGAGCGACCAGTAGGGCAGGCCCAGCTCCTTGCGCACTTTGAACAGAATGTCGTTCCAGCGCAGCGCCACGCCATAAGCCCAGTCTCCGGCATGGGCGAGCCATTTGGCGGTCGCGATCACGCCGTCGAAACGATCGCCATGCAGCACCAGAAGCCGTTTGCCATCGGCGGTCTCGTGCAC
>JADMIO011167811.1_pt1 | contig 22305 bp, 27 predicted proteins | sample 8958161 | NCBI WGS metagenome assembly JADMIO01 (sample SAMN16585339, study PRJNA669376) | soil metagenome | isolation source: Crop rotation soil | place: USA: Cullars Rotation, Alabama | collected 2011
CGCGACTTCAAGTCACGTGAATTCCAAGCTTCGGATCCCACTGTGCTGGAAAGGCGCCGGCCGAGCCGCGAAACGACGGCCGACAGACGCCGTACCGCAACCACCCGGTCTTCGTGGCTCAGCACGCCACCGCGACCTGCTGCCGCAGCTGCCTGGAGACGTGGCACGCCATCGCCAAGGGGCATCGGCTCGACCGCGCCGAGCGGGCCTACGTGGTCGAGGTGATCGGGCGCTGGATCGACCGCGAGCTGGCGACGTCGATCGAGGCTCGAGGCCACGGAGGCTCCGCCTCACGCCGAGGGTGACGGGGCACCATGGACCAGGCACCTACGGCGGCGAGCGAGGTGAGCAGTGGCAGGTTCGGTGCGTGAGCCACTCTCGCGAGCCCGCATCGCCGACGCGGCGCTGGGCCTCATCGACCGTGACGGCTCTGACGGTCTGACGATGCGTGGGCTCGGCGCGGAGCTCGGCGTCGAGGCCATGTCCCTCTACCGGTACGTCGACGGGCGGGGGCACTGCTCGACCTGATCGTCGAGCGCCTGGTCGACGGTTCACGAGGCGTCCGTCACTCCCGTGCGGTTGGGCACGTTACTTCAGGCTGACATCGGGTACCCCGGCGTGGGGCTACGGACCCCCACGGGTCGTCCCGCTCGCCTACGACCTCCCTTGGGCGGGGCGGCCCAACCCCGGCGACGGCGTACGCCGCGAGGTCAACCTCCGGGTGCAGCCTCCGGCGGACTGGTCGTCGTGTGGCCCTGGCAACCCGGTCGCACGCACACGTAGGCGAGATCGAGCGGGGCAGGTACGCCGGGACGCTCCCGCAACCCGGTCTCGACCAAGGTCATGGGCTGGCCGCAGTCGGGACACTCGGGCGGACCGCTCACCCTTCGGACGCTACGCAGGAACGGCGAAGGGCGGAACGCCCTCACGGGTGACGTGAAGACAAGGCATCCCTTCGGGTGCGCTTGGAGGACGCGATTGTGGGCACGTGGGAGCCCACAGGTCCTCACCGGAAGGCGACCCCACATGGCCGATCCCCCGTCCGCGCCGACGAGCGACCCCACCTCGGGTGAGCTGATCGGTCAGCTGTCCGAACAGACCTCGCGCCTGGTTCGCGACGAGGTCGCGCTCGCCAAGATCGAGCTGACCGAGAAGGCGAAGCACGTGGGCCTCGGCGCCGGACTCTTCGGCGGCGCCGGACTGATCGCCCTGTACGGCGTGGGCGCACTCGTCACCACCGCGATCCTGGTCCTCGCCCAGTTCCTACCGGCATGGCTGGCCGTCCTCATCGTGACCGTCGTCCTGTTCGGGATCGCGGGTATCTCGGCCCTGGTCGGCAAGCGGCAGGTCGCCGCCGGTACTCCGGTCGTACCCGAACAGGCCGTCGAGAGCGTCAAGCAGGACGTCGACACCGTCAAGGAGGCCCGGCACCATGACCACCACGCCTGACCAGAACGGAGCCCGGACTCGTGACGCCGTCGAGGCCGACATCGAGGCCACCCGTGCCCATCTGGGCGAGACCGTCGACGCCCTGAGCCGCAAGCTCGACGTGAAGTCGCGGATCCGCGCGAAGCTCCACCAGACGGCAGCCCAGGTCCGCCGGGAGCCGGCCGTGCCTTCGGCGGCGCTGGTCGGCACGGTGCTGGTGGTCGCGCTCGTGGTCTGGCGGCGTCGCTCATGACGAGGAGCGCCGAGCGCGCCGAGGCCCGGCACGCGGCCGCGACCGAGTCCGCCTCGGCCCCGGACTCCCCCGCGCAGCTGACCAAGCCGTCCTGGTCCTACGTGCTCCGCAAGACGGCGCGCGAGTTCGGTCGCGACCAGTGCACCGACCTCGCGGCAGCACTGACGTACTACTCCGTGCTGGCGCTGTTCCCCGCCCTGATCGCGCTGCTGTCCCTGGTCGGCCTGGTCGGCCAGGGGCCTTCGACTGTGTCCACGATCACCGGCGTGCTGACCCAGGTCGGAGCCGGATCGGTGGCCAGCACCTTGCAGGCACCTCTCCAGCAGCTCAGCACGGCGCCCGCCAAGGCGGGCGTGGCGCTGATCCTCGGGCTGCTGCTGGCGCTCTGGTCCGCGTCCGGCTACGTCGGCGCGTTCGGCCGGGCGATGAACCGGATGTACGAGATCGAGGAGGGGCGTCCGGTCTGGAAGCTCCGCCCCGTCCAGCTCCTGGTCACGTTCGTCTCCGTGGTGCTGGTGGCCCTGGTGGCGATGGCACTCGTCCTCACCGGCCCGGCCGCCAAGGCCGTGGGTGCCTCCATCGGGCTCGGTTCCACGGCCGTCCTCGTCTTCGACATCGTCAAGTGGCCGGTGATCCTGGTCGTGGTCGTGGCGATCGTGGCGCTCCTCTACTACGCGACGCCGAACGTCAAGCAGCCCCACTTCCGCTGGATCAGCGTCGGTGCGGGTGTGGCGATCGTGGTCTGGATCGTCGCCTCCGTGGCGTTCGGCGTGTACGTCGCGACCTTCGCCAGCTACGACAAGACCTACGGCTCGCTCGCGGGCATCGTGGTGTTCCTGTTGTGGCTCTGGCTCACCAATCTCGCTCTCCTCTTCGGCGCCGAGCTCGACTGCGAGCTCGAGCGCGGCCGGGAGCTGCAGGTCGGACTGCCGGCCGAGGAGTCACTGCAGCTGCCGCCGCGGGACACCCGCACGCTGCGCAAGAAGGAGCGGAAGCGGCAACAGGACATCGACCGCGGTCGCGAGCTCCGCGAGACTCGCGGCGCGTCGGCCGTGCCCGACGAACCCACCCAGCGCGACTGACCGAGACAGGAGAAGAACGTGCCCAGCAAGTCCTCGAACGTGAAGAACGAGAAGCAGTACGAAGCCCTGAAGGACAAGGGCATGTCGAAGGAGCGGGCCGCGAAGATCGCGAACTCTCCCGAGGCCTCCAAGCACGGCGGCCAGGCCAGCGGTTCGGGCGGCGACAGCTCGCAGGGCGGCACCACCGCACAGAAGAAGAAGGCGGGCCGCAAGGGCGGGAAGGCCTCGGGCTCGAGCTGAGCACCACCCGGCTGCCCGCGGCGGCCCGGAGGAATGGATCCCGCCGGTCGGGATACCGGACACCCACACATGGTCGGCGCAATCCTGAACCGGCCCGCTGATCAGAGGTCGATGCGCATGGCTCAGGAAGCAACAGCCGCCGACGAACGGCGCTGGCGGTCCTGGTTCCTGATCGTCGGCACCCTGAGCACGCCGGGAACCTGCCTGGGCATCATGGCGTGGGGGGTGCTGCCGCTCGTGCTGATCCTCGTCCTCGCCCTGCTGGTGGGGGTCTTCGGTGTCCACCTGGACCGCGTCGCGGGAAGACCGTGGTGGCGCTGCCTCACGAAGGCACTCGAGTGTGGAATCTGCCTCACCCTGCTCGTCCTCGGGTGGATGGCCCTTCTCTTCGTCAGCCCCGCCTTGGCCATGATGGCTGCCGTGGCTGCACTCGCGACCATGCCCCCGGTGCGTCGCCGCTGGACGGGACGAGGCTCGTCCACCGGATCGTGCGACGTGGCCGCGGCCCCAGCCCCCGTGGAACGTCCTCAGCCCGGGGGTGCGCCGCAGCCACCCACCCCGACCGTGCGAAATCTCAGCAACCTGGAGCTGTGCACGGTCTGGCGGCGCAGCTTCCTGCTCCTCCAGGAGACGGCTGCCGTGCAGGACAAGCTCGCGGTGGTCGTGCTCAGGCAGCGCTGTCTCGACGAGATGGAGCATCGCAACACGGTCGCGTTCGAGGCCTGGTTGGCGTCGGGTGCGCGGGCGGCCGGAGACCCTACCCGCTTCCTGGGCGGCGGCCGCGAGGCTGCGTGAGCGGGAAGAAGTCGCGGTGACGTTCAGGCCAGGCGCAGCCGGATGAGCGTCCGGGCCACCTCCACCTCGGTGCAGCCGGTCTGGGCCGCAGCGTCGCTCAGCTGACGGCGGGCCGTCTCCGGGTCGACCGCGTGACGGGCCACGATGATGCCGACGGCCACGTCGACGTCGGCCTGGTCCGCCAGCACGCGGGGCGCGTCCGCGGCGAGCTGCCGGGTGCTGAACGACAGGTCGGCGTCGCGCACCGCGTCCGCGGCGTCCGCTCCGACAAGGCTCGCCAACGCCTCGTGGTGACCGTCGAAGGCGGTGTACGTCGCGGCGTACAGGTTCAGACCCCCGACCACGCTCCCTTCGTGGATCAGCGGAACCGACAGGCTGCTGCGGACCCCCGTGGCGGCGCTCGCCCGCGCGAACAGCGACCACAACTGCTCGTCCAGAGGGTGGTCTGCCTCCGGCTGGTGCAGAATCTCTCCAGCCATCGTCGACTCCACGCACGACCCGCCGTCGAGGTACTGCATCGAGTCCAGCCCGGTGGCTCCAGGTCAGAGGCGACGAGCGTCAGGACGACGTTGTCCGCCAGCAGCGTCAGACTCAAGCCGACACACGACGGCACCTCCGCGACCACCCGCTGGCCGAGCTGGCGGAGGATCCGCTCGACCTCGGTGTCCCCGAGTCGTTCCAGCTTCTCGATCGCGCTGCGGGTGGGCGGTATCGGCTCCACGGCTGCTACCTCTCCACGACATCGTTGGGCGTTCCGTACCCGGTGGACCGGAAACCATCCCTCACGGGTCCGGCGACGCGCGTGCGTGCCGTCCCGCTCGTGGGATTTGGATTCCGCCGGTCGGGTACTGCTCGCCATGGACGGCGCGCGCCGTCGGTCACACCTCACCCGGAGGAGATCACGATGGCTGTAGGTCTGGGGATCGTCCTGATCGTCCTGGGACTCGTGCTGGTGCTCAACGTCGTCAACGTGAACATCGCGCACGTGCACGACTCCGCACTCGGATGGATCCTGCTGATCGCGGGGGTCCTCGCGCTGGTCGTCTCACTGGTGATCAACCAGCAGCGCACTCGCACCACGTCCGTGGTCGAGCGTCGCGACGAGCCGCCCCTGCGATGACCGCCACTGCCCTCGCGTCGGTCTCCCCCGACGCCGCCGCCCCGTCCGACAGGATCGAGTCCTCGCTCAGCGCGAGGCCCCGGGTGCGTCTGGCGGCCGTGACTGACGCGCACCAGCACGCTTGGCAGCTGCGCTGTGTCGAGTACGACGCGGGCGCACCGGTGCGCGAGTTCGAGTGCGCGACCTGCACCAGCGTCTGGTACTCCTGAGCGCTCATCCCGTCCTCGGCGTACTCACGACGCATGGTCCGCGGTCGGCGGGGAACCGGCGTGGCATGTCGCACCAACGCAAGCAACGGGACCCGCAGATCGAGGATGCCCCCGCCGAGGAGGACATCGACCGCGCAGACGCAGCGGAACGTGTCGAGCTCGACCCGGACGAGCAGGTGAACTACCCGGACCAACCGGGCCACCCGGGCGCCGAGACCACGCGCAGATCCAGGGAGGAATGAGCACCCGCCGATCCCGACCGCGTGTGCTTTCCACTCGTTCGGGTAATGGCCCGGTGCGCTCGTGCCTTGGCGCGCTCACGGACGGGGCGTAGGTCCACCGGGTCAAACAAGCGGCTCGGTGGACCGCTCCGGCCTCCTTTTGGGGGAGGTTTGGAGCGCAGACCGGCGTGCCATGATGGTGCTCGTGAGGCGTGAACCAAGGTCTGCACGTATGGCTGAGGCAGCACGAGAGATGCAGGACCAGGACGACACCAGCACGACGCTCACCAGCGCCGTTCAGCTGCTGGTGCAGAACGTCGAGGCGTGCGAAGCCGCGGGGGTGTCGATCGTCACTGCGAAGCGGCGCGTGGAGACCCCGGCCGCCAGCAACGAGGTGGCGATGACCGCCAACGAGCTCCAGATGACGCTTGGTCAGGGGCCCTGCCTCGACGCCATCTGGAAGCACGAGATCGTCGACGTCCCTGATCTGGCCGTCGACGGTCGATGGAGCCGCTGGGGGCCGCAGCTGATGAAAGCCACCGGCGTCCGCAGCGTGCTGTGCTACCGGCTGTACACCACCGGGGAGACGCTCGGAGCACTGAGCATGTACGCCTCCATGCCCGACGCCTTCAGCGCCGAGGACAGGGAGGAAGGGCTGGCGCTGGCCGCCTACATCGCACTCGCCGTCTCGGCTTCGAGCAGAGCGGCTCAGCTCCAGCTGGCGCTGGACTCCCGGACGGTCACCGCGCAGGCCATCGGCATCGTCATGGAGAGGTTCCAGATGGACGCGGACGGCGCCTTCGCGCTGCTCACCCGCGTGTCCTCGACCCACAACATCAAGCTGCGCGAGGTCGCCGCCGAGCTCGTTCGCACTGGTGAGCTGCCCCGGGCCAAGTCTCCGCGGCGGGTGTCTCCTCCGACTCCGTGACGCAGGACAGCGACGTCGGTCACTCACGATCCCGGGCGAGTCGTGGACGTACTGGAACCGCGGTCCTGGTCGCGGTCCGTCGTACCTCGAGACGCAGGAGGGCACGGCTGGGCCGGGAGCACCGGCCGCGCGATGGCGCAGAACCTCATCGGGGTGGCCAAGGCTCTGGCCGCGCAACCGCTGCCGGCGCCACCCGGGTGAAGGTCGGTACGGCGACGTCGTCCTGTCCGGCGGTGAGGTTCCGCCAGGCGGCCCACGCCTGGTGGCCACCCACCAGGTCCGTGGCTCCCGCGACTCCGAGGTCCCGGAGGGTGCGCGCCGCGAGACTGGAGCTGTAGCCCTGGGAACAGACGACGACCACCCGCCGGGTCGCGTCGGCCTCCGCGATCCGGTCGGGGCTGGTGGGGTCGAGCCGCCACTCGAGCACGTTGCGGTCGATCACGACCGCACCCGGCAGCGCTCCGTCGCGGCGACGCTGCTCGAAGGGGCGGGTGTCCACGACGAGTGCACCCGCGGCCAGCTCCCCGGCCAGCTCCTCCGGCCGCACCCGGGCCACGCCCGCACGTGCCTCGAGCAGCAGCCGCTCGATCGCGGATGGGCTCACGGAAGACACCGCCGTGTTCGGGCCGTCGACGAACGGGTACCAGCCGTCATGCAAGCAGCCATCCCTGTCCTGATCCTGATCCTGGTCGCCGTCGCCGTCGTGGCCGTGGTCGGAGCCGGAGCCCGGCACCTCTCCCGTCGACGCCGGGTCGAGGTCCTCGGCTCACCGACCGAGACCCTGCGGGTGCTGGTGCCGATCGGCACGGATCCTGCGGTGTACGTCGCGGCGCTCCGGCACTCGGGCTACGAGTCGCTGGCCCGGATGACCCCGGGCGGTGAGGAAGTGGTGGTCAACTGCCACCAGGCGGCCGACCGTGAGCGGGAACGGGTCCGGGCGGTGCTGGCCGTCGCACCGACCGACCTCGAGAGCGAGCCCGCAGAGGAGCCGAGGGTGGTCCGGTTCCGGGACGAGTGAGCCCGCGCTCACCCCTTGGTCTTCTGGAAGATCACGTCGATCTCCGCGATCAGGTCGAGCAGCTGCTGAGCGGCCTCCGCGTCCATCGAACCCTTCGACCCCGTGGCCCCGGCCGCCTTCGTGGCCCGGTTGAACAGGTCGTGCAGATCGGGGTACTCCTCGAAGTGCTCGGCCTTGAAGTAGTCGGTCCACAGCACCCACAGGTGGTGCTTGACCAGCTCGGAGCGCTGCTCCTTGATCAGGATCGCCCGGGTGCGGAAGTCCGGGTCGTCGTTGTCCTCGCACTTCTCGATGATCTTCTTCACCGACTCGGCCTCGATCCGGGCCTGGGCCGGGTCGTAGACCCCGCACGGCAGGTCGCAGTGGGCGTGGACGTCGATGACAGGTCGGACGAACAGCATGGGGAGCCTTCCTGGTCAGCAGCGGGGGCCCGCAGTACCCGACGTCCAAGCCGACAAACGCGAACGACTCCGGCTCAGCTCCGGAGCCGGCGCCGGTCGTCGGGGAAACGCACGGTCCGGCCCGCGCGGTCCAGGTGGTCGAGGAGCGGGAGCACGACGCGACGGCTGGACCCGAGCGCCTGCCGCGCCTCACCGGCGGTGAAGGGCTGCTCCAGCGTGCCCAGCAGCCGCACGGCCTCGTCCGCAGCGTCCGGCAGCAGCACGACGGTCTCGGCGAGCCGAAGCACCCGGCGGTCGCGGGCCAGCACGGCCAGGACCTTCGGGGTCAGACCGAGCGGCACCAGCTCCTCGGCCCCCGGGGCGGCGAAGGGCCGACCCTCCAGATGGCGCCGGAGCGCTGCTTCGGCAGCGCCGACGGCCGGGTCGCCCTCCGGCGCCGCCGTACGCAGCCGGCCGTCGCGGACGCTGACACCTGACGGGAGGAGGGCGGTCAGCAGTCGGGGGTCCGGGACGCCGAGCTCCGCCGCGGCCGCGTCGACCGTGCTGCCCTCGTCGAAGCGCTCGAGGGCGGTCCGGAGCTCGTCCGCCCGAGTCGCCGAGAGCAGCCATCCCGACGCCGTGATCGCGCCGGGCGGCACCGGGGCGTCCGGCAGACCGTGCCGGCGCAGCTGGTCCCGCGGCACCTGCCCGCGGGCCTCGAGCTCGGCGGACAGGGAGCCGTCGAGCGTCGAGAGGACACCGGCCCGAGTGGCCGCCGCACCCCGTCGACGCAGCTCGGGCGGCGCGACGTCGAGCACGACGGCGCCCCAGATCGCGCGGCGTCCCGGGTCCCGCAGCAGCGCCCGGTCGCCGTACCGCAGGGGCAGTGCGCGCTCCAATGTCAGACGTGCGTGGCGATCACCCAGCGGCCGCGCCCGGACCGCCTGTGCCGTGGCGCCCACGTGCAGCATCGGGCGGGACGGCAGCGGGTCGCTCCCGGTCACGCGGACGTCGACCGCCCGCGACCAGTCGAACGCCTCAGGCGTCACGAGCACGGCGTCATGTCCGAGGGACTTGGCCGGGCGCCCCCCGAGGTCCAGCGCCACCCGCGCGACGCCCTGCGCGGCGGCCACCTTCTCCCCCAGGCACTCGAGGTCGCGGACGCGCACCAGCTCGTGCTCGTCCACCGCCAGCCGGTCGCCGACTCGCACGGTGCCGGCGGGGAGGGTCCCCGTCACCACCGTGCCGGCGCCGCGCACGTGGAAGGTCCGGTCCACCCACAGCCGGGTGTCCGTCTCCGGGTCCGCGGCCGGCAGGGCGGCCAACGTACGCACCAGCAGGTCGCGCAGCGCCTCGAGGCCGTGGCCGGTACGCCCGCTCACGACGACCTCGGGCACACCGGCCAAGGACGTGCGGGCCAGCTGCTCGCGCGCCCGGGCGAGCGCCGACGCCGGATCCGCGAGGTCCGCCCTGGTCACCACCAGCAGCCCGTGCTCCACCCCCAGGGCGTGGAGCGCGGCCAGGTGCTCGGCCGCCTGGGGCATCCACGGGTCGTCGGCAGCGACGACGAACATCGCCACCGGGACGGAGCCCAGGCCCGCAAGTGCCGTGGTGAGGAAGCGTTCGTGGCCCGGTACGTCGACGAACGCCACGTCGCCCACCTCCGGGAGCCGGGTCCAGCAGTACCCGAGCCGGATCGTGAGTCCTCGCTCCTTCTCCTCGCGGAGCCGGTCCGGGTCGTGCCCGGTCAGCGCACGGACCAGCGTCGACTTGCCGTGGTCGACGTGCCCCGCGGTCGCGACGACGTGCACTCAGCGCTCCTGCGCCAGGACCGCGCGCACGGCGTCGGCCACCGTGTCGTCGTCGGCCTCGGGCACGGCGATCAGGTCGAGCAGCAGCTGGTCGTCCTCGATGTGGCCGACCACCGGCGTGGAAGCCGAGCGAAGCGCAGCTGCCAGCGATGCGGGTAGCGCCACGGCCGCGCTCGGCAACGTGACGCCGGGGGCACCGCCCCCACCCACGGCGGCGAGTGAGGCCACCGCCGCGGCGGGAGGACCGACCAGCTCGGCAAGCCGGCGTGCCCTGTCGAGGAGCCGGGCCGGGTCGGCAGCCAGGCCCGCCAGGACCGGGGGCACCGGACCGGTCAGGGTCGCCTCCAGAGCCGCGAGCGTGAGCTTGTCCACGCGAAGGGCGCGCGCGAACGGGTGCCGCCGGAGCCGCTCCACCAGGGCCCGGTCGCCGAGCAGCAGCCCGCACTGGGGGCCGCCGAGCAGCTTGTCCCCGGACGCCGTCACCAGGGTCGCACCGGCGCGGAGGTACGACGCGGCGTCCGGCTCCGCAGGCAGCCGCGGGTGCGGTGCCAGGAGGCCTGACCCGATGTCGGCGACGACCGGGACACCGAGCTCCGCGAGGTCGGCCACGGCGACCTCCGACGTGAAGCCCTCCACCCGGAAGTTCGACGGGTGCACCTTGAGCACGAACGCGGTGCGGTCGCTGGTCGCGGCCCGGTAGTCCTCGAGCCGCACCCGGTTCGTGGTCCCGACCTCGCGCAGCCGTGCCCCGGCGGACTCGACGAGCTCCGGGATCCGGAACCCGTCCCCGATCTCGACCATCTCCCCGCGCGCGATGACCACCTCGCGTCCCGGTGCGAGGGCGCACGCGACGAGCGCCAACGCGGCCGCGCCGTTGTTGACGACGTGCACCCCACCGGCGTCGGGCACCGCGGCGGCCAGCGCTGACAGGGCGGCGGCACCCCGGGGCCCGCGCCGGCCCGTCGTCAGGTCCAGCTCGACGTCGGTCGCCCCGGCGGCGACCAGGACCGCTTCGGTGGCTGCGCGCGAGAGCGGGGCACGTCCCAGGTTGGTGTGCACGAGGATGCCGGTGGCGTTGACCACACGTCGGAGCGAGGTGTTCGCGGACGGCAGCGAAGCCAGCACCGCTGGGACCACCTGGTCGGCCGCGAGGTCACCGCGGCGGCAGGCGTCGAGGCACTGGACGACCACGCCCTTCACGCGACTCCGACCCAGGCGGACCACAGCCTCTCGGAGCGCCGGTGAGTCCAGCACCGTGTCCGTGCGCGGCGTCTGACGGCGGGAGTCGGTGGTCACACGCCCTCCCCGGGTGTCGGCTGGCGGAGGCGGACGGGAATCGAACCCGCCTGACCGGGATGCCCGGCCACCACGGTTTTGAGGACCGCGCCCGTCACCAGACGAGGAACGCCTCCGCGACCACTGTAGGGGCGGCGCATGAGTACGTCGGGACGTGGGTACCGGGCCCCATGAGTTTCGACCGTGCCCTGCGGGTCAAGGTGCTCGACGAGGGCGACCTGATCAACGAAGGTCTCGCCGCCATGCTGCGCGTCCACCCGGACCGTGTCACTGCGGTCGCGGCAGACACGGAGGCCGACGTCGCGCTGTACGACGCCCACGACGAGTTCGTCAACGGCGGACTGCTCCCCTGCCCCTGGGCGCGTGCCCACGCGCACCGGATCGCGGCGTTCAGCTGGGTGACCAGCCCCGCGCTCGGTGAGCGGGCGCTGCGGCTCGGCTACGACGGCTACCTGCCCAAGAGCATGACGGCCGACGAGCTGGTGCCGGTCCTGGAGAAGATCGACGCCGGGGAGACGGTGGTGGCCATCGGGAACGAGGCTCCGCCGTGCGCCCCGTGGGAGTGGGCCGGACAGGCCGACGGGCTGGCTCGCCGGCAGGCCGAGATCGTGTCCTGCATCGCGCGGGGGCTGTCCAACCACGAGATCGCGAAAGAGCTCTTCCTGAGCGAGAACACGATCAAGTCCTACATTCGCAGCGCCTACCGCACGATGAACGTGACGACCCGGGCGCAGGCCGTGCTCTGGGCGATCGACCACGGTCTCCGTCGGGCGAGCTGAGCGTTCCTCCCTCGAGGGCATTTCGACGCTAGGCCTCGTCGGACGGGCCGGGGTCGTCGAGGGCGTCGCGCAGCTCGGTGAAGATCCGGCTCAGCAGCCGGGAGACCTGCATCTGGGTCACGCCGATCTGGTCGGCGATCTCCTGCTGGGTGCACCCCTCGAAGAAGCGCATGCTGAGGATCCGTCGGTCGCGTTCGTTCAGACGTCGTACGACGGGGGCGAGCACCACGCGCGCCTCGGCGGCCCCCTGGCCGGTCTCCGTGGTGCCGAGCACGTCGCCGATGGTGGCGCCGCCGTCGTCCCCGATCGCACGGTCCAGGGACGTCGGGGTGAAGCAGCCCTCGCTGGCGAGCGCCTCCTCGACGTCGTCCAGCGGCGCGTCCAGGTGGGCGGCGAGCTCGCTGGGTCGGGGCGGGCGGCCGAGCGTCGTGCTCAGCGCGGACTCGCACCCGCTGATCTTGGCCTGCATCTCCTGGATCCGACGCGGTGGCCGCACCATCCAGCCGTGGTCCCGGAAGTACCGACGAACCTCCCCGCGCATGGTGGGCACGGCGTAGGACAGGAAGTCGTGGCCGCTCCCGGTGTCGTAGTTCCGGGCTGCCCGGACCAGCGCGACGTAGGCGACCTGCTCCAGGTCGTCCTCCGCGACGCCGCGTCCGCGGTAGCGGGCCGCGACCGCTTCGGCGACGCACATGTTGACCACGACCAGCTCGTCGAGGAGCTGGGTGCGCTCCCGACGGTCCCGGCACCGGATCAGGGCGCGCAGGATCTCGTCGGTTCGTTCGGCCCGCTCGGCGCGTTCCTCGCGTCGACTGGTTGAGGCGGGCTGGTGGGGGAAACGGGTACCGGGGTGTGCAAGGACGGCGTTCAACGGCGTCTCACTCTCGGTGTCCCTCCGAAGAGGGCGAGAACCTCGCCGATTGCTTCAGCGAGGAAGAGCGAGTGGTTGGCCGTTGGCTTCAGCGCGGCAACTCGTGGACCGCAACGGTCAGGACGACCGCCTGCTTCGACGGTACCCCTCGGTTCCACGCGCGTCACCCCGCCCAAAGGAGGGGAGGTTCCGTGACGGCGTCGCGCATCGACCACGGAACTCGGGGTACCGGCGGACCTTGGCGCGACCGCGACGGGAGGTGCGATGACGGACGACCGCGGCGAGGGGACGTTCCCCACGGGGCCCTCCCTCCCCCACGAGCCACACGGGGCGAGCGAGCCTGTCGTCGCGCAGGCGCTCCTGGCCGCGGAGTTCATTGACGAGCTCACCCTCGACACGTCCGCGACCGGTACGCGGGTGCACGTGAGCCACCGGATGGCGAGGTCGACCGAGCTGGCGCCCCGTGTGGGACGGCGCCACCAGGCCGGCGACGAGCGCGTGGTGGTGCGGACCGCAGGGCCGGGTCGCGTCGTGGTACGAAGGGCGGTCGACGACGTGGGGGGCGAGGTGCTGCGCCTGCACCTGATGGAGGAGACCCGTGGCGGCACCCACCCGGTCCAGGTGGACCTGACCGGTCACCCACCTCGGGAGCGTCGGCGTCCGCACGCTGCACGAGCTCCGCGAGCGCTCGCACGGCCGGGTCACCCTAGCGGCCGCCCCGGAGCCCACCGCAGCGGTCGTGCTCGAGATCGCCGGGCTCCCGGCATGACCCGCGGACGGTCCCCAGGGGTGGTGCGTCGCGGTGGGCGCAGGGTTAGCGTCGGCCCATGGACCTGAGGTCGGCCCTCGGCTCGTGGCCGCTGATCCGCCAGCTGCGCGGTCGCGACCCGCTGGCGCGCGGCGCCGCGTCCATGTCGGAGCGCAGCCGGACCCTCGAACCCCGCACGACGGAGGCCGACCGCGTCGTCAGCTCCGTCTGCCCGTTCTGCGCGGTCGGCTGTGCGCAGAAGGTGTTCGTCAAGGACGGCGCCGTGACCCAGATCGAGGGCGACCCGGCCAGCCCGATCTCGCGCGGCCGGCTGTGCCCCAAGGGCAGTGCCAGCAAGCAGCTGGTGACCTCACCCACGCGAGTCACCACGGTCCGCTACCGCCGCCCGCACGCCACCGACTGGGAGGACCTCGACCTCGACACGGCGATGGACATGATCGCCGACCGCGTCGTGAAGACGCGCAAGGAGTTCTGGGAGTGGGAGGACGAGCAGGGCCGTCGTACCCGCCGCACCCTCGGCATCGCCAGCCTCGGAGGGGCGACCCTCGACAACGAGGAGAACTACCTCATGAAGAAGCTCTACACGGCGATGGGTGCGATCCAGATCGAGAACCAGGCGCGTATTTGACACTCCTCCACGGTTCCCGGTCTGGGAGCCTCCTTCGGCCGTGGTGGCGCAACGACCAACCTGATGGACCTGCAGAACGCTGACTGCATCCTGATCGAGGGCTCGAACATGGCAGAGGCCCACCCGGTCGGCTTCCAGTGGGTGATGGAGGCCAAGCGCCGCGGCGCCACGGTGATCCACGTCGACCCGCGCTTCACGCGTACGTCGGCCATGGCGGACCTGCACGTCCCGATCCGGGCCGGCTCCGACATCGCGTTCCTCGGCGGCCTGGTCAACCACGTGCTCAGCAACGACCTGGACTTCCGGGAGTACGTCGTCGCCTACACCAACGCCGCGAACGTCATCGACGAGGAGTTCCGCGACACCGAGGACCTGGACGGGCTCTTCTCCGGCTTCGACCCGGAGACCGGCCACTACGACCCGCTGACCTGGCGCTACCAGCCACCCGAGGACCCGACGCCCGAGGAACGGGAGCGCGCCGAGCAGGTGGAGCAGGACGAGAGCGACGGCAGCCAGCACAAGGAGTCGCACCAGGCCGCCGCCTCGGAGAGCCACGGCTCGGGCGGGGCACCCGTCCTCTGGAAGGGCCGCCGCGACGAGACCCTGCAGGACCCGCAGTGCGTCTTCCAGATCCTCAAGCGGCACTTCGCGCGCTACACGCCGGAGATGGTGCAGGAGGTGTGCGGGATCGAGCCCGACCAGTTCCGGCAGGTCGCCGACGCGCTCACGAGCAACAGCGGGCGCGAACGCACCACGGCGTTCGCCTACGCGGTCGGCTGGACGCACCACAGCGTCGGTGCGCAGATGATCCGGACGGCGGCGATCCTGCAGACGCTGCTCGGCAACATCGGCCGCCCCGGCGGCGGGATCCTGGCCCTGCGCGGGCACGCCAGCATCCAGGGCTCGACCGACATCCCGACGCTGTTCAACATCCTTCCCGGCTACCTCCCGATGCCGCACGCCGCGCAGCACCAGACGCTGGACGCGTGGCTGGAGGACGACGAGGGCAAGGCCGGCTTCTGGGGCAACGTCCGCTCCTACGCCGTGAGCCTGCTCAAGTCCTACTGGGGTGACGCCGCCACCGCCGACAACGGGTTCTGCTTCGACTACTTGCCCCGCGTCACGGGTGACCACTCGACGTACGAGACGGTGAAGGGGCAGATCGAGGGACGATCCAAGGGCTACTTCCTGGTCGGCGAGAACCCTGCGGTCGGGTCCGCGAACGGGAAGATGCAGCGGCTCGGGATGGCCAACCTGGACTGGCTGGTGGTGCGCGACCTGCAGATGATCGAGTCGGCCACGTTCTGGAAGGACGGGCCGGAGATCGAGACCGGCGAGCTGGTGACCGAGGAGATCGGCACCGAGATCTTCTTCCTGCCGGCCGCCTCCCACGTCGAGAAGGCCGGGTCGTTCACCCAGACCCAGCGGATGCTGCAGTGGCGGGACAAGGCGGTCGACCCGCCGGGCGACTGCCGCAGCGAGCTCTCGTTCTACGTCGAGCTGGGCAACCGGATCCGCGAGAAGCTGGCCGGGTCCACGGACGAGATGGACCGACCGCTGCTGGACCTCACCTGGGACTACCAGGTCGACGAGCACGGCGAGCCCGACAGCGCCCAGGTGCTGCGTGAGATCAACGGCACCGGTCCGGACGGCGCTGCGCTGTCGGCGTACACCGAGCTGAAGCCGGACGGCTCCACCGCCTGCGGCTGCTGGATCTACTGCGGCGTCTACGCCGACGAGGTCAACCAGGCAAGGCGGCGCCGTCCGCACTGGGAGCAGGACGCGGTCGCCGCGGAGTGGGGCTGGGTCTGGCCCGCGAACCGGCGGATCCTCTACAACCGGGCGAGCGCGGCGCCGGACGGCACACCGTGGAGCGAGCGCAAGAAGTACGTCTGGTGGGACGCCGACCAGCGCACGTGGGTCGGCGCCGACGTCCCCGACTTCGTGCCCGACCGGGCGCCGGACCACGTCCCCGAGGATGGGGCCAAGGGTCCCGACGCGATCGGCGGACAGGACCCGTTCGTGATGCAGACCGACGGCAAGGCCTGGCTGTTCGCCCCGCTGGGACTGGCCGACGGACCGCTCCCGACGCACTACGAACCGCCGGAGTCGCCCGTCGTCAATCCGCTGCACCCGCAGCAGAACAACCCGGCCCGTCGCAAGCTCGACCACGTCACGAACCCGGTCAACCCGAGCTGGTCGGAGGTGTTCCCCTACGTCTTCACGACCTACCGGCTCACCGAGCACCACACGGCCGGCGGCATGAGTCGCACGCTGCCCTACCTGACCGAGCTCCAGCCGGAGCCGTTCTGCGAGGTGTCGCCGCGGCTGGCGAAGGAGCGCGGGCTCGAGCACCTGGGCTGGGCGACGATCGTGACCGCTCGCGCGGCGATCGAGGCCCGGGTGCTGGTCACCGGCCGGATGCGGTCGCTGCGGCTCGGCGAACGCGTCGTCGAGCAGGTCGGGCTCCCGTACCACTGGGGCGGCAACGGGCTCACCACCGGCGACTCCCCCAACGACCTGGTCAACGTGACGATGGACCCCAACGTCTACATCCAGGACAAGGTGGGTACCTGTGACATCCGGCCGGGTCGCCGACCGCGCGGCACCGAGCTGACGGCGTACGTCGAGGAGTACCGCCAGCGGGCCGGCGTCGACATGGAGCATCCCGAGGACGGAGGGGCTGACCGCTGATGGGCACGCTGTGGGGACGGCTCGACGACGTCGCTGGTGACGCCGGGCACCAGGAACACCCGCCACGCAAGGGGTTCTTCACCGACACCTCGGTGTGCATCGGGTGCAAGGCGTGCGAGGTGGCTTGCAAGGAGTGGAACGAGGTGCCGGACGACGGCTTCGAGCTGTCGGGCATGTCCTACGACAACACCAAGGAGCTCGGGGCGAGCACCTGGCGACACGTGGCGTTCGTCGAGAAGCCGGTGCACCCCACGACGACCGACCTCGGGCTGCCGGGCATGGGTCCCCCGGGGTTCGGCGGCGACGAGGAGACCGACGGCGTCCGGTGGCTGATGTCCTCCGACGTCTGCAAGCACTGCACGCACGCGGCCTGCCTCGACGTGTGCCCGACCGGGGCGCTGTTCCGCACCGAGTTCGGCACCGTCGTGGTCCAGCCCGACGTGTGCAACGGCTGCGGCTACTGCGTCCCCGCCTGCCCCTACGGGGTGATCGACGTGCGCAAGGACGACGGACGCGCCTTCAAGTGCACCCTGTGCTACGACCGGCTCAAGGAGGACCAGACGCCGGCGTGCGCTCAGGCGTGCCCCACGGAGTCCATCCAGTTCGGCGACCTGTCCGAGCTGCGGCAACGCGCGGACCAACGGCTCGCCGACCTGCACGAGCAGGGCGTCGACGTCGCTCGGCTCTACGGCGCCGATCCCGACGACGGGGTGGGTGGCGACGGCGCGTTCTTCCTGTTGATGGACGAGCCCGAGGCCTACGGCCTGCCACCGGACCCGGTCGTCACCACCCGTGACCTCGCCTCGATGTGGAAGCACGTCGGGGCGGCTGCGATGACCCTCGCTGCCCTCGGTGTCGGCGCGTTCGCGGGCAGGAGGCGGTGACCGGTGCGTGAGCGCACGATGGTGCCCGAGCCCGAGTTCGAGTCCTACTACGGTCGGCAGATACTCAAGACGCCCACCTGGAAGACGCCCGACGTACCGCTCTACCTGTTCCTGGGTGGCCTCGCCGGCGCCTCCGCTGTGCTCGCCGAGGGAGCCGCGGTCGCCGGGCTCCCCGCACTCGAGCGCGTCACCCGGGTCGCGGCCGCGGGCGGAGCGGCGTGCGGCACGGTCGCGCTGGTGCACGACCTCGGCCGGCCGGAACGGTTCCTGCACATGCTCCGCGTGTTCAAGCCGACCTCGCCGCTCTCCGTGGGCTCGTTCGTGCTCGCCCCGTTCTCGGCGCTGGCGTCGGTGGCGGCCGCGTCGCAGCTGACGGGACGCCTGCCGCGCCTGGGCCGGCTCGCGGGGGTGGGCGCGGCCGCCTTCGGGCCTCCGCTGGCGACCTACACGGCCGCGCTCGTGGCCGACACGGCCGTGCCCGCCTGGCACGAGGCGCACCGCGAGCTGCCGTTCGTGTTCGCCGGTTCCGGAGCCGCAGCCGCCGGCGGCCTCGCGGCCGCGCTGGTGCCGGTCGCCCAGGGCGGCCCGGCGTTGCGCCTCGCCACCGCGGGAGCACTGCTCGAGACCGCCGCGGCGGAACGGATGAGCTCCACCCTCGGGCTCGTGGGCGAGCCCTACCGGATCGGCAAGGCCGGTCGCCTGATGCGCCTCGCCCGGGGCCTCACCCTCGGTGGCGTGGCGTTGTCGGTGCTCGGGCGCTCGTCACGGCCGGCGCGCGTCGCCGCCGGCACGGCGTACGTCGCAGGCTCGGTGGTGACCCGCTTCGGTGTGTTCGAGGCCGGCCTCCAGTCCGCGCGCGACCCGAAGTACGTCGTCGTACCCCAGCGCGAGCGGATGGCGGCACGAGAGGCGGCAGCCGCGCCGAAGGCGTGAGCCCCGGGTCCACGCGAGGTGCATGCCCGACCCTCCGTGGGGTACGACGGGGGCGTGACCATCGACCTGCCCCGCCGCCTGACCCAGTACGCCGCAGGTGGCGGATGTGCCTGCAAGGTCCCCGCCGGTGAGCTCGAACGCGTGCTGTCCGGCCTTCCGGGCGGGCGAGCCGGCGACGCGCTGATGGTGGGCCTGGAGAACGGGGACGACGCGGCCGTCGTACGCATCGACGGCAACCGGGTCGTGATCGCCACCGCCGACTTCTTCACCCCCGTCGTCGACGACCTCTACGACTGGGGTCGGATCGCGGCCGCCAACGCGCTGTCCGACATCTACGCGATGGGCGGCGAGCCGCTGGTGGCCGTCAACCTGCTGGCCTGGCCGCGGGCCGAGCTCCCGTTCGACCTGGCCGCGGAGGTGCTGCGCGGGGGCGCCGACGTGGCGACCGAGGCCGGCTGCTTCCTGGCCGGAGGCCACAGCATCGACGACGCCGAACCCAAGTACGGCCTGGCCGTCACCGGGCTCGGCGCCCCCGAACGGCTGCTGCGCAACGACGCCGGGCTCGCGGGCGTGCCGCTGACGCTCACCAAGCCGCTCGGGGTCGGCATCCTCAACAACCGGCACAAGGCGACGGGTGAGGTGTTCGACCACGCTGTCGCCAGCATGGTCCAGCTCAACCGCGACGCGTCCCGGGCAGCCCTGGAGGCGGGCGTCTCCTGCGCGACAGACGTGACCGGCTTCGGGCTGCTCGGGCACCTGCTCAAGCTGTGTCGCGCGAGTGGCGTGGGCGCCGAGATCGACGCCGCCGCGGTGCCCTACCTCGACGGCACCCGGGAGTCGCTCGCGGACGGGTACCTCCCCGGCGGGTCGCGGCGCAACCTCGACTGGGTGCGGCCCCATCTCCTCGGCGACGTGGACGAGGAGGAGCTGCTGCTGCTCGCCGACGCGCAGACGTCCGGCGGTCTCCTGGTCGCCGGCGAGCTGCCGGGTCACCCGGTGGTCGGCCGCCTCGTGGCCAGCGACGAGCCCCTGATCACCGTGCGCTGAGCCCGTCCACCGCAGTCTCGTCCAGGTGCGCGAGCAGGTCCGCGGGGTCCCGGTAGACCTGCTCGGCGCCCGCCTCGAGCAGCTCGTCGGCGCCGAAGCCACCGGTGAGCAGACCGATCCCATGGTCCCCGCGTTGGCGGGCCGCCACGAAGTCCCACACGGCGTCCCCGACCACGACCGCTCGGGTCCCGCCGGCTCGTCGTACCGCAGCCTCGACGAGGTCCGGAGCGGGCTTCGTGTCCAGCTCCTCGCTCCCCGTGCTCCAGGCGTCGAGCCGGTCGACGCCGCCCACGAGTCGCATCAGGCGCTCGGTCTGCTCGTCCTGGCCACTGCTCGCCAGCACCACCCTCACGTCCCGGTCGGACAGAGCGGCGACCAGGTCGGCGGCACCGGGGAGAGCACGGACCGTGTGCTCCAGGGCCGCAAAGCCTTCGTCGTGAGCGGCTCGCACCGCGTCCCCGTGCGCCAGCTCGGTCTCCTCACCCGCCACGGCACCGACCAGCCGGTCACCACCCATGCCGATCGCACGGTGGATCCGCCACCGAGGGACCACGACCCCGATTCCGTCGAACGCCGCCGCCCAGGCCTCGACGTGCTGGTAGAGGGAGTCCACCAGCGTCCCGTCCACGTCGAGCACCACCGTGTCCACCGTGCCGCCAGCGGGGTCGCGCAACCGGTCGGTGGTCACGTCTCGCACCCACGCGTCGAACTGGGGGTGGTCGTGACGCAGCCGCGCGAAGTCGCCAGCCGGGATCGCGAGGGCCGACACAGGCTCCAGCGTCGTGACGGTGGCGGTCCGCAGCCGTCGGTCCACGAGACCCACCTCGCCGACGAGGTCGCCGGGCCCGAGCTCGGCCAGCACCCGGCCCCGGTGTCTCACGTCGACGCGTCCGGAGAGCAACACGTAGGCCTCGTCCGCGGGTTGCTGCTCCACCACCAGGCACCAGTGGGCGGGGATGGTGACCTCGCGTCCGCGGCGACGTACGGCGTCGAGCAGCGTCTCGTCCAACGTGGGCAGCATGCGGGCCAGTGCCCGTCGCCCGCACCGGCAAACACCCGGGAGCGTGTGAAGTCCGGACGATCGGGCACCGGGGTCGCATGCATCCCCATGCCGTCCGGAAGGTCGAGAAGGCGCCGAGGAAGCTCGCGGACCGGGTGCGACGTCCGGAGCTGGCGACGGCGCTGTGGCGGCACGGGTACGACGCCCTCCCGGCACTGCGCCGGGACGCCGAGGATCCCAGTGCGTACCCCGCGAGCCTGCTCGGCCGTCCCGCGCTGGTGGTCCGCGGCGAGGAGGGCGTGCGGCTGTTCTACGACGAGTCGTTGCTGTGCCGGAAGGACGCGCTCCCCCGGGCCGTCACCGGGCTGCTGTTCGGCCACGGCGCGGTGCACGGTCTCGACGACGAGCCGCACCTGGACCGCAAGAAGATGTTCCTCGACGTGATGCGCGAGGACCAGGTGGCCCTGCTGCAGGAACGCGTACGAGTCGAGCTGGCGAACGCGCTCCCCAACTGGGCGGCGCGGCCGCCGTTCTCCCTGTTCGACGAGCTGGTCCGGATCTACGGCACCGCCGTGCTCGACTGGGCCGGGACCGGGTGCCACGGCAACGACGCCGAACGACTCAGTGCCGAGCTGGCCAGGGTCGTCGACGGGTTCGGACTCGCCGGAGCGGCCTATCCGCGCGGCTGGCTGGCCAGGCTCCGCGTGGACGGCTGGGCCCGTCGGGTCGTCGCGGCCGCACGGTCCGGCGAGCTCCTGCCGCGTCGCGGCAGCATCGTGGACGCGTTGACCCACGGTCAGGGGCGCGGCCTACCGCTGGACGTGGCCGCGGTCGAGCTGGTCAACGTGGTCCGCCCGACGGTGGCGGTGGCGTGGCTCGGTGCCGCGGCCGCGGTCGCGCTCGCCGACCACCCAGCGTACGGCGCGGAGCTGGCCGACCCGGAGGCCGACGACGCGCGCGACGCCTTCGCCCACGAGGTACGCCGGTGCTACCCGTTCGTGCCCGCCCTCGCCGCACGCGTGCGGATCACCTGGACCCACCGCGGGCACCCGATCCGGCCCGGGCACCATGTGGTGCTCGACGTGCCGGGGACGAACCGCGACTCCCGGGCCTGGGAGTCGCCCGAGACCTTCCGGCCGGAGCGGTTCACGGGGGCCCCACAGGGGGACGCCTTCGTCCCGCAGGGTGGTGGGGAGCCGACCGGGCACCGCTGCCCCGGTGAGGGCGCCTCCCAGGCGCTGCTGCGCGAGACGGTCCGGACCCTCGCCGGTACGGCGTACCGGCTCGAGGGGAACGCCCCGTCGCGCCGGCGGATCCCGCCGATCCCGGTGGGCGGGCTGATGATCGCCGGCGTCTCGCCGGTGCTGGGCGACTGCCTCGCCACACCCTGATCACCACGTCCAGCGTCAGGAGGTCGGGTCCTCGACGTCCAGGAAGGCTGCCGGATCGGCCACGTCGGCGCCGGCGGCCAGCCATCGGCAGACGCCGACCGGGTCACGCGTCTCGAGCTCCTCGAGGCACCGCTCACCCTCCTCCTCCGCCACCGCCCGGGTTGCCGCATCCGTCCCCGCGGCGGCGACTCGCCGGTGGAGCTGCCAGCTGTGAGCGAGCGCGGAGGTGGTGAGGCCCTCGAGCGGCGCGCTACCGACACCTGCCTTCATGGTGTCCTCCCGAGCTGGTCGTGGGTTGTCGATCTGCTGCCGTACCCGAGGCCACGGGTGACAAACGCCCGCGCCGACGGTTCACCTGTGGGGGTGCAGGGAGGTCGACGTGCCTCCCACGTCGGCCAGAACCGGCACGGTGACGAGCTCGACGAGTCGGGGAGCGAGCTCCGGGACAGGCACGACGGCGTCGACGACGTGGCTTTCCAGCACATTGGGATCCTAAGCTTAGAATTCCACGTGGACAAGTTGTCGCGG
>JADMIO012713154.1_pt1 | contig 22305 bp, 15 predicted proteins | sample 8958161 | NCBI WGS metagenome assembly JADMIO01 (sample SAMN16585339, study PRJNA669376) | soil metagenome | isolation source: Crop rotation soil | place: USA: Cullars Rotation, Alabama | collected 2011
CTTTCCCCAGGGTTGATCTGGGTACGACGCTGAGTGACTATTACATGTTTTGTATTGTTTGTTTAGGTTAGAAAACAGGCTTTCAAATATGGTTGGCCAGTTCACATTTTCACGGATTTGGGGCTTTATCACGATTGAATACGTTATCGAAGAGGCTCTGAAAAGCGTGATTTTCCGTTGAATTATAAACTTCTGTAAATTCTGATGTATGACCTACTTTGTATGGCGTGAATAGGAAAAACGACAAAAGAATTTAATTTTTGCTGATAGGACTATGAATTTACTGATAGTTTATGCATGTGTTACAATGTTGCTTTTGTATTTGTAAAACTATTGCCTACTATGCAGTACTTATAAATACTTATAAATACTGTGTGTTAAATAGGTGTTTTTCACGTTTCAAATGTGAATTCGGAGCTAGAAAGGCGTTAAAAAGGTTGAACTCAGCATAATTCGCGATTTCGACTCTGAATTTGCACCCTACAAATTCGATCTTTTCAGCTACATGGCACAGCACATCCAAGTGCCTAGATGCTTAAAATTTTGCGGAAATTTCCATCGTAGGGTCTCATCCAAAGTATTGCTGATCGCAAGTTGTTTTGTCTTAATACGGTAGATATAGTAACGTTTTCATTCGCACCATGAGTAGGTAAATTGAATAAGTTTTAATTTTTTCTCATGCTCCTACCAATATTACTGTGGCATTGTTGTGTTCGATAGAAAAATAGCAGTAATTTCGTAAGATATGTATTTCTTGCTTTGTGTTAACTCAGCCGGGTATGCATACTGCTTCATCATGTAATAGCGCGGCAACTGGGTAGTTGTTATAGATTCATATCATAATTCAAACGCAATGAATATGCAAAAGTAACATATTACAAAATTTAAAAAATGATACATAAAAAGGTATAAAGGTGTAAAAAGGTATATATATGCCCATTCAAATATAAATAAAAGGATAACTATGTTTTAACGAGGAAGCAGCCAGGTCGGCGATGGCATAATCCTCCGAGACAAGATCTGCAGGGACCACAGTCCATAGTTTGACATGGGTTTAAAGCTAAACGAACAAAAGAAAAGCTATCTTGCCACACAAGCCATAAATAGGGTAAAAAGAATCCGCCGTGACTTACTTGACGGAAACGATGTGCAGCTAGGATCTGATAAGCAGACACCTTCTCGACAAACTTCGCAGTTTCTGCATTGAACCTTCGCACATAGATCTGAACAAATCATGAATTATCACTCTACCTTTAGTCAAATTAATAAAAAATATGTTTAACCGGACTAACCAATAAAGCAGCCAGAACGGCGAATGCAAAAACCTCTGAAGCAATCTCGGCACTGACCGCATTGAATTCCAGCGCAAAGATCGACTGCTAAAATAATAGCCTAGCTTAAAATGATTACTTTTGACCAAAAAGTATAAAAAAAGATTTTGCCACGCTAGCCATATGGATAAAAGACTAAGTCGTAGTTACTTGGCTGAACCGGAATGCAGTTAGGATTGGAAACGCAGACGCCATCGTCGCAGACTTGGCAGTCTCCGCACCGAACCTGCGCACAAGGAGCTGCAAAAATTATAAATTCTTGCTCTACTTTTAGTCGAATTAACAAAAATATATAAGCGAACTAACCGATAAAGCAGCCAGGGCGACGAAGGCAAAAACCCCTATTGCAAAATTGGCACGGGCCGCACATTACTCCAGTGCAAAGATCGACTGCTAAAATAATAGCGAAACTATAAATAATTACAGTACCGCTCAAAAATAGAGTTAAAATTTAACGAAGCAACCCAGCAAACGAAGCAGCGCTTTGTCGTTGTTAAAGTGCGTGCTTTATAACGACAGAGCGCTGCTGCGTTTGCTTCGTTCTCTTTAACCTTACTTTTGAGAGGTACTGTATGTGACCAAAAAAGTACCAATTTATTTAATTCTTTGGGTCTAGGGCGCCATACCATGGTCTAGGGCGTCCCAGGTAAAACAGACTTACCCAGAAGGACCCTGGCTGAAGCCCTGCATAGGGTAAAAAGAATTCGCCGTGACTTACGTGGCGGAAACGATGTGCAGCGAGGATCAGATAAGCAGACACCATCCCGACAAACTTCGCAGTTTCTGCATTGAACGCTCGCACATAGGTCTAAACAAAATCGTGAATTTTCACTCTACCTTTAGTTAAATTAATTTAATAAATATACTTAACCGGACTAACCAATAAAGCAGCCAGAACGGCGAATGCAAAAACCTCTTAAGCAATCTCGGCACTGGCCGCATTGAATTCCAGCGCAAAGATCGACTGCTAAAATAATAGCCAAACATAAAATGATTACTCGTGACCAAAAAGAGTGTTAAAAAAGATTTTGCCACGCTATTTATATGGATAAAAAAGAATAAGCCGTAGTTACGTGGCTGAACTGGAATGCAGTTAGGTTTGGAAACGCAGACGCCATCGTCGCAGACTTGGCAGTCTCCGCACTGAACCTGCGCACAAGGATCTGCAAAAATCATAAATTCTCGATCTACTTTTACTCGGAATAATAAAAAAATATATAACCGGACTAACCAATAAAGCAGTTCTGGCGACGAAGGCAAAAACCCTTAATGCAAAATTGGCACGGGCCGCACTGAACTCCGGCGCAGAGATCGACAGCTAAAATAAAAGCCAAAGATAAGCTAAAATAAAAGTTCCTAAAAAAATTGAGTTACTAACGTGGAAATCCGCACCCAGGAATAGGAATGCAGACTCCACCGCTGCATTGCTGACACACTGCACATTGAACTACTAGACACGGATCCGGAGTCACGCAGAGTGGATGCTGAAGACATTGACCTCCCAAACAGAAATGGCATTGATCACACTGAACTCCCTGGCATAAGTCAGCTATAGTAAAACAGCATGGCAAACTTATTTTAATAGATTAATAGAATACTTACGAGGCGGAGAAGGACCGCATCCTTGGATCGGGAAGCAAACTCCGTTGCTACATACTTCGCAAGGGCCGCATCGAATAAACTGACAAGGATCGGCTAAACAAAGTAATAGAATGAATTGGAAAACTAAGGAGCTTATAGCTCGTAGCTGGCAAACATGGCTGACTATGGATGCAGTTGGAGTTTACTTACAAGAAACAATTCGGCAACTTCCATGTTTGCATGGATCTGGACCATCTGAAATTAATTTACAGGATGTATTCATAATTCATAAGTAAAATAATTTACCGCAAATTGACCAAAAGAGATAAAATTAATAATTAAAAACATAAACCTCCTCTGTGCTTCATTTTCCACTTATCGCAGGTGACGAAAGCAACCGCGATTAAAATGAAGAAGAAACACGACTGGAGTCCCATCTTCTTCCTTCCTTCCTTCCTTCCCCAAGGAACCAACCGAAAGCGCAAACGGTGCCCAAAATTTAGCATCACAATTGCAATATAATGACGAAGATCATCATTTGCGTATACCGGTAGAATACCATTGATAATATAGTATCGAATGTTATTAATGCAAACATTGTAAGCATCTTTTAAAGTCGACAATAGGAAGTTTTTTATAGGTTCAAATCATAACCAGAAAACTCAACAAATATCCCAAAGTAACGTAATCCAAAATCCAAAAAATGATACGAGAAAACACAGTATAGAATAATCTAGTTGTTACATTAGTAAGCTATTCAAAATACAATTATACTTGTATTATCAAAAATATAAGTAAGAGAAAAGCTATTTATCGAAAATGAAGCAGCGAGGTCGGCGAAGGCAGAAGCCTCTGAAGCAAGATCTGCACGGACCGCAATCCATGCTTAGACAAGGATCGAAAGCTAAAGAAAAATAAACAACATTATGTCACACTAGCCGTATGTATAAAAAGAATAAGCAGTTGTTACGTGGCGGACAGCTCAGATCGGAAAGACAGACCCCACCATCGCAAATTTCGCAATCTCCGCACTGAACGAATTGACATGGATCTGGAAAAAAATCATTCTAAACGCTCACTCTGTTTATAATAAAGATATAACTTAACTAACCAATAAAGCAGCGAGGGCGACGAAGGCAAAACCCTCTGAAGCAAGCTCGGCACTGGCCGCATTGAACTCCGAAGCAAGGATCCACAGCTAAAACGAACCCAAAACTTTCTAAATCATTCACTAAATCTTCCCTTATAAGTAAGTAACAGTTTCAATTTTTATAGGTTCAAATCATAATCAGAAAACTCACTAAATATCGCAAACTAACATACCGTCGAGTGGAGTAAACACGGAGGGCTACTTTGACACGTCAGTTATCGTATGAATTTTGGCTATATAGTTGAAATAAAACTGTTAAATTGGAGAGTTCCCACTGTATACTAACGAAATAACTCAAACTTGCTCAACTTTAGAAAGAATATTCATACGAAAACTGGCGTGTCAAAGTAAAACTTGACGGTTTTCCAAAATCCAAAAATGATATACGAAAAAAAATAACAGGGAAAGAAATGATATTTTGTCACACTAGCCGTATGTAGAAAAAGAATAAGCAATTCTTACGCGGCGGAAAGCAGCTCGGATCGGAAAGACAGACCCCACGGTCGCAAAATTCGCAGCCCCCGCACCGAACGAACTGACACGGATCTGGAAAAATCATTCTGAACACCCACTCTGCTTTAAAAAAAAAGATATAACTTGACCAACCAATAAAGCAGCGAGGACGACGAAGGCAGAACCCTCTGAAGCAATCTCGGCACTGACCGCATTGAACTCCGAAGCATGGATCGACAGCTAAAATAAACCCAAACGTTCTAAATCATGCGCCAAATCTTCCTTTAAAATTCCAGCTACTAACGTGGAAATCCGCAATCGGAAATTTGCAAGCATACTCCGTCGCTGCACGTCTGACAGGATCCGCACTGCACAAACAGACACGGGTCCCGCGGAAAGCAGCGCGGACGTCGGAGACAGAAGCCTCGGAAGCAGAAATGACATTCTCCACATTGGACGTCCCAACACAAGTCCTCTGCAACAAAAAAATGATAACTTATTTAAATTATAACACAGCTCCAATACTTACGAGGCGGAAACGGATTGCAGTCTTCGATCGATCGACATTTCCCGTTGTGACATTCTTCGCAACGGCCACATCGCACGGACCGACACGAATCAGCTAAAGACAATATATAGAGACTGAAACAGGAACCCGAGTTCCAGGTAAAGGTTCAAACTTACACGACTCATCGCCGCAGTCGGGCTTCCGAACGCACTCACCATTCCGACAGTGTTCGCACCTATCACATTGAACATCTTTACACGGATCTGAAAAGCAGGATAATATGACAGATAAATTCCCAAACATTGAATGTTTCAAAAAAAGTCGAAGCGACTCTAAGGTTTAGCAATTAATCCAAAATCTTACTATTAATAGCCTTACTCACCTTCACGATCTCTTCGGTCGTGCATCGGCTTATCCAAGCTGTCCGGATGACCAGGTGGCTGGGTTTCCATGTGAGCAGGAGGATGGGTTTCCATGTGAGCAGGAGGCTGGGTTTCCATGTGATCAGGAGGATGGGTTTCCATGTGAGCAGGAGGCTGGGTTTCCATGTGAGCAGGAGGATGGGTTTCCATGTGATCAGGAGGATGGGTTTCCATGTGAGCAGGAGGCTGGGTTTCCATGTGAGCAGGAGGATGGGTTTCCATGTGATCAGGAGGATGGGTTTCCATGTGAGCAGGAGGCTGGGTTTCCATGTGAGCAGGAGGATGGGTTTCCATGTGATCAGGAGGATGGGTTTCCATGTGAGCAGGAGGCTGGGTTTCCATGTGAGCAGGAGGATGGGTTTCCAAGTGATCAGGCATCTGCTGGGTTTCCGGCTGACCAGGTTTCTGGGTGTCCCGCTCGCTAGTGACCAAGCTGACCAGAGCAAAGGTCAAGAAAATAACCAAGATTAAGCGCGATCGCCGTCCCATGTCTTTTTTCCGAGTAACGTCAGCAGCACGGCGAGGACGCAAAATATCACCGAACCAGTTGCTAAATAGGGGTTGTCGAGGAGAATTTGCATATTTATCATTAAAGGCGAGTAAACGTATTTTAATTTAAAAATTCTTGGAATTGAATAACCCCAATCTTTTTAGATTCTACTGTTTCAAACCGACTAGATTACCAGCGCCCCATGCAGCACTACTGTGGATAAAGCTGCAAGAATTATCTGGTGGAATTGCAACGCAACCGGGAATAGAGACACAGAATACATAATACCTTTTTATTTTTTTATAAATTTTTATAAATTCAAATCATAATCACAAAACTCAAAATATATCGCATATTCCAAAATCCAAAAAATGATAACAGAAAAAAACAGTATAAAAGAACCTGGTACGCTATTCAAATATAATTATATTATCAAAAATATAAGTAAGAGAAAAGCTATTTATCGAAAATGAAGCAGCGAGGTCGGCGAAGGCAGACTCCTCTGACGCAAAATCTGCACGGACCGCAATTCATACGTAGACACGGGTCGAAAGCTAAAGGAAAAAGAAATCATATTTCGTCACACTATTCGTATATACAAAAAGAATAAGCAGTCGTTACGTGGCGGAAAGCAGCTCGGATCGGAAAGACAGGTCCCACGGTCGCAAAATTCGCAATCTCCGCACTGAACGAATTGACACGGATCTGGAAAAAAATCATCCTGAACGCCCGTCCGCTCTGTTTTAAAAAAGAAATAACCTAACTAACCAATAAAGCAGCGAGGACGACGAAGGCAAAAACCTCTGAAGCAATCTCGGCACTGGCCGCATTGAACTCCGAAGCAAGGATCGACAGCTAGAAGAATCCATAACTTCACTAAATCTCCCCATAAAAGTCCAGCTACTTACGTGGAAATCCGCAGCCCGGAATGCGAAAGCATACTCCGTCGCTGCAAGTCTGACACGATCCGCACTGCACAAACCGACACGGATCCTGCGGAAAGCATCGCGGACGTCGGAGACAGAAGCCTCTTACGCAGAATTGACATTCTCCACATTGCACGTCCCGACACAAGTCTTCTACAACAAAAAACGAACTACAGAATGTGGTACAATTCTTGGAAAGGTTTATGTCTATACTTCGAATCTCATACGCGTTGAGCCATTTTTAGACTGAAAGCAAGAACTTACGAGGTGGAATCGGAACGCAACCAGGAACGGAGAGACAGAAACCGTCGTTACATTCTTCGCACGGTCCACATCGTATAAATCGGCACGAGTCGCCTAAAAACAAATATTACTGTACTTACAATATTGGCTGAAACTTGAAGAAAAGAAACTTACGAAAGCAGTTCGGCTTCGATACGCAGAAACCGTTTCGGCACTCCTCGCAGTCACGACAGCGGACGTCTCGACATGGATCTAAAACTAGCCCTCAATCTTGCGAAATCAAAAAAATCACGCAAAAATAAGTAGTTCTAAATCTTGCGAAATCAAAAATATATCAATCCTACCTTTCTGGTTTTCGCACAGCGCTTCGCACGATCGTTCATCCGGGAAATTATTTCCGTTTCCAGTGCATCCCCTGAACCGTCGACATTTATGGTCTCCTCGATCGTAGAACCAGCGGTCGCGGGGATGATCGCAAGGGAACTCGGATCGCTGCGCCAAACAAACGAAGGGAAGAAAACGGTCCCTGTCATCATCCCTGTCGGCATTCACCTATTTGTGAAAAAAAACTTATTAGGCCTCACTAAGTCAGACCTTCCCCAGAACACCCATTACCCAAGAGGTTGTCTCCAAAAAAATCGTACTTTTTAGACCCAGCCTTCCCCGGTCACTTATAATACGCAAAGCTATTCCTATGCCTAAGCATTGGAAGCCACATTACGGCTCACCCCCACCCCCCAAAATAACGTTATTTATGAATGATCCCCCAATATCTAGAAGGATTAAAGTCATTAAGCACATTTTTTGAAACATATGCTAGCGCGCAGACTCTAATCTTTTTGCAGTATGTAAATCGAAAAGCCGTTTCAAAATCCAGCAAAAAAAATGATAAAAATTAATTGCATATGCGACAAGAAATCGCATTACCTGCATAGCAAGAGCCAAAAAAAGAGCGAAGAAGATTGGTCGAACTCCCATCTTTTTGTCAAATCCGAGAGCAAGCCGAGAAACCGCCGCAAGAGAGCCCAGGACGGCCAGACAATGAATGACGCGGGGATTACAGTTGCAGAATCTTGGGTCGGCGTCTCATGTAATGATGTGTAAATTATTTCTTAACTATGGCAATGTAAGGATTCCGAGCTTTAATCACTGTGTTTGCAAAAAATGAAGATTGAAAAATGAAATGCTGTGCGAAACGTGCAGAAACACTGCTCGAAATATGGCTTGCCTGTTTCAGATGTGCAACTTAAAAGCCCGACGTTTCAACACGATTCATTATTAGAATGTCAAGCTTTACTAAAAAGCTAGAGACGTACAATGTTCGTTGCAAGTAAGTGTCCATTAATCTGTCCATTTTATATCTGTCGTTTTTGAAGAAACTATCCATGTTTGCGACTTCCTCCCAATGCTTATTTCACTTTTTACGACTTACATTGAACTACGGCCTAGAAATCACATGGACAATCGGAAACTGAACCGATGCTCATGCGTGGATTCACTCCTTCAAAAAGACTGGTATATTTATACCCATAATGCTTGCATTTATGAACCTTTTTAAATTTTTGAATTTGGTTTCGTGTTTTCTAACTTATAACGATTTTAGTGTCCAAATGGTTTCGTGTTTTCTAACTTATAACGATTTTAGTGTCCATATGACGGTTCTTTATGAGATTCACCAAGGATACAAGTTAAAATTAGAGCTTCGAAATAATGCGAAAAACGAACTAAGAAAAATAAGTATAAAAAACAAAGAAAGAGCTACAGCATTAGTAAAATAATAGTGTAACACTAGGGATCAATCATGTCTTCTGAACCAATCGAAAAAGCAACGCGGTCGACGAATGCAGCGACCCCTGCTGCAGAATCCACACCGTCCACAGCGCACGCCTTTGCAAGGGTCGAAATCTAAATATACAGTTAAACAGTCTCCAACTATCGGGGCGCAACAGCGACGCGCTAATCCAACCTCATCCGCTCACGTTATGCTAGGCAACCAGCGCAACCTTTCAAACGCGCTTCCAGCCAATGAAACTCTGGAATAATATATTATATGGCTTACTAGGGCAGCCTGGAATTGGGATGCACTGGTTCGCGAAGCACTGGAAACAAGGAGGACACGGAAAGAGGAAACAGTTGACAGCTGCTAAAAAAAGGCGCAGATTCATGTGCGTTTGCTTAATATTTTTCAGGAATATAACTTACGTGGGCCAACGCATCCAGGAACTGGTTGACAGAAACCGCCATTACAAAAGGAGCAAGGACCGCACTGCTGAGGAAACTGGCAAATCCGTGGAGCTAAAATGAATGGAGATACATGTTTACAATTTTTGTCACCTTTCACCAATTAGCAAGCCTGTAAGAAATATTAATTCAAGCTCCGCTCTTAGACTATTCAAGTAAACAAAAAAAAATTTACAACAGCTATAACTTACGAATGCATCCTATGATCTCAAAGCACTGTCCATTGCTGCAGGTCTGACATGGGCCGCATTGAACCAGTCGGCAGGGATCTGTTAAAATGGAATTTTTAGCCAAATTCAAACCGAACTATGGATAAAGCCGTAAGAATTACCCGGCGGAATAGGAATGCAGCCGGGGATAGATTCACAGAAACCGTTTTGGCATCTCTCGCACGGACCACAGCGAACGAATTGACAAGCGTCAGCTAAAGAATGCGGTACAATTTTTAGAAAGGTTTGACATCAACTTCGAATTTCAAAAGTGATAAATCCATTTCTACACTGAATGCAAGCACTTACGAGGTGGAATCGGAACGCAACCAGGGACGGAAAGGCAGAAACCGTTGTTGCATTCTTCGCATGGTCCACATCGTATAAATCGGCACGAATCGCCTAAAAACAAATATTACTGTACTTTCAATATTGGCTGCAATGAAGAAACTTACGAAAACAGTTAGGTTTCGCTACGCAGAAACCTCTTCGGCACTCTTCGCAGTTATTACATCGGACATCTCGGCATGGATCTACAAATTGCATTCAATCTTGCCGAAAAAAAGTTCGAAACCAAAAAAGTATTAAAACGAATTAATTCAAAATCCTACCTCTCTGGTTTTCGCACAGCGCTTCGCAGGACCGTTCGTCAGGGAAATTATTGCCGCTTCCAACGCAGCCCTCGAACCGTCGACATTTATGGTCTTCTCGATCGTAGAACCAGCGGTCGCGGGGATGATCGCAAGAGAATTGGAATCGTCGCGCCAAACAAACGAAGGGAAGAAAACGGTCTCTGTCGTCATTCCTGTCGTCATCCCGATCCCTGTCGGCATTCACCTATTTGTGAAAAAAATACACCTTAAGCCTACAGAAATAATAAATCGCATTACCTGCATAGCAAGTGCCGAAAAAAGTACCAACAGGACTGGTCGTACTCCCATCGTTTTGTTAAATCCGCCAGAAACCGCCACAAGTGAACCCAGTACGCCCAGAAAATAAATGAGGGGACCACAGTTGTAGAAACTTTGGTCGGTGTCCAATATACTGTTATGCAAATTTTTTGCTGCCTTGGGCAATGTAGTGTGATTGCAAGAATGAATATTTCTGCTATGCTAAACACTGCTCGAAAAACGGCTTGCAAATATTTCTTGCCTGTTTCAGATGTGCAAGTTTAAATGTGCATGCATTTTAAAAGCCCGACTTTTCAACACGTTCTATTATTAGAATGTCAAGCTTTACTACCGTAATTTATCGAAATTAAGAAACGTTTCTTATTTTCTTATTTGGTCTGGGCGGGTTTCTTAAATTCGGGAGTTTCTTATTTTCGAGTGATTTATTTTTAATTTTTTATCGCTTATTCTTTCACTGGGTGTAAAATATCGCTTTTTTATGAAAGAATAAAAAAACGTTTCTTATTGTCGAAATAAAAATCATATTTCCTAAAATCGGGTTTCTTAATTTCAGGGGTTTCTTATTTTCAGGGGTTTCTTAATTTCGATAATTTACAGTAATTAACTAGAGACGTGCAATGTTGCAATTAAGTGTCCGCTAATCATTTTATATCTGTTGCTTTTTCGAAGTAACGACTTGCAATGAAGTACGGCCTAGAAATCACATCAAAATCGAACAAGCCAGAATCTATTCTTGGCTAAATTCTCATCTCTAGCTAATTTTTCGTTTTCATAGGATTGTCTAATTGCAGTTGCATACCGACGTTGCATCCACCAATCCGGTGGAAGACTAATAACTCGTTTTTTCATCAAGATCGCGGAATTCGGAAACTCAGATCGCTCTTTTTTTCTTCCGTGTAGCAGTTGCTGAATCTTTTGAGTCGTGATATAGTCTTGCCATGCGTCCCAGAACAGGCTACCGTCCGCAGATAAAGAGAGAATAGCAAATGCAGCAAGTAAAAGTAAAATCCGTCTCATTTCGAAAAGCTAAAATGAATATACCGTAACGCCTCTAATTAACGCAGGGTTTCTAATAAGCTCAGGGTAAAATGACGATCTAAAATTTAAGTGCATGGTTTCCAATAAGCGCGGAAATCAAAATAATATAAAAATCATTGGTGTTTAGGCTGTAATCTAGGCATGTAAGCCAATTATTACTTGTTGCATGTTGTAACATTCAAATCCACCTCAAAAAAATGAGTACAGTAACAATAAACATTATAGAACGCTGTCGTCGATAAGGAGCATAATTTTAGTTCTCTGGGTTTTTGCTATCTTTTTTCAAGAAGGGAAATGAACTTGTGGAAAAATAATGAGTGAATGAACATAAAATATAGAATGGCAAAGAGAATATGGCTAAAGGTGTTAGAGATTTTAAATTAGTTCAAAAGAAAATTTCCCAGGAATTACGAGCCCTACAGCATTTTACTAGAGGAAAGGTCTTACGCAGGAGCCTGATACGAGCAGGTCATTTAGATAAATGTACTGTAGGTAGCTATAGGAGAAATAATAGATTGTAATTGGGATTTTGACGTTAAATGGCTGGCAGATCTATTCCGCCCCACGTTAATTAAAAGAATGTCAGACAGTGTTAATATTTCCACATTCATTTTCTTTCATAGATTGCGAGAGATATCAAGCTAAAGCTAGCGAACTGCCATTGAAAATTCAGTGTACGTTTGGCATCAAATACATGTAGAGCATCTAAATTAGGGTTACCAACTGCCAGGATTGAAAATTCAGGACATGACAGATGAAAAAGCAAGACTTAGCGGGACGAAGCAATAAAATCCTTCTGTTTCGGGGTCCAGGAACCCTTTTTTTGCAGGACTTGTACTGAAGTTGAAAAGTTTTTGGCAGAACAGGCCCTAAAAAAGCAGAAAAATCCTGCCAAAAGCAGGACGGTTGGTCACCCTAATCTAAATTAAAGTCGTAAGAGCGACGATCCATTTAGGCAACAGTCAAGGGTGTATGCGATTTACAAACATCCGCTAACGTATGCGTGACGCTTACCATACATGTCTGAAGCCCCTGCTTATTTAGTAATAGCATGAAAAAAATCGTATTTATCTTCGAGCGATGCTTTTGGTCAACTCAAACAAAAATTGAACTTACCGTATTCTCTGGAATACATCCACAGGGAAGTTACTTTTTCAAGCCCCTTTCAAGGTTGTGGAAGTTATTCAAAGGGAGGAGTTATTCAAAAGTAGAGGTTATTTTTCCAACCTGTCTGAGAAATAATTTTTTATGTGCATAACGCATAATTCATAATAATGCATAATTGTTATGTGCATTCTATGTTCATATGCCAAGTAATGTCTCTTTCTAAATTACTTATTCAATTCATCGCAATTAAATTCAGCCAATGTATTAATGTGCTAAAGTATAGCGAACCTGACAGAGTTGGAAGTACTCCTCAAGGGGAGTAATTCAATTATTATTTCAAGACGGTTTTTGGGTGGGGAATAATTCATACAGAGAGTTTTGTTCAAAAGAATACGATAAACTATATTTTGATATAATTATGGATACCGTCTAGCATTGCGAGCTCACAAAAAGCAAAAGAGTTTATTTTCGAGCTGAGTTACAATAGCACGAAAACGAGGTGCGTTTTCATGTCAATTCTTATTTCATTTCTACTAAAGTACAGCCCAGAAATCACATCAAAATCGAATGTGCCATAAAATAACTTCGGCTAATTTCACATCTTCAGGTCGTTTTCCAAGATCAGAAGTTTGTCCAGTAACTGGGGCATATCGCCGTTGTTGCCACCATTTCAGTGGAAGCCCAACCCTTTTTTCCGACCTCGGATCATTTTTTTTTGGAATTACCGATGACAAACTGAGCAAGGTCGCGAGATCCGGAATCTGTAAGCGTCCATTTTTATGTCCTTTTTGATTGCGTTGAGCCTCCCGAGTAGTGATATAGTCGTGCCAGAGGAAGGAGTTACTCTCCACATAGAGAGAGAGAACAGAAATTATAGCAAGTAAAAATACGAGCCTGGTCATATTAAACAGCTGAAATGAGGATACTGTAAGCCTTACGGTATGTTATGAATTTAAATTCATATCCGCTTATAATAATTAAAATAAACTTTACTTTCTAGAAACGAAGAGCATATCATAAGCTGTCTGAATTTTTACTGAAGAACTATTAAATGAAATAATACCGTAAAACTTAAAATGTCGAGGCGTCTATGGTTGAAGGATTCCGTAATTATAAATTCATTCAGATGGAAAATCTGTATTAATGAATTTATTAATAACTTTTTTGAACACGGAAGAAACTGTCTGACGCAAGAGACTGCCCCCCACAGACTAGTAAGATAATTTTAGCTCGCCGCAGGCGCGACGAATACATTGCAACTGAGGTTTTCAATAAATGGCTGGTGGCTTTATTCAGTCCTACGTTAGTTATCGGATTCGACAGTTCTTATAAAGATGTTCTGCATTTGTTCTGTTTAGGATTTTAGGGCGATCCATCTAGAAGCTTACAAAAAGAAACTAATGCTAAAACTAGGGGAACAATTGCATAGTGCTGTGTAGCCATAAGAGCCATACATTGTACTGTTACTGCAGTGCCATACACGTTATAACAATGAAATTTTGTTTTTAGTAATCTAATTGCAATGAGTATTTCAGAAAATTGTCTGTGCATATCCTATTACTTCTTGTGACACTACCTAATGCTGATCAGTGAAGAACCCCCTGCAGGCAAGTGCAATGTAACATTTGGTTTGATGAACACAATTCGACAATGAAACTAACATTAATTTGCTTGTCTCCCCGGTTACCCCACAATTTCCGATCCTGAATTGCCGAAAATTCTTCTCTTTTCTCTATCTATCTCACTATTCTAATTTCTCATTTCTTTGTTCAACTAAGTAGCTCTGAGAGCAAATAAATTAGTTAGAAAGTTTGTCTGAAGTCAAATCGCATTCGAACGCGCGCCTTTTTAAGCACCTCTGTCACACCTCTCTTGCTACTGTATTTATCGATCGGATTTTGTCTATCATATGTTTCCTTTGTGTCACTGGGTCAGTTTGATAAAAAATTTAATTTTTTGCAGGAAAACATCGGGCAGTTGGGTTGTGGTGCAAGAAATAATGGCCTCTTCTTCCAACGGACCGATCCGAACCGCGACCCACGCCGGTTCGTGGTATGTCGCCAATGGCAACGAGTTATCGCGGCAGCTGGACCACTGGCTTGGGAGTGTCGAAGCATGGCATGGCCCTGCACGTGCGATTATTGCGCCGTAAGTGTGCTGATACAGATTTGAAATGGATTTTGAAAGATGTAAGATTGGAATGGTTTAGACATGCGGGATATTCGTATTGTGGAGATACAGCTGCGTTCGCGTACCGACAAATCGAGCCGGAAAAAGTGTAAGAGAAATGTGTATTATTGAAAACAAGGCTTGGTTATGTTTCAAAAGTATCAATTTCAGGCAGCGGATATTTATCCTCGGTCCTTCGCATCACGTTTGTATCTCGGGCTGTGCGCTCACCGCATGTTCTCGGTACCGTACTCCCCTGTACGACCTGAACATCGACCACAAAGGTACCGTAATACTATTCAATATAATGTTGTGATACAGTAGTGTTACTGTGGTGGGGTTTAGTCAATCAAGAACTGATGGCGACTGGAGAGTTTGAGACGATGGATATGAAGACGGACGAGGCGGAACATAGCATCGAAATGCACTTGCCCTACATCGCAAAGGTCATGGAACGGTGTGTCACTTAATTTCATTTCCTGTTTCACAGTATTACTGTTTACTGTCTTTGAAATGAGTTTAGACGCCCTTCATCTTTCACTATTGTGCCTGTTTTGGTGGGGTCGCTCAACACAGCGCGGGAGAGTCACTACGGAAAAATATTCGCGAAATATATAGCCGACCCGCATAATCTGTTCGTGATCTCGTCAGACTTTTGCCATTGGGGTATGAGAGTAGAATTTGAAAAACTGCTTACATCAAATAGTAATGGTCTCGAGTTGGGCTCTTTGATATTAATCGGTGATGGTTTTAGGCCAACGGTTTCATTACACTCCATATGATCGGGGACAGGGAGAAATAGCGGACTATATTGAGCATATGGATCGAGAGGTAACGTTATTTTTAGACAGGCTAACTGCATATTAATCACATTTTATCCATTTTTATTTCATGAAATGGACATGAAACCGTGCGGTATCCAAAATTGCGCTTTAATCTTTGTATTCGTAAATATAGATTGTTATGAAGAGCCAGAGCTGGGACATTAAACCTTTTACGTTATTTATTTTTAGGGGATGAAGCTTGTGGAAAAGTTGGAACCTAGTTCCTTCAGCGAGTACCTTAAGAGAACGCAGAATACCATTTGCGGCAGACATCCCATATGTGTCATGCTACAGGTTGGTGATTTTTGTTGCTATAGTCAGATCTTGGCACAAGAACAGATAAGCCGTCGCTGCAGCATCGGATTCACGCGTCGAGGGATGAGCTTAATTTTAATATAACGCTGCCAGTCCCACTGACATTTATTTATTTTTATGAAACGCAAAATATTGTTCTTGATTTTAGGCAGCGGACTATTTTCATCAAATGAACAATCATCGAGCCGATTTTCGCTTCCTGCACTACTCTCAGAGTAACCGTTGTCGGTCGATGACGGACTCCAGTGTCAGCTACGCTTCGGGCTCACTCGTGATTAGACCCAAGTAACGAGCAGGATGCGGTAATAGGGGAATTCATCACGAGATCAAAGATTTTCATTACACGGTAACATTGGAGCAATCTTTTCCATCCTTGGTATGCAGTCTAAAATTATTCCATTTACTTAACCCGAGGGGTTTTTTTTTATCTTTTTGCACTTCTGCTAAATGTTCCAAGGCCAACTATTGGAGGATATATTGTAGATTTGATATTAGAAGATTTGTTCGTATCGTAATATCGGCATTGTATAAGATCTCGAGTTGAGCCGGTGAAGTTTTTTGCGTTTAGATATTGTCGGGCGTATAATGGATTTGGTTTAGTCTGGCGTGCTTTGTTTAATCTAGAATCATTTTTTTTTGAAAGTTTCTCTGATTATTCTTTATGGTGTCCGAATACTATCCTCTGTTTCGGCTGTACCGGAAAATTGAGAAGCGAATGTAATGCTGATATTTAGGCTTGAAATATTCGATTTGAGCTTGCAGAAATGATGGCTGAACAACGCGCGTTTGTTTCAACGAGAAATTGGGATGGTAAGAATTTAAAGTAACTAAGGACTACTTTAGGCGCTACTTTCGTAGTCAATTATTCGAGGCTCTGTTGTGCTCTATGCTTGGCAAACTAAATTTTTCAGCTTCATTTGTATACTTATGTAATCAGTACATCTTGTTGTGCCTTTTCTAGACTTGTCATATTGCTATTCGTGAGGTACTGTAGCTGTATGAGATTTGCCGAACTGAAACACCACTTTCTATTTATTCATTCCCGCGTTTGGTTCGCATTTCTTTACTTTTAATTATGTTTAAGCAATAATATATGAATTTTGATATCCCATTTAAGTAAGCGTTTCCATTTTGTCGCTGTAGTTTGGTAACAATTCTTACACTGTACTGCACTTATAATTCACTGCGTAAATGCGCATGACTTTGGAATACAGTGTTTCGCGTTCATTTTATAGCAGCAAACATCGCAAAGCAGAACAGTCTTTTACAAAAACCGCATTTTACACGGTGAGCTTGAAAAACTTTCTCAAGATGCTGAAGGAAGCAACCTTTTTGATCACCGCCTGCGCCCTATCGATATACTGTAGATTGCATCTAGCTTGTAAATCATTGTATTTAAAGAAACTACTCGTTTTACGATTTTTTGAAACAAATCAATTTTTTTTCATTCTTGAAATTGGCTTTATTTTTATGGCAGAGCCTAAAAAGACTATATTAGGCGTTATTTTTAAGTTTCCATATCTTTCGGAATGCTCGGGTTTGAAACTCGGGTGGATCCTTAAGTACTGGAGCTAGCAGTTTACTGTAGCTATCACATCAATTTTCCAGAGAAGATTTTGGATGACCTTATATGAGCATACTATGCGAAAAAGCTCGGGAAACATAATTTTCTAGCATGCTTGGCTTGTTAATAACAAAACGGATCGTAATTAAAAAGACATGGATTAGGTTTTTTCTTGACTCAGATGTGATGTTTGGGCCCTCGTTAATTATTGAAAAGAAAGCGAAAAGAAGGAGGCCGCTAATTTCTGTGACATTTCTTTATCCAACTGTACATATTCCTTTTTATAAAAAATTTTAAGAGCGTATTCTAGCTGCAATACTAATCTATTCCATTTTTCCCTAGACTTTCATGTCATTTATTGGTATCCCTTAATAGGTTAGCGCAAGATATGACGGTTTCTGATTCCTTCTTATATATAAATGTCGTTTTCAAAGTATTGAATTGAAGTGTTTTTAGTCTTTAAGCAAGGCAAGCTAAACTGACGCTGAACTACACGGAACGATGAGTCTGATTCGTTTTTATGGCGTTTTCTTTCTGTTCCTGACCTTTGCGCTGGTCATCAAGGGTGAGACGAATTCGGATGAAGATTTTCAGGAGGTAAATTTACTGTATGTAACTCGTTCAAAAACCATTCTGAAAATGTTTCAGCAGGAAGAGAAGAAAGGCGCTGCGATTCGGCATTTCATGCCATTTGGTGCGAAAATAAGCCATATCAATACCGAGCAAGTTGCAGATAAAAGAGCCGGCTATTACACGAATTCTGGAAGATTCCCTGCAGCAAAGTATCGTAACTAGGAGTTTCAGTTTTCTTTATAAATCAATGTTTTGCATGAAGATTTGCGATCGGAAGTAAATTTCGTGCCCCTTTATTTTGAAAACTACATCGCTTAAACTAAAGCCGCAGAGTTACTTTAGACGCTGTCCATGTTCGGATAATATATGCTATAATATTTCAGACAAATGAGTGACGCGAAATTTAAAAAAACTTACTCATTCCGTTCGGCCCTTCAAGACTTCAAGTAAACATTTCTGCGGAATACTGTAAATTGTACAAAACATAGCGTAACTTTTTAGCTTAGCTGATGTCAATGACGAATAAGGAAAGCTGAACTCATTTCACCAGCATTTCAAAACTCCCTTTTGATTTTATCCTTGTTGTATAATGGAAAATATGTCGAGTTAAAACGTGCTAAATTTTAATCAAAACTTGATTACTTTAAACAGTTCAAGAATTAAAGGAAGTAAATTTTTAAGAAAGATTATCCAGTGCACATCAGTACAGTTGGATACTTAGATACTTAAAAAAAATAATGACATGCTATATGAGTTGAAAAATTATAATATGTGAAACATATATCTAGGTTCCTTCTCGAATCAAAAGGAAAGATGACTTAGAGCGAATCAAAGAACCTATGCTCTGGATTTTGAATGCAGAAATGGCGCGCGGTATTGACGACTGGTTTTTTTCCTTCAGAAACATGATATACGTTTAGTCGCTGCGCGCGTATGTGGGTACCATTTCCGTAAGCCAAAATTGCTGATAATTTATGTAATCATTACGAAATATGTAATGGATTTCATTAGGAATGTTAGTGGCTTGTACAAGAAAACATGCGTTTATGTGTACCTGAGCATGAAAACACCCGCGCCTAAACATGCCCTCTCCTTAGAGTGAAGTGCGAGGGAATTGTTTTTTGGAATTGAGCATACATGTGTTTATAAAACAATGCATGTTTCCTTTTTGCTTTCGAAATGATCCCTCCCTTGTACCTTAAAAAGTAGCGACGACACTTTAACTTATACAGTATTTGCTAGTTAAGAGATCCCGATTATCATTTAGATGCACGTTCCATCCAGAATTTGTATTATAGACAGGTGTCCTGACACCTGAAGCAACGACGGCTAATGCAATTAGCGACTTAGGTACTCTACGTAGGCACGTATTTACCATACCCTGGGGGCAACGCTATACTCTATGCGAAAGTATCCTAGGGAAATAATTCCAGCTGGTTTATTCTTACATGAAATCCATTAGTACTGTTACCGATTAAAGAATAATCAGAATCGGTATAGCTATGGTATTTTTGAGTCAATGCCAATCTCTCAACATATTACTTAAGTAGAAAGACTTTTTGAGGGGCATATCTTAATGGAAAAGTACAGGTGGATTTCAACGCCATGGGCCATGTTTTTAGCAGAATTGGGGGCATTGACAAGGTTTGAAGAGATCTAAATTTAATATATCTATATATATATCGATATATCAGCAAGGTTCACTCATTATTCTGAAGATGGCATTAATTCGGTCAATCTTTTTCGCCTATCTTTGTATTTTATGTACACAGAGAGTAAGCATACAATTCGAGCTGGTGATAAACGCGAATGTTTTTACATATAATATTGCTGAATATCAACAAATTGCTGTATTACAATTCGCGTTAGACAATTTGCGAAAGGACAATGTTCTTTCTGATAATATCCAAATACAGTATGTTTTTCTTAACTTTTTTTACTTACTAAGGATGCTCTGGGAAATTGGGCCTTAAACTTCAAGATGTTCACTTGACAACTAATCTAAACAGTTCTTATCTATTAAATATTCCCTTTTAAAAGAATTAAAGCCAATTGAACATTTTTTTGCAGATTTTTTACTAATTCCACCTGCAGTTCGCAGCAAACACCAGTAGCGGCGGCAGCAATGTATTACCTTCAAAACGCCAACGTTTTCTTCGGTCCTATTTGTTCCGCTGGTACATACATATTTTTATAATTTCTTCCCTTGCATGTCATACTCAAATTAAGCAAGTGCCCTAAAAAAGCTCAAAATATAGCTCAAAGTATTGCATAGAACTAAACAAAGACCATCTATTTGCTAAAAAAATGTTGCCTAGTCTTTTGTCTGTACAGGATCCATACCACTCGGATGGATGGGAGCTGGATGGAACCTTCCAGTATTTGGTTACTGGGCTCGTCTTGATGACCTGGATGACAAGACCATTTATCCGACAGTAGCTAGAGTCGTGGAATCGGCTGGAAGCGTCGCTGATGCTATAAAAACTTTTCTTCTGTACAATAACTGGCATCGTGTTGGGATCATGGGTAAATTAAAAATCCAAAATCCACGTTTCTCGTTCAATAGAAATGTGATATTCTTATCTTTCCAGGTGACACTGTACGATGTCTCTCTCTTTGGAATGCTGTACATAATAGCCTGAAGGCTGTAAATTCTTCAATAGTTATTGCGGTTGATCAAGTAACAAGTTATCCTCCGCAGGATCAGCAAATCGACGCAGCTTTGGATGTCTTAGTGCAGAATGCCAGAAGTATGAAGTTTTTATCTTCCATATCAATATGTGTATCTTAAAAAACGGATAGGAAAGGGAACTGCTTGATTTTTTGATGCATTTTTACTGTTATTTCGTTTAAAAAATTTAGTATCGCATTTTATAAAACGTTTCAATATTATAGTCATCCTGCTTTTGTACGATTCTTTTCGAGCTGGCGAAGCGAAAGCTGTGGCTCGCTACGTTCTGTCCAGGGCGCAGAAGAAAAATATGACCGCTGGAGATTTCGTGTACTTGATTCCACTTGGACTAGAGACGGATCCAGAGAAAAGATTGCCTTGGGAATATGGAGATGAATTAGATGCTACAGCACCTGCATCTTATCGGCAGACTTTTATGGTATTATACAATAATATATAGTAAAATATTTTCTAACATAGGCTGTTAGGAAGAAAAGAAATGGAATGAGCTAGGATAATCAATACACTATTTTAGATCACCTCCTCTGCACATGATATTACTGTTTTCGGACAGTTTGAATCAAGATTCGAACAGTGGGCACTTCGGCGTGGTTTAAACATAAGTCGCAATAATCTCCAGGTATGTTTTTCTGGGTCAAAAATATTGCTTTTATTACTCTTGTTATCAATCCCACGACGTTCGCTTTATAGTCTGTTTCAGGTTTTGAATAGTCTTGAACAGTGTAAAGTTCTAGAAATAGTTTTATCGTTTATTTTTTGTTTGCAGTCGGAATTTCTTTTGATAAACTTGCACGATGCCGTTTATCTCTACGGACTGGCTCTCAACTGTTGTTTGGCAAAACAAAATTCATGCGATTGGACCAACGGCTTAAATATAATGGACTGCATCAGATTCATTAGTTTTGAAGGCATGTTCTTTGCTCATTCAGTCAAACCTCTCTGTTCCATTTCTAGCTTAAGCTCACCTTCATGACTCACTCCGTCGCTTCTTTTTTTTTTTTTTTTTTAATACAGCACCTATGAAGCATTTTTGAATGTGCCAACTGTTACATTATTGTTTTGAAACAGTGCATGTAATTTTCTTTGATTGTAGTAAAAATATTCGTGATTGTAGGTATGGGTGGCCAAGTAATAATTAATGGCAATTTGGGACGTCAAGTGGAATATATAATAGATGGGATTGTACCTGGTTCAAAGTCGTTTGTAGGATATTGGCACATGCAATATGACAACTACCCAGCAACCCTGGTAAGAAAAACTCTTATAATATGTCCTAGAGTTGATATTTTGTTAATTGAGTGCCAAATTTGAGATTGACTTTATATGAAAAAGTTGTTTGATTTCAGCAAATCAAAAAACTGCAGGACTTTCCATGGAACACCGTGGACAAGATGACTCCTCTCGATACTCCACCCTGTGGGTTTACTGGAAATGGCTGCCAAACAACTAATTCTAGTGAGCACCTTTCATTTCTTTGAAAAATACTTTATTATAACTTCATCGGGCAAACATGGTGTGCGAAGTTAAAAGCAGACATTATTAATGTCTGCTGGGAAAG
>JADMIO010991048.1_pt1 | contig 22304 bp, 22 predicted proteins | sample 8958161 | NCBI WGS metagenome assembly JADMIO01 (sample SAMN16585339, study PRJNA669376) | soil metagenome | isolation source: Crop rotation soil | place: USA: Cullars Rotation, Alabama | collected 2011
AGACGGGGGATTTCTCGACTCCTCCCGGGGCCATGGATTCGCGGGATTGGAGGACCCAGCCGGCGAACACCTCGACACCTGTCGGGAGCCAAAGATCGTAATGGGCGGCGATGCGCTTCGTTTCCTCCGGAGTGATGCCTGGCGGGTCTTTTTTTGCGGCCTGGGCGGTGATGGAGGGGCGGCCATCGAGGCTGAGGTAGCGATGCAACACCGTGGGAACCGGGACCGTGACTCGAACCCCGGTGACGAAAGTGCGGCCACCGAAGGAGGGAACCACGGATTGCTCCTCGGTGGCGGTGGTGAATTTCAACTCGCTCTTGGCGCCGAAGCGGGCTCCCTCGTATTGGACGGTGATGATGGCCTTATCGCCCGATTGATGTTCATCGGCGGCATTGACGACGAGCATGAGGCGATGGCCGGCGAGCTGCGTGCCGCCCGCGGCGCGGACGGCGGACATGACGGCGGAATCGGTCATGCCTCGCGTGAAAATGCGCTGGAGGTAACGCTCGACGTTCAATTTCAGGCATGAAAAGCGGCGTGTGCCGGTATCGAAACCGCCGCCTGGCGTGGTCTGGAAAGCGGGGCCTTCCTGGTGAAGCAGCGTGAGATCGGAACCGTGGCGGATTGAGGACATAGGTTAGCCACCAATGATGCCGATGTTTTGGCCGAGCTTTTCCATGGTCTTACGGATCTCGGAGATTTCTCGGAGGGTTTGCTCGGGGAGATTCTTGGCGTTGCCGGGGCCTTTTTCCGCGCGCTGATCGCGGATGAGCTTGTCGTGCTCGTCCTGGATGCGCTTTTGGCGTTCCTGAATGGAGAGGCCTTTGAGCTCACCGGATTTTTCGAGGTCTTTTTCGAGGCGGCCGGAAGACATCGCGCGATCGGCCTCGTCTCGCTTTTGCTCCTGATAGATGCGCTCACCGCGGCGGGCGGCTTTCTCGGCCGCGCGATCGGCACGCTCGGCTGCCTTGCGATCCGCGAGAGGCATGGAGTAACGGTCCACCTGCTTGGCGCGCTCATTCTCGAACCCGGCTTTGGCGCGGGCGAGCTCGGCGGCGGCTTCGTGGCTTTCCACGGAACCGCTCGGTGCCTTTTCGTATTTGCGACGGGCGGCGGTGACGGCGGCGAGAGCCCCGGCATAGCGCTGGGCTTGCGTGAGGCTCTCGCGAAACGAGGCGGCGAGATCGCGCTCGGCATCGGCCTGCTCGCGTGCGGCTCGGTTCTGCTTCTCGGCATTCTCGGCATCGGTCTTTTTCTGGGCCTCATTGCGGAGCGCTTGCAGGCGGGCGGTCTCGGCGGCTTTTTGCTGGACCTTCGCATCGGCCTCGGTGGCGGCGGTCTTTTCCTCGATCGCTTGCGTGGCGTGCTCGGTGCCGGTCGCAAATTCCTTCATTTGCGTGCCGCCTTTTTTCATCATGTCGATGCCGCCACCCACGAGGTTGGTGGCACCTCCCTTGATGGCGCCCCAGAGATTTCCGATGGAATCGGAAAGGTCATCCACGGCTTTTGCGTTGTCGTTTTTGATGGCCCCGGAGACCTCGGACATCTCCTTTTTCAACTGCTCGCCGCCCTTGGCCATTTCACCGATGAGCTTGGACTGGCGGGTGCCGAGGAGGTCCATCGTGCGCTGGGCGCGCTGGCCTTCATCGGACGTGGCCTTGAGGCCATCGGCGACCTTGAAAAAGGTGTCCTCGAGCGTGCCGTGCTGAAGATCGGAGAGCGAAACCCCGAGGTCGGCGAATTTGGAGATGGCTTTATCGTCCCCTGCAATCGCGGCCTGGCGGGCGGTATTGAGGGCGATGAGGGCCTTGCGGAGATTCTCGGTCTCGACCCCGGCCCCCTGCATTACACGCTGGAGGCGGCCCAGCTTCTCGGCGGAGACCCCGAGTTGGTCCTGCGCATCCACGAGGTCTCCGACATCCTTTACGGCTTCCTTGAGCTTGCCCACGGCGGCTCCCACGGCCTGCGTGGCGAGATTGCCACCGAGGATCTGGCCGAAAAGTCCGCCCTTGGAAGCAGGCGCGGCGGCGGCGAGGTCGCGCGAGAGCTCGCGTTGCTGATCGCGCACGGCGCGGCGGAAATCGGAGACCTCGCGCTTGCTGTCCTTCAGGCCCTGGCGGAGGCGCTGATTTTTGGCACCGACTTCGTAGGTGATCGCGGGCATTTTTACGAAGTGGCTGCGCCATTCGCGAGGGCGGTCTCGCGGGCGGCAAGTTTGGCGAGCACGATATCGATTTCCTTTTGAAGGGACTCGCTGAAGCTCGTGATGGCGCGATTGCGGTAGCGCGGCAGCAAAATGGAATCGATGTAGTTCACCGCGTTCGTGAGAAAAATACGAGGGTGGGTGGGGTCCTTCGTTTCATCGCGACCCACACCGGGGCCTTTGTTGTTGCGAATCCATGCCGGGATGCGGCCACCGGGCTTGATGGAAAGCGCTGCGTTGATCCATCCCGATTTCGCGAACCCGACGAGCGATTGCTTTTCCTTCACGTATTTCTTGAGGGCGGCTGGATCGTTGACGAGGACGGGCTTGCGGCCGCGATTCACCCGACCGCGCTTGTTGCGGTTCCTGCGGTGAAGCGCACCACCGTCCCACGTGATGATATCAAGGCGGCCGATTGCGGCCTGGCCTGCGGTCTGGCAAATGATGCGGGCGGTGGCGAAATCTCCTTTTTTTAGAGCGGCGTAGAAGGCGCGAGCGACCTTCGGGCCGGCGGCTTTCTTGAGCTTGTCGAAAACGACCGAGGGCGATGCGTAGATGCGGGCGATGTCTCCCTTCACTGCGGCGCGGCCGAGATCGCGGGCGATGTTTGAAATCCCATCGGGGTCTCCTCCCTCCTGGGTGAGCCCGGCTACTGGCATCGTGGCTTCGGCGAGGTAGCGGGCCAGCGTGGGCGCGCGGTTCTTGATGATAGTGCCGGTGCTCTTCCCGGTGAGATCGGCGAGGCGCGAGAGGCTGTCTTGCGCGGGCACGTCATCGATATCGAAAAGGATTTCCGGGAAATCGGTCATGGCGCTTCGGTGGGAGGAATGGGAGCGATGGGAGTTATCTCGGTGAGATCCTCGGAGAGGCGGCCCTCCTGGGCGAGGACGAGGAGGCGGGTGACCTCGGCCTCGATGGGGGCGTGTGCGGCGCGTTCGGCGGCGGTCTGGGCGGCGGAATCGGGGAAGACTTCCTTGGCGAGTTTCGCTGCGGCGGCTTGGTGCTGGGAATCGGCCTGGGCGAAGATTTTTGCGGCGAGGCGCTCGAGGGTGAGGGATGCGCTCAGCTCTTCCCCGGTGGGTGTGGGCTCGGGTTCATCGGTCTCGCAAAGGTGGGTGTGCTCGGCGATTTGCTCCTCGATGGCGGCCTTGAACCACAGGGCCTCGGACATGGGCCAATCGTGCCAAAGCTCATCGCGGGCGATGCCGTGGGCGTGGCGGAGGATGAACGCGGCTATGACGAGGGGGATGGGCGCGCGGAGGAGCTTGTAAGAGCCCTCGCGGGACATGAGGCGCGGGCGGGACATGTAGCAGGCGTCGAGATACTCGAGCCAGACCTGGCGTTGCTCGAACGCATCCCCCCACTGGAGGAGGGCGATGCTGGCGCGGGTCGCGTCATCACCGGAGGGCAGGTGTGCCGGCGGCTTGCGCTGGGAGCAGACGAGGGAGATGATTTCGAGATCGGCGAGAGGAATCTCGGGCTCGAACAGGGCACCCTCCCCGAGGATCTCGGTGAGGAGGGCGTAATGCGCGAGGGAGAGCGGGACGAGCACGCGATCCAACAGGCGGAATTCACCGGCGGCGCAACGCGCGGCGGCGGTGTGGGCTCGGAAGAAGCGGGAATCAGGCATTTGGTTTCGGGTTTCGGGTTTCGGGTTTCGGGTTTCGCGATGCGGAGCGACTCGAAACTTTGAACTCGAAACTCGAAACGTGCTTTAGGAAGCGGAGTAGGTGAGGTATTCGTTTTGCACGAGGGTCACCGGGATTTCCCAGGCATCGTCGGCCTTGAATTCGATTCCGAGGTCGGCGACTTTCCATGTGCCGTTGTAGCGGTTCGTGAGAGCACTGGCGCTCGCGATGGTGATGACGGTATTGAGGCCCGGGAGCGCGGCGCCGGACGGGATTTTCAAGCGGAGCTGGATGGTGCGCTTGAGGTCGTCGTGATATTCACCCTTGAGACGGGCGTTTTCATCCTTGTCCTCATTGTTGATCCCGTGGGCGTTGGCCTCGGTGATGGGACCGACGACGCGCCATGTGGAGAGGGCGGAGCCTCCGGCGGGCGTGATGTTCGAGCCGAGGAGCGGGAGGCCGCGTTGCCAGGCGAAAGTGTGAGCTTGAGCGGACATATGAGGTTCGAGTGATTACGTGCGGATGAGAAGGATGGGAGGAATGAGAGTTATTTATCCCCGGACGGGGTGGATTTGGCTTTTGCGGCGGATGTGGCTTTTGCGTTTTTTGAAGAAAGAGCGGTCTCCAGGGCGGCTGTGAGGGCGGCGATCTGGATATCGTGGACGGCCACGCGCGCGGTGAGGGTGGCGACGGTGCCGGCGACGGCGCGGGTTTCCTCGGGCGAATCGGAGGTGCGCGACTTCAGGGCCTCGACTTCGGAGGCGGCGGCTTTGTGGTGGTAGGAGAGGTCACCGAGGACTTCCCGGAGATGCGCGATGGTGGCTTGATCCATGAACGGGGCGGGGTGTCAAACTGGAGGGGGCGAACTTGGAACTCTGAACTTGGAACTTGGAACTTTGAGGGATCGGAGGAATGGGAGTTATGCGTCGCCATCGGAGGCCATGGCGGTGAAATTGAAGGCGAAGAGGGTGATGAAGCTGTTTAGCTCTTTCGAGTATTGGCGCTCGATCGTGGGGTTGCGGAAGATATCGAGGTGGAAATCGCGGACTCCGCGGGCGGGGGCGTTTAGCGTGATGGAGAACTGGGCGCTCTGGCCTGCGTTGCCGGCGCGCTCCACGGCCAAGTAAACACGCGCGGCTTCGGGGGTGAAGTCAGCATCGGCGGTCGGGAGGGCCACGGCTCCATTCACCCCGTAATCCACCAGGAACGGACTCGCATCGTGGCCGGTGACGGTGAGGGTGGGGATTCCCCAGGCATCGATGAGGGCCTCTTGCACGGTCGCGGCGTCGGCATCGAACGGGATGGCGCGCGTGACGGCGGAACCGTTATCGAGGGTGAAGGTGCCGGCGATGGGCGGCTGGGCGAAATCGGCGGAGGCGGTATTCTCGCTATTCACGAATTCGCGGAGCGGGTCGCACGCGAGCGCGGCCTCGAGGGCATCGGCGGCGGCATCGTGGGCCTCCTCGGCGAGCTCGCAGGCGTGATCGTCGTCGAACTCGGCCGGGGTGCGGAGGACGATCTGAGTGGCGAGTTTCCAGACCGGGCTATCGGTCTCCTCGAAATCGGGCGAGGCGTGCGGGACGTGGATGGCGATGTCGTATTTTTGCGATGGGCCGAGGCGCATCGTGCGGGAGACCCTGTAATCGGTGAGTGCGTCGGCTGAGAGTTGCTCGATGTAGGCGGCGAGGGCGGCGGTGTGCTTGCGGATGATGGGATGGCCGGTCATGGGTGGGAAAGAGAACGTCCAACGTCCAACGTCCAACGCTCAACGTCCAATGGGCGCGACGGCAACTTTGAACTCGGAACTTTGAACTTGGAACTTGGAATGATCATGAAGGCACGGTGGGAGGGGCGATGGCTTCCAGGGTGAGGGTGAAGGCGGGATCGGTGGGCTCGAAAGCGATCTCGGCGACGGTGGCTTTTTCGGAATCGAGGATCACGGTGGTGGCGGCGGCGCGGAGGGTGACGCCATCGGCGGAGAGGAGGGCTTTGCGGACTCGAACCCGGCATTGCCATGAATCGACCATGGCGCCGGTCTCGAGGATTTTGGGGACGGATTTCCAAGCGGAGCGTGAGCAGGCGTAGGACTGGCCGGCGATGGTGACGGTGGCGGGGAAGAGGGATTCGAGGGAGAGCTCCTGGCCGGATTGGGCGAGGGAGTTGAAATCGTCGAGCTGGGTGCTCATTCAGTGAACAGTGTTCAGTGGACAGTGAACAGTGGGGCGCGCTGGCGGCAGCGTCACGAGGCGGCGATTGGCGTGGACGGGCGCGGGGTGGCGGATGCTTGCGGGCTCGGAGCGGGTGGCTTCGCAGCATGGGAAGGCGAGGCGTTGGTCGCGTCCGCAGTGGGGGCATTCGATGGTGTGATTGGCCATGCGGAGAGGGCGGGATGTCAAACCCCTCGGCAGGCTCGGGGCCTGACGGGAAAAACCCGCGCGCCCTTTTGGAGCGCGCGGGTTCCTATGAAACCAAACAACTGAAACGACAGATTTACTTGCTCTCGGGAGCGGGCTCTTTTTCGGGGGCGGACTTTTTGGGCTTGGTGAGCTCGGCGAGCTGCTTGCGGAGATCGGCGATGGCGGCGAGGGCGCCCTTGAGGGCATCGGCCTGGGCTCCGGGATCGACGGTGACGGAGTGGGCGTTGCGGAAGGCCTCGATTTTCTCCTCGCGGAGGGCGATGGCTTTTTCGAGCCAAGGGAGGCGGGCCTTGAGTTTTTCGAGGCGCGCGTTGATCTCGGTGCGCGCTTCCTCATCGGATTCATCGACCTCCTTGAGCTCGGCGGCGGTGGACTTGACGAGGCCGGGAATGCGGGCTTGCTCGGCCTTGAATTTCTTGACCTTGGCCTCGAGGCGTTTGACCTCGGAGAGGATGGATTTTCCACTGAGGCCTTCGAGGAGATGTGCGAATGTATTCATGGTAGTGATATTTTTGCGGATTCGGATTCGTGAGGTTCGAGTGATTAACCGAGCATGGTGGCGACGAAATCGGGCTTCCAGACCTTGGCCTGGTAGAAGCAGGTGATATCGACCATGTTCATGCCGTAGCCGAGGTAGAGGGCGGCGGTGAACGTGAGGCCGGACTTCTTGTCGAACAGCGTCACACGGGCGGTGGCGGCATCGCCACCGGGGGGCATGGCGGGAGGTCGAATCGCGAGCTCGATGGCGGACTTGTGGCAGGCGAAGTTTGCGGTGTAGCTATTGCCGATGGTGAGCTCGGAGGCGTCCACCCCCGCGACGCGGAGGCCGGGATCGTTGATCACGATATCGCCTGCGGTGGCGGTGGAACCGGTGCGCACCACGTATTTATTCGCGGTATCGGTATCGAAGGCGATGACATCACCGGCCTTGATGCCGGTGGTATTCACCGTGCCGCCCTCGAGGGTGAGCGTGGTCTGGCCAATGGCCTCGCCCGATGCGCCGATATCGTAACCGGTGCCGGCGCCCTTCGTGTGGGAAGCGATGCCTGCTGACTCACCGAGGGTGATCCCGAAGATGCGGCCAAGCGTGCCCTCGCGGAGGGTGGCGGAATCCCCGGCTTCGTTCACCTTGTAGATATTGGTGAGCTTGCGGAAGTTTGCGCCCGCGTTCGTATTCATCACGAGCGAGGTGAGGCCGTCCTTCTCGGGTTCCGTCATCCCGTTATCCACCAGGATCTGGCGGACATCGGCTATGATATTGAGCGTGGAACCGAAGGGTGTGGTGCCGGCGGTGCCAGTCGCGCGGGATGCGCCCTTGTAAGCCACGGAGCAGACATGGCTTTCGATGGCGTTCGTCATCTTACGCAGGCCTTGCTCGATGAGCTGCTGGTAAGCGGCATCGAAGCCGACTGTATTGATGAGCTGAAGGATGGTCTCGCCCTGGAGCGGGATGCGGACATTGGCCACCTGGGAGAGCTGCATGGTCTCGGTGGAGATCGTCTGATCGTCCCCGCTCGGGATGGTCATCGAAGGCGTGTAGCTGGTATTGAGCGTGGGATCGGCAGTCTTGATGCTGGTGACGGTGCCATTGATGGAGACCCCGACATCGGACGAGTTCACCATGATGGCGGCGATACCCCCGGTGAGCTCGCGAGCGACCTTGTTTTTCGCCTTATAGAGGAGCTCGGTGAGCGAGGAGATCGTGAGGGTATTCGAGCAGAGCATCGCGCGATCGGACTTCATCCCGACGAAGATCGTATGGACGGCGATGCTTCCGAGGCCCCCGACCCACAGGGCGTGGACGAGGCCCTGGGTGAAGAAGGCGGTGAGAAATGCGATGACGGCGAGGATATCGCAGGCGATGTGGAGTGTTTTCTTGGTATTCATTGGCGTGGATTCGGTAAAGGTTCGAGTCAAATGGCTGGATGAGTTCGAGTCGGCTTAGTTGGTGAGTTTCCCTCCCTTGGCCATGAAGGCTTCGCGGGCATCGTGGGAGAGCTTCTCGAAATCGGCGAAGGCCATCGTGGTTGCGGCGGCGGCGGGGCGTTCCACTTGCACGGCATCGGTGCGGGAGACCCCGAGGATGCCGGCGGCTCCCTCGGCGAGGGCGAGGAGGCCCTTGGTCTTGCCGTGCTCCTTCACCTCGGCGGCGTGCTGGCCGGTCATCGTGGCGAGATCGGCGCGGGCTTGATCGCGCTCGGCTTTGAACGTGTTGCCGGCATTGATGGCGTTTTGCGCGAGTTCCCGTGTCTTCGCGTGAGAGGCTTCCTCGGTGGCGAGGGTGGATTCGGCGAGATCGCGATCGGCGCGGGCGGACTTGAGGAGCGTGATGGCCTCGGTGAGGGTCTTGGGCTCGGTATCCTCGCGGCGGGCGGCGGGCTTTTCGGCGGCAGGCGCGGGCTTTTGCTGCTGCTGCTGTTGCTGCTGCTGCTCGGGCTGGCTGCCTGGCGGAGTTTCGGTGGCATGGGCGGTGGACGCGAAGCACGCGAAGGCGATGAGGGCGATGGTGGCGAGAATGGAACGGCGTGGAGTGTGCATGGTGTGGATTTGGCGCATGTGGCGGATTCGGGGTTGTGCGCGTGTCAAAGTGGCGGGCGGCATGGACGCGATGGACGCGATGGACGCGATGGACGCGATGGACGGCGCGATTGGCGCGCGGTTCGAGGGAAATGGGAGGAATGGGAGCCGTTTCGACAGGCTCAAGGCGAGTGATGCGCGAGGGGCGATTATCCGCCGCGGCGGATAATCAGATTTTTCCTTTTCCGAGGGCGGCGAAATATTCGGCGGCGGATTGCCACTCGTTGTCATTCGCGAGATTGGCGGCGAGGGCGGGCTTTCCGGAGAGCCATTGACCTTGCATGGCGGGTTCTTCGATCGCGCGGATGGCGGTGACATCCTTCTTGAACTGGCGATAGGCGGAATCGACCCCGGCCTGGAGAAAGGCGCGCTCCTCATCGGAGAGGGCATTGCCGAGGAGGCCCATGGCTTTCATGGAGCCGGCCTTGAACAGCTCGAGCTTGATCCCGGACTTTTCTAGGTAATCGCAAAAATCGTAGAGGGCGAGATAGACCCCGATGCAACCTAGCTCGGCGGTGGGCGTGGCATCGATGCGCTCGCACTGCGAGGCGAGCCAGTAGGCGGCGGAGCAGCACATATCATCGGTAAACGCGAGGAGGCGGCGCGATTTCCCGAGGGAGCGGAAGGCGGCGGCGGTCTCGGGGATGCCGGTCGTGATGCCACCCGGGGAACGGAACCAAAGGACGACCGTGGAATCCGGCGGGGTGGCGGCGATGACGGCGAGGAGGTCATCCACGTCGATGGCATCGAGCCAGAATTTATCGATGGCGGTCCATGCGCGGCCGAGGATTCCCCAGACGAGGATGGCGGTGACTCCATCGGGGATGGTGGGGAGAGTTCCGTCAGCATGGGCCATGGCGGATTCCCAATTGAGCGGGATGAGGCCGGTGCGAGGTTTCGCGGGCTTCGGGACCTCGGCACGGGCGGAGCGGTCACCGTGGATGACGAGCTGGGTGAGGAGCGCGAGGTGATCGCGGCGAACGGCCCAGGGCTGGGCCATGACGCGGGCGAGGAGCTGGAGATTGAATGGCGGCGGAGTCATGGGGATGGCAGATGGCAAATGGCAGATGGAAAATGGGCGATCATTCCTGCGGTGGTTGCGGCGGCGGGGTGCCGGGCTCCTCGGGTTCACCGAGGGTGACGGGGACGTTGGTATTGCGCGCCCAGATATCGTTCACGGTGATTTTTTCATCCGGGCCGATGAGGCCATCGGCGCGGGCCTTGTCGGTGGCTTCCTTGGCCTTGCGGAGGCGGCGCATGGCGGCGGCCACGCATTCGTCCTCCACATCGGCGGCGTCCTGGCCCTGGGCGCCGTGATATTCCTCGGGGCTCATGAGGCCGGTGGCCACGCGGCCATCGTCCACACGGCCTTCGCGGCCTTTATCGACGGAGGGGAGGCGGGGCATGATCGACTTGTGCTGCCACCAGTTCTCGGGGACCTTGATTCCGCGCTTCTCAAAGTAACCGGCTTTGATGAGCTGCCAGATGAAGAAGACGGGGTGGCGGGAGCAGAATTGCGGGCGCAGCTGGAATTCGCGCTTCCCATTGATGACCTCGGAGACTTGCTCGAGCATCACGCGGCCCATGGTGCCCTGGCCGGTGGCGAGGAAAAAGACCCAATCGGCGGGGTAAGCCTGATTCCATGCGGCTTCGCGGAGGATGGAATCCTGGAATTGCTGGACAGCGGTGCCGGGGCGGTTGCTCTCGATGGTGGCGATTTTCGCACCCTTCGGCAGGCGGGGGACCTCGATTTGATCCTGGCGGTCATCCCCAAAAAGGCGGGTGAGCGTCCACTTCGTGCCATCGGTGCGCTCGACCTCCTCCGTATCGGCATCGTCTGCGATGGACGGGCCACCCCCATCGTCCTCATCCGGGAACTCGAGGGCGAAACCTAGGCGTTCGCGGGCGAGGGTGCCATTGGCGAGGGCCTTGGCGATATCCTCGCGGCGGAACATCTTCTTTGCGACGGCGGAGAGGCAGGGCTCACCGCGGACTTCCCCGGGGAGAAAGGGATCGTGAAAATGGAGGATGTCGTCAGCACTGACGATGCGCTCCTTTTTCTCCTCGCCGCTTTTGCCGGTGATGAACTTGTATTGGAGCGGGCGGCCGAGCTCGTCGGTGCGGATGCCATTCGTCCACCCGGAATCGAAGGGTTCTTCCCCGGAATTGTCGCACTGATAGCCGGGAATGAGACTGACCTGCGGAAACATGCGGCCTTCGGCCGGGCGGATGAGCTGGCCGAAGCAATCGCCATAGAGGCGGATGGAACGGCGGATGGCGTAGGTCATCGCGTAGGCGTCCTGCTGGCCATCGGCGGAGAAAACGCGCGGGTCGTGATTTGCGTAGTGATAGGCGTCGGTGGCGGCCTTGTCGTAATCCTCCTGGCCGGTGGTCCACTTCGGCCAGATGCCGGTGCCGGCCTCGGCGAGGGAGAGGCGGTCGATGAGCATCGTGGTGGCGGGGACGTTTTTGAGGAGGTAAACGGAGCGCTCGCGGAGGGCGGCGAGGGAGAGCTGGGTGAGCTGTTCGCTGGGCTGGAGGGAGGGGATGTAGAAGTAACCTTTGAAATCGCGGCGGTCTGCGGCTTCGTAAATATCGTGCCATGACTTGGCGCGATGGCGGCGGTGATCGGAGCGGGCGGGGCGGCCGGAGCCATCGAGGATGCGGCCCTCGGTGAGGCGGGGGCGATGTAGCGCGATGTCGCGCGAGGAAAGGAGCGGGCGCGAGGTGGTCATCGGAATAGGAGGATCGTGCTGCCCTGGCGGCGGGCGCGGCGGCGTGCGGAGGCGGACTCGAAATCGGCGAGGTGCTCGGGGAGCTCGTAGGTGTCATCGAGCTCGAAGCGGCGGCAGTGGAGGGCGTCGGTGAGGACTTCCTGGGAGAAATTTTTCTGGCCGGAGGCTCCGGAGCCGTCACCGGTGTTGGAATTGGTGAGGAGGACGGCGGCGAATGCGGAGCGGCCTACGCGATCGAGCTCGGTGAGCCATGTGACGACTGAAACCCCGAGGGAATCGAGGTCCGGAAACATGAGGCGGTAACGGGCGATGGCACGCCAGAATGGATCGGTGAACGGCATCGGGGGGCGTGGGGTGTCAAAGCGCTACGCGCGTGAATCGTGGGGCAACCTGATTATCTCCGCACTGGTGGCGGCTTGCTCGGCGGATCTGGCAAATGGCAAATGGCAAATGGCAAAGTGCGCGATCTGGTGCGCGGCGCACCGCAGGAAATGCAGCGATCCGCAACGTGGATCGTCGCGCAATATTCGCAGCGATGCTCGCTGGATTGCCTGCGGAGTGGAGGTAGGGATGGAACGATGCGACCCATAAGTATGGGTAGTAATTGTCAAACGACGGAAAAGGAGTGGGGCCGGTCACTCGAGCGCGTCCGCGCGAATGGCCGGCCCCGTGGCGTGTGGTGTGAATTTCGTGGAAAGCAGGGCCAGCCTACTCTGCCGAAGGACTCAGGATTTACAGAACGGTCTCCAAGCGCAGTTTCCCACGACTGACTTTCAACGGTTCCGACCCGAAAAGTGGCGCTCGGCTGGCGTCGGGTGGGAGGTGTCAAAAGAAGCGGGGCTTAAAAGTGGCCGTGGTAGGACGGCCTTGCATCGGGGAGGGGCGGGATGTGTTCGTAGAGCCATGCGCGGCGGTTCGAGTCGCGGAAAACGATGCGACCTCCCTTTTTCTGCATGACGGCGGCGGCGTGGCGGGCGGCTTCGCATTCGCAACGGAAGAAGCGGGGCGGCAGACCTCTCCCGGCACGCAACCAGTAGCCGCGCTGGGCGGGATCGGAGTCGATGAAGATGGTGGGCGTCGTGGTCACTCGACGCGGAAGATTGGCCGGAATTTGGCGGGCTGCAACTGCGGGCGCGGGGATGCGGATGGGAGGGATGGGAGCCGTTTCGACAAGCTCAAGGCCCTGAGCACGCCGAAGGGGAATGGGAGTTATTGGTCTTCTCCGGAGATTTCGCGGAGGATGGCGCGTTCGCGGTCGGGGTCGGGCTTGGGTTTCGACTTCGGGTCGGGCTGGGAGTCGGAGCGGGTGAGCCAGCGAAAGCCGACGATGCAGATTTTGCTGGCGTCTCCCCAATGGTTGGGGCCTTTGCGTTTCCAGATGAATTCGCGGGCGGAGTCGGGGAGGATGCCCTCGGAATTGGCCTCGAGCTGGATGAGGTGTTCGTTGCAGTGCTCTTTGACGAAATCATCGTCGGCTCGGAGTGCTTCGGGGAACCAGAGGGGCGGGGCGTTGGGGGGATCGATGTCGGGGGCGGGATTCGAGCCCGCGCTCTCACGAGGCGCAGCTACTTCGGCGCGGTGATTGACCCAGCCTTTGATGCGCTCGGTGTAGAGCTCGTGCTTGGCGTCGCGATCGACGAATACGGTGATCTTGAACCATGCGGGGCGGTGCTGGACGCGGGTGACGGAGATGGAGCGGAGGGCGATCTCGGAGGGGATGCCGGCGATGGGCCACATGCGGTGGGGACCGGTGTATTTCTTTTTCTGCGGGTCGTAGCCTTGCATGATGCAGGCTTTGTGGACTTCTTCCTTGCGGTATTTGGCATCGATGTAGGCGAGGTCGATGCGGTGGGGCTTTTTCGTTTCCTCGCAATGGTAGCGCTTTTTCTCGAGGAGCTCGGCGATGGAATCGGGGGAGGCGGTCTCCATTCCCCAATCGATGACCCATGCTTCGCCATTGCGGGCGAAGGCGATGACGGTCCATTTGATGTAGGTGCCCCCGACGTCGGCCCCGAGGATGATGGCGAAGGGTTTGCGCGGGATGGTGCGGCGCTTGTAGGGGGCGGTGCAGGCGAGCACATCGGCGGCGGTGGTCTTTGTGGCGCGGAGTTCCCATGCGAGGCCGTCGTGATGGTTGCGGATGCCTTGCATGGCGACGGGGTTGCCCTTGGCCTTGATGACCTTGAGGGCGATGCGGCCGGGGGCGGTCTCGGGGAGGTAGCCGTAATAATCCGAGATGTGGAACGAGATGTGGCCGGGGGAGGCCTTGAAATTCGTGCGGCGCCATCGGCGGCGCTTTGCGTCGTTGAACCAGCGCTTGTGCTGATCGAGGCGGGGCATCTTGCAATGGATGCACTCGAAGTGAGCTTCAGCCAGCACGCGATCCTTGTCCCAATCGCCGGTTTCATCGCGGCAATGATCGAAGCGGAGGGCTTCGCGGGTGATTTGCTGATAGCCGGCGAGTTTTCCGGCGCGATCGGAGCACTGGGGACAGGGGACTTCGTAAACATGACATGAACCGTCCGCGTGCTCGGCATCGATGGGGCCGCCTGCGAGCTTCGGCTTGGAGAGCAGGACGAGGAGCGGGCGCTCGGCGGACTTGAGGCGGGAGCGGAGGTTATCGACGGTGGAGCCATCGGTGCCGGATTTACGGTGCTCCTCGAGCTCATCGGCGCAGGCGAGCTCGCACATTTTATTCGCGAAGGCTCCGCTCGAATAACTGCCGAGGAAATAGACGAGCATGCGTTGCAACGTGAGGAGGTATTTGCCGGCCCCGGCTTTCACGTCGCGGGCGTTTTCCTTCACGATGCAATGGCCGAGGGCGCGGAGGGTGGGCTGGAGGCGGATCTCGTTGATGGTGGCGGCCTCCACGCGGTTATCGATGGCGAAGATGACGTTTTGCGGATCGTTTTCGGAGACCCAGCGGATGCCATTGAGGAAAGATTCCGTGTAGCCGGCGACGGAGGATTTTTTTGCGGTCATCTGCTGGACTTCGCGGCGGGTGATGCCCTGGGCTCCCGGGGGGGGCTCCTGGGCGAGGATGACGGCGCCATCGTCTGCGATGTATTCGACGGCGATTCGAGTCCGGATGATTTCCTGGAATTCCCACGTCCAGGGGAATTCATCGGGGTCGTAAGGGCCGGGTTTGGTGGTGACGCGGCGGGAGAGAAAGACTTTGCGCTTGGCCCAGAGTGGGAGCGGGGTGGTGTCGCGTGGGCGGAATGTTTGCTTTGCGATGGAGGCGAGGAGGGGCCAGCGCCAGTTCTGCGGGGAGATCATTCTTGGCCGGCAGTTGAATTTCGGACGAGTCGCTCGCCTTCACGCAGCAATATTTCTTGAACCTTCAAGATTGCGGCGCGCGAATTGATGTGCGCTTGCATCATATCGCGGTCCCAGTTCGACCCCTCGAGTTGAAACTGAATTGCTAAATTCTCCCCGACGCTTCGCACAACATCATGGGCGAGGATGTAGTCAATTGGCGTGAAGGCTGGATCGCTCATTCTTCTCCCCGGTAATTGCGAAACAGCGCGCGCACGCGCTTCATGCCGCGTTTCCAGCGCTTACGGCATTCGTGGCAGGTGATCTCCGATTCAGTGACGAGCGTTCCGTGGACTTGCGGGCCGGGTGCTCCACAGAGTGAGACCCATGAGCCGGTGGCAGGAAGTGTGGCGAAGTGGATGGCGGCGCTCATGCGGCTCGGTCCAAGAGGGTGGCGAGTTCTTCGGGGCCGCGTAAGGTTTCGAGGCTTTGGAAGAGGCTGTTTTCGACGGCGCGGACTTCGTTGATGGCGTCGCGGAGGGGCGCGGTGATGAGGGGGAGGATTTCAGCCAGCTTCGGGATATCGGAGCGGGCGAGCTGGGCGATGACTTTATCGGCCATGCGTTCGCGCATGATGCGGAGGGATTCCATGAGTTGGGAAATCTCGGCGAGGACCGAGGGGCGAGAGACGTATTCGCCGCGCATCTTTTTTTCCTCGGCATCGGCCTTCACGAGGCGGCGGAGGGCCTCGGTGGCATCCGTCCAGAGTGGGAGCCAGCGGCGGAAGGCGTCGGGGCTTTTGCCCTCGGTGGCGGCGACGAGCTGGAGGTGGGTGGCCTGGACGAGTGAGCGGGCCTGCTTGACTTGCTCGCCCTCGGCGAGCTCGAGGGAGCCGAGGTCCATGGCGGTCATGGAGGATTCGTCGGGGGACGCGGAGGCGTTGACGGTGGCGAGGTTTCGGGTTTCGGGTTTCGAGTCGGCGGGTTCAGCGCTTTCGACGGCGAGCATTTCATCGGGGGGATATTTATCGATGACGCGGCGCCACCAGGCGGCCATGCGCGGGGGATCGTCGAGGGGAGGGAGATCGGGAGGGTTCGAGTGACGGCCACGGGAGACCCACTCTTTCACGCGGCGCTCGCTGCGGTTGTAGAGCTTTGCGTAGTGTGAGAGGGGTTGCGCGTGACGAATGCGTGCCGGGAGCGGCGCGGCCGTCTCGAGGGTGAATGATTTGGAAGAGTGCGGCGACTCGTCACGCGGAGGGGATTCAGTCGGCACCGGAGCGGCGGACGATGAACGGGCGGCGAGTTTAGCCATCATGGCGCGCTCGGCGGTGGTGAGTGTGCCGCCGGCCTTAAGCTTCATGGCCACATTGACCGCGTCTTGCTCTAGGTAATCGCGGGCCTGCTCTGGACTGATGATGGGCGTGGACGCGCTCATTCGATGGCAAGGCCGGCTTGCTCCATGCGGCGCGCGGCTTCCTCGGGGCTCCAGGGCGTGATTTTGATCTCGGGGATGGGATGGGAAGAATGGGAGGAATGGGAGGGATGGGGTTGCGGCGCGGGCTTTGTCGAGCGCGCATCGAGGAGCGGCTCGGATTCGACTTCATCCATCCATGCGGCATGGAATGCGAAAAGTTCCGGGTCGTTGAAAACGGAGAGTTGCTCCAATGAGTCGGAGGAGCGGAGGTTGCCGCTTCCCTCGAACACGAGGTGATCGCCGCGATCGTTGGCGAGGAGCATGACCTTGGCGTGGCAGCGGCAGACTTTGAGGGTGACGATTTCGGAGAGGATCGCGGCTACGGCGTGAAAGGTGGAGAGCTTATCGACGGCGCGAAAAAAGTGGCTGCAAATGAGGGTGCATTTCGCGACCTGGCCGGCGGTGATGAGGCCGCGGATGGTCTCGGCATTTTTTGCGGAGAGCGCGAGGGTGCTGACGCGAAGATGCTGACAAGGTCCGTAGGCGCGGAGGAGCGGCGGGAGTGCGTCGCCAAGGACGAAATCGCCACGGAGGATGGCGTGTAGCGTGTCGCCCGGGGCGGGGAGCTGGGCGATGAGCGCGAGGGCGTTGTCGGGTTTGACCTGGCGTTTGATGGCGCGGCGGGAGGCGAGTTCGTCTCGCTTGCGGGCGTGTTTGTGGAAGCGGTTTTCGGGGAGGACGAAGGTGGCGGCCTTGCGCTTGGCGCTCCCGTCTTTCATCTCGGCAAGGGCTTTCTCGACGGCGGTCATCGCGGCGCTTTGTGATGCGAGCTGGAGAAAACGTGGCACTCGTCACGGGAAGAGGAATATCCGCCGCGGCGGATAATGGATGGGGAAGCCAGTCGGGACGGGGAGACGTGCGAGCGGGGGCGATCGTGGCCGGCGGCCGGCGCTGGGCTGGCCGCGGCGGAAAGGCGTGCGTGGAATGGAGATGTGGCAATGGCGCGCATCCCCTTACGGAGGTGTCAAAGGGACGCGCGGAAAAACGAAGGGCTGTGTTAGAATGAGCGAAGAGAAGTAGAAACCGACTGAAGGGGCCGTTTCGGGAAGAGATTCCTTGCGGGGGAGGGGTAGGGGTCGCGCTCGTGACGTGTCGTGTCCCGTTTGGGGTCGCGTGCTAGGCCGTTCGTTCATGTGAGCATGACCCCGTTTGTATAGCTCACTTGTCACCTCTGAGAGCAATCCATTGGATTGCAATCCATTAAATAGGTGACGAGTCGAGTGTTGAGTGTATGCAAAGTGACGAGTGATAAGTCACAAATCCCCGTCAAAACAGAACGCACACGCGCTCGCGACCCCGACCGGCTCACATCCCGCGCAACCTAGACGCGACCCGTGACGAGTGCGTGACGAGTCCCGTGACGAGTCGAACGTCCCTCAAACACGCACGCGCACACCCCGTGCCCCGCGCATCGAATCGAGGCGCTTCGCGCGTATCAATCGAGGATAGGCCCGCCCGCGCTATCGGCCTCGTCCCCGATCCCACCGAGCTCGGCCTGCCTCGCCTCCCCACGCTCCCGCTCCATCGCCTCGATTTCGGCCTCCCACTCTTCCGACCCCGGCTCAGAACCCGCTTTGGGTGTGCCAGTCGGCGCTGACGCAGAACCCCCAGAACCCCCCGTGGCCGGCGCATCGAGGAACTTGATCGGATACGTAGCCCCCTTGTTATCCCGGCCTTTGCCGAAGCGGAAACGGCGGCCCGCGGTATCCACCAGCTCCCGGCCCTTCCATTTGCGCAACAGCTTCCCGAAACGGATGTTCGCCTTGTTATCGGTCTCCCGGCCCTTGCCACCGATGACCTCCTCGAGCAACTCGCGCTCCTTCCCGAGCTCGATCATCTCCTCGCGCGTGAAATCGTAGTCCTCCATCGTGGAGCGCGAGTCAGCAGCGGCTATCAGTAGCAGCTTCATCTCATCCTCCCCCGAGTCGAACGGCGTCAGCGGCGCGCTCAAGGGATTCGCATACACCGCATGCATCACGATCGAGGCGATCAGTTTCGACCACTCCTCAAAACTCCCCATCGGTTCGAGGGATGACGGCACCCTCCGGTCAAGCGGCTGGGCGGCCCAGTGTTTCACGAGCGAGCACAGCGCGCTCAGGAACCCCATGCGCACCTCGGTCGCGGCGAGGAGGAAAGGATTGATGGGCCTCGGGAATTTCCGCGTTTTCACATCCCCGGCATAGAACATCTCCACCACCAGCGCGCGGCGCGCGATATCGGCAGACCCCGTGACATGATTCCCCGTGGCGAAGACCTGTGTCACGTTCGGCGCCTGGAACCGTTTCGGCAGACCCAGGATGCGGCCCCCGTGCACAGGCGCGAGGATGAACCGGTTGAGCTTCGTGCTCGAGATCATCCCCCCCACGTCATCGAGGAAAAGGAACGGCAAATAATCCTGCGCGGCGGCGGCCAGTTCCTTGTTCAGCTCCCCATCATCGCGCGGCAAATCGTTCGCTGGCACGTAGCCAAACACCGGGATCAGTGCCATGTGCGCGCATGTGCTTTTCCCGCTCCCCGATTGGTTCGAGACATAGAAAACCATCGGCCTCAGCGCACCCGGCGGCACCATCGCGCGGCAATAGGCCCCCACCATGGCCGCGACATGCGCGGAATAGCTCCGGTTCATCTCCAGTGGCGAGTCGGGCGATTCCGAGTCAGCACGCATCCACGGGTAATCCTGGCACCACCCCCGGATGAAATCCCTCCCGCGTTCGAGCCCCCAATCCATCTCATACTTCAGCGTTTCCACCGTGTAGATCCGGCTCTCCGCGTCATACCCCGGTGGCAGCCACTCCACCTCTCCCGTTTTGCGCATCACCGGAAGCGTCATCAGGTGAATCCCCTCGAGCGGCCGGATCTGCTCCCGAAACGTGAATTGCTTCATCAGCGTCCGCGCGACCGTGGGCGGCAGCGGCTTGATGTCCCCCTCGTAGGTGAACCGGCAAAACTCCTCGCTCCACCCGCAAAAGTTGTGCTCGTCAAACGGCTCGAAAATCCCCGTGCGCACATTCACGCGCCCCAGGTCATCCCCCTTCAGGAAAATATTCTGCGACCGCAACGCGCTCCCCACCTCGATCCCGAGCTTCCTCCACCCCATCTCCATGGAAAACGTCGGCGCAAGCGGCGGCCCCGAGGGCGGTGGCAATTGCGTCCCCGTCTTGTGCATCATGTCGGCCATCGCCTGCAAAAACTCAGGCGTCATCTCCTTCGGCACGATCAGCTCATGCTGGACCGGTTCAGGCATCAGGCACGCTCCTTTCCATTCACAGCGTTCAACGCGTGCAAAATGGCGGCCCTCTCCACGGCAGGCAGCCGGCGGAGCTTCGCGATATGCCGTGCAATCTTCCTGCGCACCCGCAAGCGGTCATGGCAGTCACGGCCGAGGAAACGGTAATCATGCAGCTCCACCGGCTCCGGGTAATTCATCCAGGTCGATTCCTTGCGCATCCCACCGCGAGTGCTTACCCACCGATCCACGCGGCGCCAATTCGCAAGCACCCGATCATACAATTCCGAGCGATACCCTGAAATCATCACCATCGCTGGAATTGACGTTAGGATATCGAGCAATTCCCGATGCTCGGCTTCAGTCATCAGCTCGCACTCATACCGGCGGCGCTGTCCCCGCGTGCTCCCGAGGTAAGGTGGATCGGCATAGATAAGGTGTTTCTTGTGGCTTTGTACCTTGAATCGCGGCCCGCTCCATCGGGCAGTGCTTTCGCGAATTCCGAAATATTCGGCGAGACACTGGCGCGCATCCCGCGTGACGAGTGACAAGCCTGGCACGCGAAATTCCGGAAACGCAGCAATCGCGCGCGGGTCACAGTCGATTCCGACGCTACTGCAGGCGGGCTTTTTCCTGCGGAGAATGGCCCCACTCCCGAGGAAAGGTTCGATGTAAACATCGTGCGGCGGCATCTGGTTGATCAGCGATTGCCACACCCCCATCCCGTTTTTTCCACCGGGGTAATTTCCCCCGTGGCGGAAATCTTCCGCGTCCACCACAGCCACTTCCGGCGGCGATTGCCGGCGATCATCGTCATTTCCGACGCGGCCGGCCGCTAAAGTCGAAAATGGCGATGCTGCCGGCGGCACAGTCATTCCCAGCTTCACTCGAGCGATGTCACATCGGGCGTTGCGAGCTGAGCTTTTCACTGGGACCTCCCATCCTCGCTCTCCCGAGCGGCTCGCTCGATGGCTTGAACGCGAGGCCAGCACGACACGCACACCGCGTGCGGCCTATAGGCCCCCTCGGTGGCATCGTAGTAAGACCCGCAAAAAGCGCATCGCTGATACCGCGGCGCATCGAGCCCGCAATAGTTGACCGTGCCGGGCATCGTTGCGTGCCCTTCGTCCCTTTTGGGTTTCACGCGCGCACCTCCGGCATCGCAAAGATGGACTCAAACCCCGGAGACGGATTCAGGTAAAGCAGCTCCTGCAATCGCGGCTTCGGAAATTTCACATATCGCTTCACCTTCGTGCCGGCGGCAGTGGGCACCTCCTCATCCTTGCCCTCGCGGAAACACCCCGGCAGACGCGACAGACGCACCGCGGAGAGCGCACCCGGATCGGCCCCCAGCGGGCACACGAGACGTTCCAATTGATGCTTCACCGCATCCCAATGACCCTTGCTCGGCACCTCATACTTCACCAGCGCGTGAATCGACCTCCCACCCGACGTGTAAATCGCGCAAATCGGCAGCTTCAGGCTCGCCACCACCCGCATCCATTCCCCCTCGAAATCCGGCTCATCGCTCTCCAGCACGAGATGCAGCCACCGGCGCACGTTCACCTGGCTGCGGCGCGTATAAGTGGCCGACCCCTTCTTGAGCCCATCCCCCACCTCCCAAAGACCGGAAACCGGTTGCACGAGATACCACACCCCCTTCTTCCCCGAGCGCGGCAAAGCCGAAGGCACGGCCCTCACCCCTCGCTCCGGAGAAAGCCGAAATCCCCCCGCAAGCATCCCGTTAATTGGACGCTGGACGTTGAACGTTGAACGTTGAACGTTCGCATCCCCGGCCACCCACAGAAAATCCCCCTGCGAATAATACTCCGAGAAAATGATCACCCGATCCCCCGGTGCAAACACCGCATCGAGAAACCCTCCACTCGTCATCCCTCGAACCTCCACCGGAGACCGTCGTGCAAACCAAGCGCTATCCAGCGGAGGCACCCCCGCGACAAACGCATCCACAGCCTTTCGATCCACCCGTGCCCACTCCTCCCGTTTCACCTCTTTCTTCGGAGCGGCCTTCGGCGCATCCGGGTCCGCGGCCCTCGAGGAATGCGACTGGCGCGACCCCTTCAGCAAATACCCGCGTGCCTTCCCGTCATCCGGAGGGAATTTCTCGGCACTGCGCAACTTGTGCTCGAGCTCCTTGTGCGTCCAGGGGGGCGAGCACTTCTGCGAATACTCCTCCAGGTAAATCATGGCCTCCCCCGGCGGCAAATCCCACCCCCAGATCAGCACACACGCGACCGCAAGGCACGCATTGCTCCCCCCCTGGCCCGAAACGGCCACAGGCATCTTGTCCACATAAGCGCGGATGCGGGAAGGGAGATCCATGGTGATGGAAAAGCGGGCCTGCTACGGGCGCATCAGCCTCTCGATAAAATCGACGGTTTCCTGCGAAGGCTTATGCGATGCGCCCAGTTTGATTTCATCTGGGCTCCATCGGAACAAACCCTGTCTCCCCTTTGCAGGCACGGGCGGCAGAAACAATTCCACGTTCTCCAATTGCCACGCGAAACGGCCATCCTCGTAATTCCCGAGGGCGCGCTCAAGCGGCGGGAGTGAATCGCGGATCTCCTCCGTGCGGTGGATGGCCTTCAGCTCGGCTTTGCAAAGCACCGACCCGAACCCGAGTTGATCGATGCGGACGATCCCCTTTTTCTCAAAAGCGGTCATCACGCTCGCATCGAAAATGAAGCTGGCACACTTCCGAGTGACCGCTTTCCAGCACAGTGGGATCCGAAGCTTGGAATTCACGTGACTTGAAGTCGCGGC
>JADMIO010803698.1_pt1 | contig 22302 bp, 16 predicted proteins | sample 8958161 | NCBI WGS metagenome assembly JADMIO01 (sample SAMN16585339, study PRJNA669376) | soil metagenome | isolation source: Crop rotation soil | place: USA: Cullars Rotation, Alabama | collected 2011
CTTTCCCTAGTATAAAACCATGATCTATGTAATACAAAGTACTCAATTTTGACTTGTAATAAACAAAAACTAGTACAGCCATAAAAACAGCCCAAAATGAAAAATTCCTTCTTTTTTCTCCTCTTTTTATCGATTTCACTGCTTGCCCAGTCACAAACTAAAAATGGTAAGATCAGCGGAACGGTAATCGACGGAAATACCAAAACCATCGAATCGGCCAGCATTGCACTTGTAAGAGTTTCCGATTCATCCACCGTTAAACTGAGTGTGGCCGATAAAACCGGAAAATTTTCTTTTGAGGGTGTGAAAGAAGGAAAGTATACAGTGGCTGTCTCTGCAGTGGGACATCAAAGAGCCTATTCAGACATATTTGAAATAACTGCAGCTAATACGCAGGTTACTTTAAAAACCATTGAGCTGGTACCTGTGAGTGTGAGCCTGAAAGAAGTAACTGTTACTGCCAAAAAGCCTTTTATCGAGCAAAAGATCGATCGTACTGTGGTGAATGTAGAGGCATCGGTTACTAACCTTGGGAACAGCGCCCTCGAAGTACTTGAAAAATCACCTGGCATTTCAGTAGATAAAGATGGTAACATTAGTCTGAAAGGAAAAGAAGGTGTGCTTGTACTCATCGACGGAAGAGAAACAAGATTAAGTGGAACAGATCTCGCCAATTACCTGCGCACGATCAATGCAAGTCAGCTTGAATCGGTTGAAATAATGACTAACCCGCCTGCACGATTCGATGCATCCGGCACATCCGGAGTGATCAATATCAAAACTAAAAAATTAAAACAGGTAGGTTATAACGGATCCATGAACCTCGGCTACAGCCAGGGCAGGTATCCAAAATTCAATGAAGGTTTGAACATGAACTATCGTAAGAATAAGGTGAACCTCTTCTCAAATATCAGCCATAACTATAATCATAATTTCAGTCAGCTGGAGATACACCGCACTTTCCGGGATAAAGTGACCAAAGATGTGCTTACTTATTTCGATCAGCTCGCTGTGATGCAGAACAGAACAAATAACTACAATGCAAGGGTTGGAATTGATTTCTTCCCTAATGCAAAAACTACATGGGGTGTTGTGATAAGCGGTTATTACAGTGATCGTAACAATTCAAGCAATAACAACACCTATATATCAAACGGATCAGGCAATTTGCAAAGTCGCACACTTGCTAAAACTCCCGGACATCAGCCCTGGAAAAATTTCAGCAGCAATGTTAATTTCAGACGGGTACTGGATTCAGCAGGTTCGGACATAAGTGCAGATTTTGATTTCGTGATCTATGATTCAAAGAATAACCAGGACCTTCTCAATTTTTATTACGATGCATCCGGTGCTGTTTCTCAAAAAGGAGATACGCTTTTAGGCAATCTTCCTCAGTCGATTCATATCAAAAGCGGTCGTGTTGACTATACCCGCATTCTTCCCCAAGGCATGCGCCTGGAAGCTGGATTGAAATCAAGCTTTGTAAAGACCGATAACAATGCTTCATACGATAGTGTGCAATATGGCAGCATAATTCATGATTTCAACCGCAGCAATCATTTCGTTTACGAGGAGAATATCAATGCAGCCTATGCCAATTTCAATATGCCGCTTGGAAAAAAATGGAATGCGCAGGCCGGCCTTCGCCTGGAAAACACAAATGCAAAAGGCAATCAGCTGACGACGGGCGAGAAATTCGACAGGCATTATTCACAGCTGTTCCCGACATTGTACCTGCAATACAAGCCGAACGACAAGCACAGTTTCGTGATCAATTATGGAAAAAGAATCCGTCGCCCAGACTACCAGCGCCTGAATCCTTTTATCAATTTTATCGATCGCTATACGTTCGGACAGGGTAATCCCAATCTTAAACCGCAATTCAGCCATAATATAGAGATCAGTCACGGTTACAGGGGAATTATCACAACAACACTGAACTATACCCGCACAACGGATATTATTCAGCAGGTGATCGAGCAGAATGAAGCGAAGAATGAAACATATGTAAGGCCTTCAAATATTGCAAAGCAGCAGCAATTCGGCATCTCTGTCAACACTACGATACCATTGACAAAATGGTGGAGAAGTAACGTGTTCATCAATGTATTCAATAACCTTTTCGAAGGCATCGTGAATGATACATCAATAAAAGTATCGGCCACTACTTTTGCGATCAATGGCTCGCAGCAGTTCACGTTTGCCAAAACCTGGAGTGCAGAGATCAGTGGTTTCTTCCGTTCCGCAGGAGTAGAGGGAGTGATCGTAGGAAAACCTTTTGGAATGTTATCTGCCGGCATCAGCAAAGAGATCTTCAGGAAAAAAGCAACGATCCGTCTGAATGTGCGGGATATTTTTTACTCGCAGGGCTTCAGAGGAAAAAGTAAGTACAGCAATATCGACGCTCATTTTATCGAAACCCGCGATAGTCGTGTCGTTAACCTCGGTTTTACCTGGCGTTTCAGCAAGGGAAAGCTGAACAATACTCCAAAACGCAGAGCGAGCAGCTCCAGCGAAGAGCAAAACAGGGTAGGACAGTAATCATTAAAAAAATATTGCAGGTACGGTAACCCGGAGGTACCGGTATGCGTCACACCTGTACTCAATCAAAAACCAGTCATGAAAAAATTATCCATCCTGTTTGTTATTGTAATTGCCTTGGGCATCAAAAGCATAGCCCAGGTAAAGAACGGCAGGATCAGCGGAACGATCATTGATGGGAATACGAAAACCATTGAATCGGCCACCATTACGTTGCAAAGAGCAAAAGATTCTTCTCTCGCTAAAATGAGCGTAGCAGATAAGAACGGACATTTCAATTTTGAATCGGTACCCGATGGAAAATATTTTGTATCGGTTACTGCAGTCGGACATAATAAAGGCTTTTCTGAAACAATAGAGATCAATACTGCGAATCCTTCTGTAGAATTAAGAACGATTGAATTGGTTCCTGCAGCAAAAAACCTGGGTGCAGTTACAGTAACGGCCAAAAAACCATTAGTGGAACAGAAGCTCGACAGGACCATTGTAAATGTAGAAGCTTCCATCACCAATGTAGGAAATTCAGCATTGGAAGTACTCGAGAAATCACCGGGAGTAACAGTTGATAAAGATGGCAATATCAGCCTGAAAGGCAAGCAGGGTGTTGTAGTAATGATCGATGGAAGACCCAGCTATTTAAGCGGAGCTGATCTTGCAGCATTGCTGAAGAACATGCCTTCGTCGCAGTTAGATCAGATAGAGATCATGACGAACCCTCCTGCGAAATATGATGCTGCAGGCAATAGCGGTGTGATCAATATCAAAACAAAAAAGAACAAGCAATTCGGATATAACGGTAGCATCACGTCAGGTTATACTCAGGGCCGGTTTGCACGATTCAATGATGGTATCAATTTTAATTATCGCAATGGAAAATTCAATGTATTCACGAGCATGAATTACAGCCGTAATCATAGAGGGGAAGATCTTCTCATCACCCGCAATTTCCGCGATGCGAATACCAAGAACTTAATATCCATCTTCGATCAGAATTCTGCGATGACCAATCAAAGTCATTATTATAGCGGAAAGGTCGGACTGGATTTTTCGCCCGGTAAGAAAACAACAATGGGTATTGTTTTAAGTAGTTATTCCAACCCGCATACCTGGACAAGCCGCACGAATACTTTTATCTACGATCCGAATTATAACCTGGTTAGCCAGACAAAAGCGAATTCGAGGAATGATGATAAATGGAAAAATTTCAGCAGCAATTTCAATTTCCGTACAGTGCTGGACTCCAACGGTCAGGAACTGACCAGTGACCTGGATTATATTCAATATCGTTCAACCAGCACACAGCCGCTGATCAGCTCTTATTATGATAATGCAGGAAACCTGTTGGCAACACCAGACACATTGTTCGGTAATCTTCCCCAGAATATAACTATTTATAGTGGCAAAATGGATTATACATTGCCTATGAAGAAAGGGGCAAAGTTCGAGGCAGGTATTAAATCGAGCTATGTAAAGACCGACAATAACGCGAGCTACGACAGCATTCAGAACGGTCAGCATATACCGGATTACAATCGCAGCAATCATTTTATTTATACAGAGAACATCAATGCAGCTTATGTAAACTATAGCAGACCCCTGGGTAAGAAGTGGAGTGGTCAATTCGGACTGAGAATAGAAAATACGAATGCAAAAGGTGATCAGCTAACGACTAATAATAAATTCAAACGCAACTATACACAGTTATTCCCCACAGTTTACCTGCAATACAGTGCAAATGAAAAGAACCAGTTCGTGATCAATTATGGAAGAAGGATCAATCGCCCGGACTATGAAGATCTGAACCCTTTTATTCATTTCCTGGACAGGTATACATTTGAGCAGGGTAATCCTAATCTGAAACCACAGTTCAGCCATAACATTGAATTAAGTCATACTTATAAAGGATTTCTGACAACAACCCTGAACTATAGCCGCACAACGGATATCATTCAGCAGGTGATCGAGCAGAATGAATTGAACAATGAAACCTTCATTAAAAAATCTAATATCGCAACCCGCGATCAGTTGGGGATCACAGTAACTGCGTATAAAGAACTCACTAAATGGTGGAGTGGCAATATTTATCTGAACGTAGCGAATAACAAATTCAGGGGAATAGTGAACAATGAGCCGGTTTCTATTGGAATTACGGGATTCACAATGCAGATGCAGCAACAGTTCAAATGGGGTAAAGGCTGGGGTGCTGAATTGAGTGGATTTTACAGGACAAAAGGAGTAGAGGGTGTGATCTTCATTGAGCCAATCATGCAGGTGGATGCAGGTTTCAGCAAGCAGATATTGAAGAATAAGGCTTCGATCAAATTAAATGTGCGTGATATTTTCGCCAATGCAGTATTTAAAGGATACAGCCGCTATGGAAATGTAGATGCACGTTTCAAGGATATCAATGATAGCAGAGCCGTTAGTCTCGGATTTACATGGCGTTTCAATAAGGGAAAATTAAAAGCCAGTGCCGGTAAATCAAACGGTGGTGCATCGGATGAGCAGGAAAGAGTAAAATCAGGACATTGAGAGTTTAGCGATTAGGGTTTAGAGTTAAGAGTTAGCAGAAAAGAGTTCGGATGTGACGCTCAATTCCTGGCTCTTAACTCTGAACTGTTAACGCCTGTTAACAGTTTTTACCCTTCGTCACGCAAACTACGAAACTTGTCATATTTCTTTTCCGTTATCAATTTTTGAACCCCATCTTTATTCTCATTATTCACAACCATAGCCATGAATATGAGAAAATACTACGCCCTTTTCATTCTGTTTACTGTCGCCTTGCTGTCTGCCTCCGCTCAGGAAAAGCAGGGAAAAGTAAATGGAACCATCCTCGATGCATCGGGGAAACCCATCCCTTCAGTTACTGTTTCACTATTAAAAGCAAAAGATTCCACTCTCAGTAAAGTTGCCGTGAGTGGTAAGGACGGCAAATATGAATTTATAGGATTGGGGGGAGGAGATTATCTGGTAATGGCCAGTTCAGCGGGACTTGAAAAAAAATATAGCGAGAAGATCAATATCACGGGAGCATCTGCTACCACGATGATCAGTGATCTGCAGTTGAATCCTGCTGCCAAAGGCCTGGATGAGGTAACTGTTACAGCCAAACGCCCTTTCATTGAAACAAAAATCGATAAGACCGTAGTAAATGTAGAAGCTTCACCTACCAGTGCAGGCGCTACTGCCATGGAAGTACTCGAAAAATCACCTGGCATTATGGTTAGTAATGATGGTGTGATCAGTTTGCGTGGAAAATCCGGTGTTATTGTAATGATGGATGGCAAGCCCACTTTTCTTTCTCCAGCCGATCTTGCCAATCTCTTAAAAAATATGCCGGCATCTGCGATCGATCAGATCGAGATCATGACGAATCCTTCAGCCAAGTATGACGCATCCGGAAACAGTGGTGTGATCAATATCAAAACGAAAAAAGGTAAAGCAGGTGGTTTCAATGGAACGATAATGGCCTCAGTTTCGAATAGCTTTTACACAGAAAATGGAGTGCTGTATGTAACACCCAGGAATCAAAACAGCTTTACATTCAATTACCGCAAGAATAAGATCAACTTTTTCGGGAATTATAATCCAAACATAAATAATGGTAAAAGTGAGCTGACTATCAATCGTACCAAGCTCGACCAGGATAAAAAAGTTCTGGGATATAACGATGTGCTGACACGCTTCCGTTTCGGAAATAAGAATCATACCCTGAAGCTGGGCATGGATTATTTCATCGACAAGAAAAATACGATCGGGTTTGTGGTTAGCGGGTTCTCTTTCGCAGGCCATCCTACACCAAAAACAGTGACAAGCACACATGATGAGAACCATCAATTGCTTTCTCAAATGGTTTCTCTTACCAGTAATAAGCTCCGGTTTCAGAACCTGACTTCCAATATCAATTTCCGTCATGTATTTGATTCTGCAGGTACAGAATTAACAGCTGATGCAGATTATATCCTCTATGGCAATACATCGAACATGACACTCACGACAGACTTTTATAATGGAAATGGTCAGCCTGTAGGAAGTCCATTGATCCTGAAAGGTCATCTTCCTTCTGATATTTCCATTTTCTCGGTGAAAACGGATTTCACTCATCCTTTCAGGAAAGGTGGCCGACTCGAAGCAGGAGCGAAGAGCAGCTTTGTGAGCAATGATAACGTGGTGAGTTATGTACGCTGGGACGGAACCAAATGGATAAATGATAACCGTTCGAACCATTTCATCTATGATGAAAACATCAATGCCGTTTATATCAATGCGAATAAGCAAATCAAAAAATGGTCGCTCCAGGGCGGGCTTCGCCTGGAGAATACGGTGTCAAAAGGATACCAGGTAACCAATGATTCCAGCTTTAAAAGGAATTTCACGAATCTTTTTCCCAGTGCTTTCATAAGTTATGCGGTGAATAAGAATAATACAGTAACGTTATCTTATAGCCGAAGAATTACAAGACCCAATTACCAGGACCTTAATCCTTTCATTTATTTCCTTGATTCACTTTCCTACAGGAAGGGAAATCCTTTCCTGCTTCCACAATTCACGCACAACTTTGAGCTAAGCCATTCATTCAAGGGTAAGCTGATCACCACATTGAATTATAATGCTACTTCGAATGTGATCTCTCAATTGGTGAAGCCCGATGGTGATCTGCTTTACCTGACAGCAGACAATGTGGCGAAGTTTCGCAATATGGGAGTTGCTATTACCGCTCCTGTACCCATTACCAGGTGGTGGAATTCAAATACGTTCGTGAACGTATTCAATAATCATTATGAAGGGATCTATGAGAATAAGCCGCTGAGTCTTTCCTATACTTCTTACATGATCAACATGACCCATACTTTTACGATCAAGCAGGGCTTTACCCTGGAAGTAACCGGATTTTACAGGGCTAGAGGAGTGAATCAATTGAATATCGATGAGCCCATGTATATGCTGAGTTTCGGATCGCAGAAACAGGTATTGAAAGGGAAGGGAACGATAAGACTGAATGTACGTGATCCTTTCTGGTTACAGCGGTACAAAGGAAAGACCCAGTATGATGTGGTCGATTCAAGAGTGCAGAACAAATGGGATAACCGTTCAGTAACTGTAAGCTTTACATACCGTTTTGGTAAAAATAATCAACAGGCCGCTCCTCGTCGCCGCAACAGCGGATCTCAGGATGAGCAGAACAGGGTAGGAGGAACCGGTCAATAATTTTCTCATGTAAACAGCTCGTTTTCTCTTTGCAGACTAGTTAAAAGCGATCCCCCCTTTCCAGGGGGGATTTATCTTTTACCCCCTTGCCCCCTAAAGGGGGAAAAACTATCTTGCAGGAAATGTAGATTATGCCCTCATTTGATATAGTCAGCAAAGTGGAAGCCCAGGCACTGGACAATGCCGTAAATGTTACGAGTAAAGAGATCACGAACCGTTTTGATTTTAAGGGTTCGCATGTAGTAATCGATCTGGACAAGAAAGAATATCTCTTAAAAATCGAGACGGATGATGAAATGAAAATGCGTCAGCTGCTTGATGTCCTGATCAGTCGCGCACATAAACAAGGTATCGCTCCCGAAGCATTTGATGCTTCCAAAGAAGGTGCTCAAAGCGGAAAAGCCTGGAAAAAAGAAGTAAAAGTGAGAAATGGGCTGGCCCAGGAGGATGCAAAAAAGATCGTAAAGCTGATCAAAGATTCTGGAATCAAAGTACAGGCCTCCATTAATGATGATCTCGTTAGAGTTACCGGGAAAAAAATTGATGACCTCCAGGCTGTGATCCAGCTGCTGAAGAATGCCAACCTTGGAATTCCTTTACAATATGTCAATATGAGGAGCTGATCCCTTTATAACCCTTTCTTTTCTCAAAAAAAATGTGAATAACCCGGTGCATAACAGGTGTATATCAAAGGCATGAAAAATTTGGAAAGGGTATACCTGGTAACATATATTTGATTTACAACTGCACGACGTTTTAGAAATAGAACGAAATGCAATGGAGAGATGGAAGCCCCTCAAAAGGTGGAAATCACTCCCGAAAGCATCAGGTTAGTTAAAGGGAAGGGTCAAACCGGAACAGAGGCTAGTTTGGTGCTTTCATCTTTTAGAGAATTACCGGGTTAGTATAAAAAGAAAAGCCACCATTGGTGGCTTTTTTGGTGTCCTGCTCAAAACCGTCCTGTTAAAAGGTTTAATGGTCGATGGTTAATGACTAATAGGTATAATACAGGATCTCTATGTTTTGTCCGGATTTAGAAGTTTGTTTCGTTACTCTTCCATTATTATCGAACTCGTAAGATTGTTCGTCAAGTGTATTGGTGCTTCCATCCGAATAAAAGTATTGTTCGGTCTTAAGTATATTTTTAGACAGCTTTCCATAAAATGGTACGCCATATTGAACATAGCTAAGGGAATTGGCCTTATCTAAGTAATAAGACCTTTTTGCTGTAAAATGATATTGCCCGTTATTACTGAATCTGGTACTATCCAGGTTCCCGTTTGACCAGTAGTAGTCGATTGCCTGTGTAGTTCCATTCACGAATGTAATTTGCTTCAAAAGATTCTTTTCGCTATTATAGATCCGTGTTTCCAGGTATGAAGGGTCCGCAGTCATTGTTCCCTTCGTAATAAGTCCATCAGCATTGAGCTCATAACTCATGGTATTAGTCAGTCCCCCGTTTCCATTATACGATTTCCTGTAAACCATATTTCCTGAGTATTCATATACGGTTTTATAATTCGGACCTGCTGCCAGAATTTGTCTTCCCGAGGCATCATACTGGTAAGTGACAAGTCCGCCATTACCTGTTAAACTTTTGATCAATGAAACAGATCCATTTCCGTTTCCTGCAGGTGCATCAGTTTTGTCTTTGCTGCAGGAATAAAGGAGCAGTGTACTTAATGCAGTCAGAATAAATAGTTGCTTTTTCATTTTTAAGGTTTTTTGTTTGATAGCTCAAAGATGTAAAACCCTTCTTCCTGAAAAAACCACTATTGAGTCATTAGCAGTTTTCTTGAGCAAATGACATCAGAATTTTTCAAACATCTCCATGAACTCCTGGCGCTTCGATCGGGATATACTTACAGTTGCGTCATTGTCCATGATAATATAACCTCCTTCTCCTCTTACAAACCTGCGAATATGATTGATGTTAATGAGAAATGAACTATGCACTCGGTAGAAGTCAGGCCCGCTCAGTGTTTCATCGATATCCTTCAGCACTTTTGAAACCAGTATCTTTCTGCCACCAGTGAGCACCACATTGGTGTAATTACTTTCTGCTTCGCAATAAACGATATCAGCTGTCGGTACAAATATCAACCCATCACCGGTCGTTAGTGCAATTCGCTGTGGAGTTGTTTTACTGTTACCCCTGAAATTCTGCATCAGCAAATCAAACTGATCACGGCTAAGGGATGATTTTTTCTCTTCTATCCTTTTAATGGTTTGTTTGAGATCGTCAGGATCTACCGGTTTCAGCAAATAGTTCAGTGCACTATACTTGAAAGCTTTAATAGCGAACTGATCATAGGCGGTGCAGAAAACGACATCAAAAAAAAGTTTGTCAAACTTCTCCAGCATATCGAACCCATTCATATTCGGCATTTCAATGTCAAGAAAAACGATATCCGGCTTTTCCCGGTTGATGGCTTCTATTCCATCACCTGAACTATTACACATTGCCGCGATCTCTACCTGCGGGCAATAAGTTTTTAATAACCATTCCATCATTTCCAGCGCATTTTTTTCATCATCAATAAGTACACAGCGGATCATATAATTTTTTTTATTCCCCTACGGGGATCTTTAAAATAACTTTTGTTCCCGCAGCCTGGTATTGATCATCTTTCAGGTCAACGATCTCTACACTGGAATGAACCCGGGCATATTTATTCAGTAACAGTAAGCGGTTCTCTGTTAATTCCATTCCCAGTGATTTTTTGGAGGTGGCGGATTTACTTTTCAATTCTGTTGCTTTCTCACGACCTACACCATTATCTTCAATGATACATTGCAGCATATTCGCAGTTGCCATGCTTAGGTGAATTGACAAATGCCCGCCTCCTGATCTATGAAGCAATCCATGCCAGATGGCATTTTCCACATAAGGCTGAATGATCAAAGGAGGGATATCTATACTGTCTGCTTGCAGTGATTTATCTTTTATGATACTAAACGTGAATTTATTTTCGAAGCGCAACGATTCCATTTCAATATAGAGCTTCAGGGCTTCCAGCTCATTGGACAAAATGATATTCTTGCTATTGGAATTATCGAGGATAAGACGGATGAGTTTGGCAAAGCGTGTCAGGTATAGCGAAGCAGTGGCCTGATCGCTTTTTACGATATAGCGGTTGATGGAGTTCAGGCAATTGAAAATGAAATGGGGATTCATTTGCGCCCTTAAAGCCTGCATCTCTGCTTCCGTCATCTTTTGTTTGGTTTCCGCTAACATGTGCTCGGTATGCTTTTTTTCTTCTTCTGTTCTTGCCCTGATGATCTTATTGGCGCAAAGAGATGCAATTGTAGTGAGAATAGACAGGTGCTTTTGAGTAAAGAACCTTTTTTTTGAGTGCTCGCAATCGATCACACCGAGTACTTTACCGCCGGAGATCATGGGAACAGAAATTTCAGAGTACCTCATTTCATCATCAATGATATACCTTTTGTCTTTCGTCGTATCGCGGATCAGTTCCGCTTTTCCGGTGAATGCTACAGTACCAACTATTCCTTTTCCCAAAGGGATATCCATTGGCCTGGTGATCTCAAAATTGCGGGGACTCTTCGGACCATGTGCTGCTTTCTGAACCAGTAGGCCTGTTTCCGGTTTCAAAATATAAATCACACAATCCTCAAATTGCAATCTTCCGATACAGTTACGGGCAACATCCCAAAGAATATCATCTTCTGTTTGATGTTCTCCCATACTGGATGCAAAATGATGAATAGCTTTCTCGGTCTCCAGCTCTTCTTTTTTTCTTCTTAAATCCCGGTTCCTTCGGCTTGAAAAATAAAAGAGACCGCCTGCTATCAATAGACCAATCATTGTCTTGAACCACCATGTCATATAAAAGGGGGTAACTACATAAAATGCAATTTCATTCGAAGCATCTACCCAGTTGATACGGTCTGAGCTTGCTTTGACTTTAAATCTGTAATGCCCTGGAGAAAGAGATGTGTAACGAGCCTGTTTGATATCAGTTCCTTCGAGCCAGTTCTTATCAAATCCTTCGAGCTTATATTGATAGCGGATATTGCGCGAACCTTTCAGGTTAATAGCTACAAAATAGAACTGCAGATAATTATCCCTGTACCGGATCCTTATATCTTTTTTGGTTTCTCCTGTAAAACTGGAATCACCTGCCAGGAATTTATAGATACTAATATGTAAGGGATCACTCACATTCTTCAGTTGATCCGGATAGAAATAATTGATCCCGCTTTGTGTGCCCCATAATAATTCCCCATCCGGTGATTTAAAAGCGCTGCTGTTCTTGAATCCTCCGATATTCAGGTTTTCATGGTCGTCGAAAAAGTCCATCTTCAGAGTGACAGGATCGAACCGCACAATGCATTTTGAATTGGAGAACCAGATAGTTTTATTATTGTCTTCCAGGAATGCGTCTGTTTTATCAAATCGTAGTCCGTTATGTTTGGTGAATTGGATCACTTCACCATTTGGCCTGATCATATTAAAACCTTTGAACATGGTCACATACACCGTACCATCAGATGCGATCATCAGATCCAGGCATACATCATCAATCAAACCATCTTTCTTCCTGTAATTGATAAGCTTTCCAGATTTCTTATCGAAACAAAACAAGCCTTTCCCGGAAGTAGTTACCCAAATGCGTTGTTGATTGTCTTCTGCGACCGAACTGCAGATCATAGTTCCAATTGCTCTTAAAAGCGGAGCCCAGGTGATCGTATCGATCGTTCTTGTATCGGGATCCATGTTATAAATCCCTTCTGGTGTTGCCATCCATAGCCTTCCATCACTGGCCAGCGTTATATCATATATATGCCTGTTCATTGCGGCAACATTCCTTGTATTCACAGGGATCACCAAATCGAATTTTCCTTTCTGTTCATTAAAGAGTGCCAGTCCTTCACCACCTGTGAGGCTTATCCAAAGCCTTCCTTTCCTGTCACGGCATAAACGATAAATTCCGCGTGATAAATAAGAGAGGCTATCATTGGAATGATGCTGATAAAAAACAGAGATACCGGTGTGCCGGTTCCAGTGGATCAGACGATCCGACGCACCGAGCCAATAGCTGCCATCTGTATCACTGATGAATTCATCGAGGTATCCATCAAAGTAATTTCCCTTGCTATCGATAAAGAATTTGTTGTACCCCGCTTGCTTTTTCAGGATATTGGCAATACTTACTCCATACCTGTCGGTACCCACTGCAATATCTCCATTGGGTAATCCTATTACACGGTAAACCTTATTGGCGCCTATTGACAAATTATTGGTGGGCTCATGAACATAACGGGTAACGCTCCCTTTTTTATCGATTATAAAAAATCCCCAGAGACTTGAAGCATATAACAGATTTCCATCTGCACCCATTCTGACTTCCACCCATGAGCGGCCTTTGAGGGGAGGATCGCTATAAGTAGAAAAATCATAAGTACGGATAATATTACCGGTATTGATATCAATGAAATAAAGAATATTGGTTTCCGATGCGATTGCAATTACCTGATCATGCACGCGGCATACACTGGCGGGACGTTTGATCTCGTAACCGAATTCAATTTTATGTGTATGATAATTCACCAGCAGGATGGCACTGTCAGAGGCAAGCAGGATCCTGTTCTCATCAAAAGCCGATTCATCGGCAAAATGACGAATATCTAATGCGGCGGGTATCCAGTCGATTTTTTTCCATTGATTAGCTGTGCTGTCAAAATAGAATTGGCCATCTTCAGTATCCAGCACTACACCGTATGATTCTGTTTCAAAAACAACGGGGCATTTAAATTCTTTTTTCCCTCCGGGCAAAAGAACCCTGTGAAAATTTCTTTTTTCATCAGCCCACCCAACACCTTCATAACTGGCCAGCCAAACCCGGTTATGTGAATCACACAGCATATGGTTAATGGACTTGCCGGGTATTTCCGGATGCTCATCTGCCGGCAACTGGGTAATGGAGTAACCGTCGTAAATATTCAAACCTTCATTCGTGCCGATCCATAGAAAGCCATCTTTATCTACGGCCAGTGATTTTATAAAATTATCAGAGAGGCCATTCCAGGTGGTGATATTGGTAAAAGCAAGCGGCTGGGCAAAAGATCGTTCTGCCAGCAGAATCCAAATAAACAGTATGGCCGGTCGGATGAACAAGGATTTAGCTGTATTACAATTTAGAAACATTCTTTATAATTGTCATCTCTCACCGAGTGAATGGCATTCCTGTTGAGTGTTTGGTCATTTCTTTGAGTTCCACTATCTTTGCACCCCTAAAATTATCTCTTCATCTATACGGCAAAATCCGTGTAGCCTTTAAAAATCATAGAGTTATGAAAAAAGGAATCCATCCCGATAAGTATCGGTTAGTCGTTTTCAAGGACATGAGCAATGGCCATTCTTTCTTAAGTCGTTCTACTGCAGATTCAAAAGAGTCTGTAAAATGGGAAGATGGCAATGAATATCCGCTGGTAAAGCTGGAGATCTCCAACACATCACATCCTTTCTTTACCGGGAAGAACATGCTGGTTGACACAGCAGGCCGTATCGACAAATTCAAGAAGAAATACGCTAAAAAGGCAGAATAATATTAACTTGTCATCAGTTCTTCTGATCTGACTGGAAACGGTCGCAGAAGAATTGTTTTTCATGGCTATACTTTAGACCCTCCGGTTCCCCGGGGGGTTATTTTTTATTCCATCTTCCCCTTAAGGGGGAAGTATTATTTTTGAGACTTTCATGGATAAGATCATTTTCACTGAAGAATTCTGCCAGCCTGAAAACCTGCATCCTTTTACGCTGACACGTCAGCTTCAGGATATACGTATTGGTATTCTGAATATCAGGGAAAAGTGGGAAAAGATGCTGGGAATGAAGTCTTATGATAAGAAAGAAGACGACTATAAAGACCTCGAACGTTCAGTAAATATAGACGAGGCCATAGGAGAAGGTGTTTGCTTTATTATTCATGGTAATGTATTGCCGACAAAAGGACTTGTAAAAACAATTCTCAAGCTTAAAAGTGGTGAATTTGTAGCAACTTCTTCGGGAAACGGTATTGCTTATAAAATCACCGCTGAAGAAATAGTTGATCGCTATAAAATAAAAATTGGAAAAGCAGTCACCTTAAAGGAACAGGTTCATACTATTCAGTTCCCCTGGGATATTTTCCAGTTGAATGACTGGGCTATTCGTGAAGATTTTGAGCTGATCACAAATAAAAGAACATCCCAAAAGATCCCAAAATCGAATAAGGTCATAAAGCCATCGCAGGTTTTTATTGAAAAAGGAGCTACAATAGAAAATTGTATCATCAATGCATCCACTGGTCCGGTTTATATCGGCAAGAATGCAGTTGTTATGGAAGGATCAATGATCAGGGGTCCTTTTGCTATGGGAGAAGGAGCTGTTTTAAAAATGGGATCGAAAGTGTATGGTGCAACCACCCTTGGGCCTTATTGTACAGGAGGAGGAGAGATCAAGAATTCAGTAATGTTCGGTTACTCTAATAAATCCCATGACGGATATCTTGGCGATGCTGTAATTGGAGAATGGTGCAATCTAGGTGCCGGCACCAGCAACTCGAATCTGAAGAATAATGCCAGTGAAATAAAGATATGGACTTCCAAAGGTGAGAAACCGGCAGGAATGAAATGTGGCTTTTTTATGGGAGATTATTCGCGCACTGCAATCAATACATCGATCAATACAGGTACAGTGATCGGAGTTTCTGCGAATGTGTTTGGGGGCGGACTTACACCTAAATTTATTCCGCATTTCAGCTGGGGCAATGAAGGCGTGAAACGCTATGAATACGATAAAGCAATAATAGATATAGAATCCTGGAAAAAACTAAAATCCCAATCATTGACTAACGATGAGAAAAGTATTTTAAAATACGTATACGAACACTATTAATATGCGAAAACAAATTGCTGCAGCCAACTGGAAAATGAACCTTACCTATCAGTCGGGAGAAAAGCTGCTGGATGACATACTGAAAGAAAACATTGTATTAAAGCCTCATCAGCTAACACTTTTCGCTGTGCCGTATCCCTATCTGTTAATGACAAGAAGTGAAGTGGAAGATGAGCCGAATTATGAAACAGCGGCACAGAATTGTCATCATAAAAAAAATGGGGCATTTACAGGGGAAGTTTCCGTGGAAATGCTCCATTCGATGAATATTAAATACTGTATAGTTGGACATAGTGAAAGAAGAGAGTATTATGGGGAAACAAATGCCATGCTCGCTGACAAAGTAAATCTTTGCCTGGAAAATTATATCACTCCTATCTTTTGTTGCGGAGAATCGTTGGCCATCCGTGAAGCGGGGAACCAGGACAATTTTGTGGCTACCCAACTGGAAGAGTCCTTGTTTCATCTTTCGCCGGAAAAGATCAGCTCCATTATCATAGCCTATGAACCCATCTGGGCTATCGGAACGGGTAAAACGGCGACCACTCAGCAGGCACAAGAAATGCATCGTCATTTACGTTCTGTGATATCCCGGCGCTATTCGGAAGCGGTGGCGGGAGAGATACCCATCCTTTACGGTGGAAGTGTAAAAGCCAATAATGCGAATGAATTATTTGCCTGTGAGGATGTAGATGGTGGACTGGTTGGCGGGGCTTCCTTATCGGCTGCTGAATTCACCGAAATTATCAGGGCCCTCCAATGACCCAATTTTATTAATTATATCAGCTCCTTTCCATATCGTTATACAGCGAAAGAACCAGGTATTGCTGAGCTTTCTGAAACTAAGGGCGATAGTGAACGGAAGAGAGATATATCCTCTTCCCAATACAAAACCGGTGGTAATACCGGTGGATCAGAATAATCCCCGGGTGGTCATTACGGACGGTTATCATTTTACCAAACCATTAAAACTCATTTACAAAGAGCTTCCGGTTTATTGTTTCAAAGTGGTTTGTGCCATCAATGATCTGCAATTGCTGATAGGTTTTTTACTGCTCACAGGCTTATATATCGGAGGATTGTACAGCGGTATGCTCATCATGAAAGTTTTCAGCTTTATTCCGCTGCTTTATCTGCTGATGTTCTATTATATGAACCGGAAGGATTTTATTAAACTGGTTCCTGTGCTTGATTAGCTGTTAATATAGCCACGGGGTCCGGTATTTCCACCTTATCGTATTCATTCAGCATTTCCATTTCCAATACTGTCTTCGATTTATCCGGATTAGGATGATACATGAGTTTGAATTTGCCGCCCCATTTGATCTCGCTGCTGATATAAGAAGTGCGCGTGATCACATTATTGGAAAATACCTGGTCGAATGCTTTCAAAAAAACGATCACTTCAATATCCATAGCAGCAATATCATCTTTTCCCAACCCGTAAAATGGACTCTTATCATCGATCGGATGCACGATCGTCCAGCTTAAGGCCAATCCATTGATCTGCGAAAGCTCGAGATCAAGATTGTAAAACTTATCAGACTGTTTCCCATTATCGTCTACTGTCACAACCATCGTTACTTTTACTTCGGCATCCGATAAATTATTATTCTTATAAGGAGCCAGCCGGAACATGAATGCAGTACCATCTTTATAGGGTGATATCAAAGCATGATCACTGAATTTAATAAAGGCCTGCGGCCTTGAAAATCTTCCATAAAATAAACCTGTAGCGATCGCAAAGCTGAGTAGACCGAGAAATGCTTCGAATGTAGCAACAGCACTGGTGAGAAAGCCCACAGGTGCAATTCTTCCGTAACCTACCGTAGTGAATGTTTGTGTACTAAAGAAGAACACTTCTGAAAATTCTCTCCAACTGTTGTTATGATCAATGCCTGCCAGGTGTTGAGGCCCTATGATATAATAAATTCCTGCAAAAACAAGATTGACACAGATATAGATCATGAAAAGCAGTCCGAGGAATTGACCGCGGCTCATCCCCAGCATAGTATGATACCAGCTATAGCGGTTGAGGACCGGCATGCCTCTTTTGATCACATTGGGCCTTCCGTCGCGGTTGATGAAACGACCTCCGGTGCTGGAGCTGATATTACTATAGCCGGAATTTGTTTCGGTTTTCAGGCTATCCATCCGTTTTGCACGTGCCATATTCAAATGTATAATTAATTTGAGTTTTATCTTTAGCGCTAAGATGCCCGGAAAAAAAATACTCTGGCTTTGCAGCTGGTATCCCGACAGGACCGAACCATTTAATGGCGATTTCATTCAAAGGCATGCGAATGCTGCTGCCATATTTAATGATATTTATGTGGTGCATGTAACAGGCGATGCCAGCGGTAAAACAAATGCATTGGAAACTTCATTCACTACCCGCAATCATCTTTCCGAGTTCACAGTTCGCTTTCCTAAAACAAATTCATTGTACGGAAGGTTCACTGGCCATTTACGACTGTTAGATAATTTTCGTAAAGCCGCAGACAAATATATCAGAGAACAGGGCAAGCCTGACCTCATCCATGTGCATGTTCCTGTATGGGCTGGAATTATCGCCCTTGAATTAAAAAAGAAATGGGGTATACCTTTTATCGTTTCTGAGCATTGGGGAATTTATAATGATGTTGAACTGAATAATTATTCAACAAAATCAGCCCGCTTTAAAAGAAAATCAAGGCAGATACTGGAGAATGCCAGTGCATTCACCAGTGTAAGCAGGTTCCTGGCAGAGGGAGTGAACAGGAGGGTAGCTAAAAAGGAATATTCCATCATTCATAATACCGTCAACACAGCACTTTTTTATTTTAAACAAAAAAGCAGTGATGTTTTCCGTTTTATACATGTTTCAAACATGGTTCCTTTGAAGAATGCGCCAGGTATTTTGAAAGCATTTCGATCATTATTGGATATGGGACAAAATGCAGAATTGCTGATGATAGGCGATACAGATCCCGCTATCAGGAATTTTGCAGCGGATTTGGGTTTGGAAGATAAGGTCGAATTCAAAGGAGAAATACCTTATAAGCAGGTTGCTGCAGCAATGCAGGACTCGGATGTGCTGATCCTGTTCAGTAATATTGAAAATTCACCTTGTGTGATCAGTGAAGCTTTATGCTGCGGTCTACCCGTAATTGCTACTGCTGTAGGTGGAATTCCAGAGCTCATTTCAAAGGAAAATGGGATATTAATTCAACCACGGGATGAAAAAGCGCTTGCAGATACAATGAAGCATATGCAGGAGCGATACGCTGATTTTAATAAAGAAAAAATTGCAACAGAAGCCCGCAACAAGTTCAGCTATGAAGTGATAGGTAAAAATTTTGATGAACTGTATGAAAAGCTTTTAGCTGTCAGCCTTTAGGCATTAGCCTTTCAGCTTCTCAACCAGGGCAATGTATTCTTTCATCGCATCTTCTTTACTCTTTCCCTTTAATCCTGACCATGCTTCATATTTAGCCTTGGCAACAAAATCAAAAGGATTGGAAGGGGGTTCGCTGTTATTATCACCCAAACTACCCTGTTTATACAACGAATAAAGTTGCAGCAAAACCTCGTTAGAGGGTTTCGACGGTAATTCTTTGCTTTCTTTTGCTGCCTGTTCGAAGGCTTCGGTCAATTCCATGTTCAGCTTTTTCTTGCATTATCGATAAATACTTCTTCCACTTTACTTTTACTTTCGATCATCCTGAAAAATTCTTCCAGGTAGCTTACCATTCCTTTTTTTGTACGCTCGCTCAACAATGAAAAATTTCTTACGAGCGACAGGATGCTTTCTTTTTTCCTGCGATACACATCCAGCACCAGTTGAATTTCTTCCATGCTCCTTGGGAATCCACGATAAACTCTTTCCGTTACTTTTTCAGTACCAATGATCTCATTGGGAACTGCGTAGCTGGCGTCTACCAGTCCCGCATAATCGAAATCATAGGGAACAGCATAAGGAGGATAGTTGGGTTTGCTCTTATCGAAGATCAGCTTAATATTATGCTCATTCGGCACTGCCCAGTCGGTATTGCCGATCATATATTGGTAGATCGCTACCATGGTCATGGTGGATCTGTCGGTAGCTTCGGTTAAATAAGAGCCATGCGTTTTTTTCTGACATCCATTTCTTCTGGCGAGATCGCCATCATCTTCAATTAGGAAAGCATACTGCGTAAATGGTTTGAACTTTCCTTTGATATCGGAGTAGTTCACCTTCATTAATCTTACCCTGAAACTTTTTTCTTCCAGGAGATTGTAGATCTTATAAGCTATATATTCTTTTAATAGCAACTCTTCATCACTGCTGGTAGTACCGCAACCTAAAACCAGCTTCAGTTTACCAAGCGAAGAAAACTGTGATCCGGGAGTTCGTCTGAAATCAAGCATCATTGGGGGGATCTTGCAATAATCCCTGCGGAATACACCGCGGGGCGCTACGCCAATATCACCAGTGATAGAAGTTTTATCGGGCAATGTCATGGTAGCTGTTGCCACCTGGAAAACGGGAGTACCTTTCTGCGACTGAAGCGCTTTGATATCTGTCGTTAATGACATTTCGACGAGATCATCATCGGTAAAAAATTTCAGGCTGTCCAGCTTTTGTGCAACAGCAGAAAATGTGGCCCCGGCTATTGAAAAGCCTAACAGGACAAGGGTCTTTAAACGGTTCATGTGCGGTGTGTTTGATGGCGAAAACAATACAGGAAAATACAAAAATTATTTCATGACCTCTTCTATCACCTGGCCGGTTGTACCGCTGGGCATCTGGATATGCAATAAAGCGGCAAGGGTAGGTGCTATATCTGTCATATAAAACTCTTTATTGCTCTTTCCCTGTTTAATGCCCCAGCCATACCAAAGCAAAGGAATATGGGCATCATAAGGATTCCACAAACCATGTGTTGTACCGGTATTGTTCCATGCTTCGATAAATTGTGGTTTCAGGATCATCTGAACATCACCACTCCGGCGCGGATAGTAACCATTGTTGATCATTTTCCGTATCGTAGCCGGCAGTGGCACCAGGTTAAGATCTTCCAAAGCGAAAGCCCGTTCAATTCCCGGCTCGCTATATAATCTTTTCACCAGCCAGTTGATGATTTCCCGCTTATTTACATTGACGGAATCTACCAGCCGATAGTTGAGTGAAAGCTGATAATTTTCGTCCGAAATGACCAGGGGGCTTACTTTGTAAACAGCGTTCAGCTCTTTATTCATGTTATTCAGCACCGTATTCATGAAGATCCTGCCGGCAGGCAGTTTGTTTTCCTGCAGAAACTCGGGTGCCTGCACTACACCATGATCAGCGGAAAGAAAAACCAGGTATTGATTCTTTCCGACTTTTGCGTCGAGAAAATCCAGTAAGCTTCCGAGATCTTTATCCAGCCTTAACATCCCATCTTCAGCTTCAATAGAATTAGGTCCGAATGAATGCCCGATATAATCCGTCGATGAAAAGCTAACAGTGAGAAAGTCGGTAATATTATCGGTGCCCAGCTGTTCATTCGTGATCGTTGCTTTTGCAAAATCAGCCGTCATGGTATTTCCAAAAGGAGTGCTGGAGATCTTTCCATAATCCTTTCCAATAAAGGCTTTCAGATCAAAAGGAAATTTAGGCCCAAAAAATTTTGCTTCATAGGGTTTCTCATCAGCTGTGCTTTGCACATAAGTGTTGGCCGGGTAAAGCAGGTTCCATCCCTGTGCATAGTATTTATCAACTAGCTTTTGTGCATTAAAATCGTTTACCCATTGGGGTAAGGCCTGCATATAATAGGTCGACGTTATCCAGCTTCCAACCGTATTATCATACCAGTAAGCAGCATTGGCGCTATGTCCTGCACAAAGAATTCCACCCCTGTCCTTAATCGCAATACCAATTGTTTTACTTCTGAAATTGGTCGCCAGTCGCAGCTCATCGCAAATAGTTGTTACCTGCAGGTTCCTCGGACTCATTTGTCCAAGGGTTGTGTTACTGCCGACAGTATTAACGGTTTTATCTTCTGAACAGTAAACAGATCGCTGCAGATCGCGGTCCCACCATATATTTCCTGTAATACCATTTATTGCCGGTACGGTTCCGGTGTAGATACAACTGTGTCCGCAACCGGTTATAGTAGGGGCATAAGGGATCAATGTGTTTTCGCAGCTGAAACCCTGCGACAGCATTCTTTTGAATCCCCCTTTTACATCGTAGCGATCATAGTATCTGTACAGATAATCCCATCTCATCTGATCTACCACTATACCCACTACTAATTTGGGTCGCGGAATATTTTGCTGCGCAATTGCTGATACGCATAAGAACAAAACCAGTAAGAATGAATAAAGCCTTTGCATGATTATGATTTGAACAAATATACTTTAATGCTTCTGTAAAAGAATGCGCTTAGAATACATACAGCGCCAACGATCCACCATAAATAAGTAAAGCCGGAATGCTGTGCTAATTGTGCCCCGCCCATGGGACCCAATGTTTGTGCGGCTGACCATGACATGGTATACAATGCAGCATACTGGCCGCGGTTACTTTGCTGACTTCGGGAGATCCAGAAACTATTCATAAAAGGTAAAGCGAGTATCTCACCGAAAGTAACAACACAGATCATCGCAAAAACACCTGCGGCACCAATGCCCGGAGGGGAAAG
>JADMIO011778210.1_pt1 | contig 22302 bp, 19 predicted proteins | sample 8958161 | NCBI WGS metagenome assembly JADMIO01 (sample SAMN16585339, study PRJNA669376) | soil metagenome | isolation source: Crop rotation soil | place: USA: Cullars Rotation, Alabama | collected 2011
CGCGACAACTTGTCCACGTGGAATTCTAAGCTTAGGATCCCAATGTGCTGGAAAGTGCCGCAGTGACGGAGGCGAATGCCTCGCCGGACACGACATTGCTGTCGGTCGAGCCGTGATCGACGGCGATCGAGAACGCTGGTGAATGCGTTTGCTGGAACTTCGCACCGCCGCTACCGTCCACGCACCATGATCGACACAATCAAGAAGGCGATGTTGGCTGGTGTGGGCGCCGCGGTGCTCACGTCCGAAAAAGTGGAGGCCGCGCTCTCCGAGTGGGTGAAGAAGGGGAAAATCTCCGCCGAAGACGCGCGCGCGATGGGCAAGCGAGTTGCCGAGGAGGGCAAGGTTGAGTTCGAACGGGCATCTCAACAGGTGCGCAAGACCGTCAACGACCTCCTCGAAAAATCCGGCGTCGGAGCGAAGGATCGTATCGACGCGCTCGAGAAGCGCCTGCTCGCGCTCGAGATCGAGGTGGCGAATCTCAACACGCGCATGCACAACCAGCCGCCTGTGTGAAGCCGTTTGAGCTGCTCTCCAACGCAGGGCGGGCGCGTGAGATTGCGGCGGTTCTTTTTCGCAACGGCTTCGCCGAGCTGCTGCAAAAACTCGAGCCGCCGGTCGGATGGTTGCGTCGTCTCACGCCAAAGCCGCGGGAGCGACTGAGCACGTGGGAGCGCGTGCGCCACGCGCTCGAGGAACTTGGACCGACCTTCGTGAAGTTCGGTCAGATTTTGAGCATGCGTCCGGATGTTTTACCGGAGCCGCTCATCATGGAGCTGCGCAAACTGCAGGACGCGGTGCGACCGCAGCCGTTCGCAGAGATGGAGCCGGTGTTGCGCGCGGGTCTCGAGGCGGAGATCGACGAAGTTTTTTCCGAGTTCGATCGCGAGCCGATCGCGAGTGCGTCGCTCGCACAGGTTTATTTTGCGCGCGTGCGCGCCACGGGCGCGGCAGTCGCAGTGAAGGTGCAACGCCCTGGAATCCGCAAGACGATCGAGGCCGATTTCGAGTTGTTGCTTTGGTTTGCGCGTCAGGCGCACCAGCGGCTCGAGGATTTGCGGCCCTACGATCTGCCGGCGATCGTCGAGGAGTTGCGCGAGGGTCTCGAGCGCGAGCTTGATTTTCGTAACGAAGCGCACAACGCCGCGCTCTTCCTCGTTCAGAACGCGAAGCCCGACGAGGTGTTCGCGCCGCGGCCGCTGGCCGATCTCTCGAGCCGCAGCGTGCTCGTGATGGAGCGCGTGGAAGGGCAAAAATTCTCGACTCTCGCCGCCGGCTCGGACGCGGCGAAGGCCGTCGCCATGCGCGGCGCGCGCTCGATCTTCCGTCAAATCCTCGTGGACGGATTGTTTCACGCCGACCCGCACGGCGGAAATATCCTCGTCGCGACCGACGGACGAGTCTGCTTTCTCGACTGGGGACTGGTCGGTCAGCTCACGCGTCGCATGCGCTACACGCTCGTGGATTTATTCGGTGCCTTTCTGCAGGGAGACTCGGCGCAGGTCGTGCGCGTGGCCACGGATCTCGGTCGCGGGCCGGGGGGGCGTGCGGACGTGCGGCAGATGGAGCGTGAGATTCTCTACGCGCTGCGCGAGACGTTCGATCCCGCGACTGGCCGCGGGCAGATGGGGCGCGCGCTGTTGCGCCTACTGCACATCTTCGGATCAAACGGCATCGAGATCTCGCGCGACTACGCGCTCGTGGCGAAGGCCGTGCTCTCGATCGAGGAATCCGGCCGGGCACTCGATCCTGATTTCAATTTGCGCGAATGCTTCCAGCCTGCGGTGGACGAGTTGATGCGCGAGCGGCGCAATCCGCGCGAGTTGTGGCGCGCATTTCGTCAGTCTTTGGCGAGCGGCATCGGACGCATCCAGGATCTGCCCGGTGAACTTCAGCGCGTGTTGCGCATGCTCGAGGACGGCAGCGTCACGATCAAGTTCCAGCATCGCGGCCTCGAGGGACTCGACGACTCGATCAACGACGCGAGCAACAAGATCGCGCTCTCCGTCATCATCGCCGCGCTGATCATCGGGTCGTCGCTGATCGCGCGCGCGAACATCGGCCCGGTTTTGTGGGGTTTCCCGTGGCTGGGAATCCTCGGCTACGTGCTCTCGGCGCTTCTCGGCGTGTGGGTGATCTTCGATATCCTGCGCCGCGGCCGCCGGCGTTGAGCGGACGAAAGTGGAAAACAAAAAAGGCCGGCGTTTGGCCGGCCTTCGTTTTTCGCGTGCTGAGCGCGGTCGTGCGCCTGAGTGGTTCAGTATGTCTTCCCAGCCTCGGCAGCGCGCAGCCTCTTCATGATCGCCTGTGCTTCGGTCGGCAGCGCGAACCAGTCACTCAACGCGATCTCTGGCGTGGCAAGAGGTGTTTTGTAGAATTCGCGCTGGGCGCGATCGTTGGGAGAAATCCAACCGGTCTTCACCGTCGCTCCGGCGTAGAGACCGCCGTTGGAGGTATAGACAAACACGTCAGCCTTTTTGAAGAGTTCCATGTTGTCGGTTTCGGCCGACTTCGGACCTGCGACGGCAAACGCATCGGCGCCAACGTTGAACCGACCGGAGTAGGCGCGGCGAACAGCTTCGTCGGTGTTGAGCACGAAGACGGTGTTGATCTCCTTCACTCCGGCCTGGAGCCCGACATTGAAACCACCCGGATCGAGAAACACCGGCACGCCCCACGCGCCCGTGGACGGAACGCGTGCGATGAGCACGGCCGAGCCAGCTTGCCCGCCGAAGATGAAGCCCGCGCGATATTCGTGCACGATGATGACGCCCTTGGCTGCGCGCAGAAGTTTCTGCGGCACCATCGAGTCGGCCTTGCCCATCACAACCTGCAGCGAGTATTCGCAGGCGTTGAGCTTGTCCACGAGTTGCTCGCGATAGGTCTTGGAGGCGGCGAGCAGGCTGCTCGCGGGCAGGGCGAGTAAGACGGCAAGTGTGGCAAAGCGTTTAGTGAGCGATTTCATGTTTTAATTCCGGCGGGCGACGGCACCTGATTTCAATTCAAAAGGCAACGTGGAAGGCCTGTGCGCGCCGCGACGAAACACATACACTGACCGCGGTCTTCGAGGCAGGTTGCGTAGCAATTCCTACCGGAGTCGTCACGGCTTCGGATCGCTGTGCAGCACCTCGAGTGTCACGCCGAGTTCCTTGGCCGAATCGAAATAAACGAACGTGCCGTCGTCGCCGCCCCAGCGGCCGCGGTGGATCTCGGGAAACCCCTGCTGCACGAAATGCGCGCAGCCCTTGGCGAGGTCCTCGACCTTGAATGCGAGGTGGTGGACGCTTTCGCCGTTCGCATCCAGTCCCTCCTGCCACGCGCTGCCGGGGCCGAGCGGCTCGATGAGTTCGATCTGGATGTTCTCGAGGTGGAAGAACGCGAGTTTGCACCGCGTGTTCGAGGGCTGGCCGCGATAGACCATCGCGCGCTCGAGTCCGGGTGGCATGGTGAAATGATCCGGTACCGGCACGCCCAGCACGGCGGCCCAGCGGGCGGCAGATTTTTCGATGTCGCGACAAACGATCGCGACCTGCGCGAGACGTTTCATACCGGGATCGACGGAGTTCATGAATTCAATAGTGCCGCGGGATTCTTCGTTTCATGCGCGCGGACTCGCCGCTGGCCGCACCGGCTCCGGCTCGGGCGGAGCTGGAGGAAAAAGATGATGCATCCGGTGACAGGCGTAGAAAAACATCGTGCCGCCACCGAGCACGTAGAGGTGGTAGGTGAAGAAACGCCAGACGAGCACCACGAGCCCGACGATGTTTGTTGGTGCGATGTTCGGCAGGATGATTGCGGTGAGCAGTTCGACTGCGCCGCCGCCGCCGGGAACGACGACGATGAGCGAGAGCGCGAAGAGCGCACCCTGCGCGAGAAAGAGAGGCAGTGGGTTTACCTTGGTCCCGAGCGAAAGAAGGATCAGTGGCAGTAGCATGTACCGGCAGCACCACTGGACGCTGGCGAGCGCGAGGTTGAGGAAGAGTGCGCCCTTCCGGTGTCGCCAGAGGAACGCGAGCGAGCTCATCACGTGCCGCAGCCCGCGCGTCGCGGCGATACGCAGGTGACGATGACGCGCGGCGAGCCGCTTGCGTTTTCCAAACGATGTCGCCGCCAGCGCGCGAGAGACCAGCGCGTGAAACCGTCGCGAGCGCAGCGCGATCACGATCGCTACAGCAAAGGCGAGAATTCCCAGCAGAACCGAGAACGTGTCGAGCCGGCTGGGGTTCTCATTGGCGAGGATCGAGCGAAGCACATTGTCGTGCAGCAGCACGTAGATCGCGAACGGCGCGAGCAGGCCAAAGAACACGAGGTCTACCGCTGCATCGGTAGCGATGAGCGATCCCGCGGTTGTGAGAGGCACGCCCGCCTGGCGCAGCAGTGTGAGCCGGATGACGGTGCCGCCGACGCCCGCGGGCGTGGCGGCGATCCCAAATTCCGTCGAGAGCGAGACCGCGATCGTCTGCCGGTAGCGGAGCGGATAGCCGGCTGCGCGACACATCACCCACACGCGGGCGCCATTGCACACCCACGCGACCACGACCATGGCGAAGAGCAGCGGTACGTACGCGGGCGAGAACTGGCGGAGTTGATCGAACGTGTCCGGCTTTGCCGTGAAAATGAAAACGAGCACTGTCGCGACCGCGCCAAGCGCCACGCCCTGCAGGACGTAGCGAAGCATCTTGCGCTCGTTGAGGATCGGGCCGCGCTTCATAAAGAGAGCACCGAAACCTCGGAGCCTGCTCCGGGGTGACTCATGCTGCGGCGAGCGGGCCGGGATTCACCGTGCTGGTTCCAGCGGGCAAGAGGTCGCGGTACGTGACCGCCTCGCGGCCGTTGCTCATCGCGCGTTGCACATGCGCATAGAGCGACTTCTCGACATGCGCGTGCACGAAATCTCCCGGATGCGCGGCGATGCGCAGCAGCGGCGCCTCGCGATTCACGCGCTCCCAGAAACGCAGCCACGCGCGCGAGACCACGCGGCGCCACGCACTGCGGCACGAATAGACGAGCGTCGGCGCCTTGAGTACCGCGCCGCGTTGCAGCAATTCCACTTGGGAAAATGTCGTCGTGTAATGCAGGCCCGCCTCGATCAGCGCGGCGCGGCCTTCATCGCTGATGAGCCACGCCGGCGGCGTGAAGCCCACGATCGGCAGCCGTGCCTCGTTCGCGAGGATTGCGAGCCCTCGCTGCAGGCGATCGCGCGCCGTGGCGCTGTCGATCTGGAAAAACTCCCCTTCGCTTTGCGTGTAGTGCCGCCCGATGAGTTGCTGGATCGGACCGCCGCGCACCTGCTCGGCTTGGTGAAAAAAACCGTGCAGGCAGATGTCGTGTCCAGCCGCGGCGAGTTCGCGCAGCCACGCGACGAACTCCGCATCTTGCGTCAGCGGAGGCCCACCGTGCCAGCGCGGCACGACGAGCAGGGACACACGCGGCACGCCGAGTTCGCGCAGCCGCTCGATGAACCCTGCGCAAACCGCGCGTGAGCCCGGATGCAGGTCGTGAAACGACACGACCAGCTTTCGCTCCGGTTCAGTTCTCCTCGATTTCTCTGACGAGGGTGGAGACATAGACCGGCTTCGTTTCGTAGCGCTCGAACTTCGTGATGCGTCGCCGCGAGAGCTCGCGGAAGCCAAACCGTGTCCAAAAACTTTTCCGCCGGTCATCGCCCGTCTGGATCTGCCCGTAGATGCGTTTCACGCCGCGGGCGTTGGCCATCTCGAAAAACTTGAAGACGAGTTCGCGCCCCGCCGTGCCGCCGCGATAGGCGGGAAGCAGATTGATGTGGAAATGCGCCGACTGGCGCGGGGCCGGCGGCGTCTCCTTGATCGAGCGAAAGAGCACCCAGTAGATGAAGCGTCGGCTCGGCTTGTTGTAGCGGCCGAATAGGAAACGCAGGATGACTTTGGGCGCGAGCCGGGTAAGCATGAGCATGACCTGCTTCCACGCCTGGTACCGGTAGCGCACGCAGCCGAGCAGATAGCCGACGACCTTGCCGGTGTCGGTGTCCTCGGTCACAAGACCGCACTCCGGCTCATAGTCCGTGTAGTAGCGCGTGAAGAAATCCGCGAACGCATCGCGATCGCTGAAGATGCGGTCGATCGGATTTCCCATGAAACCAGTGTCGGCGCACACGCGCCGCACGGCTTCGCGGTCAGCGGCTTTGTATGGGCGGACGCGGTAGTTCATTTTCCACGGCAATCTCGGCCGGAAATTCAGACAACGGCCGCCGGGCGATCAAGTGCCCGTAGAGCGCGAGCATGCGCTCGAAGGTCGATTCGACAGAAAAGTATTTCACGATGCGTGCGCGTCGCGCGGCACGGCGGGCCGGCGTGTCGCCTTGGCGCAGCGCGCGATCGATGGCGAGACCGATGGCGGCGGACGAACCGTCGCGCGCAACAATGCGCGGGTTTTCCCCGTCCGTGGCTTCCTCGACGCCGCCTTCGCGTACGACGAGCACGGGAGCGCCGCAGGCCTGCGCCTCGAGCGCGACGATGCCGAAGGTCTCTGACTTGCCCGGGTGCACGAACAGGTCGGCGGCCGAATAGAGATCGGCGAGCCGTTGGCCGGATTCGCAGTAGGGGAGAAGCGTGAGATTTTTGCGGCGCGCGGCCTCCTTTGCGACGAAGTCATGCAGTTCGCCGTCGCCCACGAGCACGAGGCGGCAGGGCGGACCACCGAGCGGAAGATGATCGAGGCTGCCGACGAGATGACGCACGTTTTTCTCACGAGCGAGACGGCCGACAAAAAGCAACAAGCGTTCGTCGTCGCGCAAGCCGAGTTCGGCGCGCACGCGATCACGCGACGTGGTCGGATGAAACGCGTGGACGTCCGTCCCGAGGGGCACGTGAACGAGTCGTTCCACGCCAAACGCGTCGAGTACCACCGACAGCCGGCGGCTGGAAACAACGGTCGCGGACATGCGGTTGTAGAGGCGGATGACGTAGCGCTGGATCGGGCCGGCGAGAAATTCACCCATCCATCGTCCCGCGAAACGCTCCACCGTGCGGCAGACGGCCCGGGGCACATCGGAGTGATAGAAGGCGACGACCGGAATCCCCAGTTCCTTGCCCGCCTTGAGACCGATCCACGCGGTGCGATAGGGATCGCCAACCTCGATCAGGTCAGGCCGTTCGCGACGGACCGCGTCGAGGATCTTCGCGCGCGAGATGAGCAGGCGGTAACTCTTCGAACCGATCAGGCGCGGGGACTTGATCTCGTAGAGTGTGGTCGCCTCGGTGCGCGTGACGTGATCGCGATGCGACGGCACGATCAGAACGTGGTGGCAACCCGGGCGCGCCGCGATGAAGCGCTGTTTGTCGAGCAGGTAGCGCTTCACGCCTCCGCTAAGCGGAGAATAAAACTGAGCGATGTCGCAGATCTTCATCCAATCATGTGCAGGGCGGGGAAGCCCCAAGAGGAGGGGTTTTCTAGCGGAACCCGGCCCGGCCGCGCGAGAGTTAATTCTTTGGACTGGAAACCCCCGTCGAAGTGCCTGCCAAACAGCGATGTCGGCCGTGATCGGCTCAGCGGGATACCAGGTCGAGCCCGCAGGCTCCCTGCCACAGGCGCACGCGGGCGGCGTGGGCCGCAGCGTCGCTTTCTGGGAGGGCTGCGAGATCGCCGAGTTCCACCTGCGCCTCGGCTCGAACACGTTCCCAAGCCTCGTCGCCCCCTGCCGGCAGGATGACGCCGGCAAAATGGCGGTCGCGCGCATCCTTGAGGATCTTGAAAGCCGCCAACCGGGCCTCGATCAGCGGCGCAAGCGCTTCATCCGTCTGCGCAGCCACGCCGCGCGCCAAACCTAGAAGCTTCCATGCGCCGCCGTCGCCTCGGATGATTTCGGTGATCTTGTCGTACGGTGCGCCTGCCTTCGCTGCGGCGATGGCGGCTTCGAGTCTCACCACGCCGCGCAGCGCCGCGAGCAGCACACGCTGGCGGGTGTTGAGCGGCTCGAGGCCGGCGGCGCGCACTTCCTGCTCAGTTTTGTCGGCAGCATCGAGGCGGCCGAGACGCCATTGCGCGACGGCGCGCAAGGCAAGGGCGTCGCCGAGCAGCCCGGCACGGCGGAGATCCTCTCTGTCGCGCGGCATCAGCGTTTCAAGGTCGGCGATGATCGCGAGATAGTGCTGCCGCGCTTCTGCCGACAGGTTGCTTGTCGCCGGCTCGCCGCGCGCGCGCGCCAGCACGGGCACGAAAAACGCGGCGGGTTTTTCCACGCGCATCGCCCGGTTCATCGAGCCTTGGGCGGCGCGCACCGCGTCTGTCGAGGCGCAGCCGCTGAACAGCAGCGACGCTCCAGCAATCAACAATGCGCCGACAAAAATACGTGGCGAAAATCGACGAGGATGCATCGCAGAGGGGAGCAAGACAGGTCCGCCAGCGACTCCGGTGTCGGATCGCGGACGTGACGCGCGCAAAGCTTGCGAGGCAGTCGCGCGAGGTCAATGCGCGCTCGCGCTATCTGTAGTGTTACGCGGCGGGAAATGCGTTTCTTGCCCGCGCGAGCGGTGGCGTGGTAGGTTTTTCGTTAACGAATCGACCAACATTTTTTCGTTTCCGAAAAAATCATGCCTTCCTTCGACATCACGTGTGACGTTGACTTCAACGAGGTCAAGAATGCCACCAACCAGGTGCGCAAGGAGCTGCAGACGCGCTTCGATTTCCGCGGCGTGGTCTGGGAGATGGTCGAGGAGAAGAACACGATCACTCTTTCCTCCGAATCGGACTACAAACTCGCGGCCATCCTCGAAGTGGTGCGCGACAAACTCACGCGCCGCGGCGTGAGCCCGAAAAACATGGACGAGGGCAAGGCGGAGGTTTCCTCAACCGGCCGCGCGCGGCAGGTGCTGACGTTCAAGGATGCGCTTTTGCCGGAGGTCGCGAAGGAGATTACGCTCGCGATCCGCGCCACCGGACTGAAGGTGCAGGCGCAGATCGAACACGGCAAGGTACGCGTCTCCGGAAAGAAACGCGACGACCTCCAGGCCACGATCGCACACGTGCGCACGCTGGATATTCCGGCGGCGGTGAAGTGCGGAAATTTTCGCGAGTGAATCGGACCTGAATTCTCACAGGAGGCAACAGAGAGAACAGAGAAGACTCATAGCTTCTTCATTCAGGCCTTCGTTATCTCCGTTATCTCCTGTGCAAATCCATTTCCGAAATATGGCTGATGTGACCTCCGCGTGCGCGTCGTGATGGAAACTGTTTCGCCAACTTCCGGGTTCATCCGCCCTCTCGCGTTCGGTCCGTTTCGGCTGCGCACGAATCTGTTTCTCTCGCCGCTCGCGGGCTACACGAACCTGCCGTTCCGCCTCACCGTTCGCGAACTCGGCGCGCTCGATCTTTGCACGACGGATCTCGTCAACGTCCGCTCGCTCCTCCGCCGCAATCCCATCGCGCTGCAACTCATCTCCACCTGCGCCGCCGACTCGCCGCTTTCCGTGCAGCTCTTCGGTTCTGATCCGCTCGAGATGCGCGACGGTGCGCAAATGCTCGAGGCGCTCGGCATCGCCTCGGTCGATATCAACATGGGTTGCCCGGTGGACAAGGTCGTGCGCACAGGCAGCGGTTCGCTCCTGATGACGTGTCATGCGCAGGCCGCGGCGATCGTCGCCGCGATGGCGGACGGCGTGCGCATTCCCATCACGGCGAAGATGCGTCTCGGTTGGGATTCCACCAGCCTCACCGCGCCCGACCTCGCGCGCGCACTCGAGGACGCAGGCGCCGCCGCCATCTTCGTCCACGGTCGCACACGCGAACAGGGTTTCTCCGGGCGCGTCGATCTCGCGGGCATCGCGGCTGTCGTCCGTGCCGTGCGTCGCGTGCCTGTGATCGGCAACGGCGACGTCACCACGCCCGAAGCCGCGCGCCGCATGTTCGAGGAAACGGGCTGCACCGGCGTGAGCATCGGCCGCGGCGCGTTCTACAATCCGTGGATTTTCGTGCAGACCGAGCGCCTCCTCTCCACGGGTGAAGCGCCACACGAACCGGGTTTCGAGGAGCGCGTGCGCGTGATGACGCGGCACTTCGAACGCATGGTGGAGTTCTACGGCGACGAAAAGGGCTGCACGCAATTCCGCAAAGTCGCCGCGTGGTACGCGCGGAGTTTCGGCCCTTCGAATTTTTTCCGCCAGCGCATCAATCGCCTGCGTCATCGCGCGGAACTCGACGCGATCCTCGACGACTATCGTGTCTGGCGCCGGCAATTCCTCGACGACGCCGGCGAACTCCAACCGCGCTATCGCCCTGCGTCACCGCAGTCTTCGTTCATGCTGCCTGAGGGTGAGGACGACGAGCGCCCGCTGGCCATCGCCGTGCCTAAGGGTCCGAACGCAGTCTGGTAGCCCGGGCCACGATCGCACGGCTCAACGTTTCAAAAGCGTTTAGATCCTGGAATGCGAAGAACCGAAGCAGCAAGTTCCCCGCGACCACGCACGTGTGCGGTTGACAGCAAACTTCGTCAGGGTTTCGCATGTCGGAATTGAAGGCAACGCAGGCCCGCTGTCCGTCAATTCGGGCAACCCTAATCTGACGCTTCCGCTTGTTTTGAGGAATGGATAAAACACCAGACGAAGTGAATTAACATGAAGACGTTCGCCGGTATTTTTCTTTCACTGATCTGCGCTGCGGTGCTTTCTGCTGAGCCGATCGATGTTGTGCTTAGAGTCGCGACGCGCGCGGAATTGATTCAAGTGGTTTTAAAACTCGAAAAGCCACTGGGGCCGGAGACATGGCTCGATTTGCAGGATGGAATTTCAAGAATCGAGAGGTTTTGTGACGCGTCGTCCATTCCTGAATTTAGTGATCGTGAGCGTGAGCAATTGTTAGTCGCGATGGTCGACAGGCAGACCCCAAGGCAGATTATTCTGATCGGCGCTGCCCTAGCGGTTGCGAAGTCTGAGGCAAGCATTCACGGGGATGCGGCGAGCCCAAGCGTTCCTGTTGAGGCGCGAACGCGCGAATGGGAATATCGAGCCAAGTGGCGAGCGATCGGCATAGATTTAGTGAAGAAATATGGGATTAGTTCGGCGGAACCGGCCAAACAGGGGCAACCGCAAGACGCAGCGGTCCGGACTGGGCAACCGTAGAGGTCCGAACCGGCAAGGACAGAGGAGAGGGGCGAATGAGGTGTGGTTGACGTCGGCAGCGATGGCGCAGACGTTGCGGATCGAGCCGGAGGGCGAGGTTTACCACGTGGTGAATCGTGGGACTACCTCGTTGTCATTTTCGCGGACGACAAGACGAAGGTGACGTTTCTCAGCTGCATTGGCGAGGCGTGCGGGCGCTGTCCGGGGATCCAAACTACAGGTCACCGGTTCTCCGGCGGCGTTTCTTTCGGTGCTGGCGTCGCGGGCGTCGTCGCGTCCGGGGTCGCCAGTGTTTCAGTCGTTGGCGGATTCTCTGCCGCTGGCGGCGCACCGTCGTGCTGCTGCTGCTGTCCGCCGCCGGTGATCTGGCGGAGGATGTTGAACGGATCGCGCGTGAGCGACCAGTGCGGCTTTTTCAGAGTGCCGGTCAGGCGGACTTCGAGGAGGAAGGAAAACGGATCGAGGATGACGCCGAAGATTTGCGTGAGGGCGCCGCTCGAGGCGCGGAGCGGATAGAGGCGCGCTTTGAAATCGAGGTTCTTGTCCGCCATGAAATACATGCCCTCGGTTTGGAGCGCGGCGGTGTTTCCGGCGATGCGCGTCTCGGTGAACTTGATCCGGTCACGTTGCACGGCGAAGTTGCTCGTCACTTCCTTGAAGCCGAGGTCGCCGATCTTCACGCCGACGGCGCGGAGAAAATCCGAGAACAGTCCGAGGATGTTGATGTGCCCGAGCTCGGCCTCGGTGATGTGAATCGTGCCTTTGCCCTCGTAGGCGCGGAACTGCGTGGTCGGTCCGCTCGCGGCGAGCGTGATGGCGAGCCGTCCGCCGGCTTTCTTGCTCGTGAGTCCGCCGGGTTCTTCCTCCTCGGGTGTGGGCGGCGAGAAGGTGGCGAGGTAGGCGTTGAAAGTGTCCACCGCGAGGTCGTAGTCGGAATCGCTGAGCGCGGCCTCGAAGGTGAGGCGGCCGTTATCCGCGATCGCGTTCGCATGCACAGTCCCTCCCGCGTAGCCGGCGACGATCGCCGGCAGCTCGACGTGGAAATTGTGGATGAGCGCCTGCGTCGAAAGCGACTCGAGCGGGAACTCGTGGTAACGAAACGCGTGCTTGGTCTCGATGTGCACATCGAGCTGCGTGTCGTATTTTCCGGCGTCGTTTTGCACCGTGCCGGAAACTTCGACCGCCGGCGGAATCTCGTAGCGGTAGGCCGCGAGCATTTCCTCGCCGCCCTTGCCGAAGATGCGCGCCATGTCCACGAGGTCGGCGGTGGAGTTGAAACGAAACACCTGCCGTCGCGGATCGCTTTGGCCCTGCGCGTAGAGGAGCTGCACTTCGCCGTCGAGCCGGCCCTCGTCGCGCAGAAGGGTCGCATCGAAGAGATCGAAATAATTTGGGCGGATGAAAAAGTGCGTGTCCAGTTCCGGTACGGCGACACCCTTGAGCACGAGTTGCTCGACGTGCGCGCTGCCGGTGACGACGACGGTCTCGCCGGCGAGCCAGTTGTTGTGGATGTCCACGTCGAACCACGGCGGCGGTCCGTTGAGTTTGTAGTCGTTCCAGAAGCGTCCCCACCAGCCGCCGAACCACGGCGCGACGGAGAGCGGTCGCATCGAGCCGCGCAGGAGAAAACGATAGTCGCGCGTGGCGAGCACATCCTCGTAGCTGCCAACGCCGCTTTCGTCCCCGCGCGCGATCTCGAGCCGCGCGATCTTCACGCGCTCGGGGGTGGCAAAGCCGAGTACGCGCGTGCGATCGAGCGCGACGCCGCGTGCGTTGAGCGGACCGCTCAAGAAACGAAAATCCGCGCGGCGCCATTTCAGTCCTTCGTCGAACTGCACCTGCGTCGCGAAATCCGGCGGCGTGTCGATCGTCGCGTAGTAGGTGACGTCGCGCCCGAGCATCTCACTTGCCTTGGCGGTCCACGTGCGACCGAGACGACTGTGGATCGTGGCTTCGCCGGAACGCTTGAGCGCATCGCCGCGCGCGCTGACGACGAGCGTCTCGCCCTCGAAATCGAATCGTGCGTCTGCCTCGATTTGCGGCCAACCGGCGGGACGCGCCTCGATGGTCGCGCCTGAGATCTCCGCCTTCGGATGCACGAGTCGCGACGCCATGATTTTGAGGTACTCGGGCCACGGCTTTTCTGCGGAGGGCAGCTGCGAGAAATTTCCGACGAGCGCGACGTGCTCGGCGTGGACGATGTCTTCGCGGTCAAATGAATCGAGCCGCACCGCGACGCTGAACGGCGCTGTCGCCGCGCCGTTGCTGATCTGCAGATTCGTCGCGAGCCGGATGCCGCTCGCTTCGCCGACCCGCTTGTCGTGCCACGATGCGGCGCTGACAGTGGCCTCGATTGCGAGGGGTTTTCCCGACTTTCCGCTGAATGCGATATCGACGCGTGGTTCGGTGAATGGCGCGAGCTGCTCGAGCGCGCGTGCGATCTTCGGCGCGACTTCTGCGAACTGCCGCACGAGCGCATCCATCTCGACGGGCTTTGAAGGTTGCTTTGCGCGACCGACGAGAAAATCGCCGTGAGCCGTTAAGCGGAGCGAACCGGCGGTGGCGGCGAGCCCGTCGAGAGTCCAGTGCTCGTCGGCGTTGCGCGCGCGCACGCTTGCGATTTCGACGAGCGTCTCCGTCATGCCGCTGGGCGAGATCATCGCAGGACAGAGTACGCGCACGCCCTCGGCATCGATGCGGACGGGCACCGGCCGGCCGGTGGTCACGAGAGCGAGTCCGTCGAGTTGGACCACGACGAGGCGTGCAGACAGGATCGGTTCTCCAAATCTCGGGGGCTCGAGGCGCAGTCCCTCGACGAGAATGCGTCCCGTGGGATCGAAGCGCGCCCGGTCGAAACTCATCGCGAATCCGCGCGCCGCGAGTTCGCGTTGGATGCGACCGTTGAGAAACGACGGCACGGGCAGATCGTCGCGCACGAGGACGATGATCAGCAGTACGGCGAGCGCGATGAGGACCAGGTTGAAAAGATAAACTACGCAGGCCCACGTGTGAGAACACGTCTCCCGCGTGAAGGCCCAGCAGACACGCCAGCGTCCGCGGGTTCGTTTCTTTTCTTCCTCGGGCACGAGAGGGAAGCGGGCGGCGATGCGCGCGCGACGCGTCAGTTGCCGGCTTGTGGCGCGGGCGCTGGTGAGGGCGCGGGCGCGGTGACCGGCGGTGGCGTGGAAGGAGTGGCCGACGCGTTCGCGGGAGCGGGGGCAGGTGCCTTCTCGACTGGCTCAGGCTGAGTGCCGCCTGGCTTGTCCGATCCCGGCGGAGGCGGACCGGGGTCGTCGCGCTTGAAGACGAGCGGCCCGAACGCGTCGATGAACGGTTGCTCGGCCGTGAAGACGAGCTTGAGATCGGAAGACCCCGCGCGCAGTTGCGTGCCGCCGGTGTAGGCGTCGAGGAACAGACTGAACGGCCGCGTTTCCGGATTCGCGCCGCCTTCGAGCGAGATCGTGCCCTCGAGCTGCCACGTCCACGCTCGCGCGTTCGCCTCGCCAGGTACGGTGGTGCTGAACTCCGGCGCGACGATCGCGCTCGCGCGTAGGTTGCGCAGTTGCGCGACGAGCGCGAGTGCGGCGGTGCGGCGTTCCGGAGTCTCGCTCGCGAGCGCTTGCTCCCATGTTTGCTCGGGCGCGGCGAGCGCGGCGGAGAACGCGACTTGTTTCGTGAAGAGATTCGTGAGCGTGAGCGACGTGATGCGCGCGCCCTCGGGCAATTGCTGAAGCTGTCGGCTGCGGAACTCGAAAGGTTTTGCGCTGAGATCGTTGGCGATGCCGCGATCGACGCGATAAACGAACTTCGCCTCGGCGAGCTTGGCGAAGACCTGATTCTTGTTCGCGTCGTCGGCCTTGCCGAGCAGGAGCGTCTGCTTGCGGGGTTCTCCGGCGCCCTTGCCGACGTTTTCGGTCACCGCGACCTGCCAGGCCGCACCGCTCAATCCGAACTTGCGGTCGAGATCTTCCTCCGACGGCGCGTCGGTGACGAAGCCTCCCGCGGAAACGGCGCGCAGTTCTGCGAGTTCGCTCACGAGCGCGTTGATCTTTTCGTCATCGCCGGGTGCGGTGAGCAAGCCGCTCGAGACAACCTGCCACTGGCCGTTCTCGAGTTTCTGCAGCGTCACTGGCGACTGACCGACAGCGGTGACGGTGAGGGACTGCACGCGGGCGGGATCGAACTCGAGCACGCGACGTTCGCGCAGGCCGAGCTGCGAATTTTTCAACTTCTCGATTACGTTGGGATCGATCGGCACAATGAAGACGGAACTCTTCTCGTCGCGTGCCGCGTAATAGCGATTGGGCGCGCCCTCAGGCACAGCCGCGCCGATGAGCAGCGTCTCCGGCTGACCGGAGCGTTCGACCTTGAGTCGAAACTTTGGTGTGACGAGGCCGACGACATTGCGGTCGATGGCGCTGTCGCGTTCGAACGACTCGATCTTGAGACCGAGGAGCCGGCCGAGGAGTGTCTCGACCTCGGCCTTGTCGGCGCGTGTTTGCACGGCGGCATCGAGCGACCACTTTTCGCCCTCGCGCGTGAGGAACACACGGAGGTTGCCGGCCTCACCGAGCTGCACGTTCCACGACGAGACCTCGTCTAGCCGTGGCGAGAAGATGTCCACGCTGCGCATTTGATCGAGCGGGAGCGAGAGCGAGTCGCGCAGCGCACGTTTCACGACGAAGATGCGATCGGTGTTGTCACGTCGCACGTAGAGATTCGTTCCGTTGTCGGTGATTTTGCCGATCTGCAGGCCGTGACGCGTTCCGCGACGGCCGAACGTGACCATGCCTTCCGAGGGCGACAGGCCGTACTGAGCGAGCGATTGCGGCTGCTCTGCGCCGGCGGGCACGGTGAAACTATTTTCGCTTGTGAGGAACTGCAGTTGCGAGAGCAGCTTGCTCACGGCGAAAAAATTTGCGGACCAGCGCACGGGCTCGGTGATTTCCCAACTTGATGTTTGTTTCTCGAGGACCACCGAACTCGCGGGATCGCGGAATTCGATCTTCACGTAGTCGAGGTTGATCGCGTCCGAGCCGAGGATTTGCTTGGCCTTTCCCTCGTTGAGCGGATCGATATCCGTAAAGTGCTTCATGTAGTAAGCAAGCGTGCCGAGGCCGGCGACGAGTACGAGAAGCAGGAGAGTGACTTTGGTGCGCATGGATCAGGAACGCGTGCGTCGGATGCGGCCGTGGTCAACGCCGGCGGCCGAGGAAAACCGTAAATCCGAAAAGCGCGACGAGCAGCGCAGGGCCTGCGACGATAAGGATGCGGCCCACGGTGAGCTGTTCCTCACTGAGCGTGAGCTGGAGTCGCTGGATGGGGCGCGCCGGGATTTCGAGCTGGCTGAGGTTGCTGAGCGACCAACTCACGGCATTGCGGAAGAGCGTCAGGTTGGCGGCCGAGTTGATACGGTTGTTGGCGATGAAATCGCTGTTGCCAAAAACGATGAGGCGCCCGCCGCGCAACTTGAGGTTGGCGCTCGAGCCGACCTTGCGCTCAGAAACGGCCCCGATGAAAACCGGCCCGGGTATATCCTGCGCGGGATCGAATGTGGGTTTCGGATCGTGGGTGTTGCGCTCGCCCCAACTGTTCTCGGATGTCTGGAAAAGAGCGTTTACCACGAGTGAATCATCGATCGGGCGGCCCGGATCGGGTCGGACTGAACGGGCCGCGCCCATTGTGACGCGAAGGCCGAAATCGTGCAGTTGCTGCGTGATCGGATGATCGATCGCGAAGTGCCGGATGAGCAGGTCGCCACCGGGGATGCGCGAGGCGGGATCTTTTTCCACCACGATCGCGTCGTCGGCGAGGATGCCCCAGTCGAGCAGAAGATCGTCGAGGCCGGCCTGCGCGCCAGGATCGAGGAGAATCAACATGCGGCCTGCGTCGGTGGAAAGATAGTTGCGCAAGAGGGCCTGCTCGCTGCGCAGCAAGGCCGAACGCGGTGCGAGCAGCAGAACCATCTCCGCATCCTCGGGAACGCGCCGTGTCTCGGTGAGGTCGAGCGCGCGCACATCGTAGTTGCGGGCGATGAGTTCGGCCTCGAGTTGCGAGGCGCCGCGACCGGGATCGAGACTTGCGAAACCCATTTCGTCGTGACCCTTCAGCGAGTATAGGACGGGTTTCTTCTGATTTTGCACCGAGCGTAGCGCAGTGGTGAAAGCCCGCTCTCCGTTGAAACGCCCGAGCTCGTAGTTGACGATTTCGTATAGATCGCGGAGTTCGAGGGTGACGGGTTTGGAAGCACCGGATTGGAAGACGACTACGTTGTGCTTGCCCGCCACGCCGAGTTGCTCGGCCTGCACGCGCTTTTCATAGACGTTGAGGCGCTTCACGCTGATCGTGCCCCGTCCGTTGCCGCGCGCGGCGAATTCGTACTCGCGCAGCAGCGCCATGACGTCGCGCGACGCTCGCACTGCCAGCGGATTGTCGTCGTCGCTGTTAATGGTGACGATAATCGTGACCGGCTCCGTGAGCTGCTTGACGTAGTTCACCGTCTCGGGCGAGAGCGACATCGAGTGGTTGCGCGTGATGTCGTAGCGCGCCACGAAAATCATTCCGATGTAGTTCACGATCGCCGTGAGTACGAAAACGAGCAGCACCTGGAGCAGGATGTTGACGCGCCAGATCCAGCGGTTGCTCTGAAACGACTCGAAGGTCTTCATCGCGCGTGCGTGCGTTCCCTCATCAGCTCCGCGCCGACCGGCCGTCGAGCGCGAGCATGCTCAGAAAGAGAAAGAGTCCGGCGAGACTCGCGTAGAGCACGGGCGCGCGAGTGTCGAATTTGCCGTTCACGAAATCCGCCGCCTGCTGAAACATCTGCACGTGGTCGATGGCGTGCGCGTAGAGCGAGTTCGGTTCTCCCCGCACCTCGACCAGTTCGGGAATGTAGCGACTGCCGACCGTGACGATGATGGTGAGCGCAAATGCGAGCAGCGCCGCGATGAGCTGGCTGCGCGTGAGCGCACTCGAGAAGATTCCGATCGCGATGTACATGAGTGCGCTCAACGCCACAAAAATGTAGCCGCCGATGAGCGGTCCCGGGTCGATCACGCCCGGATCCTCCGCGAAATGGAAGAGCACCCAAAAGAAACTTAGCGTGCTTGCCCACAGCCCGAGGTAGAAAAGATACGACGCGAAATATTTCGCGAGCACGACCTCGGCTGTCGTCACTGGCGTGGTCATGAGCGTTTCGATCGTCCCGAGCCGGCGTTCCTCCGCGAGGCTGCGCATGGTCAGCAACGGCGTAAGCGCGATGGCGGGCACGTAGAAGTAGCGGAAAAATTCCACCGCCGGCGAGAGGTCGCGCGCGGAGCCGACGAAACCGGCAAGCAAATCCTGGAAAATCGCGCCCATCAGCCCGAGAAACAGAACGGCGCCGATGTAGGTCGCCGGGCTGATGAGCAGCACCCGGATTTCGTGCCGCAGCAGGGAGAAAAAGTGTTTCACAGCAGTGAGGGTGGGGATGGCCTCTCAGGCTCCGGCCGCGTCGGATTCCTCGTCCACTTCGTAGGGGAGCGCGCCACCGCGACCGTTGACGCTGTCCCAGCTCCTCCGCGTGGCGGCAAGAAAAACCTCCTCGAGCGTGGCCTGGTGACGCGTGAGGGAACGCAGGCGCGCACCTGGCGTGGTCGCGATACAACGGAGGATTTCTTCACCGCGATCGCGATCAGCCGGCAACTGGATGCGCACGGTGTAGAATCCGTCGGCGTCGGCCGGCGTCGCGTCGCGCTCGACCTTGCGCTTTTCGCCGAGCGCCTCGAGCGCGCTCTGGATCGCGGAGAACTCGGCGTTGACCTCGATCGCGTAGGCGGTGCGGTTCACGAATTCCTGGCGCAATTGTGCCGGCGTGCCGGCGGCGACGATACGACCGTTATTGATGATGATCGCGCTATCGCACGTCATCTCGATCTCGGGCAGGATGTGGCTGGAGATGAGCACGCTCATGCGCCCGCGCAGGCTCGCGATGAGGTCGCGAATGATGAGGAGCTGGTGCGGGTCGAGTCCGATCGTCGGCTCATCCATGATGATCACGTCGGGTTCGGCGAGGATCGCGTCGGCGACGCCCACGCGCTGGCGGTAACCTTTCGAGAGTCGGCCGATAATCCGACGTTGCGCGCGCGTCAGATCGCAAAGCTCGAGCACCTCGTCGATGCGCTTGCGCAAACGGCGGCCGCTGAGTTCCTTGAGGCGGCCCCGCCACTGCAGGTACTCGCGCACGCGCAGATCCTCGGGCAGCGGATTGTTCTCCGGCATGTAGCCGATGCGGCGTTTGACCCGGAGAGGCTCGGCCGCGACCGCGTGCCCGCAGATGCGCACGATGCCGCTCGATGCGGGGAGATAGCCGGTGAGGATGCGCATCGTCGTGCTCTTGCCCGCGCCGTTCGGACCGAGGAACCCGATGATCTCGCCACGCTGCACGGAGAACGAGATGTCGTTCACCGCGACGACGCGGCCGAAGCGCTTCACGAGATTCTCAACTTCGATGGTGGGCTGGGCGTCCGTCACGAAAACATGGGACAGTAAGCGCGCGCCTTCGCTCCGCGAAACAAAAAAGCCCCGGAGTGCGGGGCTTCTCTGAGGGAGAGGGGCGTTTCAGCCTTCGGTCGCGGCTTCCTGGATGGGAAGCGTGACCTCAACCGTGATTCCGTGGCCGTGGTTGACCGCGATGGAAAACGTGCCGGCATAGCGGGCGGCAAGCAGGCGCGAGATGTGCAGGCCAAGCCCGACGCCAGATTGCACGAGCCGTGCGCGATCGAACTGCACCAACGGGGCGAGTGACGCGATCTGTTCCGGCGTCATGCCACGGCCGTGATCGGACACGCGCAGGATGTAGCGCCCTTTTTCCACCGTGCCGGTGACGGCGACCCATTCCGTGGGCCGCGAGAATTTCAGCGCGTTGTCGAGAAGCTCGAGGACGATTTTCTCGAGGTGCTCGCGCTTGATTCGGAGCGTGGCCGGCGCGAAAGAGTAGTGCAGGTCCTTCATCCGGTTGCGCTGGAGCGCGAGCTTGCGCACAGCGCGCGAGAGTTCCGGCTCCCAGGCTTCCGCGACGAGCGGCTGAGTGATTTCGTGCAGCGTTTCGTCCTCGGTCGAGAGCTGGGCGAAGAGCACGTAGTTCGAAGCGATGCGGAGGAGCTGCTCCCCGGCGGAGTGGATGCTCTCGAGCGAGTCCTCGAGATCCTCGCGCTTGATCTCCTCGCCCGCGCGGATCGTGTCGAGCGCGAGCATGGAGAAACCGAGCACGGCGTTGAGCGGTGTGAAGAATTCGCTCGGCACTGACTGCGCGAGTCCGACGCGCAACTGCTCGAGCTTGCACGAGATCACGCGCTGACGCTCGATGCGTGCGCGGATGGAGTCGAAAAGCTGATCCGGCTGGAAGGGTTTCGTGAGGTAGTCGTCGGCCCCGAGTCCCATGCCTTGGCGAACGAAATCGTGGTCGAGATTTCCGCTGAGGAAAATGAACGGGATCACCGCGGTCTGCAGATCTTTCTTCAGCGCGCGGAGCACGTCGTAGCCATCCATCTGCGGCATGGTGACGTCGCAGATGATTAAATTCGGGCGCACCCGCAGGGCGAGTTCCACACCCTGGCGACCCGAAGAGGCTTCGGTGGCTTCGTAGCCGGAGGCGCGGAGGAGGCTGGCGAGTGTCTTGAGCGTGGTGGGATCATCATCGATCACCAGGATGTGAACGGCAGACAAAGCGGTGGTCTCGCTGTTGGGGACGGTTTGGGGCAATGGCATGACTTGGCTGTTAGATCGCAGGCGTTTGAGGGGTAAACGACTGTTCCTAGATCGGCTTTGGGCCTCCGCATTTAAGGACGCACCTGCGATCTGTCGGAAAGTCCTGATGCCGGGGCTCGTCCAGCCGGTTCCGTAGAGTGGATTCCGCACTTCTTGCCTGTTGAGTTTGGCTTCAGGCGAGACGGCGCGTGACGATTTCCAGTTTTGATTGATCGACGACTCCGATCCGGCGTTTCGGGGCTCTCTCGACCGCTGTTCCGAGCGATGTCGTCGCCAACTCCTCTGCATATGATTCGCGTACTGGTTCTCGACGACGACGAGGTCTCCACCACGGTGGTCACGACCATGCTCCGTGACATGGGGCATGACACGCGCAGCGCTGCGCGCACTGAAGACGCCTGGAACGCCCTTGAGCAGGCGCCGCCCGATCTCGTGATCCTCGATACCGACCTTGGAGCGGAGAGCGGAGTGGAGTTTCTTGCCCGCGTGCGCAGTGATCCGGTTTTTGCCGACCTCGCAGTCGTGGTCTATTCCGGCGTCTCGCGGCGCGAGGTGATCAAGAGTTACCTCGAACTCGGCGTGCAGGGCATCCTGATCAAGCCCTATGCGGCCGGACGACTCAGCGGCGAAATCGAGCGCCTGATGCGCGATCCGTGGCGCGACAAGCAGTTTGAATCTGCGAAGACGATTCGCGCGCGCACCGGACAGTTGATGATCAACCTCGCTCCGCTCTACATCGCAGCCGCGAATGAAATTACTGCGGCACTCGACGATCTCGAAACCCTCGAGAACGACGTCTCGAGCCCCGCGGGACTGGGGCGTCTCGATGAATTGAAGATGCGCGCGCTCGCGATCGGCTGCGTTCCGTTGCGCCGCCTCGTGGAGCAGATGCACAAGGCCGCGACCGAAGTGGACGTGGCGCGGCTTCGCGTTCTATCCCGGCGTTTTCTTTCCTTGGCGCGGTTGCTGGCGATCCAGGCCGGAGCTGATCCGGCGCAGATCGTGCGGCCCGAGCCCGCATCCGCACAAACAGGTATGATCGGCGGTTCAGTGGCCAACGCGGCACCCGCAGCCGATGCTGCGGCGCCGTCTGCCGGTTGATTTTTTCCCGTGGACGCGGCGGTAGTCGCGCTCGCGCTGTGTTTCGGAAACGCGCCGTCTCGCGGCGCACGCACGTTGTCGTGTTTTTCCGCTGCGCAGTCGGCGCGCCGGTTCAGGCGGCGGTCGACTTCATCACCTTGCCATTCGGCAGGGCTTCCGCGGGCGCTACGGGCAGCTCGAGAGTAAAGGTCGCTCCGTGACCGAGGCCTTCGCTTTCTCCCTGCAATGTGCCGCCGAGTTCCTTCGCAGCATTTGCGCTGGAGTGCAGGCCGAAGCCGTGGCCGTCCTTGCGCGTGGTGAAGCCAAAACCTTTCCAGCACAGTGGGATCCGAAGCTTGGAATTCACGTGACTTGAAGTCGCGGC
>JADMIO012791426.1_pt1 | contig 22301 bp, 30 predicted proteins | sample 8958161 | NCBI WGS metagenome assembly JADMIO01 (sample SAMN16585339, study PRJNA669376) | soil metagenome | isolation source: Crop rotation soil | place: USA: Cullars Rotation, Alabama | collected 2011
CTTTCCCGGCTCCTGCACCTGCGCCGCGACGGGGCGCTGCCGGGCGCCGGCGACTGGACGCACGAGCACGCCGACGCGGCCAACACGCGCGTCTCGCTCGACGAGCGGGTCAAGGCGCCGCTGGGGCTGTTGTGGTTCGGCGGGCCTGGGCACCAGGGCATCCTGCCGCGGCACGGGCACGGCCCGGTGCCGCAGGTGTCGCAGGGCCGGCTGTTCATCGAGGGGCCGGACAAGTTGCGGGCGATCGACATCTACACGGGCCGGCTGCTGTGGGAGGCGGTACTGCCGGGGGTCGGGAAGGCGTACGACAACCTCGCCCACCAGCCCGGCGCCAACGGCGCGGGGAGCAACTACGTCTCGACGCCGGACGGGGTGTACGTCGCCTACCAGAACTCCTGCGTCCGCCTCGACCCCGCCACGGGGCAGATGCGGCAGCGGTTCCGCCTGCCGCCGCTTTCGCGGCAGAGGGTCGCGCCGGAGTGGACGTTCCTGTCGGTGGCGGGGAACTACATTATCGGCGGCTCGGGGCCCGTCGTCGCCGCTACCAAGAACGCGAAGGGCAAGGTGCAGACGGTCACCCTGCCCGCGAGCAAACGCCTGACCGTTCTGGATCGCAAAAGTGGCCGAGTCCTCTTCTCGATCGACGCCCGCGACGGCTTCCGCCACAACGCCGTCTGCCTCGGTGGCGGGCGGCTCTACGCCATCGACCGGACCGCCGAGGCGGAGGCGAAGAAGGCCCGCACGCCGACGCGGCCAGCCCGGCTCCTCGCCGTCGATCTGGCGACGTGCCGGCTGGCGTGGGCCAGCGAGCGCGACGTCTTCGGCACCTGGCTGAGCTACTCCGAGAGGCACGACGTCCTCGTCGAGGCCGGCCTGATGTCGCGCGACACCCTGGCGGACGAGCCGGCCGGGATGCGCGCCTACGAGGGCAAGGTCGGCCGGGTGCTGTGGCACAACAAGGACTACTTCGGCCCGGCGCTGATCCACGGCGACCGCGTCCTCAAGGGCGGCGACGCGCGGGCCGGCTCCGGGACGGCGTGCGACCTGAAGACGGGGGCGCCGGTCCGCGTCAACGACCCCCTCACGGGGCAGCCCGCGGAGTGGCGCTGGGTCCGCACCTACGGCTGCAACACGCCGGCGGCGTCGAAGCACCTCATGCTGTTCCGCTCCGGCGCGGCCGGGTTCTACGACCTGTGCAACGACGGCGGCACCGGCAACCTCGGCGGCTTCCGCTCGAGCTGCACGCTCAACCTGATCGCGGCCGGCGGCGTCCTGACGGCCCCGGACTACACGCGCACCTGCACGTGCAGTTACCAGAACCAGTGCTCGCTGGGGCTGATCCACATGCCGGAGGCGGAGATGTGGACGTTCACCACGTCGAGGGCGGTGCAGGGGCCGATCCGCCAGGTGGGGGTGAACCTGGGCGCGCCGGGCAGCCGCAAGGCGGACAACGGGACGCTGTGGCTGGAATACCCGCCGGCGGGGGGCCCGTCGCCGGCGCTGGCGGTGACGACGGTGCCGGCCCGGCCGGAGACGTTCCGCCTGCACCAGAGTCGGGTGGAGAGCGAGGGGATGAAGTGGGTGGGCGCGTCGGGGATGCGCGGGCTGGGGCGGCTGAGCGTGACGCTGGGAGGTTCCGCCCCGGGGCGGCGCGTGTATACTATCCGCCTGTACTTCCTCGAGCCGGACGGGCTGCCGGCCGGCGAACGGCTGTTCGACGTGGCGGTGCAGGGCAGGCCGGTGCTGGAGCGGCTCGACGTCAGCGCTCGGACCGGCGGGCCGGGCCGGGTGTTCGTCCACGAGGTTCCGGGGGTCAGCGTCGAGCGCGACCTGAGCGTGCGGCTGACGCCCTGTCCCGACTGTGCGGTGCGCGAAACGATCCTCTCGGGCGTCGAGGTGCTGCCGGGCGAGGGCGGATGAAGAAGCGGAAGAAAGACAAGGGATCGTCGAAGGAGAACCTTCCGGTGCCGGCACCGCTCGTGGTGCTGCGGTTCGCGGCGGGGACGGCGGTGCGCGTGAAGGCGGGGACGACGGACCCGGACTTCGACGACATCCCACTGGGAGGCTGGGCGGGGACCGTCCGCGACGTCCAGCCGGAGGAGAAGCCGCCGCTGTACCTGGTCGCGTGGTCGGAGGAGACGCTGGCCGGCGCGCACCCGGTCTACCGCCGCCGCTGCGAGCGGGACGGGCTGGACCTGGAGGAGGCCTGGATGGCCGAGGACGACCTCGAGCCGGACCCGGGCGGCCCGGTGACGCTGGAGCAGCCGACGAAACTGCGGCCGGCGCCGCTGAATCAGGATTGGCCGGAGGACCGGGCGCGGGCGGTGTTCGGCCTGACGAGCGACGACGAGTTGCCCGAGGTCGATGCCGCGTCGCTGGCGCGGTTCCATGACCGGCTGCGCGACCGGGTGCGGTTCCCCTTCGCCGCCCACATCGACGGGACGCCGCTGATGGTCCTGCGGCTGTTGCCGATGGAGAGGGTGGACGAAAAAGTAGGCCTGCTGGTCGAGGTGGCGGGGGACGGCGGCGAGCGCGAGGAGATCCCGCTTTACGACGTCGAGTGCGTCGAGGGCACGGTCGGCTGGCGCGACCTGGAGGCGTACCGGGCGTGGCTCGAGGAGATGCTGGACAGCGACGAGTATGCTTGGCTCCCCGGGCCGGACCAGCCCGGCGCCGGGCCGACGTCGGTGTCGGCGTTCCTGGGGGGCCTGGGGAAGGTGGTCGTCCTGTCCTGCGTACTCGTCGGGGCGGCGCTGAAGGTCAACCCGGACACTCTGCTGGCCGCCGAGGTGGGCGCCGCCATCGTGGGGGTGTTCGGGGGGTTCTTGATCTCCGGCTTCGAGAGGATGTTCCGCGCCGTCAACCGGCTGCCGCCGGGCGTCTTCGGCGGCCTGCTCCTGGGGCTGGGCGGCGGGGCGACGGTCGGGGCCGCCGCGGGGTCGCTCGTCCCGGCGTACCTCGGCGCCCTGCCCGGGGCGATCGCCGGGACGCTGTACGCGAACCTGCGTGGGCGCTTCGGCAAGAAGCAGCCGAGCGTGCTGAAGGCCACGGTCTTCGGCGCGTACCTCGGCGGGCTGGGCTGGCTGTTCGTGCAGGACTGGTGGGCGGCGCTCGTCGGCTGCGGGTGGGGCCTGCTCGCCGGCGTCGGCCTGTTCCTGGCCGGGCTCGTTTTCGCGACGGTGTACCTCAACCGGCTGCTGCGCGGCGTGTCGTCAAACGAATGAGCCGGGAGGGCGCTGCCCTGCCCGGCTCGTTGTGTCGTTGCATTTGGGCACTCAGGCCTTCGCCGCCGCCTCCGGCGCGACGACGTTGATGCGGCGGCCCTGGCGGTCGAACTTCACGACGCCGTCCACCAGCGCGAACAGCGTGTCGTCCTTGCCGCGGCCGACGTTGCGGCCGGGGTGGTAGCGCGTGCCGCGCTGGCGGACGATGATGCAGCCGGCGGTGACGGAGCCGCCGCCGTAGACCTTGATGCCGAGCCGCTGCGCGTGGGATTCGCGGCCGTTCTTGGACGAGCCTTGACCTTTCTTGTGAGCCATCGTTGTCTCTCGCGGGGGATCTTCGGGGGCCTGGGGAAAAACAAATCCGGGGACTCGGGTCCCCGGGATGACGTCAACCGGCCCTGTTAGTTCTACTTCTTGGGCGACGGCGTGTCGAGGGGAACCGACGAGGCGCGGTAGACCCACTGGGCCGGCGGCTGGAACTGGATCGCCTCGGACTTGTTGAGGTACTTGTCGCCGAGGCGGCGGAAGGCGAGCTGCAGCGTCTTGCGGCGGACGAGCTGCTTCTTGGGGTTGGACGGGTCGTCCACGCGGACCCAGCCGTTGGACAGGCCGGCGACGAAGATGCTGTAGCGGTTGCTCTCGACGAGCTTGGGCTGCTTCTCCTTGACCTTCTTCGACTCGGCGTCGTCGTTGGGGCCGGGCTCGTTGGGGTCGGTCCAGATGGCGACGCCGGTGACGGCGCGCGGCGAGGACTTGGGGTAGGTGGGCGGGATCGGCTCGGCGGCGATGGTGACGGAGTTCTTGATCTTGTAGTAGCCGGTCGGGTCCTCGATGCGGCTGATGGCCTCCTGGGCGCTGGGGAGGATCTGGTCGCGGTAGACCATGTTGGTGTCGTGGGTGGCCAGCTCGAAGTCGGGGATGAACGTGCGCGGCTCGCCGGTGCGGTTGATGACCTGATACCAGAGGTACCAGCAGACGCGCTGCCCTCGGCCGGGGATGTTGACCTTGATGATGCGGGGGTCCTTGAACTTGAAGTCGAGCACCCAGAGCTTGCCGCCCTTGGAGGCCTCGCCCTCGACGACGGGGTTTTCGTCCTTGACGTAGCGTTCGTTGGGGTTGGCGGCCAGGGGGAGGCCCAGCGCGAAGACCCCGACAAGGGCGAGGAACAGCCCGAGAATGACAAACCTGCCGCGGCTCGAGGCCATGGTCCGAAACCTCCCTCTCAGTCCGGAAACGGCGGCTCATCGCCCGGCGCGTGGCGTCCGCGCTCGCGTTCCCTGCGACAAGTTTTTATATCCGTGGTGTGTCGGCAGGGTCAAGGCGAACGGCGTGCCACTCGGGGCGGCGATGTCAGGCGCCCGCGGGCGGTGTGCCGTGCCCGTCGCGGATGTATTCCTGCCGCCGCCGGGCGTATTCCTCCGGCGTCAGCGCGTCGAGGCCGCCGGCCTCCTTCTTGAACAGCTGCTGCAAGAACGGCACGCACCAGCCGCAGCCCGTGCCCGCGCCGCCGCACCCGGACAGTTGGCTGGCGACGCGCGGCTTCTCCAGGCGGACGTAGTTCACCAGCTTCCGCCGGGTGACGTGAAAGCAGTAGCAGACTTCCGCGTCCAGTTCCATGTGCCCCTCCCACGCCAGCATACCACACCGGGGCTCGACTGGACCTCAGCGACTGCTCACGGCCTCCGTCTGGATCGACGACCCCAGCACCGGCGTCGCCCCGGCCCGCCGCTTCCAGACGTCGATGACGGCCACCGTCAGCGCCAGGATCACCGGCCCCAGGACCATGCCCGTGATGCCGAAGACGATCAGCCCCCCCGCGTAGGCGATCAGCGCCGGCACCGGGTGCATCCGCATGTGGCCCCCCGCCGCGACGCTGTAGACGGCGTTGCCGACAGGCCCGGCCATCGCCGCGCCCCAGACAGCCAGGATCGCGGCCGCCCCGATTCTCCCCTCCGTCGCCAGGAAGACGGCGAACGGGAGCCAGACGAGGATGGCGCCGACGAAGGGCAGCACGCCGAGGATGAAGATGACGGCGCCCCACAAAACAGCCCCCGGCAGGCCGAGGAACCAGAAGAGCAGTGCCCCCGTCACGGCCTGCAGCAGAGCCGTTACGAAGGTCCCGTAGATCGTGGCGTGGATGGCCTCCTCGACGCGGCGAGAGACCTCCTCCTGCTCGGTGGGCTTCAGCGGGCTGAAGTCACGGATCCCCCGCAGCAGCCGGTCGCGGTCCCGGAAGAAGAAGAACAGCACCAGCACCGCCGACAGCATCTGCACGCCCGCCCACAGCGAGCCGCTCAGCACCCCGCCGACGTCTCGGGTCGCGGCCGCGACCGCTCCGCTCACCTGCGCCTCGAAATCGACGCGCTGCTCCAGCCAGGCGAGGGACTCGCCCAGGCCCGGCACCTGACTCACCACGTCGCGCCAGCGCCCGCCGGCGAGCTCCTCCTTCGCGGCCAGGGCGGCGTCGCGGCCCTCGACCGTCAGGCGGGCGGCGACGAAGATCGTCGGGACCAGCAGGAAGACCACGACGAGGAAGGTGCTGATCGAGGCGGCGACGTTGGGGTAGGGGACGAGGCGCTCGATCCAGCGGTGGACCGGGTAGGCGACGACCGCCAGGGCGAAGGCCCACGCAAGCGCCGGCAGGAAGGGCACGGCCAGGCAGACACAGAGGACGACCAGCGCGAGGGTGACCAGTCCCAGGACGACGACGCGGAGCCAGTCGCGCGACGGGGAAGGGTCGGTGGGGAGTGGGCCATTTACTGACTCGTGAAGCACTGGCATGAGCAGGGTCCTCGGGGCTTCCTCATGAGTCATTCCGGCAAACTGGATGCCAGCGAAAACGCGAGGGGCCGGCGAGGCGGGGAGCGAGGTGGCGCGAGCAGGAAGAGGAAGAAGCGAGTCGATTCCTGGGCAGGTCGGTTCCCGGAGGGCCGAAGGAATCGGTCGTGACGACGATTCCGCCCTTGACAGTGCGGGGGGGTGCCCTCTACTTTTACACTCTCTATCATTATGTGAGCCGTCAGTGAGGAGGGGGCAGTGGCGGGTTCGAACCACCTGAGCGAGCGGATTCGCATCCGCATGGAAGCCTACGATCACGAGATCCTCGACCGGACGGCTCTCGAGATCGTCCGTACGGCGCAGGACACGAAGGCGATCGTCCACGGGCCGATCCCGCTGCCGACCCGGATCGAGCGGTACACGGTGTTGCGCAGCCCGCACATCGACCGCAAGTCGCGCGAGCAGTTCGAGATCCGCACGCACAAGCGGCTCATCGACATCCTGCAGCCGACCGGCAAGACCATCGAAGCGCTCAACCGCGGTCTGAGTCTCCCCCCCGGGGTGGAGATCAAGATCCGCGTCCTGCCCGGGGGCGGATGAGCGGTCCGTCCGGATCGTCCGACACCCCCCAGGCTCCTCTCACGATCGGGTGGACCTCCCCCACCCGATCGTGAGATTTATACGGTAATGCCTTTGTCGCTGCCGCCCGTATGCTGACGGGCAGGGGACACGACGAGGAAAAGGGTCCAGGCCGTGACTACTGCGACGACAACCGAAGCGAAAACCATCCGCGTCCCGGTCTTCAACCGCGAAGGCAACGAGGTCGGCGGCATCGACATCGACCCCGGCGAGTTCGGCGGCGTCATCAACCGCCAGCTGCTCCACGACGTCTGCGTCATGTACCTCGCCAACCAGCGCGCCGGCACCCACTCCACGCTCCGCCGCGGCGAGGTGGCCGGCTCCACCAAGAAGCTCTTCCGCCAGAAGGGCACCGGCAACGCCCGCGTCGGCACCCGCCGGACGAACAAGCGCAAGGGCGGCGGCACCGCCAAGGGCCCCAAGCCGCGCGACTACGAGTACCACATGCCGAAGAAGGCCGTCCGCGCCGCGACGCGGATGGCGATCCTCAGCAAGTTCGCCGACGGCGAGGCGGTCGTCGTCGATGACCTGAACCTCGGCGAGGTCAAGACCAAGCCCGTCGCCACCATCCTCAAGGCGCTCAACAAGACCATCGCGGCCAAGGAGCCCGCCACCGAGGGCGAGCAGCCCAAGAAGAAGGAGCCGACGTACCTGATCGGCACGGTCGGCTACGACAAGAACGTGTTCATGTCCGCCCGGAACATCGAGGGCGTCAAGGTCCTGCCGACGGCGGAGTTCAACGCCTACACGGTGCTCCGGCAGAAGCGGCTGCTGCTGACGAAGGCCGCCCTGGAAGAGCTGCGGAAGGGCCCGCCGTCGGGCAAGGCGAAGGCGGAAGAGGGCAAGTGACCATGGCCACCACTGAGAAGCAACCGCGGACGCGCGGGCCGAAGCTCGAGCCGCACCAGATCATCGTGCGGCCGATCATCACCGAGAAGGCGACGCACCAGGCCTCGAAGCACCGGGCGTACCCGTTCGAGGTGAACCCCTGGGCGAGCAAGGACGAGATCAAGGCGGCCGTCGAGGAGCTGTTCGGCGTCCAGGTCGAGAAGGTGCGGACGCAGAACCGCGCCGGCAAGAAACGGCGGTATCGCTTCAAGGTGGGCCGGCTGCCCAACTGGAAGAAGGCCATCGTCGTCCTGAAAGAGACCAGCCCGGGCATCGATTTCTTCTGAGATAAAGGGACTCCCCATGGGAATTCGCCAATACAACCCGACGACGCCCGGCCGTCGCGGCGGCTCGGTGAGCGACTTCGCCGAGCTGACGATCCTCGAAGGCACCGTCGAGCAGATCGTCAAGCGCGACAACGCCCGGCCCTACGCCGTCGTCAAGTACGACAGCGGCCTCGAGGGCAAGATCCGCGTCCGCCCCGACATGAAGGTCGGCGACCGCGTCTCCATCCGCAAGAAGCCCGAGAAGAAGCTGCTCAAGCCCCTCAAGAAGACGGGCGGCCGCAACAACCAGGGCATCGTCTGCACGCGCTTCCGGTCGGGCGGTCACAAGCGGATGTACCGCATCATCGACTTCAAGCGCAAGAAGGACAACGTCTGGGCCACGGTCGCCGCCATCGAGTACGACCCCAACCGCTCGGCCCGGATCGCGCTGCTGAAGTACGACGACGGCGAGGTGGCCTACATCCTCGCGCCGGAAGGCCTCGAGGCCGGCAACAAGGTCATCTCCGGCGTCGAGATCGAGCCGCGCGTCGGGCACTGCATGCCGCTGCGGCGGATCCCGCTGGGCATGTCGGTCCACAACGTCGAGCTGCAGCCGGGGCACGGCGGGCAGTTGTGCCGGTCGGCGGGCACCTCGGCGACGCTGACCGCCCGCGAGGGCAAGTGGGCGCAGATCACCCTGCCGTCGGGCGAGGTGCGCCGCGTCTCCTCCGAGTGCCGGGCCACGATCGGCATGATCGGGAACGCCGAGCACATGAACGTCAGCCTCGGCAAGGCGGGCCGCAAGCGCCACATGGGCCGCAAGCCGCACAACCGCGGGACGTCGATGAACCCGGTGAGCCACCCGATGGGCGGCGGCGAGGGCCGGACGGCGGGCGGCCGTCACCCGTGCAGCCCGACGGGCGTGCTGGCCAAGGGCGGCAAGACGAGGAAGAAGAGGAAGCCGTCGAACGCGGCGATCATCCGGCGGCGGCGGCCGGGCCCGCACTACGCGGGGTCGTGACGGATTCGGAGGGATGCCCCCCTTTACAGGTCGCCGCAACCTCCTATAATTCTTACTTCACTCTTTACGGAGTGTGAACGAAATGAGCCGGTCCTCGAAAAAGGGGCCCTATTACGACGAGCGGTTGCTGGCCAAGGTCGAGAAGGCCGGGCGCAGCGCCGGTCGCGAGCCAATCAAGACCTGGTCGCGCGACTGCACCGTCGTGCCGGAGTTCGTCGGTCAGACCTTCCTGATCCACAACGGCCGGCAGTTCATGAAGCTGTACGTGACGGAAGACATGGTGGGGCACAAGCTCGGGGAGTTCGCCCCGACGCGGATGTTCAAGGGGCACTCCGGCGGCAAGAAGGCCGCCAAGTGACCCGGCCCCCGCGCAGCGAAGGCGGCGGGGCGAACGGCCCGGCCAGGCAGGAGACGCCCGGTCGGGCCGCGACAGGTTAGGACACGACAGGGGTTCAGGTACGGACGGGCCGCGACGCCGGGCCGTCCCGCGTGGAGAGGTTGCTTGTCATGGAGTACCGGGCGATACACCGCTACGCGGACATGTCTCCGCGCAAGATCCGCCCCGTGGCGGACCTGATCCGCGGCAAGATGGCCGACGAGGCTCTGGAGCTGTTGCGCTACCTGCCCAGCAAGAGCGCCCGCCTCGTGGAGCAGGTGCTCAAGAGCGCCCTGGGCAACGCCGAGGACCGCGGCGCCGCCGACATGGACGAGCTGTTCGTCCTCGAGTCGCGCGTCGATGGCGGGCCGATGATGAAGCGCATCCAGCCGCGGGCGCGCGGCACGGCGTACCCGATCAAGAGGCGTTACTCCCACATCCACCTGACGCTGTGGGACGGCGACGACGAGCAAGCGCCGGAGTAACAGGGCGTGAGTCGGGGCGCGGCCGGGCGGTCCGGGCGGCGCGGGGGTCAGCGAGGGGAGGGCGAGCGAACACATGGGTCAGAAGGTCCGACCGACCGGGTTCCGCACCGGAATCATGGTTGACTGGCTGAGCCAATGGTACGCCAGTAAACAGGACTTCGCGGAGCTTCTCGTCGAGGACCAGAAGATCCGCAAGTTCGTCAAGAAGCGTTACAGGGACGCCGGCATCTCGAAGATCCGCATCCAGCGGACGCGAGAGAAAGTGACCGTCTTCGTCCACGCGGGCCGCGTGGGCATGATCATCGGCAAGAAGGGCTCGGAGGTCGAGAAGCTGACGCACGAGCTGCAGAACCTCTGCCACCGGGTGATCGAGGTCAAGACGATCGAGGTCAACCGCCCGGAGCTGGACCCACAGCTCGTCTCCGAGGACATCGCCCAGCAGCTGGAGAAACGCGCCAGCTTCCGCCGGACGATGAAGAAGGCGATCGACATCACCATGGAGGCCGGCGCCAAGGGCGTCAAGGTGCAGCTGGCCGGCCGCCTCGCCGGGGCCGAGATGGCCCGGACGGAGGCGGCGATGGCGGGGAGCATCCCGCTCTCGACGCTGCGGGCGCGGGTGGAGTACGGCTTCACCGAGGCCAAGACCGCCCAGGGCCACATCGGGATCAAGGTCTGGATCAACAACGGGGACTACCTCAACCCCGAGGAGGATAGCGATGCCGCAAATGCCCAAGCGGGTAAAGTACCGAAAAAGCCAGAGAGGCGTGGTAAAAGGTAACGCCCAGCGCGGCAACACGGTCAGTTACGGCGAGTTCGGCCTGCAGTCCCTCGAGGGCGGTTGGCTGTCCGCCGAGGCGATCGAGGCCGGGCGTATCACCGCGGCCCACTCCGTGCGCGGCGAGGGCCGGCTGTTCATCCGCGTCTTCCCGCACAAGTCCGTGACCTCGATCCCGGCAGAGACCCGCATGGGCAAGGGCAAGGGCGAGCCGGAGTTCTGGGCGGCGGTGATCAAGCCGGGGATGATCCTCTTCGAGATCGCCGGCCTGCCCGAGGCGCAGGCACGCGAGGCGCTGGCCAAGGTGGCGTACAAGATGCCGTTCCGTTGCCGTTTCGTCCACCGCCGGCCGAGCGTCGGCTGAGGAAACTTCCTCCTCCCCTCTCCCTTCGGGGGAGAGGGGTTGGGGGTGAGGGGTTAGAGTCATGGCGAAAGAGATGAAGCCCGCCGAGCTGCGGGCGATGAGCGGCGAGCAGCTGGATCTGACCTTGAAGGACACGATCAAGCACCTGTTCCACTTGCGCATCCAGTCGGCGACGGAACGGCTGGAGACGCCCAGCGAGATCCGCAAGGCCAGGCGTGACGTGGCCCGGATCCTCACCATCCAGCGGGAGCGGCAGCTGCAGGCGGAGAAGACCCAGGGGGCGGCCCAGAAATGAGCGAGCAGCAGCAGGACGAAAAACGTGGCAACCGGCGGACGGCCGTCGGCGTGGTGACCAGCGACAAGATGAACAAGACGCGGCGGGTGGAGATCCCGCGGCTGGTGAAGCACGCGCGCTACGGCAAGTACATCCGCCGGCGGACCATCTGCCACGTCCACGACGAGCAGAACGCCTCGCACACCGGCGACCAGGTCGAGATCATGGAGAGCCGGCCGTACAGCAAGAGCAAGCACTGGCTGCTCGTCCGGGTGGTGACGAAGGCGCCGACGGGGTTGCCCGAGGAAGCGGCGACGGTGGCGACGCAGCCGGCGACCGGCTCGTGAGGCGCTTCGGCGCAGAAGGGGTGGTGGTGTCATGATCCAGATGTATACGTATCTCGACGTCGCGGATAACACCGGCGCCAAGGAATGCATGTGCATCAAGGTGCTGGGCGGGACGCGGCGGCGGTACGCCGGGCTGGGCGACGTCATCATCGCCAGCGTCAAGAAGGCGATCCCCGGCGGCGAGGTCAAGCCCGGCGACGTCGTCCAGGCGGTGGTCGTCCGCACCAAGAAGGCGGCCCGCCGCGACGACGGCAGCTACGTCCGCTTCGACCGCAACGCCCTGGTGCTGATCGACAAGGAAAAGAACCCGCGCGGCACGCGCATCTTCGGCGCCGTCGCCCGCGAGCTGCGCGAGAGCGGCTTCGCCAAGATCGTCAGCCTGGCCGCCGAGGTGGTCTGAGAGCGAGGGCAACATGCACGTCCGCAAAGATGATCTGGTCGAGGTGATCTCGGGCAACGACGCCGTCAAGGGCCGCGCCCGCAAGGTCCTCCGCGTGCTGCCGGCCGAGGGCAAGGTGGTGGTCGAGGGCGTCAACCGCGTGTACAAGCACGTCAAGCCCAACCGCCGCAACCCGCAGGGCGGCCGGCTCTCCAAGGAGATGCCGATCGACGCCTCGAATTGCCTGCTGTACTGCAACACCTGCCGCCGCGGGGTGCGCGTCGGCAAGCGCTACGACGACCAGGGCGCCAAGGAGCGTTACTGCAAGAAGTGCGGCAGCGGCCTGGGCGTCCTGGCGAAGGCGCGGGCGAGCTACGCCAAGAAGTCGTGAAAGAATTCGCCGTCGGGCCCGCTAGATTTCACCGGGTCGGGGTCCATTAGAGAACGAGACGAGTCATGGCCCGCTTGCTGGATAAGTACAAGAAAGAAATCGTGCCGGCCCTGAAGAAGAAGCTGGGCCGGGACAACGAGCTGAGCCTGCCGCGCCTGCAGAAGATCGTCGTCAACATGGGCGTCGGCAAGGCGCTCCAGGACAAGAACCGCCTGGAGCAGTCGGCCGAGCAGCTGGCCCAGATCACCGGCCAGAAGCCGCAGATCACCCTGGCGCGGGTCGCGGTGAGCGGCTTCCGCCTCCGCGAGGGCAACGCGATCGGCTGCCGGGTGACGCTGCGTGGGCTGCGGATGTACGAGTTCCTGGACCGGCTGATCTCGACGGCCCTGCCCCGTATCCGCGACTTCCGCGGGATCAACCCGAAGAGCTTCGACGGCAACGGCAACTACAGCCTGGGCCTGACCGAGCAGCAGGTGTTCCCGGAGATCGACCCGGACAAGGTGAACTTCAGCCAGGGCATGGACGTGACGTTCGTGATGAGCACGAGGAGCGACGACGAGGCCCGTGAGCTGCTCCGCGGCTTCGGGATGCCCTTCCGAGAGGCCTGAGAGAGCAAACGCGATGGCGACCGAAGCGAATTACGTCAAGTTCAAGAAGCAGATGAAGGCCTTCGAGGCCCACCGGCAGGAGATGAAGAAGCCGGACGCCGCCCAGCGCGACCCGCGCAAGCTCCTACAGCCGCGCGAGATCATCCGCATCCGGCTGCGGTGCAAGCTGTGTGGCCGGCCGCGGGCGGTCTACCGCAAGTTCGGCATCTGCCGCATCTGCTTCCGCGGGATGGCCTCCGACGGCCTGATCCCGGGCGTCAAGAAGGCCAGCTGGTGAAAGGGCCCCGACCATGATGACTGATCCGATCGCCGACATGCTCACGCGGATCCGCAACGCCAACCGGATCGAGCGGCCCGTCGTGGACATCCCGGCCACGAAGATGAAGGCCAACGTCGCCAAGGTGCTCAAGGACGAGGGGTTCATCCTCGACTACCAGGTCGGCACCGCCGGGACCGACGAGCACGGCGCGCCCGAGTTCAAGGCGGTCTCGGACATGAGCCTGCGGCGGCTGACGCTGCGGGTCTACCTCAAGTACGGCCCCGAGGGCGAGCGGATCATCCGCCACATCCAGCGGAAGAGCCGGCCCGGGCTGCGGCAGTACATCCGGGCGGACCAGATCCGCCCGATCCTGGACGGGCTGGGGATCAGCATCCTGAGCACGAGCAAGGGCGTGATGAGCAACCGGCAGGCCCGGGCCCAGAAGCTGGGCGGGGAGCTGCTCTGCACCGTTTGGTAGGAGGCGCGCGATGTCGCGTATCGGCAAGCAGCCGGTGGGCATCCCCGCCGGCGTCAAGGTGAAGGTGGCGGACGGCAAGGTCTTCGTCGAGGGCCCCAAGGGCAAGCTCGAGCTGGCCACCCACCGCGCCGTCAAGGTCGAGGTCGGCAAGGTCACCCGCGCCGGCGAGAAGGTCACCTTCGCGCCCGACGCCGCCGGCACCTTCCTGCAGGTCTCCCGCAAGGACGACGAGCGCGAGTCGCGGGCGCTGCACGGGCTGTTCCGCTCGCTGGTGGCCAACATGGTCGAGGGCGTGACCAAGGGCTACGAGAAGAAGCTCAAGATCGAGGGCGTCGGCTACCAGGCCAAGCTCGACAAGAAGTCCGTCGTCCTGACGGTCGGCTACGCCAACCAGATCGTCCTCGCCCCGCCCGCCGGGGTGACCGCCGAGGTGCCCGACCCGAACACGATCATCGTCCGCGGCGCCGACAAGCAGCAGGTCGGCCAGTTCGCCGCCGAGGTCCGCGCCGCCCGCCCGCCGGAGCCGTACCAGGGCAAGGGCATCCGCTACGAGAACGAAGTCGTCCGCCGCAAGGAAGGCAAGTCCTTCACCAGTGGTGGCTGATCCCAGAGGCAACGATGAACGCGCAGAAGTTGAGGGAGCGGCAACGGAAGCGCCGCCGGATGCACGTCCGCAACAAGATGACCGGGACGTCGGAGCGGCCGCGGCTGACGGTGTTCCGCAGCTCGAAGCACATCTACGCCCAGCTGATCGACGACCTGACCGGGCGGACGCTGGCGTCGGCGACGAGCCTGGCGAAGAAGGAAGATCGCGGCAAGGTCGGCTACGGCGGCAACGTGAAGGCGGCCAAGGCGGTCGGGCTGCGGCTGGCGGAGGCGGCGAAGGCGGCCGGCGTGACGAAGGCCGCGTTCGACCGAGGACACTACCGGTATCACGGCCGGGTGAAGGCCCTGGCCGAGGGGGCCCGCGAGGGCGGATTGCAGTTTTGATTGCAGATTGCAGAACGCAGATTGCAGATTGGAAGAGCGACCGGCTTGGGCTTTTCAATCCGCATTCTGCAATCTACAATCTGCAATCCTCCTGAGGGTAACATGGCGAGAGAACGAGATCGCGAGCCCCGGCAGCACGAGCTGGAAGACCGTGTCATCAAGATCCGGCGTTGCGCCGCCGTGGTCAAGGGCGGCCGCCGCTTCAGCTTCAACGCCCTCGTCGTCGTCGGCGACGGCAAGGGCCGCGTCGCCGCCGGCTACGGCAAGGCCAACGAGGTCCCCCCCGCCGTCGAGAAGGCGACGAAGGACGGCGAGGAGCACCTCAAGCGGCAGAAGCGCGTCTCCCTCAAGGGCGACACCATCCCCCACCGCGTCATCGGCCGCTACGGCGCCAGCAAGGTGGTCATGGTGCCGGCCGGCCCGGGCACCGGCGTCAAGGCCGGCCCCGGCGTCCGCGACGTGCTCGTCGTCTGCGGCGTCCGCAACATCCTGACCAAGGTGCACGGCAGCTCGAACCCGATCAACCTGGTGAAGGCGACCATCGACGGGCTGCTGCAGCTGCGCACCCGCGAGGAGGTGGCCCGCCTGCGAGGAGTGAGTCTCTGATGGACCTCAAAGCGCTGTACACCCCGCCGGCCGACGGGCCCCACTTGCAGAAACGCAAGAAGAAGAAACGCGTCGGCCGCGGCATCGGCTCCGGGCACGGCAAGACGGCCTCACGCGGCCACAAGGGCCAGTGGGCCTCCGCCGGCGCGAAGAAGCCGATCTTCACGTTCGAGGGCGGGCAGATGCCGCTGTTCCGGCGCATGCCGAAGCGCGGCTTCAGCCACGCGACCTGGGACCGGGTGTTCCACGTCGTCAACGTGGGCGACCTCGACGCGCACTTCGCGGACGGCGACGTCGTCGATCTGGCCGCGCTGAAGAAGGCCGGCCTGGCCAAGGGGCCCGCGGACGGCGTCCGCATCCTCGGCCAGGGCGAGCTGACGAAGAAACTCACGGTGAAGGCGGACCACTTCTCGAAGTCGGCCGGCGAGAAGATCGCGGCCCGGGGAGGAGCCACGGAGGTCATCCCCCCGCCGAAGAAGCCGGTCCGCAACAAGATGAAGCCACGGACGGCCAAGAAGCCGACAAATGCCTGAGCGATCCCGGCACGGCGCTTCTGGCGCCGGTCCCGACAAGGTGGCAACGACGGCCGGGGCGAGCCCCCCCGCCGGGCCACCTTTTCTTTTTCTGTCCAGTACCGATCCCTGCCAGGGAGCCGATTCATGGGTAAGCTAAAAGCCATCTTCATCATCCCGGAACTCCGGACGAAGATCCTGCTGACGCTCCTGTTCCTGGCCATCTACCGCATCGGCTACTCGATCCCCCTGCCGTTCGTCGATCAGCGCGAGATGAACCGCGCCCTCAGCGGCAGCGGGGGGCTGGGGCAGGTGCTCACGTTCATCTCGATGTTCTCCGGCGGCGACCTGAGCCACGCGACGCTGTTCGGCCTCGGCATCATGCCCTACATCTCTGCCTCGATCATCTTCCAGCTCCTGGGCGCCGTGTACCCGCCGCTCGAGAAGCTGCAGAAGGAGGGTGAGAGCGGACGGAAGAAGATCAACGAGTACACGCGCTACGCGACGGTGTTCATCTGCCTGTTCCAGGCGTTCATGTACGTGCAGTACATCATGAGCGGCCCGCCGTCGGGGCAGGGCTGGGGGATGAGACAGTTCAACTCCGGCTACTACTGGATGACCATGGTCATCACCCTGACCGCCGGCACCGTCTTCCTCATGTGGCTGGGCGAGCAGATCGACGAGTACGGCATCGGCAACGGCATCAGCCTCATCATCATGGCCGGCATCGTCGCCCGCATCCCGGCGGCGACGGCGTCGCTGTTCTTCGAGGGCGGCCAGTTCAAGTGGTCGGTGTTCACCCTCGGCGGCGCCGGCGGCAACGACGTCAGCTTCGAGAAGCTCGTCGTCCTCATCGCCCTGTTCGTCGCCGTGGTCGTGGCCGTGGTGGCCATCACCAAGGCGCAAAGGCGCATCCCGACGCAGTCGGCCAAGCACGTCCGCGGCAGGCGGGTGTTCGGCGGGACCCGGCAGCACCTGCCGCTGCGCGTCAACCAGGCGGGCGTCATGCCGGTGATCTTCGCGTCGAGCCTCCTGGTGCTGCCGTTCTTCTTCTTCCGGGCGCTGGCGCAGGCGACGGACTGGACGTGGACGAGCGCCCTGGCCGACGCCTTCGAGCGGCAGGGGTACATCTACACGGTGTTCTTCATCGCCCTGATCTACGTCTTCTGCTACTTCTGGACGGCGATCATCTTCAACCCGAAGGACATGGCCAACAACCTCAAGGACTACGGCTCGTTCATCCCCGGCTACCGCCCGGGCAAGCGGACGGCGGAGTACCTGGAGCGGGTGATGATGCGGATCACCTACGTCGGGGCGGCGTTCCTGGCGGTGGTGGCGGTCATCCCGACGCTCATCACGACGACGATGGACGTCAACCCGATGGTGGCGAGCTTCTACGGCGGCACCGGCCTGCTGATCGTCATCAGCGTGGCCCTGGACCTGGTGCAGAAGATCAACAGCCACCTGGTGATGCGGAACTACCCGGGGCTGACGGAAGACTGAGCCGGCGCTCTTCCACCCCTCTCCCCTCGGGGGGCCCTGACTGGGCCGGGGGTGAGGGGGGCCTTACACAGTCGGTCAGGCCTCTCCCCCTCACCCCTAACCCCTCTCCCCCGAGGGGAGAGGGGGACCGGAAGGGCGTCCGTGCGGGAGGTCCGCCATGCGTCTCATCCTTCTCGGCCCGCCCGGGTCCGGCAAAGGGACTCAGGCGAAGCTCCTCTCGCGGAGGATGGACCTCGAACACATCGGCACCGGCGACATCATCCGTGCCGCCATGGCCAACCACACCCCCTTCGGCGAGCGCGTCCGCCCGTTCGTCCTGTCCGGCAACCTCGTCCCCGACGGCCTGGTCAACGACCTGATCGCCGAACACTTCCGCGGCGAGCCGCGCCACGAACGTTTCGTCATGGACGGCTACCCGCGGACGATCGCCCAGGCCAAGGCGTTCGACGAGTTGCTCGCCGAGCAGGGCCTCGACCTGAACGCCGTCGCCCTGCTCGACGTCTCCGACGACGAGATCATCCGCCGGGTGAGCGGCCGGTGGAGCTGCCCGATGAAGGGCTGCAAGGCGACGTATCAGATCGACAGCAACCCGCCGCGGGCGTTCGGCATCTGCGACGAGTGCGGCAGCGTGCTGATGCAGCGCCGCGACGACCAGCCCGAGACCGTCCGGGGGAGGCTCGTCGTCTACCACAACGAGACGGCCCCCCTGATCCCGTACTACCGCGAGCGCGGTTTACTGAAGGAAATCCCGGGTCACGGCGAGATCGAGACGGTGTACAATGCTCTCGCCAAGGCCATCCAACCCTGAGACGACCCACGAGGCAACCCCACCGTGCTGAGATCGCTCTTCCCACACAAGCCCGAGCTGAAATCGTCGCGCGAGATCGCCCTGATGCGCGAGGCCGGCAAGCTCGTCGCCAGGGCCCTCCGGTTGTGCCGCGAGATGGCCAGGCCCGGCACCCGCACCGCCGAGATCGACCGGGCCGTCGAGGACCTGTATCAGCAGCACGGCGCGCAGCCGCTCTTCAAGGGCTACCCCGGCCGGGTGCCCTTCCCCGCCGTCACCTGCATCTCGGTCAACGAGGAGGTGGTCCACGGCATCCCCGGGCAGCGGCAGCTCCGCGAGGGCGACCTGCTCAAGATCGACACCGCCTGCAAGCTCAACGGCTGGTGCGCCGACGCCGCCGTCACCCTCCCCATCGGCGAGGTCACCGCCGAGAAGAAGCGGCTGATCCAGGTCGCCGAGTCCGTCCTGCAGCTCGCCGCCGTCGAGATGGGCCGGCGGCGCTGGTGGTCGGAGGTGGCGCTGTTGATGCAGCGGGTGGTCGAGTCGGCCGGCTACAGCGTGGTGACGCAGTACGTCGGGCACGGCATCGGCCGGATCATGCACGAGAGCCCGCAGGTGCCGAACTTCATCAGCAAGGAGCTCCGGAAGCACGACTTCCGCCTCGAGGACGGGCTGGTCCTCGCGGTGGAGCCGATGGTGAACATGGGCCGTGCGGAGACGGAGACGAGGCGCGACCACTGGACGGTGGTGACGCGCGACGGCATGCCCAGCGCGCACGTCGAGCACACCTTCGCCCTGACGCGCGACGGCGTTTACGTCATCACGGCGGACGAGGAGACGCTGATCCCGCGGTCGTAGGGCGGTTACCCGCCTTGACAGCGCCTGCCGGTTCCGGCTTGAATACGCCCTCATGGACGTGAAGCTCCGCACCTACCTCGCCGAGATGTTCGGCACCTTCCTCGTCGTCCTCGTCGGCGCCGGGGTCGTCTGTTCCTCCTACCTGCCGGACCACGACGCGCGCTTCGCCACCGTGGGCGGCGTCACCCTGGGGGTCGCCCTCGCCCAGGGGGCCATCCTCGCCGTCGTCGTGACGGCGACGGCGCACCTCTCCCCCTGCTGCTGTAACCCCGCCCTGACGCTCACCCTTTTCGTCGCCCGCAAGCTCGAGGCCGCCCAGACCGCCGCCCTCATCGGCGCCCAGTTGTTCGGCGCATTGGTCGCCGGCCTGACGCTGCGCGGCCTCTACCCCGACCACCTGCTCGTCGAGGCGCACCTGGGCGCGCCCCACCTGAAGGCGGCGCTGGCCCCCGACGGCCGGCTGAGCGCGGGCGGGCTGGCGGCGGGCGTGTGCCTTGAGGCGCTGTTCGCCCTGATCGTGACGACGGCGGCCTTCGCCACCCTGCTCGACCGCCGCTCCCCGCGGATGGGCGGCCTCGGGCTGGGGCTGGCGCAGGCGGTGGTCGTGCTGTTCGGCTTCCGCCTGACCGGGGCCGCCGCCAACCCCGCGGCGTGGTTCGGCCCGGCCATCTGGCAGCTCAGCCTGAGCCAGCCGGACGACGCCCGCCCGCTGGGTGACCACATGGTCTTCTGGCTGGGGCCGATCCTCGGGGCGCTGGCGGCCGGCGTCTTCTACACCCTGGTGATCCTGCCGGACAAGGAGGGCGCCGCGCATGGAGCCGCTCACACCCGATGACCTGGTGCCGCTCGAGGAGTTCGCGGCCCGGCGGCGCGAGTTCTTCACGGCGCACCAGCGTTACCTCGACCGCTACCGGCGCGTGCGGCTGGGCCCGCGGCTGACGCTCGTCTTCGAGAACCGCCAGACGCTGTGGTTTCGGGTGCAGGAGGTGCTGCGCGTCGCCCGCCTGAGCGACGCCGCCCGGATCAAGCAGGAGTTGGAGGTCTACAACCGCCTGCTGCCCGACCGCGACCGCCTGCAGGGTGCGCTGCTCATCCACATCGACGAGGCGCGGCTGGCCGAGGAGCTCGAGCCGTGGCGCGAGCTTCGCGGCGACCAGCTGGCCCTCCACGTCGGCGCCGCGCGCTACCCGGCCAACCTGCTGACGTGCCGGCCGGAGGACCACTGCATCGGCGCCGCCCACTGGGTGCAGTTCGTCCTCGACGAGGCGGCCTGCGACGCCTTCGGCCGGCCCAACGTGCCGCTGCACCTGGCCGTGCGGTCGCCGGCGTACACGCACGACAGCGGGCCGCTGAGCGACGAGGTCCGCCGCAGCCTGGCCGAGGACCTGACGCCGAGCGGGCGGGCGGCGTAGAAGAGAAGAATGGCCCACGGATCTTCGATACACGGACTTCGTACACGGATTCTCACGGATCAGAAGAGGAGGATTCAAATCTCTTTTCTGATCCGTGTGGATCCGTGAATCGAAGATCCGTGAATCGAAGATCCGTGGGGAATCCCTTCCTCAGGTTTCACCCCCTGCCCTTCGCCAAAAGCGCCCGCAGCATCTTCACCGTCTCCGCGTGCTTCTCGTCCTTCGCGAGGTTCTCGTGCTCGTGCGGGTCGGCGTCGTGGTCGTACAGCTGCACGCCGCGCTTGCCGTCGTCCCACTCCGTGTACCGCCACCGCTCCGTCCGCACGCTGCGACCCATGAACGGCTTCTCCTTCATGCCGCCCGCCCGGCGCACCTGGGTGTAGGCGGCCTCCTTGCCCGGGGCCGTGGGGTCGTCGAGGAACTTCTTCAGGCTCACGCCCTCGAGCCCCGCCGGTGCCTCCAGCCCGCAGACGTCCGCCAGCGTCGGGTAGAGGTCGAGCAGCTCGGCGACCCGGCCGCAGCCCTTGCCGGCCGCCTTCATGCCCGGGGCGTAGACGATCATCGGCACGCGGGCGGACTCCTCGAAGAGGCTCATCTTCTGCCACAGCCCGTGCTCGCCGAGGTGCCAGCCGTGGTCGCCCCAGAAGACGACGACGGTCCGGTCCCACAGCTTCTGCCGGTCCAATTCGTCGAGAAGCCGGCCGACCTGGGCGTCCATGAACGAGGTGCTGGCGTGGTAGGCCTGGACGCACTCGCGCTGCCGCTTCTCGTTCAGGCCGTAGTTCGCCGTCGGCGTGCTCATCAGCGCCGCGGCCGGGATACGCTTCCGGTCGCCGGGCGGGTCCTTGGCGAGTGTAATCTTATCGGGAGAATAGAGGTCGAAATACTTCTTCGGGGCGATCCACGGGACGTGCGGCCGGTAGAAGCCGACGGCCAGGAAGAACGGCCGGTCGCGCTTCTCGCGCAAGAGCGCGATGGCCTCGGTGGCGGACTTGCCGTCGGTCTGCTCCTCGTCGGCGCCCTCGGCGGCGAGGAAGGCGAGCGCGGCGCCGAGCTGCCCCTTGGGCTTGGGGGTGTGGTTGGTCACCTTTTTCTCGTCGTCCTTGTCCCGGCCGCGCGGGTTGATGACCTTCTCCCAGGACGGCTCGTCGTCGAGGCCGCTGGTGCCGATCTGCCCGGGGACGCCGTAGTGGTAGATCTTGCCGACGCGGGCGGCGAAGTAGCCGTTCTTGCGGAACAGCTGCGAGAGCGTGACGGCGTCGGGCAGCGCCTTGCGGAAGTGGACGGCGTTGTCGAGGACCTTCGTCACGTCCGGGCGGCGGCCGGTCATGAGCGAGGCGCGCGTGGGATTACACAGGGGGAACTGGCAGTAGGCGCGGTCGAAGCGCACGCCCTTCTTCGCCAGCCGGTCGATGTTCGGCGACTGCGCCACCTTGTCGCCGTAACAGCCGAGCCGGTTGTTGAGGTCGTCCACGGCGATGAACAGGACGTTGAGGCGCTCCCGGTCGGCCGCGGCGGCCGGCGCCGCGCAAACGAGGGCGAGGAGAACGAGACACGGTGCACGCATGAGTCTCCCCCGGTGGAGGCCAAGGACGGGCGAGAGAGAACGTGCTGCGATTGTACGAGGGAGGGGTCAGCCCGCCTGCCGGTAAACGACCGCAGGCGGCGACGCGGCGGCGCGTCGGGTGCGGGTCTGGTACAGGCAGCGGACGGCCACGGCCCACAGCAGGAGGGTGGTCCACATGGGGAATCCGGCTTCTCGCCGATGCTCCCAGAACGGGATCGAGGCGAGGGCGTAGCCGACTCCGGAAGCACAGACCATGACCAGCATCGGTACGGACGGCGTCAGCCCGGAGGGGGAGTGGGCCATCGAGTGGAAGAGGAGGCCGATGACCAGGACGATCGCCAGGCAGAAGTAGTGGATGTGGGACACCGGGCTGATGTGGGCCATGAGCAGGAGCAGCGAGCCGAGCAGGAGCAGCTCGCGGATCGGGTCGTGCGGCTGGCCGCGGCCGAACGCCAGGAGCGTGAGCAGCGTCAGGGCCGCGCCTGCGCCCCAGTGGGCGAGGCGGGTGGGAAAG
>JADMIO011525464.1_pt1 | contig 22295 bp, 16 predicted proteins | sample 8958161 | NCBI WGS metagenome assembly JADMIO01 (sample SAMN16585339, study PRJNA669376) | soil metagenome | isolation source: Crop rotation soil | place: USA: Cullars Rotation, Alabama | collected 2011
GTTGGTGGGGATGCGGACGATGGGGCGGCGGTAAATCTGCCACATTTCGCCGGCCGATTCCCAGGCGGTGCCGGTCATGCCGGACATAATCGGGTACTGGCGGAAAAACCGCTGGAAGCTCATGCGGGCGAGGTTTTCCTTGTCGGCAGTGACTTTTACATCTTCCTTCACTTCGATCGCCTGATGGAGGCCGTGCCGCCAGGAACGGTCGGCCATGACGCGGCCGGTGAACTCGTCGATAATGGCGACTTTGCCCTCGTCATCGACGAGGTATTGCTCGTCCTTGAGGAAGCAGTGGTGCGCGGTGAGGGCCTGGGTGACTAGCTCCTCGCGGCGGCGCTTGCCGCGCCAGAAGCCGTCGCCGCCGGCGAGCTCTTCCAGTTTTTCTTCGCCGCGGGGCGTAAGCTCGACATGGCGGACGGTCCAGTCGATCTTGAAATCTTCCTTCATCACCAGTTGCTTGCAGAGCTCGTCGGCCTTGCGGTAGCGATCGGCGTTGGGCTCATCGTCGGGGGAATTGGAAATGATCAGCGGCGTGACGGCCTCGTCGATCAGGACGCTGTCGGCCTCGTCGACGATGACGCGGAAGAGGCCGGGGACCATGACGCGGCCGGTGTTCATGCCGCGGAGCATGGTGACGGAGGTTTGGGCGGAGCTGCGGAGCGAGCCGAGGGCGATCTGATCGCGGAGGAAATCGGCGACGAGTTCTTTTTGTGTGACATAGACCACCTCGCGGCGGTAGTGGTCGAGGCGCTCGGCGGGCTCGGTTTCGTGGACGACAAAGCCGGTGCGCAGGCCGAGGATTTTGTAGGTGGGGCCCATTTCCTCGGCGTCGCGCTGCACCAGGTAGTCGTTGACGGTGATGATGTGGACCGGCTTGCCCATCCAGCCCCAGATGGAGGCGGCGAGGGAGGCGGTGATGGTTTTGCCTTCGCCCGTGGCCATTTCGGCGATGTAGCCGTTCACCATGGCGAGCGCGCCCATGAGCTGCACGGGAAAGGGGCGCTTGCCCTGGGCACGCACGCAGCCTTCGCGGACGATGGCCATGGCGCGATCGAGCTTGTCGCCGTAGAGACGATTCAGGCGGGCGAGATCGCGCTGCTCTTCGACAGCTTCGGCGAATTTGGAGGACGAGAGATTGTGAATCTCCGGCTCGAGGAGCTCGATGCGCTCGGCCTGTTTCTTGAGCCGGGCGAGGGTGGGCATGCGGTTGCGCACCAGGCCCACGCCGCGGTTGATGAGCGCATCGGGGCCCTTGAGCTCGGGCGCTTTGACCTTGCGAGCGTGGAAGACGGCCCAGAATTCTTGGGTAGCTGATGGCATCTCACATCCACTTGCTATTGCTGTAGGTCTGGATCGTCTGCCGCACGCGGCGGTACCAGTTGACGATGAGGGGCTGCGTGCCCATTTCGAACCGGAGGTAGACGCGCTGGCCGGGGATGAGATCGGGCTGGCCGGACTCGTCGGTGGGGTTATTCATGGTGAGCCAGAACTGGACCTGGGGCTTGATGAGCTTGAGGCCTTTGGGGTCGGTCGGATCGGTTTCGGTGGGGCCGCCGCCGTGATAGCCGAGGGCGGGGTGGGGGAGCTCGTATTGGGGAGTGGGGTTGCGGGCCTCCACCGTGGCGTGGTGAATTTTGCCGGGCTCGAAGGGGCGGGACTCCAAGTCGCCGGCGAGCTGCGCCTCGGCGACGACGCCGGGGCTGATGATGCGGTTGTCGAAGGTGAGGGCGGCATCGGTCTGATCGAAGCAGGCGACGATGCGCAAGTCTCCGGGAACGTACACCAGGCCGACTTCGTCGCTCTCCTTGATGTATCTGTTCATCCAGGTGCGGATTTGCGGGGCGCTGAGCTTGCCGTCGCGCGGGGCGACGACCGATAACTCGCTGGCTTTCCTTTGTTTGGTGGTGAGCGTCTCTTGGGCACCCTCGATCTGATGCTGCACCCGCGCCTGCGTGGCCGGCTCGGCAAAGGCACCGAGCTTCTCGGCCTCCAAGGCGCGAATCTGGGCCTCGATCTGCTTAATCTCGCTGAGCAATTGCGGGTCTTCACAGACGAGAATGACGTCGCCTTCTTTCACCATGTCCCCATCGTGCTTGAGAATCTGGCGGACGAAGCCGGCCTGGCGCGGATAGATGTGGGCCTGGAGGGCGGGCTCGGCGATGCCCTGAGTTTCAAAGTGGGTCATCACGCGCGGAGCGGTGACGATGAGGATGATCGCGGCCAGGCCGCCGAGCGTCCAGGCGACGGCGCCCCAGCGTTTGCGATGCAATTCGGGGTCGATAAGGAGGAACTTGGTGGTTTTGACGACAGGGACGATGACCCACGTGGCCACGCCGCCGAGGGCCATCAGCGGGCCGATAATGGGGGCTTTGGAGTAAACGACGAAGATGATGGTCAGACCGACCAGCATGCGGTAGACCGAGCTACAGCAGTAATAGAGGAAGAGCCAGACGCGCTGGCCGGGCGGCGGGAGCGGCTGCTGCGGCTTGACGCGGAAAAGGTGGCGCTTGATCAGGCCCAGCGTGTATTCGCTGGAGCGATAGCGAAGGTTGGGAATCTCCAGGAAGTCGGACAGAATGTAATAGCCGTCGTAGCGGAGCAGCGGGTTGGCGTTGAAAATGACGGTGGAGATCGAGGCAATGAACATCGCGTTGTAGGCGATGGCTTTGATGGTGGGGTGATCATCTCCGGTGTTCAGCCAGACGAAGGCCATGATGGCCGCAACGAAGAGCTCGAAGATCATCCCCCCTGCTCCCACCAGAATGCGGTGCCAGCGGCTGGGGAAGGCCCAGGCGCTGGAGGCATCGACATAGGGCGCCGGCATGAGGACCAGGAACATAACGCCAAGCTCGTGCACTTCGCCGCCGAAGCGGCGGCAAGTGAAAGCGTGGCCGAGCTCGTGGATCAGCTTGATGACGACGAAGGTGAGGCCGAGGTAAATCCAGTTGCCGGGATCGGTGGCGGTTTGTGCCTGTTTCTTCAGGGCTGCCCACTCGGGGGCGACCGAGACGATGGCATAGATCACCACGACCAGCCAGAGGATCGTGCCAATCGGGCCCAGCAGATGCTTCATGAAGGGCATCCAGCGCTTGAGGAACGTATCCGGATCCCACAGCGGAATGCGCGGGAAGAGGATGTTCATCAGACGGTTCTGGAGGCGCTGTTTCTGGAATTTCTTGTAGCGGTTGAGGAGGACGGCCGCGTCGGGGGTGACGTTGGCCTCGATGAGATTGGCCGAGTGGAGCTGGGAGAGAATCTGGATGACTTCGTTTTGCGTAGGGGCGTCGTCGGCCATCTGGCCGCCGACGAGTTCCCATGCTTCGGAGACGGTGCGATGGCCATCGAGCAGGCCTACGAACTGATACGCCGGGGCGCTGAGGCGGTGGTATTGGTTTCCGGCCGGATCGCGCACGACGTACCAAAGTTCGCCGCGATAGAACTGCCGGGAAATCTGGGCGCTGGCGCGGAGCCGGGCTTTGAGGTCGGCGACGCGGTACCAGGATTCGGAAAATGTTGGTCGTACAATCGACATTTTAGATTTTAGATTTTAGAGTTCAGATTACGGCATCCAATGCCACCTCTTCAGCACGAGCCATTCCCAGAGGCGGTGGGTATAGATCCATCCGACGGATTTCTTTTCGATGTCGATGCTGGCTTCGCCGGCGAGGCCGGGGTGCATCCAGGGGGCTTGATTAGGGACGTCGGCGTAGACTTTGAATACGTTTTCGCCGTCCTTGGGTTCGCCAGCGGGGACAATACGGGTGATATGAAAATCGAAATCGTCGCTGGGCTTGGCGCTGGTGGCGAGTTTGCCGTCGAGGCGTGCGGAGTCACGGCCTTGCTTTTCGACGATATCTTTCACGCGCTGGATGTCGCGCTCGCTGACGCTGATTTCGGCCTCGATTTTCACGATGCTGGGGTTCTCCTCGTTGCCTTGCGATATTTCGAAGAGCGGATCGCCCAGATGGACCGGCGCACCCCGCCGATCATAAATGTCGTTGCGCGTCAGGACACCAGTCATCGGGGCAATGATCTTGGCCCGGTCGATCGCGAGCTGGGCATTTTCCGCTTCGGCCAAGGCTGAGTCGCGCTTCGCTGCCGCTCGGGCGGCGTCGGAGGGCTTGGTGTTCAAGTTGGCCAAGCGCTCGGCTTCTTGGGAATCGGCCTCCTTTTGAGCTGTGATGAGCCTATTCGTGTACTCATCGACATTCATGGTAGCGATGACCTGCCCCTTCTTCACCAACTGGCCGGCCTTGAAGTAAATCTGATCGACCTTGCCGTCGAAGGGAGCGCACACTGTCTGCTTGTCCACCGCTATGAACTGAAACCCTGCGCGCACGCTGTACATCGGACGAATGAAGATCAGCGCCGCGGTCGCGGCCAGCGCGCCGATGATGATGAGCTTGGCGGTCCAATACTTGGGACCGACGGCGGCTTTGGCGAGCCATTTGGTGCTCAGGCCGAGCTTCACGAAAATGTTGCGATCGTTTTCGAATCGGTCAAAGAGTTGCGGGCCAAGTACTTCCACGGCCACACCGATGGAGAGCTCCTTGGCCTCATCGAGTTGCTGCTCGGGAGGAAATTCGAGCGTGACCACGCCGCAAATTTCATCGCGGCGGCGCAGCGGGATGGAGAGGACCGCCACGTTGCCATGTTTGCGCGAGTGCTCGCGCGCACAGCGCGTGACGCCGGCGGAGGAATTGCCGGAGGGGTCGTAGCGGACAGGCTCCTGCTGGTCGACGCACTCTTCCATCACCTTTTCCAGCTCGACGATCAATTCCTGTTTCTTGTCGAAGCGCTCGGTGTGGGAGAGAGCCTTTACCTTGATTTGCGAGTGATATTCGCTGATCTCATCACCGCGGTGCAGGCCTTTCACCCAGCCCAGGGAGACGCGCGAGGCGCCGGTGCGATTGGCCAGCTCGTTGCACAAGTTGGAGGCGGCCGAATCGAAACCCTCGGCCGTGGAGACCGCGCCGGCGTACTGCAGCACATTCTGATGCTGCTCGGCAGCGAGGCGCGTCTGATCGACGGTACGCTTGAGCCAGAAGAGATCGAAGTACCCCGCGACGATCTGCATGGCATTGAGCCGCTGCTTGGCGCGATCGAGATCGCGGCAGCGGGTGATGACGGCCGACACGGCCATCACTTCGCCTTCGTTTCGCAGAACTGTCACGAGGCAGTATTGGGCATCTCCCCCATCCGGCGAGCCGACTTCGATCGCGCCATCTTTCCCCTGCTCGGCGCAGGGCGCAACCAGGTTCTGGAATGCGGCGACGGCCGCATCGCGGGTCTTCTGATCGCTGCCGTCGGGTCGCTCGTGGTGGATGACGGCAAGGGCGGTGGTTTCCTGGCCTTCCTCGTTCGTCTGGCGCTGCACGCCAAAGGCGATGGCCTCGCTGCCGGCGACCATGACGGCCTGCTGCAGGAGGAGCTTGCGGATAAATTCCGGGGGATTGTCCGCGGCATCCAGCAGATCGCGCACAACTTTGGCGCGCGTGGCGGAGGCCTTCTTCGCCTGCTGCTGCTGTTTCTGCTGTTGGCCGGTCGATGATTGTGCGACTTGGCTCACGATGCACTTGTCCTTTTGATTTTACTGTCTCGTACGAAAGCGCTGACGAAAACGGAATTACGCCGCTGGCGGCAAGTAACTAATTTCCTGCTGCAACGCCCGGGGCATTATCTGGAAGGAGCATGATTCGCATTCCCGCCGGCAGGCGCTTGCCGATCGTTGCATCAACGGGGTTGGGCATTTCCAGGCGGATCAACTGCATCGCCGCGCCGGCGTCGGCCACGGGGAGCAGGTGAATCACCTTAGCCTTACGGGTGCCCACTTCGACGCCGGCCGTAAACCGGACATTCATTTCCTGCCCCACATTCATCTTCAGCGCCGCCGCAATAGGCACATAAACCTCCACCCAGAGCGGATCGTTCTGCACGACGACCAGAACCGGCTTCTGCATGTTCTGCGGGTCGATAATCTCCCCTTCGCGAACCATGACATCTTCGATCAAACCATCCATCGGGCTGCGGATTTCCATGCGGGCGAGGACTTCCTTCTGGCGGGCGAGTTGCAGGATCTTCTCCTGGCGCTCGTCCCTCGCCTTCTGCAGGTCTGCTTCAGCTTTCTTGATCTGAGCCTTGGCCTGATCGACCTCCAGCCGGGCGCGCTCATGTTCGAAAAAGGTGGCTACCTTCTTATCGTACATTTCCTTGGTCCGCTCGTATTCGACGACCTTACTGGCGAGTTCGACCTTGGAAGCCTCGACGATTGCGGCAGCCGAATCCTCGGCGGCGGACGAATTGGCCTCTACAGTGATGATGTCCAGGTTCTTGAGCTCTTCCCGCTGGTCCAAAACAACCAGAAGCTGCCCCTTGGTGACCGTATCCCCCGGCTTCACCTTCAGTTCCCAGATCGTATCCGCTGTTTTGACAATGGGTTGGCGACGATCGGAGGGCTTGGTGGCTCCTTCCCAGGCGGAGGCTGGCGGGGACATCATGCCCGGCCCTCCGGCCCCTGCCATCCCCGCGCCGCGGGCGGCCGGAACCAGCATCCCGCCGGCGGCGGCGAGGCCAAGTCCGATAATCGCGGCCCAAAGGCGTCGTGACGGGCGAACGGAACTAATTTTCTTCGATGTCATAGGAATCCCGCTGTTTTCAAATGGTCGCATTGCTCGATTGTCCAATTCCGCAAACGGTTAGGCTATCCACCAATCATGGATTCAACAAGAGAATCCCACGATTGCGGGGATTGGGCCCGCTCTGAATACCCCTGTTATCGGTATCCCAGCCTTTCCAAATCCTCTTCATCCATGCCAAAATGGTGGCCAATTTCATGGAGAACTGTCGTCCGCACCTCGTGCTCGAGCTGTTTTTCGCTGTCACAGACCAGCTCGTGGTCTTCCTGGAAGATGAAAATCTTGTCCGGCATGGTGGGCGGGGCCTCCACATGGCGGTCGAGCATGGAGACGCCCTCATACAGCCCCATCAGCAGCTCGTCTTCCTCCAGTCCGGCGTTTTTCAACTGGCGGGCGGTCGGGTGGTCCATGATTTCCACGGTCATCTCGTCCATATGTGACGCAAAGGGCTCCGGCAGCTCTGCCAGAGCCTTTTCGACGATTTCGGCGAAGCGTTTTCGGTTCACTTGAATCGGCATTTTCGCTATACTACGCGTTTCCAATCAAAGGACTGATCCAATGCCCCAACGATTTCCTTCTCGTTTTAGATTCGAGTTCCGGACCCTCCAAACAGCCGTCCTGGTGCCCTTCCTGGCGGTTGTGCTCACCATTGTAGGCGGCTGCGGTGCGCCCAGCCTGCTAATTACGCCAGTTTCCAATACCAACAGCCTGGAAGAAGAAAACGTCCGCTCGGCCAACCATTTGTTTGCGTCCAAGGTGCTGCTGGTGGACGTCGATGGGATGATCACCAATGCCCGTTCGAGCAGCGTATTGCTCAGCTCGGGTGAAAATGGGGTGTCGGTCTTTACCCAGCAACTGGAAAAAGCCGCAGATGACAGTTCGGTGAAAGCGGTAGTCCTGCGGATCAACTCCCCCGGCGGGACGGTGGCAGCGTCTGACACGCTGTATCAGGAAGTTCTCCGCTACAAGGAGAAGACCGGCAAGCCCGTCATCGCCTACGGCCAGGACCTGATGGCCTCGGGCGCCTATTACACGGCCTGCTCGGCGGATGTGATCATGGCCCAGCCGACCAGCCTAGTGGGATCAATTGGCGTGATCTTCCAGAGCGTTGACCTCTCGGGAACGATGAGCATCGTCGGTGTGCGCTCGGTCGCGATCAAGTCGGGACCGATGAAGGACATGGGGTCTCCCTTCAAGCCATTGGAAGTGAGCGAAAAGGTGGTAATGCAGTCGATGGTGGATGACTTCTTCGGCCGGTTCAAGGGACTCGTTGGCAAAGCCCGGCATCTGGAGTCAGAGAAGCTGGACGCCGTAACCGATGGCCGGGTGTTCACCGGCGACAAGGCGCTGGCCGTGGGTCTGGTGGACAAACTCGGCACGCTGAACGATGCGATTGAGATAGCCAAGCAAAAGGCAAATCTGTCGGATGCGAATGTCGTGATCTACCGCCGGCCGCACGGGTATGGCGGATCGGTGTACGCGCAGGGCGGTGGGGGTGACGTGAGTTCGTCGCTGCAGCAATTGTTGCCGCCGAGCTTGCTGCTGCCGACCGGGTTTTACTATATGTGGATGCCGCAATTCTAACAGAATCCGTGAACCAGCCGCACCATTGCTCTATCGAATGGCATCTCGGGTGAGGGCTGGTTCGCGCACCACGATCGACCGTGCGGCATGATTTGGCGCACCTTGACGTTCGTGGTGCGCGACGACGCCGCGAATAGTTTTCGGGTGCGCCCGGCCGCTCGCGTGGGGGCGTCGCGGCCCTACATCATTACATCCACCAGTTCAAATCAATCTGCTGGAAGATGTTGTCGTGGGCGTCGATTTCGGCCAGCTCTACCTTTCGCAGGTCGCTCAGGGAGCCGTCGCGGGCGAATTCTTCGGCCATGTTGATCACGCGGTCGAAGTTGGTGGCGTGGCCGGAGAAGCGCTGGATGCCGTAGTCGACTGCGCCCTGGGAGTCGACAACAAAAGCCCAGTCGCTGGCCTGCAGGAGGAGCAGCTCGCGGCCGGCGCGTTCGAGCAATTCGCGGAGGGGCTGGCTGGTTTTCCAGGGAAGGGAGTGCAGTAATTTCAGAAAATTGCCCTCGGCTCGGTATTCGATTTCCCACATCCATCGGTTCTGCTCGTTGATCCAGACGCTGTGATCGCCCTTTTTGCCCCAGGAGCCTTCGGGCATGCGGACGACCTTGTCGGGGGGATGATGGTAAAGCGCTTCCTCGGCCGTCAGGAGCTTGATATCGCCAGCGCTGGCGATGTTGAAGATGACATCGCGAAGGAACTGCGGGCCTTCGAACCACCAGTGGCCAAACAGCTCGGCATCGAACGCGGCCACCACGACGCCGGTGCGGTCGGTGGCATATTGGTAGCCGCCCAGCACCTCCCGCACCTTGTTACAGAAGTGCTGCGCGTGTTCGAAGATTTTGCCCTTGATGTCGTCGGGGTAATAGGGGTGTTTCTCTGAGAGCGGGGTCTTGTTGCTGGTGACTTTGTGGTAGCGCAGGCCGCGTTCGCCGAATTTGCGGTGGAATTCGAGGTAAACGCCGTTGCCGGGGTAGCCGGTGGAGCCGGACCAGACCTGCTCGGCCACCTCGGGGTGGCGACAGTAGGCGAAGACCTTGGGCGGCTCGGGCTGGGAGACCACGCCCACGCCTTCCATGGGGCTGCGCCAGCCGCGTTTTTTGTCCCATTCGAGCTGGGCGTCGCTGACCGGTCGGAAGGAGTTCTTCTCCCAGACGCCCATGGGCTGAGCGCCGCTGACTAGGTGGGTATCGACAAAAAAGTGCGTGACGCCGGCATCGGCGATGAAGCGCTCGATGCCCGGGCGATAGCGGGGATTGTCGTAGAGGACCGAGGGCATCCAGTGTTCCCACGTCGGCCGATAGGCGCACTCGGGCAGCCACATGCCGCGCGGGCGGTAGCCCAGGCGCTTCTCGCTGACGGCCGTGCCGGCCGCCATCTGAGCCCGCAGCATTTCGTCGTTGAGCACCAGCGGCATGTAGCAATGCGTGGCGTTGCTGGTGAGGATCTGAATCTGCCCCTCTTTGGCCCGCTTGGCGAACTCGGCGGGGATATCGCGGCCAATTTCCTCAAAGCGCTTGAGCCAGTGCGCGTACCACTCCTCCCAGCGTGTGGCCAGGTAAGCAAAATGCGGCTGGCTGGTCTTCTCAAACTCGGCCCGATCGGAAATGGCGCGGTCGCGGCGGCTTTCCAGGTATTTCACAAACTGCGTTTTGAAGCGATCGTGGGACAATTGCTCGAGCAGCACGGGCGTGAGGCCAATGGTCAGCCCAGCGCGTTTTCCGTACAGGGCGATTTCGCCGACCATGTCGAGGATGGGCAGGTAGGTCTCGGCAGCGGCCTCAAAGAGCCAGGCCTCGCCGTGGGGGTAGGAGCCGTGGTGGAGGACGTAGGGAAGGTGGCCGTGAAGGACGATGCAGAGGGTGCCGAGGGGACGGGACATGGTGGGATGGTAAAGTAAAAGGGAAAAAGTAAAAAGGAAAAAGGCACTTCTATCCTTTATAAGTGATCAGGGTATGGAGGCGGCGTGTGGTGCGGATCAAATCCTTTTGCGCGGCCATGACTTTGCGAAGGTCCTTGTAGGCCGCGGGAGCTTCGTCGCGGAGGGAAGCGGCTTGGCGGGCGTCGAACCAGACCCCCTGCAGTTGACGGCGAAGTTCGTGGCTGCTGATACGTCGGCGGGACTCGGAGCGGGAAAGCTGCCGGCCGGCGCCGTGGCTGCTGGAGAAGAGTGATTGGGGATTTCCCAGGCCTTCCGTGTGACATGTGTACGTGGCGGCGGAGCCAGGAATCATGCCACGCTCGCCGACGTGGGCCGGCGCAGCCCCCTTGCGATGAATGTACCAGGCCTGGTTATTAGGCCCGGCTTCCCGCTCGACGTGATTGTGGTCGCGATCGAAACAGGTGTCCCAGAGCGGCGCTGTCCCGAGAATGTCGCTGGCGGCTTGGGATGCGTTCTCCAAGAGCCGCCGTCGATTGTTCAGCGCGTAGCGGCGCGCCCACTCGTGATCGCGCAAAAAGGCCTGGCCAAGAGAGGTATTGGCGTCGAGTGAGAGGAACGGCCCGGAGTCAGCTCGCGAGAGGTGAAAATCGCGAATGGCCGGGCCGATGGCGCGGGAACCGCTGTGTACCATCAGCCAGAGCCGATCCTCGTCGTCGATCTGCAGCTCGAGGAAATGATTTCCGCGGCCCAGCGTGCCCAGCTGGACGGCCCCATCGCGGGTTGCCATGGAGCGCAGTGAGGCTTCGGAGAGGTGCCCGGCGTCCAACGTTTCATCGATCTGTTCCAGCCGCGCGGGGGCGCGATGGCGGTTCCAGGGGCACGTTGTCCGCCAGAGTTCGAGCAGGCGCACGGCGGTGGAGGGGTCAATATTTGCTGTCGGGATGGTCAACTGCACTGCGGCATATCCGCAGCCGATATCACCGCCGACAGCGCCGGGATAGAGCAGGTGCGATGTGGCGATGGCGATTCCATTGCAGAATGTCCCGCTGCCGGCTGCGGAAGGATGGACATCGGGCATGATCGCAACGTGCTGGATATCGGCGGCGGCGAGGAGCCGCTCGAGCGCCGCACGGACGTCGTGCTGCAGGCCATGACAGAGCCAGCGATGAACGGGGATTATGCTAGCGGAGCCGACAGTGGGCTTCATTGTTCCTCCCCTGCCGCGGCCGGCATGTAGATGAACGCGAGCTCGGGGGCGCGCTTGCGGGTGATGTGCTGCGCCAACTCGTGGCGGAGCCGGCCGGAGATTTCTTCGAGCTTGGCGTAAACCTCCGGCAGCAAAAGCGGCGGCTGGGTAAGAGAATAGACGCAGACCACCAGCCGCGAGGCATCGGGGGCAGGGTCGACCGATTGGATGGCCAAGTCCGCCAGGATTGGATCATGAGCGAAATCGCCCAATGCCAGGCTGAGGATGCGAAATGCCTGGCGGCAGAGGCGGCGGGCTTTGTGTTGGTCACGGCGCTGCCGCGAGCTGGCGATATCGCTGGCATGGTGATCGATGGAATCGACGTGATCAATGGGATCGATCCCAATATCGGCGTACGCGCCATGCGATTCCTCATGTTGTCTGCGGCCGCGCAGGCGGCCGGAATGTCGAGGAAACGAGTTCTTATGAGCGTATTTCACGGGTTTCATTGGTAGTTCCATCTGGTTGACCCGCGCGACGATGGAGGCGGCCAAGCTGCAGTTCAAATGCGAAAGCGCAGCTTGGCCAAGCACATCCAGATTGCGCGCGGATCTTGCTTGGAAAATTCAACGATCAGTTTTTAGGGAAAACGCAGCCGCCGCGCATGGGATTGGCGGTTTTGCCGGCTGCGAAGATGGAACTATTGCACCAACATAGCGGATCCTTGGGGCAGACGGTCAATTTCTACCATATTTCAGCGGGCGGTCAAATCAGAAGGCAGACGAATTTCTAAGGGAGCGCGTCGGGGCCAGCTTTGCGATCAGTGCTTAATACAAAACCGCTTGTACTCCCCCGTTGCTTCACCCTGCTGGACATCCACGTTTTGGATGTATTCGCGCATGCGGTCCTGGATAGCGCCGACCAGGGAATTCATCTCCGAATCAGGGCCCTCGACCACCAGCTCGACCCGGCCGTCGCGGAGATTTTTGACGTAGCCGACTACGTTGTATTGCAGGGCGATGTTTTGACAGGTGTAGCGGAAACCGACGCCTTGGACGTGGCCGGTGAAGTAACAACAGTGGCGATGTACGGGCGAAGAGGAACAAGAGGAACGCGACGCGGTGGAGTGGGTCGTAGGGGGCGCGGTTGTCATACAACACCCCGGACGCGAAAGGTGCGTCCGGCCTGGCTGGGTGATGGGGCGTCCGCTTCCCTGCTTGGCGGCCCGGATTGTATTGCCGTTCAAGCCTTGTGCCCGCATTCCATCGGGCGGCACGGCACTCTCAATTCTCTCGCTCCTCGTCGCGTACGATTACGTACGGCTTACGTACGCCTTTTCTCCATCTCTCAATTTGCACTCTATCCCACTCTGCGAGAGACGTCCAGAAAAAAATCGTTTCATGTAGGATAAGCATCCCGCTAGCGTCCCGCTTGTCTGGCGTGGGTCTTCGGACGCGGTGATAAATTAAATCGCCCGGGAGTCGCACGCCGGGCGGGCTGGAGGGTTATCGGGCTTATGGGACGGGTTTGTGGCAGGAATATTTCGGATGTTTGCGAAGAATTGCGACTGACAAGCCCGAGGCTTTTCCTAGTGAGGCTTATCGCACTTTATGGAACGACTGGACGCTTTATTATCGCACCGGGGGTACTGCTACCGATCGCGGGCCAGGGAATTTCTGCGCGCGTACGCGGTGAAATCCGGCGAGGTGCGGCTGACGGATGCTTCCAAACGGGTGGATGAAGGGACGATTACAGTCGACGGCCAGCCGATCGATCCTCCCCTGCTCTGGATCCTGCTGCACAAGCCGCTGGATAGGATCTGCTCGCATAAGGAGCATGGGCCGCTGATCTATGACCTGCTGCCCGATCGCTGGCTGGCGCGAAAGCCGCAGATCACCAGCGTCGGCCGGCTGGACCGCGATACCACGGGGGTGCTGCTGCTTTCGGATGATGGGGCGCTGGTGCACCGGCTGACTTCACCGAAGTTTCATATTCCGCGGGTGTATGTCGCTGATTTGAAGCGGCCGCTGAGCGGGCATGAGGCAGCGCTGTTCGCCAGCGGGACGCTGATGCTCGAGGATGATGACAAGCCGCTGCGGCCGGTGGCGATGGAGACTGTTTCGCCCACGCGGGCGCGGCTGACGCTGCATGAGGGGCGTTATCACCAGGTGCGAAGGATGTTTGAGGCCATCGGGAATGAGGTGACAGCGCTGCACCGGGAGAAATTTGGGCCTCTGGGGGTGGGGGAGCTGCAGGCGGGGGAGTGGAGATTGCTGGGAGCGGAGGAGGTGGAGGAATTGAGGAGGGCGACCACGGAAGTGCGCCGTCCGGATCAGTAAAGGCTTTAGTGCAGCCAACGCCGAAGGATGGGCTTTGTTCGGTCAATGCTTTAATCGGGGGCAGTTTCAGTGGAGGAGTTGCTGCCTTGAGCCGGAGCGGTCACGCGTCGCTTTCTCATAAAGCAATGGATCTGTCCGTAATTGTCTCCGCACAAGGCCTCCGGCGTCCTGTGTTCCACATCTTCGTCCGGACCGAGTTTGCTCGTCCAAGATCCGTTGGGGAGTTGGCGTGAGGCATGGGTCCAAAGACCTTGCTTTGAATAGAGCACGACTTTGTCGTACTCCACTTCCACATCACCGCTGTCACATCGTTCGAACCCCTGAGCCGCAAAGACCGCAACCAATGCGTCGATAAGGGGCGATCGAACTGCAGGCCATTTGTAGCCTGGAAGATGACTCCACCAGACGGAAGTGTCGCCGGCCGCCCATGCGATGCAGTTGTAACGATCGTCCGTTGGACTTGTGATCGCATACTGGCCGAGTGACGCCGGAAATGCCGGGTCGATCCAGCTCATCCGATGTACCCACGATCGCGTCCCCATTTCAGCCACGCCTGGGCCATGAGGCCCAAGTTCCCCTCGGTTTCGGGAGGGACGGGGTTCTCGCCCGTTATCGCGTGGAGTGCCCAGAACCAATGGCCGCGTTTGCGGTTCAACTCGGCCAGGAGCAACGGCACGGCCGACTGCCCCATACCAATGATTCGCTGATATGCCGGATGCATGACCATCGCCGCCATGTCCACTCCGCGCGGGCGGTCTTGCTCCCAATTCTCGACCAGTTCCTGAAAAGTTTTTGCCAGTGTGTTATCCGTGCCAGAATACGAGTCGACCTGCTCTTCCACGCGCACGTGGGCCCCATCAGGCGGCGCAGCGCCGTCGAATACGACAACACCTCTTTCAACATGTCCAATGTAGGTCATCGTGTCTCGCTTGGCATTGATTATATGCGCTAAAACATAAAATACCTCTGCGCCAGCGCCAGCCGCTGGGCCGGTTCGCAGATGAGATGCTGGCCGTCGGCGCGGACTTCGTAGGATTCGGGGTCTACCGTGATTTTGGGCAGGGCGTCGTTCAGCTTCATCTGCTTCTTCCCGATGCCCCGGCAGTGGAAGACGGGCTCGACCCGTTTCGCGAGGTCGTAGTCGGTGGAAATGCCCTTTTCAACGGAGAGTTGGCTGACGAAAGCCACGCAGGAGCCGCCGGTGGCCCGGCCGAAGGCGCCGAACATGGGGCGCATGTACACCGGCTGAGGCGTGGGGATGGAGGCGTTGGGGTCGCCCATCTGGCTCCAAGCGATCACGCCGCCCTTGACCACCATTTCCGGCTTGGCGCCGAAGAAGGCCGGCCGCCAGAGGACCAGATCGGCCAGCTTTCCTTTTTCCACTGAGCCGATCAGATGGCTCATGCCGTGGGCGATGGCGGGGTTGATGGTGTATTTCGCGATGTAGCGCTTGATGCGGAAATTGTCGTTACCGGGCGAGCCATCGAGCACCGATGTGCCGCCTTCGCCGGCCCGGATGGGAGCAACATGGCCGCGCTGCTGTTTCATCTTGTCGGCCGTCTGCCAGGTGCGAGTGATGACCTCTCCGATGCGGCCCATGGCCTGGGAGTCGGAGCTGATGATGCTGATCGCGCCCAGGTCGTGGAGGATGTCCTCGGCCGCGATGGTTTCGCCGCGAATGCGGCTTTCGGCGAAGGCGACATCCTCGGGGAGATTTTTATCCAGGTGATGACAGACCATGAGCATGTCCAGATGCTCGTCAATTGTGTTCACGGTGTAGGGCCGCGTGGGATTGGTGGAGGACGGCAGCACATTTGGCTCGCCGCAGACGCGGATGATGTCGGGTGCGTGGCCGCCGCCTGCACCCTCAGAGTGGTAGGTGTGAATGGTCCGGCCTTTGAAGGCGGCGATGGATTGCTCGACGAAGCAGGATTCGTTGAGCGTATCAGTGTGGATCGTCACCTGGATGTCGTATTTCTCGGCGACGGACAGACAGCAGTCGATGGCGGCGGGGGTGGTCCCCCAGTCTTCATGCAGTTTCAGGCCAATCGCGCCGGCGAGGATTTGCTCGGGCAATCCTTCCGGCTTGGCGGTGTTGCCTTTTCCCGTGAACCCGAAATTGAGCGGCAGGGCATCGGTGGCCTGGAGCATGGCCTGCATATAGAACGCGCCGGGCGTGCAAGTGGTGGCGCAGGTGCCGACGGCCGGGCCGGTGCCGCCGCCGACCATGGTGGTAAGGCCCGCCGCGATGGCTTCGTACGCCTGCTGCGGGCAGATGAAGTGGATGTGGCAATCGATTCCCCCGGCCGTGACGATCAAGCCCTCGCCGGCGATCACTTCCGTGGTGACGCCGATGATCATGCCAGGGGTGACGCCGGCCATGACGTCGGGATTTCCCGCCTTGCCGATGCCGGCGATCAGGCCGTGCTTGATGCCGATGTCGGCCTTATAGATGCCTGTGTAGTCGACGATCAGGGCGTTGGTGATGACGCAATCGAGAGCCTTGTCCTGCGACACCCCGGCCGCCTGGCCCATGCCTTCGCGGATGACTTTACCGCCGCCGAATTTGGCCTCATCGCCGTAGACGGTCTCGTCGCGCTCGACCTGCAGGACCAGCGAGGTATCGCCGAGGCGGACACGATCGCCGGTGGTGGGGCCGTAGATGTCAGCATAAACGCGGCGGGGGATGCGATAGGGCATGGCAGCAATCTCTTCTGGTGGTCGGATGGAGCGCGTCGGTTGATCGATCTCTCGGACGTTGGAAGTTTAACGTTGAATGTTGGACGTTCAAATCCGGGCGCCTGAAATGAGAAATGGAACGTTCCACATTTAACGTCCAACGTCAAACGTCCACAGTGGCCTGCTATCCCGCTTTGCACCACTTCCGCCAAAATCCCCGGAGCGCCGCCTCAAACTTCCGCGCATACCCCGGGCCATCCAGCAGCGGCGAATTACGCATCTTCTCTCGCAGCCTGCGGCGTAGCTCGGCCAGGCGGGCTTGGTTTGCGGCCAGTTCAACTGCGATTCGGACGTACTCCTCGGGGCTGCGGGCGATCAGTTCCGGCACGCCCACATTTGTCAGCAGACTCACGCCGACGCGCGACGCGTGTGTCCGGCCGGCAAGTGTGACTACCGGCACGCCCATCCAGAGCGATTCGCAGGTCATGGCCGTGCCGTTGTAGGGGAACGTATCGAGCGCGATATCGACCTGGTGGTAGAACGCCAGATGCTCGGCCGTGGTGGCGACCCAGGGGAGCACTTGCAGACGATCAGCAGAGATACCTTCGCTGGCGAACAACTGCACGATGCCCTCGCGCAGCGGGGCCTGGGTCAGGCCCATCGATTTGATCAGCAGCCGCGAGAGCGGAGTCTGCCGCAGGATGGCCGCCCAGAGGCGCATCATCGGCTCAGTCACCTTGGCGAAGAAATTGAAGGAGCAGAAGGTGATCGGAGCGTCAGCCTGCCGCGGCCGCACTTCCGGAGTCTCGTCGTACGGCTGAAAGGCCCAGGCGCAATCCGTCAGGCGTACCAGTTCCTCGGTGTGAAAACGTTCGGTCTGCCCCGGCGGATCGGCGTGGGCATCGGTGAATCGATAATCCATCACGTCCATGCCGCTGGTGTCGGGATATCCCTGGTGAATCACCTGGATCGGCGCGGGCTTTCGAGCAAAGACCAGAAGACGGTTGGCCCCAGTATGGCCGGAAAGGTCGATGAGAATGTCGATCTGGTCCTGGCGGATCAGCGCGGCCGCTTGATCGTCCGACAGGGGCGTAATCACCCGCCAATGGTCCACCAGCGTCTGATAATGCCGGGTCATCCGGTCCGGCCGGTCAACATTGGAATAGCAATAGATTTCGAACTGCGAGCGATCGTGATTGGTAATCAGCGGCAAGAAATTCCGCGCCACCGCGTGCTGGCGAAAATCTCCCGAGACATATCCGACGCGCAGGCGGCGATACGGGTCGCGAGAATTGGCGTGCGGTGTAATCTTGCCTGCCAGTGGCAGGGCATGCCGCTGGTTCCAGAGGCGATGCTCGTGGAAAATCGACTCCGGATCGGCAGTCGGAGAATAATGCATCATCAGCAAAAGGTCGTCATGCGGGCAAACCTCCTGCGGCGCAAGCTCCACCGCCCTGCGGTAGGCCGCCACTGCTTCCTCATTCCGGCCGGCCCAGTTCAGCGCCAACCCAAGGTTGGCATGCGCCGACCAGCCTCCCGGCTCCAGCTCAATCGCCCGGCGGCAGCAGGAGATTGACTCCACGATTAAACCGACCTCGCGCAGCACGCCCGCCATCTCGATCAGCCCATCCACGTGCTGGGGATGCGCCATATGAAGCCGTTTGAGCACATCGATCGCAGGCCTGGGTCCGCGCACCTTGTGAAGCGCCACCCCCAGATGATGCAGCGCATCGGCGGACTTGGGATTCAGTTCCACGGCTCGCTCGAGGCAGGCAATGGCCTCATCCTCCTTGCCCAGGGCGGCTTGGCACATGCCTAAACGGTCCCAGTTCTCGGACGAGTTGGCGCAGCGGGGCTCAACTTCGATCGACTTTTGATAATGGACGAGGGCCTCTTCCAGCAGCCGCTGTTTTTCGGCAGGATCGATCCCCGGTGTCAGCCCCAGGCCATGCAGCGCCATGGCCAGGCCGAAGTGCGAATCTCCAGACCCCGGGTCGATCCCGAGAGCGCGCTGCAGCGCCGCGGCGGCCGCCTCAAGTCGGCCGGACACGCGATGCATTTCCCCCAGGTCGTGGTGGACGGCGGCGTCATGCGGCACGGCGGCGGCGGCCTTTGACAACAATTCCGTTGCCTTTTCGAGCTGGCCAGTCTGGCTGGCCAGAATGCCCAGGTAATGGAGGGTCTTTCCATGGCCCGGCGCCGTCGTGAGGATGCGCTGGTAGATCGTTGCGGCAACATCCAGCCGGCCGGCGCGATGATGCTCTCGCGCCAGCTCAAACGCCTGTTCGATGGTCAGGGAAACATCCGCCATACAGGATCGCTTCGCCTCAAAGCGACGAGACGTCGCTTCTACTCCCCCATCGCCCGTTTGCAGGACCACTCGCCGGAGAAGACTTCCGTCGCCGGGCCGGTCATGTAAACGCAATTGTCGCTCTCGCGCCACTCGAGCTGCAGATCGCCGCCCGGCAGGTGCGCGGTGATTTTGCGTTGCGTTTTGCCGACTCGCACGCCGGCCACGCAGACAGCGCAGGCGCCCGTGCCGCAGGCCTGGGTGATTCCGCTGCCGCGCTCCCAGCTGCGCATGGTCACTTCCTGCGACGAATGGACCTGCACCCAGTGGGCATTGATCCGCCGCGGAAACGCCGGGTGGTTTTCTACTTGCGGGCCCCAGCGCTCCAGCTCGATCGCCTTTACATCCTCGACGAAGGTGGTGGCGTGCGGATTCCCCATGGAGACAAACACAAACGCCGGCGATTGGCTTTGCTCTCGCTCTCCCTTCGGAAAGCTGGCCAGGCGGTATTGGTGCGGCGATCCCAGCGTCACTTGCTCCGGATTAACCGGTATTTTGGGCAATTCCAGGATGGGCGTGCCCATGTTGACGGTTGCGGAGGAGACTCTTCCCGCGGCGTTGACCTGCAGATCAATCGACAGCACTCCCCTGCCCGTCTCCACGCGCATGGGGTTGGCTTTAGCCAGCCCGTAGTCGTAGGCGTATTTGGCCACGCAGCGGATGCCGTTGCCGCACATCTCGGCCTCGGAGCCATCGGCGTTGAACATCCGCATGCGCACGTGCGCCTGCGCAGAAGCGGGCGGCAGGATGAGGATCAACCCATCGCCACCAATGCCGCGATGTCGATCCGACACCAGCTTTGCCACGCGCGGGGGATCGGCGATCGTTTGCTCAAATCCGTTCACGTAGACGTAGTCGTTCCCCAGGCCGTGCATCTTGGTAAAGACCATGGCGGGATTATAGCGGATTCCAAGAGGTTTCCGAGACCGAGTTCGGGAGGCTAGGGGAGGCTATGCCGCCCTCGAATCATCGGCGAATTTCTTAATGCCCATGCCGATGCACGCAATACCGACAACCACGAAGATTGCCGTAACACCCCATTTGCCCCCAATATTGTAGAGAAATGCAATCCATCGCGTTGCGCTCACTTTGTCGACCTCGCCTGACTCCAACTGGCTCAGTTCGTGAAACAGGTACGCCGTAAACGCCAAAACTATGGCGCCCACCAGGCACAAGCCCCACCATTTCTCCATCAGCTTGTCCAGAAAAGAATCCCCGCCCGATGCTGTCGTCGGTTTGGAGTTGGCCATGGAACGTCTCCGTTGGGTGAAATGTATTCCGTTGCAAGGAAATTTCGACGCGTCAGCTGAGTATACAAAATGGGCACAACCCCGCAATTGCGCCCCCTCCTCCGGCTACCCCTGTATTCCTTCCCACGCTATGATTCATCCAGCTTCAATCGGAAGGCAAGAGGGACAGAGTTCTCCCCGGATGCAGTGGTAGATGAATACGAACTTTTTCCTTTTGCCTTTTTGCCCTCTTGCTTCGCATCTCTTGAATTCGCATGAGCCAGGAACGGGAAAACACGGAAATCACCAAGGACCAGATGCGCCAGGTGCTCGAGGTGGCCCGGCTGCTGAGTCTGACTCCCGACATTGATACCCTGCTCACCAGCATCGCCAAGTCGGCCACGTCGCTGCTGAACGCCGAGCGGGCCAGTATTTTTCTGCACGATGCGGCCAGCGATTGCCTTTGGACCAAGGTCGCCTTGGGCGCCAAAGAAATCCGCGTCCCCAGCACGGCCGGTATCGTGGGCGCTGTGTTCGGCGCCAACGAGCTCTTGCACGTGCCCGATCCTTACTCTGATCCGCGCTTCAACCGCGAAATCGACAAAATCACCGGCTTTATCACCCGCAACCTGCTCACCATGCCCACGCGCGACACCGCTCGCAAGCCCATCGGTGTGCTGCAGGTGGTCAACCGCATCGGCGGAGATTTCACACCCTCCGACAAGCTGATGATCGAAATGCTGGCCGAGCAGGCAGGCGTGGCCATCCAGCGGCATCATCTGATGGCCGAAGTCGTCAAGGGCGCTGAGTTAAAGCATGAGATGGACCTGGCCCAGCGCGTGCAGATGGCACTGATCCCGCGCACCCCTCCGAGCGTGAGCGGCCTGACCATGACCGGCTGGAGCCAACCTGCCTCCATAACCGGGGGGGATGCCTACGATCTGTGGGAGATGCCGGGGGGCGACCTGGGAATATTCCTCGGCGACGCATCTGGCCACGGCATCGGCCCGGCGATCGTGGTGTCGCAGGCTCGCACGCTCGTCCGCTCGCTTTCGGAAATCAGCCAGGATCCGAACTGGCTGCTGGAAAAGATCAACGACCGTCTGGCGGCCGACCTGGAATCGGGCTTTGTCACCGTCTTCCTCGGCCGGCTCAAGTCGGACGGCAAACTCTTCTGGTCATCCGCCGGCCACGGGCCGATGCTTTACCGCTCGCGCCCCGGCGAGAGCTATAAGACCCTCGAAGCGCTGGCCCCTCCCGCCGGCGCGCTGCCCATATTCACATGCGATCCCACGGGCGAGTTGCAGTTGGATCCCGGCGGCATGCTGGTGGTTCTCTCCGACGGCATCTTCGAGGCCCGCTCGGCGTCGAATGAAATCATGGAACTCGAACGCGTGCTGGAATTCTTCAACAACGCCGCCGGCACCCCTGAGCAAATTCTCACCGATCTGCGGCAGATGCTGCGGAAATGGCAAGGCAAAGAGATCCCCATTGACGACCAGACGGCCGTGATTATTCAGCGGCAATGAACGGCTGAAGGCTGGCGGACGGCGGTAACGTGTGCCCTCACCACTGCGCCTCTTCAAACGGATTCGTCAGCGGCTTGGCCTTGGGCTTGGGCAACAGTCCGTTGATCGCCTTACACAATCCCCCATCCCCCGGCCCAATCCGCACGTTCAAACTCGATCCCTTCACGATGTGCCACGCCGACGCATGCGGATCCGCCTTCTTCGCGCACATTTCCTCAAAGTTTTCTTTCGCCAGAATCTGCGGCGTGAGCATCTGCTGATAACCGGTCCCGCTATGCGCCGCCACTGGCGCGCCGGTGGGATCGCATTCAAGTAGTTGCGTCTTCACGGCAGCGGTCAGCATCACGGCCGGATGTTTCTCGGCCGCCTCCAGCAACACATCCAGATCGCCGTAAGGCACGCAAGGCCGCGCCGCGTCGTGCAGGATGACATGCGTTGCGTCTGCCGCGATCTTCTCCTTGGCGGCCGCAATTTGATCGTGCCATTTCGGGCCGCCCGTGACGATCTTCACGCCCGTAAAACTCAAATGCGCCCCAAACTTGCGCTTCCCCTCTTCCACGGCGTCGGCCGTAAAGGCCACGAGAATCTGCTTGATATTGTCGCGATTGAGAAACAGCTCAACCGTGCGAAGCAGAATCTCCCGCTGATCGACCTTCAGCGCATAGGCGCCAACTTCGTTTCCCGTCCCCGGCGGCGGAGCGGTGAGGAGAATGACGCTGAAATTCGCCATATGACGGAAATGTACCTCAACGAGGGCAGGGTTGCGAGTTAGGAGTTCTGAGTACGCAGATTTGCGACCGCTGAACGCTGAACCGCATCGCTTCCCCCACTCTTTTCTTTTTACTTTTTCCTTTTTACTTGCATTACTATGCCTCAATGCCC
>JADMIO011529857.1_pt1 | contig 22294 bp, 15 predicted proteins | sample 8958161 | NCBI WGS metagenome assembly JADMIO01 (sample SAMN16585339, study PRJNA669376) | soil metagenome | isolation source: Crop rotation soil | place: USA: Cullars Rotation, Alabama | collected 2011
GGGCCGCCGCCGGTCTCCTCGCCTTCGCCGGCGTGAATCACCTGGAAGTGGTCGATGTACCCATCGGGTTCATTGAAGTTGCCGTCGCCGTCGTAGTCGTAGCGATCCCACTTGTCGTACTTGCTGAGATACGCGTTGATCTGATCGACCGTCCAACCCGCCGCGATCCGGCCGTTGTACCAGGCGTTCGCTGCGTCGCGCACGAACACCCACGTCTGCGCGCAGACGATGCCGCCGCAGTAGTCGGAGCCGTAATACGCCTCGTTGCGCGTCAGCTGCACCCAGTCCTCGACCTGGCCGTTGACGGTGTAGCGGTTCGACGACAACTCCTTGTAGAAGTTGCGAAATGAGATGGTGCCGGGCGCATCCGAGAACAGCAGGTTCTGGTAGTACGACTGGTTGAAGTCGGACGTCCAGATGGTCGCGTTGTCGAACTGCCGGTTCGGCTGCACGATCTGGTTGCGCCGCGGGCCGGGCGTGCCGCCGAGGACGGGGTGAATCGAATCGCCGAACTGGGCGACGAGCGTCCAGATCGAATCTTCACCTTCGCGCGCGAGCTCGACGAACTGTCCCTTGGCAACCTGGTGCGTCTTGCCGTTCGCTTTGCCGTTCAACTTCGCCTGCAGGCCGCGCAGCCGCGCCGCGGCCTGGCGATCGCCGAGCGGGTGCGACGGGTTGTCCGTATGTGCCGCGATGTTCGGCGCGTCAGCGACCTGCTGCGGGTTCTGTCCCGCCCACGCCGACGGCGCCGCCAGCGCGCACGCGGCGGCCAGACCGAACAACGTTCGAAATACACGTCTCATAAAAACCCTCCGGGGGATGCGTTCGATTGTTGGTGTGATGGCGGCAATCTATATGCGAACGGCGGTCTGCGCAAGGAGTCGTTGCGCGGAAAATTCATCTTCCGCCGGTAACGGGATGGATTTTCTGCCTGCAGCCGGACTAAAGACAAAGAGGACGGAGCTTCGCGCGAAGCTCCGCCCCCGCGTGATCACCGGTGTGGGCGATGACCGCCGGAGTCCACCGGACATGGTGTGACGAGGAACATCGCATCCTCAGGGCGAGGTCGGCTCTGACCGGGCGATGACCCGCCCTCGTGTCCGTCGCGCCGGTCGTTGTCGTCGCCGCCGGCCGTCGACGCATATGACTGCACCATCACATCGGACTGCTCGCAGATCGGGTTGCGTCCTGTCTGGAACGTGCCCGGCGGCAGCGGATTGGCCGAGGAGCGGCCGTTGCGCGCGTCGGTCCACAAGCCCCACACCCGCGAGTGCTGAGGGTCGGCCGCCATTCCGTTGTAGTCGCCCGCGAAGATTCCGCCGCGGAAGCTGTAGTCGTAGTTCGACGGCGTGTCGGAGATACCGAAGTTCCGGAAGGGGCCGACGAAGGTGTTGCCCTGACCGGGAACGGCGACGTTGCCGGGATTGATCAGGCCAGTCGGCTGCGGAATCGTCGCCGCGCCAGTCGCGACGCAATCGCGCGAATCGGGACGGCTGATCGTGCACTGCGCTCCCCAGAACCAGACCAGGTAATTCCCCGGGCGCTGACGGCTGCCCGCCCCCGCCCACTCGTGCGCGACGGAGTTGGTGTCGAGCCGCCGGTCGTTGAACACGATGTTGAGATGCCCCTCTTTGTTTATGTCGACCCACGGCCACCACTGATCGTTGCCGGTGTTCACACCCGCTGGACACGCGGTCATGCCGGGGCGCCCGCAATCCCGCACCTGCGGCGCTGCCGACGGATCGTTGTTCACGCGCGTCGGGCCGACCCAGTTCAAGCCGCCGTCTGTCGACTTGAAGAGAAATATGTCGGCGTTCGAGCTGGCGATGGTGCCGTTGCGATTGTCCGACATCACCAGGTAAAGGTCGTCGGCGAATGCGCCGCGGCGTTTGTCGACGACGATATTGCCGGCGGCATTCGATCGGAAACAGCTGTTCGTGTAGACGATGCGCGCGGTTTGCTGTCCGCGGGTCGTGCAATCGGGCCGGCCGAATGCCGCGCCCGCGCGCGGGAAGTTGACGTCGAATACCGGCGTGACGAAGAACGGCCCCTGAAACGTCTGTCCGCCGTCGTGTGAACGGACAACCAGGTACTGGTTTTCATCGGGGGTGTTGAAGTTCTCGAATGCGACGTAGAGGTAGCCCGTGTCTGGACTAACGGTCGGACTCGAGTATTGACTGTCGTCGCAGTGCGTCGCTCCGGCGAACGCGAACGCACAGAATGCGGCGCTGCCGTTGATGGTACGGCGCGGCGACCATGAGCGTCCCTGATCGTCGGAGTAGCTCACCTCGATCGTCGAGCTGACGATGAAGCCCACCTGGCCCGTCGGGTTGTTGAAGGCGGTCCACGTCACATACAGACGATCGACGCCGACGAATTCCTCGTCGCAGGCCATGGGCGCATGCGTCACCGGCGTGAAGCACTGCGGGGCGATGCCTGCAGGGCGCGGTCCGGCGGTGATGTACTCCTTGTCGTTGATCGTCACGCTGTCGTTCGCCTCGGTGTCGTTGTCGGGCGTGATGGTGACCACGCCGTCGCCCGGCCACACGGGATTTGGCGCCGTGTCATCCGTGGCCACCGCGCGCGCCCTCGTCCAGGTGTAGCCGCCATTCGTCGAGCGGCTGACGAAGACGCCGTTCGAGTCGTCATCGCGGTTGAAGGCAATCTGCGCGTAATAGACGACCCCCGCCCGGTCGAATACGACAGCGGGATCGCCGGCGCTCGGGAGATATCCCTGACCGAAGGGCACGGTGGGAAAGGGAATGATGGTGCCGTACCACGTGCGCCCTGCGTCGACGCTGGCGTATACACCCGACGATCCCGTGCCGAGACGGTAGTCGTTGGCGCCGCCGACGATATTGCCGCTCACCACCGGATTGACGGCGATGCTGGTCTCGTCCTGCGGAAAGCAGCTGAACTCCTCGTTCGCGCGGCGATCGTCGCCGCGGTCGCTGTACTGCTCGACCGCATCGCGATCGCGCCGGTCGAGGGGATCGGGGAAGACGCCCGCGAGGCGCGCTTGCGGGCACTCGGTGATGGTCGCCCCGAGGTCCTGGCCGCGGAAATCGTAGATGCCGGATTCGGGCGCGCCTTCGTCGTCCTTGAAGTCCCTTGGAAACTTCTCGTCCTGCGCATTTGTGGTCACAGGGCGACCGCCGGTCATCGCGACAAGAAACAGCGCGGCCACGACCCATCGAGCGGCGCGTGTCGGTGGCATACGGAATGTCATGTGAAGCCTCCTGGTGAGCGGTACGGCGAGGCGCGGCTGCGCGTCGCCGGAGGGATGGATCCTAACGAGGAGGGCGACAGCCGGTGCATGGGTTGCACGAAGAATCGGGCTTCAGAATCCTCATCACTGCTTCATCGTGTGAGCGATAATCGGGCGCCGCCGCGGACGAAGAATAGGGCTGGCATTTTCAGGAGGGCCCGATATGGCGAGGTCGCACAGGGCGCAGGGTCCGGTCTCACGCCGTGGGTTCTTGAAAGGAGCGGCCACGGTGGCCGCGGGAACTGCCGCACTGTCCAACGGTTCCGTTACGGATGCCGTCGCCGGACAGGGCAGCGGCGGATCGGCCGGGCCGGCGCCGCCGCCCTCCGCCGCGCAGCTCGAACGCGATGCGGGCAACCTGCGTCCGCCCGCCGCGATTCGACCGGGCCAGCGTGCGGTCATCCGTCCGGGATCCGATCTCATGGTCCAGGTCCTCCGCGACCTCGGCATCGAGTACGTGGCGGGCAACCCGGGATCGAGCTTCGAGGGCCTGCAGGAATCGATCATCAATTTCGGCAACCCGCCGAACAGGATGCCGGAATTCATCACCGCGCTTCACGAGGAGTCGGCGGTGACGATGGCGCATGGCTACGGCAAGGCGATCGGCAAGCCGATGTGCGCCGTGCTGCATGGAACGATCGGCGTCCAGCATGCGGCGATGTCGATCTATCAGGCGTACTATGACCGCACGCCGGCGCTGCTCCTCGCCGGACGCGATCTCGGATTCATCGCGGCACACAGCGCGAACGACATGGCGGGCATGGTGCGCAGCTTCACCAAGTGGGATGCGCAGCCGCGGACCCTCGCCGAATCGTTGACGGCCATCCAGCAGGCATACAACGAAGCCATCACTCCGCCGTGCGGGCCAACGCTCGTCGTGCTCGACATCGAGCTGCAGAAAGAGGAGGCGCGGGAACTGAAGGTCCCGTCCTACGTCGCGCCGACGGTCACCGGGATCGACGCGAATCAGGCGCGCGAGATCGCGAAGGGATTGCTCGACGCGCAGAATCCCCGCCTTGCGGTGGGGCGGCTGCGCACGCCGGAGGGTGTGCAGGCCGCGGTGCAGCTCGCCGAGCTCGTCGGCGCATCGACTGCGACCAGCGCAACGCAGGGGCCCATGAGTTTCCCGCAGCGGCATCCGCTGTGTGGACCGGGCGCCAGCACCACCTACGACTATGTCCTCGGTCTCGAGGCGCCCGGCGCGAATGTATCGCTCACCGGTCCCGCGCTGTCCACGCTCCTCGCTCGTGACACCGCGAACATCGGCTTCGGCGGCATCGCACCCGGGGTGAGTCGCGCGGGCGCATCCGCGCCGGCGGCCGCAGGCCGGACGATCGAGATCGATGCGGAAGCGAGCCTGCCCATCCTCATCGAGGAGACGCGCCGGCAGATGACGGCGGACCGGCAGCGGCGGATTCAGGAGCGGGCGGGCAGGCACGCAGCCGCCAACGCGCAGGCCCGCGGCGAGGAGTTGCGGCGCGCGCTCGAGCAGAAGCGCGCGGGATGGGACGCGAGTCCGGTCAGCACCGCACGCATCTATGCCGAGCTCTGGCCGCTCATCGCCAACGAGGACTGGATTCTGTCGTCGCCGAGCAGTTTCTCCGGCGGCCACAACACGCAGCTCTGGGATCACAACAAGCCGTACAGCTACCTGGGCGGCCAAGGGGCAGGCGGCATGGGCTACGGCGCACCGGCGTCGGTCGGCGCCGCGCTGGCCGCCAGGAGCCGCGGCCGCATCGTGATCAACATCCAGACCGACGGCGACCTCAATTACGCGCCGGGCGTGTTGTGGACCGCGGCGCATCATCAGCTGCCGATGCTGACGGTCATGCACAACAACCGCGCGTGGCACCAGGAGCTGATGTTCGTCGAATACATGTGCGGCGTGCGCGGCCGCGGCGGCGACCGCGGCCACATCGGCACGACGCTGCGCGAGCCGTACATCGATTACCGCTCGATGGCCATGGCGTATGGCATGGAGGGCGAGGGACCGATCACCGATCCGGCGAAGCTCAACGCGGCGCTGAAACGCGGCGTCGCGTCGGTGAAGCGCGGTCAGCCGTACTTGATCGATGTGATCACACAGCCACGATGACAGTTCCAAGTTCCAAGTTCCAAGCTCCAAGCTCCAAGCTCCAAGTTCCAAATTCCAAGGGTACAAATTCCAAGGGTAAAGGGGGTGGACGTGGGCAGGACTTCGATCGCACTCGTCGTCGCCGCAAGCGCGATGCTCGCCGTCTACATCGTGCCGTTGCGCGCGCAGGCGCCGGCCGCTGCGTCGGGTGGCGATGCCGTCAAAGGCAAGAAGGTGTACGAGTCGTTCACCTGCTACGGCTGCCACGGGTTCACGGGTGAGACCGGCGTGCGGGTGCTTGCCGAGAGCCGCAGCGCGAACCTGGCGACCGAAGCGGCCTTCATCACGTTCATTCGCGCGCGGGCGAACGTCGCACCGGCGCAGCCGTCGACGAGCATGCCGAACTATTCGGCGCAATCGTTGCCCGACGGCCCGGCGAAGGATCTGTACGCGTATATAAAGGCGTTCAGGAGCCACGCGCCCCCGGTCGATCAGATTCCGGTGTTCGATCAGATTGTGCGGGAGGCGCAGAAGCCGTACAAGCCGTAACACAAGCTCCAAGCTCCAAGCTCCAAGTTCCAAATTCCAAATTCCAAGTTCCACTCGTTTGGAGCTTGTTGGAGCTTGTTGGAGCTTGGATCTTGGATCTTGGATCTTGGAGCTTGGATCTTGAATCTTGATTTCACCGCGAGCCGCTGGCGTCGGGGACGAGCGTGCGGATTACACCGTCCTGACGCGAGGTGATGAACAGCTCGCCGTCCTTGCTGCGGCCGATGTGCAGATCCGCCCGGCTGATCTTCGTTCCCATCGTCTTGTCGATTAGTTCCTGCAGCGAGACGTTCGTGCGCATCCCATTCGCGTCGATGGTGTAGAGCTGAATTTCCTCGATCGGTGCGACCGTCTGCGGAATACCGTCGTCCGCTTTCTTCAGCGCCGCGACGTCGGAGGCGAAGAGGCGGCCGCGCTGGATGTCGCCGAAGACGTACTTGCCGCGCAACTGCGGAATCTTGCCGTGGTATGTGAAGCCGTCGGTAATCGACGCGCCCTCGTCGTGGTCGTACATCGCGACGGGATACGTGAAGCCGTCCTTTTGACGTCCGCTCAGGATTTCTGGTGGCAGCGGAAACAGCTGGTTCAGCTCGCCGCGCCCGGCGCCGCGGCCGTTCTCGAAGATCCCTTCGCGCTTCATCCACCCGTAGTTCTCGCCGTTGCGGACGATGTTCACCTCTTCGATCTGGTTCATGCCGATGTCGGAGACGAACATCGTGCCGTCGGTGAGATCCCACGACAGGCGATGCGCGTTGCGGAAACCGTAGGCGTAGATTTCGCCGAGCGTTTTCGGATCGCCGTCGGCGGCGAACTTGTTGGCCATCGGCACCGTGTAGTCGCCGAGCCCTTTCACGCCGTGCGTCACCGACGGGCTGCGCGGATCGATGCGCAGGATCGCCGTGATGATCGAGTCGAGCCGCTGCGTCTGTCCGGGATTATTCGCCTGCGGGCCGCCGCCGTTGCTGAAGCCGTGATCGGTGCCGCTCGTGTAGAGCAGCCCGTAATCGGCGTCGCCCGGCTTCGCGGTCGGGTTGAATTCGACGGCACCGGTCGGATGCGTGAGGTTGGCGACGATGTGCGCTTCGCGCAGCAGCTCACGGCGGGTGCCGGAGAAGGTGTTGGCGGCTGGATTGGTCGCGTGCCACTCGGTGATGACGTTGTGATAAGTGACGTCACCGGGCGCGTAGCCGGGCGGAATGAAATCGAGCTTCTTCGGGTTGCCCGGTCCGCGCTCCGAATGCACGGTGTAGAACAAGCCGTTGCGCGCGAAGTCGGGATGGAACGCGAAGCCGATGAAGCCGCTCTCGAGACGGTTGTAGATGGCGTTGGGAAACGCTTCGGCGACGTTCGCGTAGACGTGCGGCTGGTTGTTGGCGGCGAGCAGATACAGGAAGCCGCGCGAGTCGTTGACGAAGCGGCGGCCGTCGGGCGCATCGCGGATGAAGCTGATGCGCGCCCAGCCGGCGGGCGAGACGTCCTGGTCGAGCGGCCGCAGGCCGCGCGTGTCCGGCAGCCGCACGACGTCCTTGATCTGGACGGCGAGGCCGCGCTTCTGAATGGGTTCGGGGATCGGATTGCTGGTGATTTGCCCGACGAGCGGCCGGGTCATGAGCAGCGCCGCAGTCACGGCGAGTGCAAGCCGGATCGGTATGCGCATAGGTCTCTCCAGCTGTTAGCGTGCACGACGGTTATAGCAGATCGGCGTACGCCTATATAATCCGCCCGATTTCCTCTCCCGGTCGTGTCCCTCTCTCGGCGTATCCCATTTCAGGCGTTGCGATCTGCGGTTGTCCGGCTTCCAGTGAGGTGCGCATCATGCGTCCGATTCACAAGGCCCTCGCCAGCGTCGCTGCTGTGGTGGCGCTGTTCGTCCTGTTCCCGACCCTCTCCTTCGCCCAGAGCTCCATCGCCGGCGTCGTCAAGGACGACAGCGGAGCGGTCCTCCCCGGCGTCACGGTCGAGGCCACCAGTCCCGCATTGATCGAGAGAAGCCGGTCGGTCGTCAGCGACGGCCAGGGGCAGTTCAAGATCGTCGATCTGCGTCCCGGGGAATACATCGTGACGTTCTCGCTGCAGGGATTCAGCACGTTCAGGCGCGACGGGATCACCCTGCAGGCCAATTCGGTGGCGACGGTGAACGGCGAGATGAAGGTCGGCGCGGTGCAGGAGACGGTCACCGTGACGGGCGAGGCGCCGCTCGTCGACGTGCAGAGCTCCGTGCAGCAGCAGATCATCAACCGCGAGCTCCTCGACAACCTGCCGAGCGGACGGATGATGTGGAACGTCGGCGCCACGCTTCCGGGCATCACCGCCAGCGGCCAGGACGTCGGCGGTGCATCCGGCATCCAGCAGATCCGCATCACGGCGCACGGCTCGGACGCGTTTCAGACCATCACGCAGGTTGACGGGATGGAGTTGAACACGATGGGCGCCAACGGCAGCGCGCTGCCGTACTTCAACGACGGCATGGCGCAGGAGATGACGTTCCAGACGAGCGCGATGGGCGCCGAGACGTCAACCGGCGGCGTGCGCGTCAACATCATCCCGAAGGAAGGCGGCAACGACCTTCACGGCGACACTTTCTTCGGCACGGTGCCCAACCGCCACTTTTCGAGCAGCAACCTGGACGACAACATCCGCAGCCGCGGTCTGACGACGCAGCCGACGCTGCTGGTGGCCAGAGACTTCAACCAGTCGGTCGGCGGGCCGATCGCGAAGGACAGGATCTGGTTCTTCGGCACCTACCGTTACGTGCTCAGCAACAACGCTGTCGCGGGCGCGTTCTACTCCGATGGACGTCAGGCGGTCGACGACAACACGCTGAAGCAGGGGCTCGGGCGCGTGACGTGGCGGGCCAACGCCAACCACAAGCTGTCGTATTTCTACGAGCTTTCCAAGAAGTTCCGCGGACACGACGGCCTGGCGGCAGGCGTCGACGAACTGGCGGCCAATCGCCGTCCGCCGGTGCACTACTCCAACCTGCAGGCGAAGTGGACGGCCACGCTGACGCCGCGGCTGTTGCTGGAGACCGGGTTTGCGAGGAACGTCACCAAGTTCAACGTCGTCTACCAGGCGTCGGTGAAGGAGCCGGCGTTCACGCCGGCGTGGTACGCCAAGGCGGCGCGCGTGGACACCATCCTGAACACACGCCACGTCGCGGGCGCGGTCGAGCAGTACAACATCCCGATCCGCAACACGCTGTCCTCGTCGCTCGCATTCGTTACCGGCTCGCACGCCTTCAAGTGGGGTTACCAGTGGGGCTTCGGCTTCTACGATCAGCGGCGGGAGGCGAATGCCGATCTCATCCAGATGTACCGCAACGGCGTCCCCAACGCCGTGCAGGTGCAGAACACGCCGGTCCTCTCGCGCCCCGTGATGAAAGCCGATCTCGGCATCTACGGACAGGATTCGTGGACGCTTCGCCGGATGACGCTCAACTACGGCCTGCGCTGGGAGTACTTCGACGCCTACATCCGGGAGCAGGACGCGGGCGTCGGCCGCTTCGTTCCCGCGCGGCACTTCGACGAGGTGCACGTGCCGTCGTACAAGGACCTGTCGCCGCGGCTCGGCGCCTCCTACGATCTGTTCGGCGACGGCAAGACCGCGGTCAAGGGCAGCGTCAGCAAGTACGTCAGCCAGTTCGCGACGGACAACGTCAACGCCTACAACCCGATGTTTCTCGCGACCGACAGCCGCACGTGGAACGACCTGAACGGAGATGACATCGCGCAGGACAACGAGATCGGGCCGAGCAACAACAACGCGTTCGGCATCCGGCAATCACGGAACCCCGATCCGCACTTGCGGCGCGAATACAGCATCGAATACTCGGGCGCGTTCCAGCGTCAGCTGACCAGTGGAATTTCCGCGAGCGTCGCCTACTATCGGCGCGGCTTCCACCGGCTTCAGCAGACCGACAACCTCCTGCAGTCGCCTGCCGATTACACGCCGATCACCATCGCCAGCCCGCTCAACGGCGAGCCGCTCATCGTCTACAACCTGAATCGGGCCAAGCAGGGGCTGGTGGACATTCTCGACATCAACACCGTCGGCGACGCCAGGACGCAGACCTACAACGGCATCGAGGTGACGGGACAGGCGCGGATTCGCGAGGGACGCCTGATCGGAGGGTGGACGCACGATCGCACCGTCATCAAGAACTGCAGCCTCGACGACCCGAACAATCCGACGCCGGCCGGCGCGCTCATCGACACCGCCGCCGGACGTTTCTGCGATCAGACGAAGCTCGGGATGCCGTTCATCAACCAATTCAAGCTGTCGGGCGCGTATCCGATCTGGTGGGGCGTCCAGGTGAGCGGCGTGCTCACCAGCTACCCGGGGCGCCAGTTGTTCGTCAACTACACGGTGGACCGCACGATCATCCCGGCCCTGACGCAGACGAGCGTCATCGTGCCGCTCATCAAGCCGGGGACGAAGTACGCCGACCAGTGGAATCAGCTCGACCTCGGGTTCGCCAAGGTCGTGAAGCTCAATGCCGCCCGCAGCGTGCACCTCCAGGTCGACGTGTTCAACACGCTCAACGCGAACACCGTGCTGAACCAGAACTTCAACTACGGACCCGCGCTCGACCGGGCGACGGAAATTCTCCAGGGTCGCGTCATCCGCGTCGGCGCGCAGCTGCACTTCTAGGTGGCAGGGGGCAGGGGGCAGAGGGCAGGGGGCAGGAGAACACCCATGCGCGTAACGGTAGCGGCAGCACTCGCGTGTCTTCTGGCGGTCGGCGGCGCGGCACGGGCCCAGGACCCCTCGACTTCGCTCGGGGCAAGCCCCTCGACTTTGCTCGGGGCAAGCCCTCGACTTCGCTCGGGGCAAGCGAGTGGAAGGAATTCGTGTCGCGTGACGACGGGTTCCGGATCACCTTTCCGGGGATACCGGCGGTGCAGGACGTCATGTGGACGTCGCAGATGGGTTTCACGTTGCCCGCGCGCGTCTTCAGCGTCGATCGCGGCCGCGAGCATTATCAGGTGACCGTCGCCGACTATCGCGGCATCGAGAAGCTGGGCATCGCCAAATCGCAGGCGTGCACGCCCGGTGCGGAAACCTGCATCGGCGGCCAGACGCGCATCGTCGGACCCGGCTACTGGAAGAGCGACGTGCACGGCGCCATCACCTACGCGGCGTTCAGGCTGCTGCAGAAGCACGGCACGCCGACGGGGATGACGTGGAACTGGGCTGAGCAGGTGGAAGGGACGCTGCTGCAGTTCACGAATGCCGATCAAACGCGCACATCAGCGTCGATCTACATGCACGACAACCGCCTGTACATCATCGAGGGCGACGTGCCGAAGGGATCTCCCGAGCCCGAGTTGTTCAAGATGTCGATCGGCTTCATTCGCCCTGACGGCAAGGAGAGCAACATCTACTCGCAGGTCTACAACAACTACATGGGGCTTGGCGAGTCGCCCATGCCCGATCTTTGCGGCCTGCGCGGTTGCGACGCGGTCGGTCTCTCCTCCGGCGCGGGGGCGGGGGCTGCGGCGAAACCGCGCATCAGGCGCGAGGATTTTCCGGGGCTCACCAACTACTTTCCGATCGACGGCACGGCGTCGAGCGGCGGACCGATCGTCTCGACCGATTGGGTCATGTCCGAGCTCTGGAGACGCGGCTTCAAGACGGTCGTCGACACCGCCGGAACGGGCGGCGACGCGGCGGCCGCGGCGGCGAAGACGGTCGGCATGAAGTACCTGGCGCTGCCGATTGGCGGCACTGCCGGCGCGCTCGACGCTGCGAGGATCGATGCGGTGATCAAAGCGATCAGCGATCCGGCCAACCAGCCGCTCTATCTCAACTCGCGAGACGGCCGCTCCACGGCGGCGATCTGGATGATCAAGCGCGTCATCGTCGACGGCTGGAGCATCGAGCAGGCGGGCGCGGAAGCCACGGCGATCGGTCTCGTAAACGACAGCCCGGAGGTGCCGGCGCTCTGGAAGTCCGCGCAGGATTACATCAGGGCGCACCCGAAGAAGTAGCCGCGCCGGTCTGCCCCGCGCGCCAGTCGCCACGCGCGATCGCCGACGGGTTGTCGTGGCGGAACGAGCTGAAGACGAGACCTTCCACTCCCGCAATCGCGCGAAGCTGCCGTTCGGCGTCTTCGCTGCGTTCAGACCACTGACGTGCGACGAACAACTTCGTCTGGCTCGCCTCGACGACCGGCGCGTAGGTCCGGCGCAGATGGTCGGCAAGCGCCGGCAAGCCGCTCCCATCGAGGTAGTTCTGGACGTAACCGCTGCCGCGATGCATTGGCCACAGGTGATGCCACATCGACGGACACTGCGACGAATTCTGGTTGACGATCAGGTGATCGACGAGCCCGCCGCGAACCCATTGCCGCCACTGCAGCGTGGCGTTGCCGAGCGGAGGTCCAAGCACGTCGCCCCGCGCGACGCCGACGCCGATCCGTCGATCGCCGAGACCTGCGCGCTCGAACGCCTCTCGTAATTCTGCCAGGAGACTGGTTACGTACTCGCCCACCAGGTCGCGCCACGCCTGCACGTCGAAGTCGTCCCGGAGAATGTCGACACCATACCGGGCAAGGAAGTCGGCGCGCACCGGTCCGTTGAAGCCGAACTGATCGCCGTGCTCCGCCGGACGCGACTGCGAGCGAAAGCAGATGAACAGGCCATCGAATCGTGTTGGCGCGAGCAGCTTCGTCCATCGCTCGATGAACGCGCGCCGCGCTTCCGGATACGCGAGGGACACGACGCCTGGCTGATGCGTGCGGCCGTCCCGCGCGACGACGAGCCACTGCGGATGCGTGCGGGTCAGGTCGCTCTGCCACGCGACGTGCTGGCCGTGCATCGCATTGTGGTGGCTTCGCTCCCGTTCGCGCGGCGACGCCAGCGGCCACCCTTCGTCGAACACGGGAACATACATCCACGCCTCGAGGCCGGCGTCGTGCGCCAGCGCCGGCACCTGGTCGAAGTCATCCCAGGTGAGCGCGCGCGACGCGGTCAACGACGGATGCTCGTAGCCGCGCGCCGCGTGAAACGTTCCGGGGATACGTGCCCGAAGGACACGCCAGTGCAGCGCGCCGGCGCCAAGCTCGTCACGCCAGCGGCGCAGCCGTCGCGCGACCTTCTCGGGCGTATCGAGGCGGCCGTCACCTTCGCCGAACGTCAGATGGTCGGCCCAGGAGACGCTGACGATGTCCATCGACACATATATAATCCGCGGCCGTGACCCGCCGCGAATTGCTTCATCGAAGCGCCCTTGCCTTCTGCGCCGCCGCGCTGCCCTCCGTCCGGCTGCGAGCGCAGGCCATCGGTGCCGTCATGACCACGCTCAGCGGCTACATGGCGGCTGCCAGAGATCACGCGCTGCCGGCGGAGGTCATCGAGAAGGCCAAGCATCACATCCTCGATACCGTCGCCGCGATGGTCTCGGGATCCGAGCTGCCGCCGGGCAAGGCGGCGCTCACCCTCGCGCGGGCGCAGGCCGGGCGGCCTGTCGCCACCGTGATCGCCTCGAACATCGCCACGGGCCCGATTGACGCGGCGCTCGTCAACGGCGTCTTCGCGCATTCCGATGAAACCGACGATTCCCACGAACGGTCGCAGTCGCATCCCGGCGCGTCGATCGTGCCGGCAACGCTGGCGCTCGGCGAAGAAGTCGGCGCGAGCGGGGAGCATTACCTCCGCGCCGTGACGCTCGGCTACGACATCGGCACGCGGTTCACGATGGCGCTGGGCGGACTGGCATTCAGGAACGACACGCGCCGCAGCACGCACGCCTTCGCCGGCAACTTCGGATCCTCCGCGGCGGCGGCGTGCATCGCCGGCCTCAGCGCGCAGCAGATGCGCTGGGTGATCGACTACGCCTCGCAGCAGGCGGCGGGCTACGCGGTGTGGGGACGCGATACCGATCACATCGAGAAGGGGTTTGTGTTCGCGGGGATGCCGGCGCGCAACGGCGTCACCGCCGCGCTGCTCGTGCGCTCCGGCTGGAACGGCGTCGACGACGTGCTGTCGGGCGAGGACAATTTCTTCCAGGTGAACGCGCCGAAGGGCGATCCGCTGCTGCTCGTCGACAGGCTCGGCGAGCGCTACGAGATCGTCAACACCGACATCAAGAAGTGGACCGTGGGTACGCCGATCCAGGCGCCGCTCGATGCGATTGCCAACATCCGCGCGAAGCGTCCGTTCGAGGCCGACGATGTGAAGAGCGTCGCCGTGCACCTCGCGCCGTCGGTCGGCTCCGTCGTCGACAACCGCGACATCCCGGACATCTGCCTGCAGCACATGGTCGCCGTGATGCTGATCGACAAGACCGCGTCCTTCAAGGCCGCGCACGACAAGCCGCGGATGAAAGATGTCGCGGTGCTGCGGCAGCGCGCCAAGGTGACCTACGTCCCCGACGCGGCGCTGACGCAGTTGCTGCCCGTTCGCATCGCCATCGTCGAAGTCACGCTCAACGACGGAACGAAGCTGACCGAGCGCGTCGAAGCCGTGCGCGGGACCGTTCGCAATCCCATGCCGCGCGGCGAGGTCGTCGACAAGGCGAGAGATTTGATGACGCCGGTGCTCGGCGCCGCCGGCACCGGGAAATTAATCGAAACGGTCCTGGCGATCGAAGCCGTCAAGGACGTGCGTTCGCTGCGGCCGCTGCTGCAGCGCGCCTGATCATCCAGCTAGTTCGTCTGACTGCCGGCCTCGCCAGTGACACAGGCGAAGCTGGACGCGGCGTTCATGTCGCCATTTCCCTTGTAGCGCGGCCACGATGGGTAGACGCACATCGGCCGCCGCCGCTGGCCATTCTCCGGATTGGCGTCGACGGCCTCGAGCGTCGCCGGTGCGCGCCCGCCATCGACCCACGCATCGAGCGCGCCGAGCGCGTCGAACTTCGCGTTGAACAACCCGTTCCCGTGCGCGAAGCCGGGAATGCGATAGAAGCGGACGAACGTGTCGGCAACGCCCTGTCCGAAACGCATCACCAGGCGCTCGTAGTAGTTGACCGTGTTGTAGGGGCTGATTGTGTGATCGATGGATCCCACGGTGAGAATCACCTTGCCGCCCTTGCTCATGAACTGCGACAGGTCGACGCTGTTGGCGTCCCAGATCTCCGAGACCTCCGCGATGCGGGTGGCCCATTTCGCCGCGTCGAAGGCGAGCGGATCGAGGGTCAGGTCTCGCGTGATCACATATCTCGTCGTACCTGCGGCCTCCTGATATTGCGTGGCGTCCTGCGGCGCAGGCCATCTGGACGGCGTCGCTGATCGTCCGAGTGCGTTGAGAAACGTCGCCCCGTCGAGCATCGCCAGCTTCGGAAACGCGCTGAGGCCGGCAGACACGGGAAAGCCCAGCGAAAAGGGCGTATTGAAGGTGTCGACCGTCGCCAGCTGCGCGTCCGACAGGCAGCTGCTGCCCGTGTCGCGGCCGTCGGCACACCGCAGCTTCGCGCGAAGCGTCTCGAGCGTCAGCACGCGATTGCATCCGGCGACGTTGCTGATGATGCCGTCGGTCGCGCCGTCGAGCCCGTCACACGCGGCGTAGACGGCATTGGTAATCGTCTTCATCTTGTCGGGACTGATCCACGACTCCGCGCTGCGGAACAACGCGCGGGCGCGGTACTGCGCGGCGAGATGCATCAGCGTCAGGTCGTAGGCCGGATAGTGCGCGACGATGCCGTCGAAGTCGGCGGGGTAGAAGAGCGCGGCGATCAAGGCCTCGTGACCGCCCTGCGAACCGCCGATGAAATAGGAATGCTTCGCCGATGTGCCGTACCGCTTCTGCACCAGCGCAGCGGCTACGTCGTGCGTCTTCTTGATCTGCAACCGGCCGAAGTTCGCAAACGCCTCGGCGTTGAGCGCGAACCGCCCGTCGAAGCCACCGGCCGACTCGTGTCCCGAGTCGCTGCCGGCCGTGACGTAACCGAGCGCGAGCGGTGTCGGCGAGGCCGGAATCTGGTTGGACGCGCCGCCGAGTCCCGTGACGAGCGTGCCGTCGAAGCCGCCGCCGCCCATCTGCAGGATGCGGTTGTTCCACCGCGTCGGCAGGTTCACTTCGAACTTGATGTCGGGCGCGGTTGGGTCAACGGGATGAATGCCGCCCAGCACCTTGCAGAACTCGCCGTTGGTGTTGCCGGCATCCGTCGGAGCGACCAACGTTGCTGCCACGATCGTGGCGCCGTTGGTCGGCAGGCCGATGGAACTGGCTGGAATGACGAGCCCCTTGAGGACGATGCATCTTTGACGCGAGTTCTCGGTGGGAGACGCACCGCTTTGCGCCGCGACCTTGGTGAAGGTTGATGCCAGACACGCCAGAAGAACGACCGTCGCGCCGTACTTCATCGTCCGCTCCAATCACTTGCCGATGATTTCGAAGTACTTGTTGTTCTCGTTGCAGATGTATTCCAGCAGTTCGCTGTCAGGGACAAAAACGAGAGGAAGCGTGACTGTCCACGGTCGCGTATACGCCTTCGGATCGTTGATCGTGATGTCCACGTCCATATGGCCGAAGTCCTTGCGACGAAATGTCTCGGTGACACGAAGTGCACTCGTCGCAGGTTTGCCATTGTTGTCGAGCCATACGTTGTCGTTGAATCCAGCAGACTCGACGACGAAGGCATCGGCAGTCCAGCGGCCAACCGAGTACCCGAACCACGCAGGATTCGGGTCGTCCGGCAGCGCGCGACCGTCCGTGAAGATCTGGCGGTACGAGTGCACAGCCTCGTAGAGGATGACGACGGCGCCGGGGACCTGCAGAATCTTGAATGGATACGGGACCAGATCGGAACGCGGAACGCCGCCGACGATGCAGTTCGTCGTCGGATCGTCTTTGCTGTTGTTGGCCCGGCGCTGCTTATATAAATCCTCCGCCCACGGCTGAAAAGGCACCGATCCTGGCGGCAGCCGCGCCGCGATGTCACCAACGAGTGTTGCCGCTGGCCGCCACAACCCCGTGATGTCGATATGGCCGTCGGCCGCCTTCGGCGCCGGTGCGAGGAGGTCGGGTTTGCCGTCAGCCGTGCGCGGGATACCCGCTGTCGGATAACGCAGCCATTGCGCGGAAACCCGGAGCGGCGCGAGGAGTAAAGCAACGGCGGCGATCGTAAAGCAGGCTCGGCGCATGTCTCCTGCCCTCCGTGTTTACGGATTCGTTTGACTCGACGCGGCGAACAGCCGCTGGCCGGTGGCTTTGAGAGTCACGGCGCGTGCATTCGCGACCGGCTTTCCCGTTCGTGCCTGACTGCCTTCAACGGTCACGACGTCGCCGATTTTCAAGGTGTTGCGAGTCCAGCCATCACGCATCAACCCATTCGGACTACCGAGCTCGAGCGCCCAGTTCGTCACCGCACCCGAATCGTCCTTCACGTCGAGATAGAAGAACGTATGGGGGTTCTGCCATTCGACCTTCGTGACGCTGCCTGTCAACGTGACGACCTTGTTGCTGTCGAATTCAGCGGCGAACGAGTGGTGCGCGAACACCACCTCTGGCGTCGCGAAGCCCGCAGCCACAATGGAAAGCAGCAGTCGTTTCAGCAGTCCCACGTGACACCTCCGCGAGAAGTTCTTATTTCCACGCTGCGTAGACGGGAGACCCGACGAGAAACGCCTTGTTCGCGCCCGCGCGCGGACGGAACTTCTGCAGGCGGCCGTTGCCGACTTCGGCGATGTAGAGGTTCCCCTGCTGATCGACGCTCGCGCCGTGCATGTTGAAGAAGCCACCCGGGTGGTCGCCGAGCGTCCCCCACGAGTAGAGATAGTGACCGTCGAAGTCGTACTTCACGACCTTCGCGGTGGTGTCCTCGAACGCCCAGATGCCGGATCGATCCGCGGGAATGATCAGGAACTGCGTGTTCGACGCGGGTGAGAACGGCCACTGGTCGAGGAACTTGCCGTTCTCGTCGAACACCTGCATGCGCTTGTTGCCGCGATCGCTGACGTAGACGCGCCGCGTCACCGGATCGGCCGCGATGCCGTGGACGACGTTGAACTGGCCCGGCGCGGTGCCACGCGTGCCCCACGCCGTGAGGTACTTGCCGCTCTTGTCGAACTTCACGACACGCGTGCCGTTGTAGCCGTCGGCGACGAACATCGTGCTGTCGGGCAGCCAGGTGAGGAACGTGGGCCGGTTGAAGTGCTTGTCGTCGGCCCCCTTCTGGTTCGGCGTGCCAATCGTCTGCACCAGCGTTTTCCCGTCGTGCGTGAACTTGTAGATGGCCTCGCCGTGGTCGTCGACGATCCACACGTATTTATCGGGATCGTAGGGATTGATATAGACCGAGTGCGGCCGCCGCATCATCTTGTCCCACTGCGTCCACTGCTCGACCATGTCGCCGGCGGAGTTGAAGGCGACGATGGTGTGCTCCCACCGCGCGTCGACGCCCATGCGCCCTTTCCACGCCTGCGCCGGATCGTCGGGGTCGGCGCCCGGGCCGCCCGCACCGGGCGGGCTGGCGACCATGCCCTGCGAGGCGTTTCTGAACGGCGCCTGGCCGACGGGGAAGGAGAGGCTCGGTCCCATCTCGGGAAACGCTTTCGGCTGCGGCCGCTGCATCTGCGGCAGCTCGCCGCGCTCGAGCATGAAGACGCGATCCGGACTCTCGGCGAACACACCCTGCACGGCGCCCCACGTCCAGTTCTCATGCCCTGGCAGCTGCGACAAGGGCTTCGGCCAGTTCGCGACGACCTCGTACGGACCGGTCATCACGTCGAGGCCACCTTTGTATCCAGCGACCGCGCCGAAGCCGACATTCGCGTTCTGCCCCTGCACGGCCCTCGTCGACCCGCCGATGATGAAGCCCGCGACAAGCGCCGCGCCGATGCTTGCGATAACAACCGAGTGCCGCATCTTTCTTCTCCTGGTCCGCCTAAAGGCGGACACTACAGTCGACGGTCGTGTGCGCCTTCAGCCGGACGATTACAGTCGACGGTAGTGTCCGGCTTCAGCCGGACGATTGCCAACGAACCTACGTCAGCAGGTTACCGGCGGCGAGAATCATCGCGAGCGTCAATGCAGCGATGGCGAACTCGCCGATGGCGCCAACGATGAACGGTCTCATTCCCTGTTTGCGCATCTCGCGGATGTCGGTGCGCAAACCGACGCCCGCGAAGGTCAACAGAAACGCCCAGCGTGACAGGTTGGCGATGTCCGTGGCCTGCTCCCTGCTGAACGCACCCACGGTGGCGAGCAACGAGATGGCGAGGAAGCCGAGCACGAACTTCGGGAATTTCTGCCAGAGGAACCCGGCCTTGCTGCCGATTTCCTTCGCTTCGTTCCTGCGCGCCCAGTAGAGCGCGTATCCGAGGACCACGAATCCGATGGTCGCGTTCCGCGTCGTTTTCGCGAGCACGGCAAACCTGCCCGCCGCGTCGGAGTAGAGCGCGCCGGCGGCGAGCGATTCGGCCGTGTTGTCGACGGCGAGACCGGCCCACATGCCGAACGCCGCGTCGCTCATGCCCAGCGCATGGCCGATGGCCGGAAACGCAAACAGGCTGAACGCACCAAGGGCGAGCACCGCGGCGATCGCGTACGACACGTCTTCATCATCCGCGTCGATCGCACCCTTGGCGGCGATGATCGCCGAAACGCCGCAGATTGACGAACCGATCGCCAGCAGGCTTGTCAATTTCGGCGTGAGCCGGAACCGGCGGCCCAGCCAGGTCATGAGCGCGATCGATACCGCCAGCTCGATGGCCACGAGCACCAGGCTCAATGCGCCCAGCTTGAGCACGTCGCCGACGACGAACCGGACACCCTGAAACACGATGCCGATCTTCAGCCAGAATTCGTAGGTATCGACGCCCGCGCGGAACGCGGACGGAACTCCGACCGTGTTCGCCACGACGAGCCCGAACAGGATTGCCCAGAGGACGTACTCGATGTTCGGCAAGGCGACGTTGTGGGCAACGCCATACGCCGTGATCGATTGCTCCGTCACCTTTCCTGCATAACCGATGACGGCAAGCAGGAGGATTCCGGGAAGCAGGCTGAACAGCCCGCCCCGTTCCGCCACGACTGCCGGAGCCGTCTGGGAGATGGTCGAATTCATCGCGCCTTTCCTGGTCTCACCAGGTGATGTGCGGGAACGCACCAATCCAAATCAGTCCGGCGGCGGCAAGCGCGAGAATCACGGACCACCAGTCGAGCGACAGCGTCTTCACTTGGCGCGGCCCTGCACGCCCTGCGCGAGCATCGCCACCTTCCACACCGCGCCGCCGCCGACGATGTACAGCGTCTTCTTGTCGGCGCCGGCGAAGGCCACCGCCTGCGCGCCGAGCGGTGTTGGAATCGTTCCAAGGTGTTCGCCTTTCGGGCTGAACACCTGCACGCCCGCCATGCCGCTGCCGACGTAGAGGCGTCCCGCGTTGTCCACACAGATGCTGTCGGCATTGCCGCCCATCAGCTTCGCGAACTTGCGGAAGTTCTTCAGGGTGCCGTCAGGCTGCACGTCGAACGCGTCGATCGCCGGACCGTCGGACGCATAGAGCACGCTGCCGTCGGGACTGAGCGTGACGCCGTTCGGCCGCTCGACGTCCTCGCTGACCGGCACCGCCTTGCCATCCGGGCGGATGTAGACGATCCAATTCTTCGTGCGGCTCGGCGCCGTCGGCCTGAAGCGGCTGTTCAGCGGATCGCTGAAGTAGATCCCGCCCTTCCGGTCGGCGACGAGATCGTTCGGGGCGATGAGCGGCAGCCCGTTGACCTGCTCGACGAGCGTCGCGCGCGTGGGCGCGAGCACCGCGACGCGCGGGATATTCGACTGCACGCCAATCAGGCGGCCCTTCGTGTCGTAGGCGAGTCCGATCGTGCGGTTGGTGTTCGTCAGAAACACCGACACGTTGTCGTCCTTGTCGATCTTCACGAGCTGTCCGTCGCCGGCATCCTGCTCGGTGAACAGCACGCTGCCGTCCGGCATGGCGATCGGGCCCTCGGTGCTGTGGAACAGATCGCGAATGAGGTGGACCTTCGTACCGCCACGCACGACGCCGGGGATATCCGGCGTGGTCGTGTCGGGCGGCGCCTTGACGGGCGGCGCAGGCAGCCGCGGATACGGCGCTTCATCACCCCCCTGACGGCCCTGTCCCGACAGCGTGGTGGAGAGAACGAGGGTGGCGAACAGCACAAATGTCATGCGCATGGCGACGCGCAGTATGGCATATGGGCGTAGAATTCGCGTCCATGAAGACCATTTTCAGAACCGCCACGTGCGCCGCCGCGTTCGCGGTCGCGGCCGTTTGTTCGCCTGTCTCGCACGCGCAAAGCGCGGCGCCGCGCTACGAAGCCGACCGCGCGTGGCCGAAGCCGCTTCCCAATCGCTGGGTGCTCGGCGGCCTGGGCGGCGTCTGCGTGGATGGCCAGGATCACGTCCTCATCCTCAACCGGCAGGATGTGGTCGACGGTGATCTCAACGGCGCGACGCTGGCGCCGAAGATCATCGAATTCGATCCGGCCGGCAACGTCGTCAACTCCTGGGGCGATGCGACGCTGCTCGATCCCCGTCTCCATTCCTGCCACTTCGACAAGGACGGAAACGTCTGGATCGCGGCGGCGCCGTCCGGCATGGTGCAGAAGTACACGCATGACGGGAGCCGGCTGCTGCTGACGATCGGGAAGAAAGGCGAACTCGATTCGTCCGACGGCACCGACAAAGGCAAACCGCTCAACTCGCCGGCGGCGAAGTTCTTCATGCCGTCGAGCATCTACGTCGATCGCAGCAACGGCGATGTCTACGTCTCGGACGGTGAAGGCGCGAACACCAACCGCCGCGTCGCCGTCATGGACAGGACGGGCAAGTTCCTGCGGCAGTGGGTCATCGACGACATGCAGACGGTCCACTGCCTGACGATGGCGCGCGACGGCATGGTCTACGTCTGCGATCGCATGGGATCCGCGGTGCGCGTCTACGACAAGACGGGCAGCCTGAAGCGCACCATCGCGGTGCCGTGGAAGCCGGTGACGCCGCCGCCCGCCGGACAGCAGGCCGCACAGAGCGGCGGCTCCGCGGTGGCGATCGATTTCTCACCGGACGCCAACCAGCGCATCATGTTCGTCATCAACCAGAACAACGGCCAGGTCGACATGATCGAGCGGGCCACGGGACGCAGCCTCGGAAGCTTCGGCCGTCCGGGCAGCTTCCCGGGAGAGTTCAACCAGGCGCACGGCATCGCCGTCGACTCGAAGGGCAACGTCTACGTCGCCGAGAATCGCGGCAAGCGCATCCACAAGTTCAAGATCGCCGATTCGTAGGCCGTGCAACTCACCAAGCTGCTCGACACGCCGCTCAAGATCGCCGGGGCGGTGACAGCACTGATCTCGCTTGTCCTCGGCGCCAACCAGGCGACGAAGGTTTTCGCCGAAGCGGGCGAACGCCGGCGGCATGTCGCGGAGCTCCTTTCCAGCACATTGGGATCCTAAGCTTAGAATTCCACGTGGACAAGTTGT